>Ga0209238_1000184_pt1 | contig 20158 bp, 18 predicted proteins | sample GraSoi013_1_20cm_FD_185823 | JGI IMG/M metagenome (GOLD analysis project Ga0209238, IMG submission 185823) | Grasslands soil microbial communities from the Angelo Coastal Reserve, California, USA - Sample 10_02_2013_1_20cm (SPAdes) (version 2) | ecosystem: Environmental > Terrestrial > Soil >...
CCTCAAGGCCGGGGCGATCCTCGAGAAGCAGTTCAAGAAGCATCCCGACCACCCGGGCGTCGCGCACTACCTCATCCACAGCTACGACGCGCCGCCGATCGCGCAGCAGGGCGTGCCGGCCGCGCGCCGTTACGCGCAGATCGCGCCCGATGTGCCGCATGCGCTGCACATGCCTTCGCACATCTTTACCCGCGTCGGCGAATGGACCGAGTCCGCGGCGACCAACCGCCGTTCCTCAACGGTGGCGCAGAAGAACAACGAGCCCGACGAGGCCTTGCACGCGCTCGACTACATGACGTACGCCTTGCTGCAGATGGCTCGCGACGGCGACGCGCGCAAGGCGCTGGACGAAGCGCAGCAGATCAAGGGCATCACGCCGCGCTTCGTCGCTCCCTACGCGCTGACCGCGATGCCGGCGCGCTACGCGCTCGAGCGCGGCGACTGGCGCGCGGCGGCCGAGCTCCAGCCGAGGCAGGACAACTTCCCGTTCACCGTGGCGATGACGCATTTCGCGCGCGCGCTCGGCGCCGCGCGGAGCGGTGATGCCGCGTCCGCGCAGAAGGACGCCGATCGCATCGCGGCGCTCGGCGCGGAGCTCAAGGCGGCGAACAACGCCTACTGGGGCGGGGAAGTCGAGGTGATGCGGCTCGCGTCGTTCGCTTGGACGGCGCTCGCGCAGAAGAGGAACGACGAGGCGCTCGGCCTGATGCGCCAGGCCGCGGACCTCGAGGACAAGAGCGAGAAGCACATCGTCACCCCGGCGCGGCTGGTGCCGGCGCGCGAGCTTCTCGGCGACATGCTGATGGAGATGAAGCGTCCGGCCGAGGCGTTGAAGGAATACGAGGCCTCGCAGGTTCGCGAGCCCAACCGCTACCGCGGCCTGTACGGAGCGGGCATGGCCGCATGGCAGTCGGGGGACACGGCCAAGGCGAAGCAGCACTTCAGCCGGCTGGTCGACATGGCCGGGTCCTCCGGTCCCCGGCCCGAGATCGGCAACGCAAGGGACTACCTCGCTCGGAACTGAAGGCCCTGCGGCTTCGATATGGGTTCCGGCTTCGAGCGGAGCAGACGGTTCGCAATTCGCGCCGCATGCGCCGTGATCGGCGCATTGCTCACGGGGACGAGCCCGGCTGAGCAGGACCTCGCCGCGAAGCCCGACTTCACCGACGCCGAGATCAAGATCATCCTCTCCCACGGGCCGTGGCCGGCGCCCGCGCAGGCCGATCCGAGCAACCGCGTCTCGGGGAAGCCGGACGCGATCGAGTTGGGGACGCGCCTGTTCTTCGACCAGCGCCTCTCCGCGAGCGGAACGCTGTCGTGCTCGAGCTGCCACGTTCCGGAGCGCAACTGGAGCGACAACCTCACGCGCGGCGTCGGCATGAGCGAGGTCGATCGCAACACGCCGACGCTCATGAACCTCCTCGCGAGCCGCTGGTACGGATGGAGCGGCGCCTCCGACAGCCTGTGGTCGCAGAGCCTGCGCCCGATCCTGGATGAGCGCGAGCTGGCCGCGACGCCGCGCCATGTGGCGCAGCTCGTGCGCGACGACGAGCAGCTCACCTGCCGCTACCGCAAGGCCTTCGGCGCTCCGCCTTCGGCGAGCGACGACGAAGCGGTGTTCGTCGACGTCGGCAAGGCGCTGGCCGCGTTCCAGGAAACCTTGGTGAGCGGACGCACGCCCTTCGATCGCTTTCGGGACGCGCTCGCGAAGTCTGAACAGCCTCCTTCCGAAACCTACTCCGAACCCGCGCAGCGGGGACTGAAGATCTTCATCGGGAAAGGCGGCTGCACCGCCTGCCATTCCGGGCCCAATTTCACCGGCGGCGAATTCTTCAGGACCGGCCTGTCGCGGTTCGCTCCGCGCGGGCAAGCCGATCCCGGACGCCGGGCCGAAATCCCGCAGCTCATGAAAAGCCGCTTCAATCTGCTCGGACGCTACAACGACGATAAGAGCGGAGCCAGCGCCGTGCGCACGCGCGAGGCGGCTCTGGAGAAGACGAACTTCGGCGAGTTCAAGGTGCCGTCGCTGCGCAACCTGATACTCACCGCTCCGTACGGCCGCGACGGCGGCGTAGAGACCCTCGCGGAGGTCGTGCGCCACTACTCCGGCGTCGATCCCGCGAGCCTGCGCGCGAAGGACGGGCGCCCCGGGAAGCCCCTCGACCTTACGCCGCGAGAGCAGACCGACCTCGTCGTCTTCCTCGAATCGCTGAGCACCTTCTCCAATCCCTGGCGCCCGGACGACGGAGGTCAGTGCTACTAGGACTTCCGCTTTGACGATGGACAGCCGCGAAGACGTTCGCCGCGAATGCGAGAAGCTCGGCGAGCCGGTAGTGCAAGCCAGGCTCGAATCCGAGCATTTCGGAGCCGGCAAGGCATTCGCCTGGGAATGGCTGCTGGAACAGCACCACCGTCGCCTCCGCGAAGGAGAGTCCGCGGAACGCGAACGCATCGAGCGGGCTCTGAAGGCCGCGGAGGAATCCGCGAGCGCGGCACGAGCGGCTGCCGCCGGGGCTCAGTCCGCCGCGCGATGGGCGATCGTGGCTGCGCTCGCAGCCGCGGCGGCGGTGATCGTTTCGTTGGTGAGACACTGGTGAGCGGCAAGTAATTGAGGAGACAAAAATGAAAGCGAGATCCTGCCTAGCCAATATCGTTGCAACGCTGGTCGTCCTTCTGAGCGGATGCGCCGCGATGACCTCGCCGCCGAACGCCGATCCGAACAAGGCGCAGATCACCGTTCTCTACGACGCATTCGGCAAGGCCTCGGCGATGCAGAAGGACTGGGGCTATGCCGCCCTCGTCGAGTACGGCGGCAAGCGCATTCTCTTCGACACCGGCAACAATCCCGACATCCTCGCGCAGAACGCGAAGGCCACGGGCATCGACTTGTCCAGGCTCGACTTCGTCGTGATGTCGCACCGCCACGGCGATCATATGGGAGGCATGGCCTATCTGCTGAGCATCAACCCGAAAGTGAAGATCTACGCGCCCAAGGAGGGTTTCGGAGTCTACGGCGCCGACCTGCCGAGCACTTTCTACCGCAAGGACCCTTCGTTGCCGCCGGAGCAGCGCTACTACGACGGCGCGCCGCCGGCGGTCATGCGGTTCGGCGCCGCCTGGCCCGCCGCTAACTTCGAATTGATCGACAAGACCACGGAGATCGCTGCCGGCATCCACCTGATCGCGCTCGTCTCCGACAAGCCGGGCACGCTGGAACTGCGCGAGCTGTCGCTCGCCATCAGTACGCCCGAGGGCATGGTGATCGTGGTGGGCTGCTCGCATCCAGGGATCGAAAAGATCGTGGAAGCCGCGGCGAAGATCAACCCGCGCGTCCAGTTCGTCGCGGGCGGGTTCCACCTCGTGGTGTCGAAAGACGAAGACATCGAGAAGATCGTTACCACTCTGCGCGAGACCTTCAAAGTGGCGCACGTCGCGCCCGGCCACTGCACCGGCGAGCCCACGTTCGCCGCGTTGAGGAAGGCATTCGGGGACCGCTACCTCTACGCCGGACTGGGCACCACCTTCGCTCTGGGCGCCACGCCGCGCGCGGTTGCCGGCGCGGGCCGGGGCGCGACGACCGTCATGGACGAGGACGATCTAAAGAGCTACCACGTGCTGCTGGGGAAGAGCGGCGACGGCGAACATACGCTGCTGGCGCAGGAAGCACGTTGAAGATTCATGGGCGCAAGCGCGCGCCGGGGCCGACGACATCGCTGAGCCGCATTATGTTCGTGAAGCGCACCCTCATCGCTGTCGCCGCCGCGATCGCGGCCGCGACGCTCGCGCATGCCCAGGGCTATCCGGCCAAGGCGGTGAAGATCATCTCTCCCTTCGCGCCGGGCGGGCCCGGCGACCTGCTGGCCCGGGCGATCGCGGCCGGCCTCTCGCCGCCGCTCGGACAACCGGTGATCGTCGAGAACCGGCCGGGCGCGGCCACGATCATCGCGATGCAGGCCGTGGCCAAGGCGCCGCCCGACGGCCACACGCTCATCTTCACCAGCGTGACGAGCCTAGCCATCAACGTGAGCGCATACAAGAGCCTTCCCTACGATCCGGTCAAGGACTTTGCGCCGATCGCGTTGTGCTTCACGACGCCGCTCTATCTGGTGGTTCATCCCTCGGTTCCGGCCAAGACCGTCCAGGAGCTGATCGCGCTCGCCAAATCGCGCCCGGGGAAGCTCACGTTCGGCTCCGGCGGCAACGGCACGACGAATCATCTCGCCAGCGAGCTGTTCAAGTCGATGGCGGGCGTGGACCTGCAGCACGTTCCGTACAAGGACGCGACACAGGCGATGACCGACGTCATCGCCGGGCACATCAACCTGATGTTCGGGTCCGGCGGGCTCAACGAGGCGCGCGCCGGCAAGGTGCGCGTGCTTGCGGTCACGAGCGCTCGCCGCAGCGCGGCCGCTCCCGAGCTTCCCACCATGCAGGAATCCGGGCTCCTCGGGTACGAATCGACGCTCTGGTTCGGTATCCTCGCCCCCGCCAGGACGCCCGCGGCGGTCGTCGCCCGGCTCTCCGGAGATATCGGCCGAGTGCTGGCCCAGGCGGAGCTGCGCGAGCGCTTCAACACCGTGGATGTCACGCCGAGCACGCCCGAGGAATTCGCCGACCTCATTCGGCGCGAGATACCCAAGTGGCGCAAAGTCTTCGAGGCCGCAAAGATCCAGCCCGAATGAGCGGGCAGCTCTCCTTAAGCTCCCCTTCGTCAAAGAACTGGTCGCTGCCGATCAGGAAGCGGTGTCTAACCTCGGGAAAACCAAATTATCCGAGGTTGGAAATCATGCGGGAATTCGAAGTGAATCGTGGCTAGTCGCAGCCACGGGATTCAGCCGAGGTGACTCCAGCCGGCTTCGGCTATTTGATGAACTTGCCTCCGCGGCCGATCATCGTCAGATCGACGTACTTGGAGCCGCTATGGTTGGTCGGTGAAAAGCCGACGACAAAGTCTCCGAGATCGACGTTGTTCATGTTTTCGAGCGCCGCGACCAGTTTCTCGCGGGTCAGGTCCTTGCCGGCGCGCCTCAGTCCCTCGACCATTACCTTGGCGACGATGAACCCCTCCAGACTGGAGAAATTGAAGTCGGTAATCCCGGCTTTGGTCAGTACTTGCTCGTACTCCTTCACGATCTGAACGCCCGGGCTCCAGGGGAAGGGCACGACCTGCGAAATCGCGACACCGTAGCCGTCGTCCTTCAGTGCGCTGGCGAGCGCCGTGCTGCCGACAAAAGAAACATTGTGAAACTGGGTTGTGCTCCCGGCTCTTTTCATTTGCCGCACGAACTCGGCGATCGAGGTGTAGGCAGAGATCATGATCACGCCGTCGGGTTGGGCTGCATCAATGATTTTGACGGCTTCTGCGACCTTGATCGTATTGCGCTCTACCTTGCCGAGAGCTGCAATCTTCAGATCGCGCTTGGCGACGGCGATGTCCACGCCCTTCAGGCCCGCCTGCCCGTAGGCGTCGTCCTGGTAGAACACCGCGATTTTCTTGTTGCCGGTCGATACGAGCTGCTCGACGATTTTCTCGGTCTCGTCGTAGTAGCTCGCGCGCACGTTGAAGACGTAACGATTGACCGGCGTGCGCAGCAGCTCCGCGCCGGTAAAGGGCCCGACCAGCGGCACCTTGGCCTCGGTAATGGTCGGCATCGCCGCTCCAGTGGTCGGTGTGCCGACATACGAGACCAGGGCGAAGACTTTGTCTTCCCCGATCAGCTTCTTGGTGGCTTCGACGCAAAGATTCGCTTCGTACTTGTCGTCGCGAGTCTTGAGCGCGATCTTCCTGCCGTGTACGCCGCCCTGGCTATTGACGTAGTCGAAATAGGCCTTGGTCCCAATGTTCATCTGGATGCCGAGCTGGGCTGCGGGTCCGGAAAAGGCCGCCGACTGGCCGAGCAGAATCGATTTCGCGGTCACCCCGGGGACCTGCGCCATGGTCCTCAGCGGAACCGCGCAGGCGAGCAGGGAGGCAATCAGGAGTCCGGTTTTCATGGCGGAATGCCGCAACCGCGGCACTGAGACTTCCTACTGCGCCTCGCAGCAGGCCATCTCCAGGCTCCACACGCGCACGGGAGTCTCGGTTTTGGTTTTGGCGGCGTCGGGGGCGTTCTGCACCCGCTGCGCGGTGGCGGACGCCACGACGATTTTCGCCGCGGTTTGCGCCGATTGCTTCACTTGCGTATCGGCCGCGAAAGCGGAAACGGTCAGGAACGCTGCACAGGATAAGACAGTTGTCAGAGCACGCATGATTCAGTCCTCCTAGTATTGCCACGGTTACTCAATCCATCACCCGATTCTCACCGTCGTCCGTGTTGCGGAAGCGTCAGCTGCGACGAATAACTGCCACTGCTCGTCAGGTACGCAAATCAGGCGAGGTCACCGTTCTATGAGCAAGACTAATGCCATGAGCGGGGCGTGTTTCGAGGCTGACCGGACCTGACGGAGGGCCGCTCCAAGGGCGCCGAATCCCCCCGGTCAGCGAATCGCGATCGGCGCGATTGCGGAGCCGGTGGCGCCCTTGATCTTCAGAGGCTGGACGATGAAGGCGAATTCATAGGCACGCGCCGCCGCGAGCGCCTCGAGCTCCAGATTCTCCAGAAGATAGATGCCGTGCTGGATCAGCATCATGGCGTGGATCGGCAGGCTGTGCGGCCGCTCCGACGGCCGTAGCTCGACGCAGCAATTGTCGGCCGCGATCATCATCGGCTCCTGCGCGAGCAGCCACTGGCCGGCCGCGATGCCGATTCCGGGGTTGAGCGTCCCGTAACGCTCGTTCTCCTTGCCCATGAGCTTCGACCAGCCGGTGCGGATGAGAACCGCGTCGCCGGGTTGCAGCCTCTGGCTGGCTTTCGCCAGCGCCTGCTGAAGATCTTCCGGCGTGATGTTGTAGGAAGTCGGAAGCATGTCGACGCCCTTCGACCCGGCAACGTCGATCAGGACGCCGCGCGTCACCAGGCCTCCGACATGCTCGACGCCGAGCTTCTTGAACCCCGTGCGCGTGCCGATGTCGCCGAGCTTGAAGCAGTTGTAGAAGCTGTCGCCCCACATCTGGTGCGCGAAGGCGTCGAATTGCGTGCCGATCTGGCCGAGCTCGGTGACGACGAGCTCCTCGTTGACCTGGCGGGCATTCGGTATCGGCGGGGAAGGCTTGGTGTAGATGTTGAACACGCGGCCGGCGTTGATGAAGGCCTCCCTGGGATCGGGGGACAGCACGGCGCCGAGCTCGAACACCTCGCCCGTCCTGATCAGCTTTGCCGCTCGCAGGACCGTTTCGGGCTTCATCATGTTGCCCGAGCCGCGCTGATCTCCCGCACCCCATTTGGACGGACAACGCTGGCTGTCCGGCGGCATCTGCCACGTTTGGGCGTGAAGCCCCGTGCCGCCCAGCCCGAGTGAAATCACGATGGTCATCCCTGTCATGATCGGTCGCATGGTTCCCTCCCCAGCCCTTGTGGACGTTACGGCAAATCATGCGGTCGCGGGGCGCACCGGGTCAAGCGTGACGCGCAGCGCAACCACAAATCGCGCGACAGGCTTCGGTAGTTTATGATTTCGCAATGTCGGCAAAAAAATTCGAAATCCTGGTGCTCAACTCGATCTCGCAAGTAGGTCTGAAGCGCTTTCCCGCCGAGGCTTACCGCATCGTCAAGGACGCGGCTCATCCCGACGCGATCCTGGTGCGCTCGCACGAGATGAACGCGATGAAGATTCCCGACACCGTGCGCGCGATCGGCCGCGCGGGCGCCGGCACGAACAACATTCCCGTGAAGGACATGAGCGGGCGGGGCGTGCCCGTTTTCAACGCGCCCGGCGCGAATGCGAACGCGGTGAAGGAGCTGGTGCTCGCCGGGATGTTGATGGCCGCGCGCAATCTCGTTCCCGCGGTGCGGTTCGTGCACTCGCTCAACTGCGACGACGAGACGCTCGCGAAGCGCGTCGAGGCGGAGAAAAAGCAGTTCGCCGGAATCGAGCTGCCGCGACAGACGCTGGGGGTGATCGGCCTCGGCAAGATCGGGAGCCTGGTCGCCGACGCCGCGATCAAGCTCGGGATGAACGTGCTCGGCTACGACCCCGAGATCACGGTCGACGCCGCTTGGAGCCTGCCCTCGCAAGTGAAGAAGGCGCATTCGATCGAGGAGATCCTGAAAGGCAGCCAGTTCGTCACGCTGCACGTGCCGCTCCTTCCGGTGACGCGGCATCTGATCAGCGCCAAGAACCTGGAGCTCATGCATTCCGGGACCATCCTGCTCAACTTCTCCCGCGAAGAGATCGTCGACGCCAAGGCGGTCGCGGCGGCGCTCGCTTCCAAGAAGCTCAAATACTACGTGACCGACTTCCCGGCGCAGCCCTTGTGCGAGAATCCCGCCGTGATCGCGCTGCCGCACCTCGGCGCCTCCACCCGCGAGGCCGAGGACAACAGCGCCGTCATGGTCGTCGACGAGGTGCGCGACTACCTCGAGAACGGCAACATCCAGAACGCAGTCAACTTCCCCGACGTCGTCATGGGGCGCGAGTCGCCGTACCGCATCGCCATCGCCAACGCCAACGTCCCCAACATGGTGGGCCAGATCTCGAGCGCCATGGCCGGAGCTGGCTTGAACATCCACAACATGGTGAACCGCTCCAAGGGCGAGATGGCCTACACGCTGGTCGACGTCGACAGCCCGGTGAACAAGGGGCTCGTCGAAGGCGTCGCGCGCATCAAGGGCGTGCTCGCGGTGCGCTATCTGCCTACATCCTAAAGCGCATGGCCGACGACATCGCCAAGCACCGCGCCGAGATCGACGCGCTCGACGAGAAAATCGCCGCGCTCCTCAACGCGCGCGCGACGCGCGCCGCAGCCATCGGAAAGCTGAAGGCGAACGGCGGCGCCTACCGCCCCGAGCGCGAGGCCGAGGTGCTGCGGCGCATCGCCGGAGCCAACCGCGGGCCGCTCGCGAACGAAGCGCTCGTTCGGCTTTTCACCGAGATCATCTCGGCGTGCCGCTCACTCGAGGAACCGCTTTCCGTCGCCTACCTGGGGCCCCAGGGAACCTTCAGCGAGATGGCGCTCGCCAAGCAGTTCGGCGCGGCGGTCGCCGCGCAGCCCTGCGGCTCGATCGACGAAGTGTTCCGCGCCGCCGAAACCGGCGCCGCGCATTACGCGGTCGTGCCGGTGGAGAACTCCACCGACGGCGCCATCGGCCGCACGCTAGACCTGCTGCTCGCGACGCCCTTGAAGATCTGCGCCGAGGTAGTGCTGCGCGTGCAGCAGAACCTGATGGCGAGGGGCGCCTCGATGAAGGGGATACGCAAGGTGTATTCGCACCCGCAGTCCCTCGCGCAGTGCCACGGCTGGCTCGCGCAGCATCTTCCGGGCGCCCAGCGCGTGCCGCAGGCGAGCAACGCGGAAGCGGCGCGCATGGCGGCGAAGGAGAAGAGCGCGGCCGCGATAGGCCCCGAGATCGCCGCCGAGCGCTACAAGCTCAAGGTCTTGGCGCGCGCCATCGAGGACGATCCCAGGAACCGCACGCGCTTCCTCGTGCTCGGATCCCACGACGCCGGGCCCTCGGGCAAGGACCGCACCTCGCTCGTCATGACCACGCACAACCGGCCCGGCTCCCTGCACGAGCTGATCGCGTCCTTCTCGACGCACGGCGTCAACATGAGCCGCCTGGAATCCCGGCCCGCGCGCACCGGGCAGTGGGAGTACTACTTCTACATCGACCTCGAAGGCCACCAACAAGACGAAAAGCTTGCAAAGGCGGTCGCCGAGCTGCGCGACAAGGCGCCGTTCGTGAAGGTCTTCGGCAGCTACCCTGCCGCCGTTCTGTAGGACGCCCGGTGGATCTTTGCGAGCAGTCTCCGTCGTACATCCGCGCCATCGCGCCCTACCAGCCGGGCAAGCCGATCTCGGAGCTCGCCCGGGAAATGGGGCTCGCCGAGAAAAAGATCGTCAAGCTCGCCTCCAACGAGAACCCGTTCGGCGCCTCGCCCAGGGCGAAGGCCGCGATCAAGGGAGAGCTCGCGCAGCTCGCGCGCTACCCGGATGGGAACGCCTTTGAGCTGAAGGAGGCACTTTCACGCAAGTATGGCGTGCCGCAGGAGTGCATCGTCGTCGGCAACGGCTCGAACGACCTGCTCGAGCTTGTCGCCGCCGCCTTTCTAACCCCCGGCCGCGCGGCGGTGTACTCCCAGCACGCCTTCGCGGTATACCCGCTCGCGACCCAGGCGCGCGGCGCGGAGGGCATCGTCGTGCCGGCGAAAAACTATGCTCACGATCTCGAGGCGATGCTCGCCGCGATCACGCTCGAGACGCGCCTCGTGTTTATCGCCAATCCCAATAACCCCACGGGAACATTCGCGACGGGCGCGGAGCTGGAGAATTTCATCGCGAACGTGCGGCGCGACGTGGCCGTGGTGGTGGACGAGGCCTACTCCGAATACCTGCCGGCCCACCTGCGCTACGACTGCGTGGCCCTGCTCAGGAAACACCCGAACTTCATCGTCACGCGCACCTTCTCGAAGGTCTACGGCCTCGCTGGGCTGCGCGTCGGATACGGGCTCATGCACCCGAGCGTCGCGGACCTCCTCAACCGCGTGCGCCAGCCCTTCAACGTGAACAGCCTCGCGCTCGCCGCGGCGGCCGCTGCGCTCCAGGACAGGAAATTCGTAGCGAAGAGCGCGAAGATGAACCGCGCGGGCCTGGAGCGGCTCGAGCGCGGCCTGAAGGCGCTCGGGCTGGAGACCATCCCGTCCTTCGCCAATTTCATCACCTTCCGCACGTCGCGGGCGAAGGCGGTGTACGAGAAGCTGCTGCGCCTGGGCGTCATCGTCAGGCCGCTCGCGGGCTACGATATGCCCGATCACTTGCGAGTCACGATCGGTACGCCCAAAGAGAACGAGAAGTTTCTCAAGGCGCTGAGAACCGCGCTTGATGACTAGGTTCGACGATTGATGGCGCGAATCGGGAAGCTGGTGGTCGTGGGCGTCGGCCTGATCGGCGGCTCGTTCGCGCTCGCGCTGAAAGAGGCGGGCGCGGTCGGCCGCGTGACCGGCGTCGGCCGCGGCGGCCGCAACATCCGGCGCGCGCTCGAGCTGAAGATCATCGACGCAGCCGGCGCATTCGACCGCGCGACCTTCGCGGACGCCGATCTCGCGCTGCTCGCGGTGCCGGTCGGGCAGATGCGCGTCGTCATGCGCGCCATCGCGCCGCTCATCGGCGCAAAGACCGTCGTCACCGACGCGGGCAGCACCAAGGAGGACGTGATCGCGCTCGCCCGGCGCGAGCTGAAGGGCGGGCTCGCCCGTTTCGTCCCCGGGCATCCGATCGCGGGCACCGAAAAGAGCGGCGCTGAAAGCGCCTTTGCCGGCCTGTATCGCGGGCACAGGGTGGTGCTCACGCCGCTCGCAGGAACCGAGCCGCGCGCGCTCGCCCTGGTGCGTTCCGCTTGGAGGCGCTGCGGGGCGAGCGTCGCCGAACTCCAGGCGAGGGAACACGACCGGGTGCTCGCGGCCGTCAGCCATCTGCCGCACCTGCTCGCCTACGCCCTCGTCGACCAGGTCGCGCGCGCGAAGAACGCGAAACAGCTCTTCTCCTTCGCCGCGGGGGGATTCCGCGATTTCACCCGCATCGCCGCGAGCCACCCGGAGATGTGGCGCGACATCTGCCTCGCCAACAGAAGGGCGCTGCTCGCCGAGCTCGCCCGGTATGGCGGCGAGTTGCAGCGCGTGCGCAAGATGCTCGAGCGCGGCGACGCGAGGGCGCTCCATGCGCTTTTTTCGGGGGCGCGCGGCGCGCGCGACCGCTGGCTGAAGGACGCGCAATGAGGGCAGCGCGTGGATTTTGGGGTGGTGTCGCCGCGAGAAGGATGGTCGACCACCCCGTCGCGCTGCGCGCGCCGCCCCTCCTTGTCCAAGGAGGGGAAAAAGACCGCCGGGGCGCGGTCTGCCTGAGGACGCGCGTACCGTGAAATTCCTCGATCTCGGTCCGATCGCGCGGGTGCGGGGCACGGTGAAAATGCCCGGATCGAAGAGCATCTCCAACCGCGTGCTGCTGCTCGCCGCGCTGGCGGATGGCGAGACGCGCGTCGAGAACCTGCTGGATTCCGACGACACCCGCGTGATGCTGGATGCTCTCGAACTTCTGGGCGCGCGCATCGAGCGCGATTCGGCGACGGTGCGCGGCGGGCCGTTCACGAACGAGTCCGCCGAGCTTCACCTCGGCAATGCCGGCACGGCGTTCCGGCCGCTGACCGCCGTCCTCGCGCTCACCGGGGGCGAGTACCGGCTCTCGGGCACGCCCCGGATGCACGAGCGCCCCATCGGCGATCTGGTCGACGCGCTGCGAGCGCTCGGCGCACGCATCGACTATCTCGGCAAGGAAGGCTTTCCGCCGCTGGCCTTGCACTCCGGCGCGATCCGGCGGGGCGCGCCGCTTCGCGTGCGCGGAAACGTATCCTCGCAGTACCTTTCGGCGCTGCTGATGGCGCTGCCGCTCACGGGCTCCGAAAGGGTCGTCGAGGTCGAAGGCGAGCTGATCTCGAAACCCTATGTCGAGATCACCCTGAACCTGATGCGGCGCTTCGGCGTCGAGGTGCTGCGCGAGGGCTGGAGGTCGTTCGTGGTTCCGGGCAAGCGCTACTCGAGCCCCGGGAAGATCCGCGTCGAAGGGGACGCCTCCTCGGCCTCGTATTTCCTTGCGGCGGGCGCGATCGGCGGAGGCCCGGTACGGGTGGAAGGCGTGGGGCGTTCGAGCATCCAGGGCGATATCCGCTTCACCGAGGTGCTGCAGCAGATGGGCGCGAAGATCTCGATGGGCGATGGCTGGATCGAATCCAGCGCGCCGCATCGAGGAAGACTGAAAGCCATCGACGCGGACTTGAACCACATCCCCGACGCCGCGATGACGGCCGCCGTGGCGGCGCTCTTCGCCGACGGCGCGAGCACACTGCGCAACATCGCCAGCTGGCGGGTCAAGGAAACCGACCGGCTCGCTGCGGTGGCGACGGAGCTGCGCAAGCTCGGCGCGGCGGTCGTGGAGGGCGCCGACGCCCTGCGCGTGACGCCTCCGGCGAGCTTGAAGCCCGCGACGATAGCCACCTACGACGATCATCGGATGGCGATGTCCTTTTCGCTCGCGGCGCTCGGAGGGATCAGGGTGCGCATCGAAGATCCCGACTGCGTCGCCAAGACCTTCCCGGAATACTTCGAGGCGCTCGCGGGCATCTCGCGGCGAACCCCGGCATGAGCGCGGCGCCCGTCATCGCCATCGACGGCCCTTCGGCCGCGGGCAAGGGCACCGTCGCGGAGGAAGTCGCTAGGACCCTGGGATTCCATTACCTCGACAGCGGCGCCCTGTACCGCCTCGTGGCGCTCGCCGCCGCGCGCGAGGGAATCGACGCCGGCGACGAAGCGAAGCTCGCCGCGATCGCGGCCCGGCTCCCGGCCCGCTTCGAAGGCGAGGACATCTATCTCGAGGCCGAGCGCGTGACCGACGCCATCCGCAGCGAGGAAAACTCCTTCGCCGCCTCGCGGGTGGCGGCCCTGCCCGCGGTGCGCCGGGCCCTCCTGGACCGACAGCGGTCCTTCCGCAACCCCCCGGGGCTGGTGGCCGAGGGGCGCGACATGGCCTCGATCGTGTTTCCCGACGCCGCGCTCAAGGTGTTCCTCACCGCGAGTCCCGAGGCCCGGGCGGAACGTCGGTATAAACAGTTGAAAGAAAAAGGAATCGCTGCTACACTGGCCGCCCTTTTGCAGGATTTGCGCGAGCGCGACGCACGCGATGCGGCGCGCAGCGTGGCGCCTCTCAAGCAAAGCCCGGGAGCGCGGCTGCTCGACACGACGGCTATGAGCGCCGCGCAGGCGGCGAACCTAGTCGTGGACTGGTACCGCGGGGCGAACAGGTGACACAAAGCCAAGCACCGCAATGGCTTGGCTTTTTGTTGTGGATCAACGAACCCCGTCCTCGAAGGACGGGCAGATGCCAGGTGTCTATGTCGAATGCCGCTCCCGCAGTAGCTCCCCAAGAGAATTTCGCCGCACTTTTCGAGGAAAGCCTGACGCGCAAGGAAATGCGCACAGGCGAAGTGATCACCGCCGAAGTCGTCCGCGTGGATATGAACTACGTCGTCGTCAACGCCGGCCTCAAGTCCGAATCCTTCATCGCCCTCGAGGAGTTCAAGAACGACAAGGGCGAGGTCGAGGTCAAGCCCGGCGATTTCACCAGCGTCGCGATCGAAGCGCTCGAGGACGGCTACGGAGAGACGCGCCTGTCGCGCGACAAGGCGAAGCGCCTCGCGGCCTGGCTCGACCTGGAGAAGGCGCTCGAAGCCGGCACGCTCGTGAAAGGGATCATCTCCGGCAAGGTGAAGGGCGGCCTCACCGTCATGACCAACGGCATCCGCGCCTTCCTGCCCGGGTCGCTCGTGGACATCCGCCCCGTCAAGGACACCCTGCCCTACGAGGGCAAGGAGATGGAGTTCAAGGTCATCAAGCTCGACCGCAAGAGGAACAACGTCGTCGTCTCGCGCCGCGCCGTGCTGGAAGCCTCGCAAGGCGCCGAGCGCCAGGCGCTGCTCGCGAACCTGCAGGAAGGCGCCGTCGTCAAGGGCATCGTCAAGAACATCACCGACTACGGGGCGTTCGTCGACCTGGGCGGAATCGACGGGCTGCTGCACATCACCGACCTCGCCTGGCGGCGCGTCAAGCACCCTTCAGAAGTGCTCAACGTGGGCGACGAGGTCACGGCGAAGGTGCTGAAATTCGACACCGAGAAGAACCGCGTTTCCCTCGGCTTGAAGCAGCTGGGAGAGGATCCCTGGGTGGGTCTGTCGCGCCGCTATCCGACCGGGACGCGCCTCTTCGGCAAGGTGACCAATCTCACCGACTACGGCGCGTTCGTCGAGGTGGAGCAGGGCATCGAGGGCCTGGTGCACGTGTCCGAGATGGACTGGACGAACAAGAACGTGCATCCGTCGAAAGTGGTCGCGCTCGGCGACGAGGTCGAGGTCATGATCCTCGAGATCGACGAGGAGCGGCGCCGCATCTCCCTGGGGATGAAGCAGTGCCTTCCCAATCCCTGGGAGGAGTTCGGAATGAACTTCAAGAAAGGGGACAAGGTCCGCGGCCCGATCAAGTCGATCACCGATTTCGGCATCTTCATCGGGCTGCACGGCGGGATCGACGGCCTAGTGCACCTCTCGGACCTGTCGTGGACGCTTCCCGGCGAGGAGGCGGTGCGCAATTTCAAGAAGGGCGAGGAGACCGAGGCCCAGGTGCTCTCGATCGACGTCGAGCGCGAGCGGATCTCGCTCGGGATCAAGCAGCTCGAAGGCGATCCTTTCAACAACTTCGTCGCGAGCCACGAGAAGGGCAAGCTCATCTCGGGGACCGTCAAGTCGGTCGACGCCAAGGGGGCGGTCATCTCGCTGGGCGGCGACCTCGAGGGCTACCTGCGCGCCTCCGAGATCTCCCGTGATCGCGTCGAGGACGCCCGCAACCATCTCAAGGAAGGCGACAGCGTCACGGCGATGGTCATCAACGTCGACCGCAAGAACCGAACCATCAATCTTTCGGTCAAGCAGAAGGAATTTGCCGAGGAGAACGAAGCGATGGCCAAGCTCCAGAGCGAAAGCGCCGCCAGCACGGGAAGCACCAACCTGGGCGCGCTCCTCAAGGCGAAACTGGACAACAAGAACGCTCAACAGTAGTCGAGGACCGGGATGACCAAGTCCGAACTTATTGCGAGGCTCGCGACGCGTTATTCGCAACTCGTCGCAAAGGACGCCGAATTCACGGTCAAGATGATCCTGGATGCCATGACGCAGAGCCTGGTCAAGGGGCAGCGCATCGAGATCCGCGGATTCGGGAGTTTCGGGCTGAATCATCGGCCGGCGCGCGTCGGCCGCAATCCGAAATCGGGCGAAAGGGTCCACGTGCCGGAAAAATTTGTCCCGCACTTTAAGGCCGGCAAGGAATTGCGCGAGAGGGTCGATCAAAAATAGGAGCCTGGGCCGGAGGCGTGCGGACGGCGGCATCGACGAGGTGCCGCCGTTTGCTTTGGAGTTCCGTGATTAGATGAAGCTCATCACCCATCTGTCGTGGCTGCTGCGCGCGCTGCTGTTCCTCGCCGTGTTCGCCTTCGCGCTCATGAATACCGGTCCGGTGACACTGCGCTTCTTCCTAGGGCAGACCTGGGAGACACCGATGATCGTGGCCTTGCTCCTCTCTTTCGCCTTCGGCGCCGGGATCGGGGTCCTCGCCTGCGTGTCGCGACTGCTCGGGCAGCGCCGCGAGATCCAGAAGCTCGAGCGCGAGCTGCGCTCAGGCGGCGACCGCACCCTGCCGCCGCAGGCCTAGGCTCAGGACTCGATGGACTTCGAGCTCTGGTGGCTGTTCGGGTTCGCCCTGTTCTTCGGGCTGGGCTGGCTCGCGGCGCGCATCGACATCAAGCAGCTCCTTTCGGAATCGCGGCAGCTGCCGCGCTCGTATTTCAAGGGCCTCAATTTCCTGCTCAACGAGCAGCCCGACAAGGCGATCGAGGCCTTCATCGAGGTGGTCAAGGTCGACCCGCAGACGGTCGAGCTGCACTTCGCGCTGGGAAGCCTGTTCCGCCGGCGCGGCGAGACCGAGCGCGCGATCCGCATGCACCGGAACCTGCTCGAACGCCCGGATCTGGGCGCCGAGCAGCGGCTGCACGCGATGGTCGAGCTCGGTCAGGACTACCTCAAGGCCGGGCTTCTCGATCGCGCGGAAGAGATGTTCCTCAAGCTCCAGGGCTCGCCGCATCGCGCCGAGGCGCTGAAATTCCTGCTCGAGATCTACCAGCAGGAAAAGGACTGGATGAAGGCGGTCGGGATCGCCCTCGAGCTGGAGAAGGACTCCGGGCAGTCCTCGCAAAAAGAAATCGCGAATTACTACTGCGAGCTGGCGCTGTCGGAAGTGACGCATTCGCGTCCGGACGGGGCGAGGCACCGCCTCGAGGCGGCCCTCGCCGCGCACCGCAAGTGCGTCCGCGCCAACATCATCCTGGGCGACGTCGCGGCCGCCTCGGGCGATCACGTCGGCGCCATCGAGGCCTGGAAGCGCATCGAGCAGCAGAACCCGAGTTATCTCGCGCTCGTCGCGCAGCGCCTGCTCGAGAGCCATCGCGCGATCGGGCGCACCGAGGAGGGGCTCACGCTGCTGCGCGGCTACCTGGCGAACTTTCCTTCGCTCGACCTGCTCGACGTCGTCTTCCAGTCGACGCTCGACTCGCAGGGCCCCGAGGCGGCGCACAAGCTCGTGAAGGACGAGCTGCGCCGCAACCAGACCCTGCTCGGCCTGGACAAGCTGCTCGAGGCGCAGCTCCTGGTCGCGCCCGCGGAAAGGCGCCACGACCTGGAGCTCGTGCGCAATCTCATACACAGCCATACGCAGCGCCTGGCGCGCTACCATTGCGAGAACTGCGGATTCAAGGCGCGGCAGTTCTACTGGCACTGTCCCGCCTGCGGCGGCTGGGAAACCTATCCGCCGAGGCGCAACGAGGAGTTCGAGCTGACGCCGTGAAGCGCGGAGACAAAATTTGAAGATCACTATCGTCGGCGCGGGCTACGTCGGCCTTGTCAGCGGCGCTTGTTTCGCCGAGGTCGGGAACGAGGTGCTGTGCCTCGATCTCGACGCGGCTAAGATCCGCACGCTCGAGGCGGGCGAAATACCGATCTACGAACCGGGACTGCTCGAGGTGGTCAGGCGCAACCGGGCCGCGGGGAGACTGCACTTCACCACCGACGTCGAGCGCGCGGTGCGCTTCGGAACGGTGCAGTGCATCGCGGTCGGAACGCCGCCCGGCGAGGACGGTTCGGCCGATCTCCAGCACGTCCTCGCTGCGGCGCGGTCGATCGGCCGGCACATGACCGAGTACCGGGTGATCGTGGACAAGTCCACTGTGCCGGTCGGCACTGCGGACAAGGTGCGCAGCGCGCTCGCGGAAGAGCTCAAGAAGCGCGGCGCGGACACGCCCTTCGCCGTGGTGTCGAACCCCGAGTTCCTCAAGGAAGGCGCGGCGGTGGAGGACTTCACGCGTCCGGACCGCATCGTGGTCGGCGCCGACGACGAGCGGGCGATACAGATCATGCGGGCGCTGTACGCTCCGTTCCAGCGCAGCCGCGACCGCTTTTTCCTGATGGACGTGCGTTCGGCGGAGCTCACCAAGTACGCGGCGAACGCGATGCTCGCGACGCGCATCTCGTTCATGAACGAGCTCGCCAACCTCGCCGAGCGCCTCGGCGCGGACATCGAGGACGTGCGCAGGGGCATCGGATCGGACCCGCGCATCGGCTTTCATTTCCTGTACGCCGGCGCGGGGTACGGCGGCTCCTGTTTCCCGAAAGACGTGAAGGCGCTCATCCGCACCGCGCAAGAGGCGGGCGGAGTCCTCCCGCTTCTCGAGGCGGTGGACGAGGTGAACGCGGCCCAGAAAAAGGTGCTGGCGAGGAAAATACTCGCGCGATTCGGCGGAAAGCTCTCCGGAAGGCGCATCGCCGTCTGGGGCCTCGCCTTCAAGCAGAATACCGACGACATGCGCGAAGCCTCGAGCCGCGTTCTGATCGAAGATCTCGTGGCGAACGGCGCGACCGTGACCGCCTACGACCCGGTGGCGATGCCCGCGGCGAAGCGCGCGCTGGCCGGGCTCGCGGGAATTGGCTACGCCGAATCGCCGCTCGCGGCGCTCGACGGCGCGGATGCGCTCGCGGTCGTCACCGAGTGGCAGGAGTTCCGCAGTCCCGATTTCGAGGCGATCCGCGCGCGCTTGAAGACGCCGGCGATCTTCGACGGGCGCAATCTCTACGATCCGGCGCAGCTGAAGCGCCTGGGCCTGGAATACTATCCGATAGGACGGGCGGCTGTGAAGGCGGGCCCGATCGTGAAGATCGAAGCCGATCGCACCAGGGAAAGTCCCGGAGGCGCGGCCAATGTCGCGGTGAACGCCGCCGCGCTCGGGGCGAGCGTGACGCTGCTCTCCGTGATCGGGGACGACGAGCCAGGCCACAGGCTGGAGCTGCTCCTCGAGGAGCTGCGCGTCAACACGAGCCTTCGCCGCGACGCGTCGATCGAGACGACCGTCAAGCTGCGCGTGATCGGAGGGCGGCAGCATCAGTTGCTCCGCATCGACTTCGAGAAATTGCCCAGCCGCGAGGTGCTCCGCGACAAGCTCGACGACTACCGTCAAATGGTCGCCGATTGCGACGTCGTGATCCTGTCCGACTACGGCAAGGGCGGGCTCACGCATATCTCCCAGATGATCGAAGTCGCGCGCGAGCGCAAGAAGAGCATCCTCGTCGATCCCAAGGGAGACGACTATTCGCGATACTCCGGCGCGACCGTGGTGACTCCGAACCGGGCCGAGCTGCGCGAGGTCGTGGGAAGCTGGAGGAACGAGGACGAGCTCACGCAGAAGGCCCAGGCGCTGCGCGAGCAGCTCGGGCTTCGCGCGCTTCTGGTCACCCGCGGCTCGGAGGGAATGACCCTGTATGAGGCCGGCAGCCGGCGCCACGAAAGGGCGACGGAGCACGAAGTGATCGACGTGAGCGGCGCCGGAGACACGGTCATCGCGACGCTCGGGGTGATGCTCGGGGCGGGGATGCCGCTCGACGAGGCGGTGAAGGTCTCGAACGTCGCGGCCGGCATCAAGGTCCTCAAGTTCGGCACGGCCGTCGTGCAGCCGAAAGAGCTGCGCGACGCGCTCGCGCAAGGCTAGGCGAGGCAGACGTGTACTACGTAGTCACCGGCGCGGCGGGATTCGTCGGATCGAATCTCGTCCGGGCGCTCAACGCGCGCGGAGAAACCCAGATCCTCGCCGTGGACGACCTGGAGGGCAGCGACAAATTCCGCAACCTGGCGGCCTGCGAGATCGCCGATTATCTCGACAAGGACGAGTTCCGGAGGCGTCTGGAGGCGGGCGATTTATCCGGGTCGATCGACATCGTGTTCCATCAGGGCGCCTGTTCCGACACCATGGAGACCGACGGCCGCTTCATGATGGAGAACAATTATCGCTATTCGATGGCGCTGCTCGAATTCTGCATCGAGGACCAGGTCCCTCTCCTCTATGCGTCCTCCGCGGCGGTCTACGGCGCGGGCACGGAGTTTCGCGAGGAACCGAAGTCCGAGGCGCCGCTCAACATCTACGGCTACT
>Ga0209238_1000190_pt1 | contig 20031 bp, 22 predicted proteins | sample GraSoi013_1_20cm_FD_185823 | JGI IMG/M metagenome (GOLD analysis project Ga0209238, IMG submission 185823) | Grasslands soil microbial communities from the Angelo Coastal Reserve, California, USA - Sample 10_02_2013_1_20cm (SPAdes) (version 2) | ecosystem: Environmental > Terrestrial > Soil >...
TCACCCGTGCCAATCCCGGACTCGCCTCGCCCTACACCCTGACGCTGGCGAACCTGCAGGCGCAGGCGGTGACCATCAGCACCTCGACGCAGAACCGCGACATCGCCAACAACGCCACGGTCTGCTGGGCGGCGCTCTCGACCTGCGCGAGCAACAAGCAGTTCGGCTGGTACATCAACCTGCCGGGCACCCGGGAGCAGATCATTTACGGCCCGGAACTGGTGTCGCAGGCCCTGACCGTGAACTCGATCGTACCGGCGACCAACAGTCCTATTTCGTGCGGCAACCAATCGGACACGGGCTTCACCTACGTGCTGTCGGCCATGACGGGAGCCGCCTTCAACCAGGTGTTCCTGCCCCCGAGCGAGGCCGCCAATGCGGCGCTCAACACCAACCCGAGGTACACCGACACGAATGCCATCGCCATTCTGACGAATGCGACCGGCAGCTCGTTCATCACCAGCAACGCCGCCGGCACGCGCTTCCTCGTGTACGAGACCAACCAGGTCGAGAGCGGCCCCGGCGCCAACGGCAACAACATCCTCGGCGGCAGCCTCGGATTGAATCTGCCGCCGAACGCCGCGGGTCGCCGCTTGACCTGGATCGAACTGCGCTAGTACCGATAGCGAGCCACCATGCAATTGCGACTCGCAGCCCGCTCATCGCGCCTCGCGGGGGGCTTCACTCTGATCGAGCTCATGGTGGTCGTGGCCATCGCGACCATCCTGTTCAGCATAGCCATCCCCTCGTACGTGACCTACATCCGGCAGTCGCGCCGCACGGAGGCCAAGACCGCGGTGCTGGATCTGGCGGGACGCGAAGAGCGCTTTCTCAGCACCAACCCCACCGCGTATACGAATGTGCCGGCGAACCTGGGTTACTCCGGTTTCGGCGCTGGCAATCCGATCGGTAGCGGTTACTATTATTTGACGGTCTGCTCGCCCGCGTGCGCCCCCAGTGCCATCGCGACCGCCCCCTCGTATACCGTGACCGCCACCCCGGTCGCGGGCCAGAGCCAGGCCAACGACGCGCAGTGCACCTCGTTCTCGGTGGACTCCGTAGGGCAGCAGTACGCCACGGGCAGCGGCGGCCCTGCGGTGGCGACGCCCTACTGCTGGGCCAATTAACCATAAAAATCCAGCAGATACAGCTCTGTCTCGCTGTACGCCGCGAAGGCGTCGGAGCTTCAGTCGAGTTTGAACTCGATCGTGTCCCAGCGCGTCGTTTCCTCGTGACGCGCCTGGCGGCGGATCGAATCCACCAGCGCCCGGTCATCCCACTCCACGACCTCGTCGGCGAGATCCAGGATCGCCTTGGGGACCTCCTGGCGGGCACCGAAAGGCTTCATGAGGATCACGGGCGTGTGCCTCGCCTGGGCGTACAGCAGCTGGAAAGTGAGCAGACCCTCGTGCGCCTGGTAGAGGCTCGACAGGGCAATGACCGCCTCGGCGGGTGTGATCTGCTGGCGCAGACTCTCCTGCTGCGCCGCCTTGTCGGCCGGCGGGCGCCGGTCGGGAGTGCTGTAGTTCTTATAGAAGAAATTGCGCTGGCTCTCCAGATACTCGAACACGCGCAGGTAGTCGTCGCTGTTCTCCCAGGCGTGGGTGACGAAGATCCGGAGTGGATTGTTCTGCGACATCCCGGGAGTCTGGCACAAGCGCGGGCGCGGCGAAACTCGCGCAGGGCGTATCCCGAAAGCCCCCTGGGCGCGTCCCCGGCGCAGCCGGCGGAGACTCCCGCCGCCCCCGCAGGCCCCGGCGCCGCGGGCTAGAATGAGGCCCCCGCGGCGACGCTCCCCAAGGCAGGTCTTGCCCCACAGTGCGACTGCTCCTCTACAACATCCGCTACGCCACCGGCACCGGGCCCGCCTTTCACCTGCCGGTGCCGGGCGCGGGGTACCTGCGCAGCAACCGCAAGGTGCTGAGCGGCATCACCGAGTTCATCCGGTCCGAGCGCCCGGATGTGGTCGGACTGGTCGAAGTGGACACCGGCTCGATCCGCACCGGGATGCTGAATCAGGCGGAGCACATCGCCGGACAGCTCGGCCATTATTCGACCTACCAGTGCAAGTACGGCGCCGGCTCGATCAATCAGCTCATGCCGATCGTGCGCAAGCAGGGCAACGCCTTCCTGTCCGCCCCGAACGTGCACGGCGAGCGCTTCCACTATTTCGATACCGGGATCAAGCGGCTGATCATCGAGCTGGAGCTCTCGGACGTGTGCGTGTTCCTCGTGCACCTGTCGCTCAAGTTCCGGCAGCGGCAATACCAGCTGCGCTCGCTGCACGATCTGATCGTGCAGGCGGCGAAGCCCGTGATCGTGGCCGGTGACTTCAATACCTTCTGGGGCACGCACGAGATCTACCTCTTCATGCGCGCGGCGGGCCTGCGCAGCGCCAATACCGCGGGCCTGCCCTCCTTTCCGGCGCGCGTGCCGCGCATCGAGCTCGACTTCATCCTGGTGAGCGAAGGCATCGACGTCACGGATTTCCGTGTGCCGGACGTGCGCCTCTCGGATCATCGCCCGCTGGTGTGCGATTTCCAGATCCGCGCCAGCGCCCCGGCGCGCACGGCCTCGGCGGCCTGACATGAACGACACCGCGACGGGATCCTGGAAGCTGGAGCGTGATGCCGACGCGATCGCCTGGCTGACGATCGACAAGAGCGGCACCTCGGCCAACGTGCTCTCGAGCGGCGTGCTCGGCGAGCTCGACGGCCTGCTCGCCGCGCTCGAGAAGGACCTGCCGCGCGGGGCCGTGGTGATCTCGGCCAAGAAGAGCGGCTTCGTCGCCGGCGCGGATATCAAGGAATTCACCGGCATCACGGATGCCGCGAGCGGCTATGAGCTCATTCGCCGCGGTCAGCAGGTGCTCAATCGCCTCGCCGCGCTCGCGTGTCCGAGCGTGGCGGCGATTCACGGGTTCGCCCTGGGCGGGGGCTTGGAGCTCGCGCTCGCCTGCCGCTACCGCGTGGCGGTGGCCGATGAGCGGCTGTCGCTTGGATTGCCCGAGGTGCTGCTGGGGATCCACCCGGGATTTGGCGGCACGGTGCGCTGCGTGCGTGTGGCAGGCGTTCGAGCGGCCATGGAGCTGATGCTGAGCGGCAAGCCGGTGCGCGCCGAGAAGGCGCTGCGCCTGGGACTCATCGATCGGCTGGTTCCGGAGGCTGAGCTGCGCCGCTGCGCGCGCGAGATGCTGCTCAGGGCGCCAGCGCCGCGGCGCGCGCCGTGGCCGCAGCGGCTGCTGAGCAGCGCCCCGCTGCGGCCGCTGGTGAGGGGTGCGCTGATGCGTGAAGTCGCCCGGCGCGCGCCCCGCGAGCACTACCCCGCCCCCTACGCCATCATCGATCTGTGGGCGCGGTATGGCGCGCACGGGCCCCAGGCGTTCGAGGCCGAAGCCCGCTCGATTGCGCACCTGTTCACCACCCAGAGCTCGCGCAACCTGGTGCGCGTGTTCCTGCTGCAGGATCGCCTGAAGAGCGCCGGCGGCAAGAGCGCCGCCGAGATCCGCCATGTGCACGTGGTGGGCGCCGGGGTCATGGGCGGGGACATCGCGGCCTGGTCGGCGCTGCGCGGCTTCACGGTCACGTTGCAGGATCGCGCCCTCGAGTACGTACAACCCGCGCTCGCGCGGGCCCAGGAGCTGTTCGACAAGCGCCTGCGCGAGCCGGCGAAGAGCGCCGCCGCCCGCGCACGCCTCACCGCAGATGTCGCCGGCGAGGGGCTGGCCGACGCGGACGTCGTCATCGAGGCCATCTTCGAGAGCCTCGAGGCCAAGCAGCAGCTGTACGCGCAGCTCGAGCCGCGCCTGAAGCCGGGCGCCCTGCTCGCGACCAATACCTCCAGTCTCATGCTCGAGCCCCTGGGGGCGACGCTGGCGCGCCCGCAGCGCCTCGTCGGGCTGCACTTCTTCAACCCCGTGGCGCAGATGCCTCTCATCGAGATCGTGCACGCGCAGCACACCGACCCGGCCGCGCTGCATGCTGCGACCGGCTTTGCGCGCCGCCTGGACAAGCTGCCGCTGCCGTGCCGCAGCGCCCCCGGCTTCATGGTCAACCGGGTGCTCACGCCCTACATGCACGAGGCCATGCTTGCCGCCCAGGAGGGCGTTCCACTCACGCTGATCGATGCGGCGGCGGTGAGCTTCGGCATGCCGGTAGGCCCGATCGAGCTCACCGACATCGTGGGGCTCGACGTGGCCGCTCACGTGGGCGAGATCATTGCGCGCGGACTCGGCCGCCCGGCTTCTGCAGCGCCGCGCCTGAGCGAGCTGCTCGCCGCGAAGAGGCTCGGGCGCAAGAGCGGCGCCGGGTTCTATGTGTGGCGGGACGGCAGGCCGGTCAAGCCCGTGGCGCCCGCCGCCGCAAGGGCGCCGCCGGATCTGCTCGATCGCCTGATCCTGATTCTGGTGAACGAGTGCGTGGCGTGCCTGCGCGAGCGCGTGGTCGATGATCCTGAGCTCGTGGACGCCGCGGTGCTGTTCGGCACCGGCTTTGCACCCTTCCGCGGCGGTCCCCTCGCCTACGCGCGTGCACGCGGCGTAGCGGCCGTGGTGGCGCGGCTCAGCGAGCTTGCGGCACGCTACGGGGAGCGCTTCCAACCCGACCGCGGCTGGGCCTCGATCGAGAGCCGTGCCGAGCCCTGAGCCGCCTGCGGCAAAGGCCCGCACAAAGGCCTGTGCTACCATCCCACAGGCACAGCGGCGCGAGCGCTGCGCCGCGCGACGCGTGCTGCGCAGCGCCGTGGCGTCGTTCCAGTGCGGCTCCATGCACGCCAGGCTTGGGCAGAAATGGCCGAAGAGCAGGTAGCGTCCGTTCAATTGCTCAAGAATTTCGCGCCGCTCGATGCGATGAAGCGCGAAAATCTGGCTGCGCTCGCCAAGAAAGTGAGCGTGCGCACCTTGTCTGCGGGTCGGGTGCTGTTCAGCCAGGGCGACACCGACAAGCGCACCCTGTGGCTGGTGAGCGGCAGCGTGGAGGTGAACGAGAACGAGCGCAACATCGCGGTGCTGCGCAGCGGCACGCCCGAGGCGCGCAATCCACTGTATCCGAAGCTGCCGCGCCGCGTCACGGTCCGCGCGGTCGAAGACATCAGCTACCTGTCGATCGAGAGCGACCTGCTGGACGTCATGATCACCTGGGATCAGACCGGCACCTACGAGGTCGAGGAGCTGCAGGCGCAGCTGCAGAGCGCAGGCTCGGATGACTGGATGACGACGCTGCTGCAGACCAACGCCTTTCACCGCATTCCGCCGGCCAACATCCAGGCGATCTTCCAGCGCCTGCAGCGCGTGCCCTGTCGCGCCGGCGAGGTGGTGATCAAGCAGGGCGATGAAGGCGACTATTTCTACATCATCGTCAACGGCAAGTGCGCCGTGACCCGCGAGACCCCGTTGAGCCGCGAGGGCATCAAGCTCGCCGAGCTCGGCGTGGGCGACAGTTTCGGCGAGGAGGCCCTGATCGCGGAAGCCAAGCGCAACGCCACCGTCACCATGACCACCGAGGGCGTGCTGATGCGCCTCAACAAGCAGGACTTTCGCGAACTGATGAACGCACCGCTCCTGCAGTGGGTTTCACCCGCTCAGGCGCACGCCATCATCGCGCGTGGTGGCCGCTGGCTCGACGTGCGACTGCCGAGCGAGCATCAGACGCTCGCCATCGAAGGCACCCTCAACGTGCCGCTGTATCTGATTCGCCTGAAGCTCTCCACGCTCGACCGCAAGACGCCCTACGTCGTGTATTGCGATACCGGCCGGCGCAGTTCCGCCGCCGCCTATATCCTGGTGGAGCGCGGGTTCGATGCGTATGTGCTGACCGGCGGGGTGAGCAGCGCCGAGGGGCTGCAGCTGGTGCGCGGCGGCGCGGCGGACAAACCCTGACGATGCCCGGGGCGCACGGTGATGGCGGGCGGCTCGCCCGCCGCCTGCCGGTCACATGGTGTGCGTAGCCTTGTCCCCTGAAAGCGCGCCGGCGAGGTAGGTCTCGATCTTCTTCTGCGTCTGGCCGCGGTCCTGCTCGCTGAACTGCACGCCGATCCCGGCGGTGCGCTTGCCCTGATTGCCCTGGGCGCCCTTGGGCGTCACCCAGATGACCCGGCCGGCCACGGGGAGCTTCTCGTCCTCGCCCATGAGGTTCAGCAGCATGAACACCTCATCGCCCAGGCGGTAATTGCTGTTGGTGGGAATGAACAGCCCGCCGTTCTTCACGAACGGCATGTAGGCAAGATACAGGGCGCTCTTGTCCTTGATGGTGAGCGTCAGCAGACCCGGTTTGTTCCCCACTCTCAAATTCCGCCCTCACGGCGCCCGGGCGCGGGCGCGAGTCGCCTGAAAAGAGCCTCCAGCGCCAGGCCCCGGTTCAACGGGACGTCGAGCGTGGCGCGCAGCTCCCGCACTTCGTCCAGGAGCCCGAACAGCTCACGTATATTCAAGAACGCATCGCCGGCTGACAAGTAGGGGGCAGCCCGCACTTCTGTCAAAAAGGCCCCGTCGCGCTCGCGACGGCGGATATGTTCTGTGAGCCAATTCTCACAGCACCGCAGGCGCAAGGGCAGCTCGGCGCGCGCCCAGCGCTCCGCCGCGGCGACCGGGTCGGCCTCGCCGCTCGCCAGGGCATCGAGCGTGGCGCGCGCCTCGGCCGCCGTCTGCGCCACCTCGAGGGGCTCGGTGCCCGCGGCGAGCATCGGAGCCTCTCCCAGCACATCGAGCGCGGCGTTCCAGTCACCGGCGCCCCGCTGCGCCGTCAGCCACGCCACGGCCTCGGCGCGCGGCGGCGCGCGCAGCCGCAGCCGCTGGCAGCGGCTGAGCACCGTGGCGGGCAAGCGCGAGGGCTGGGTCGTCACGAGCGCCAGCAGCGTGCGGGCGGGGGGCTCCTCGAGCGTTTTGAGGAGGGCATTGGCCGCAAAGCGGTTGAGCGCTTCCGCCGGAGTGATGATGCCGACCTTGTAGCCGCCGGCGTGGCTGGTGAGCGCGAGGTCGGCCGCGAGATCGCGCACCTGCTCGATGCGGATCTGCTGGGAGTCCTCGGCGGTGCGGACCCAGGCGAGATCGGGGTGCTGCTGCGCCCAGACTCGCCGGCAGGGCGCGCAGGCCCCGCACGGCGCCTCGGCAGCGTTCTGGCAGAGCACCAGCTGTGCCGCCCAGGTCGCGAGCCACTCCCCGCCGGCCCCCGGGGCTTCGTGGATCAGCAGCGCGTGCGGCATGCGCCCTGCCCTCGAGGCGGCGCTCAGGGTGGCGCGTTGCGCGGCCGTCCACGTCGGCACGGCAGTCACGCTCACGCCCGCCGCTCCCGCGCCTGCAGCTCCCCGAGAGCCTGGGCGATGCGCTGCTCGACCTCGGACAGGGGCGCCGCGGCATCGATGATGCGCACGCGCTGCGGTTCGCGGCGCGCGAGCGCGAGGTAACCCTCCCGCACCTTCTCGAAGAACCCGACGGTCTCCGCCTCGAAGCGATCCGCCGTGGCGCCCTGACGGGCGCGTGCCCGGGCGAGGCCGACCCTCACCGGCAGATCGAGCAGCAGCGTGCAGTCGGGCTTCAGATCGCCGTGCACGGCCAGCGCGAGCGCGTCGATCAGCGCCGCGTCCACCCCGCGGCCGCTCCCCTGATAGGCGCGCGTGGCGTCGGTGAAGCGATCGCACACCACCCACTCCCCGCGCGCCAGCGCCGGGCGGATGACGTTCTGCACGTGCAGGGCGCGCGCGGCGAACATGAGCAGCGTCTCGGTGAGCGGCGATACCGGCTCCGGGCCGCGCTCCAGCACGATCTGCCGCACCCGCTCTGCGAGGGGCGTGCCACCGGGCTCGCGCGTCAGGCGCGCCGTAACGCCATGGCGCCCGAGCCACGCGCTCATGAACTGCGCGAGCGTGGATTTACCGGCGCCCTCGATGCCCTCGAGCGTGATGAACTGACCCGTCCGCATGGGCGCGCGCGCGCTCACGGATGCACCGCGAGCGGCTTGTGGACTGCGCCGCGTTCAGGTGTGCGCAGCCGTGCGAGATAGGCCTTCACCGCGGAATTATGCTCTTGCAGGGTGCTGGAGAAGTGATGGGCCCCATCGCCGAGCCCGGTCGCGACGAAATACAGCGCGTCGGTGGGCTCCGGGCGCACCGCCGCCAGCACCGCCTCGCGCCCGGGCAGCGCGACCGGCGTCGGGGGGAGTCCCGCGCGGGTGTAGGTGTTGTAGGGCGTGTCCTTGAGCAGGTCGCGGGTGTGTATCGAGCCGTCGTACTTCTCGCCGAGACCGTAGATCACCGTCGGGTCGGACTGCAGGCGCATGCCCTTGCGCAGCCGGTTGACGAACACTCCGGCGATGCGCGCCCGCTCGCTCTTGAGCGCGGCCTCCTTCTCGACCATGGAGGCGAGGATCAACGCCTGGTACGGCGTGCCGAGCGGCAGCCCGGGGCTGCGTTGCGCCCAGGCCGCAGCCAGCACTCGCTGCATGCTGTCGTAGGCGAGTGCCAGGATCGCGACATCGGGCGTGTTCGCGGCGAAGCGATAGGTGTCGGGGAAGAACTCACCTTCGGCGCGCACTCCCGGGTGTCCGAGCGCCGCCATGATCTCGGCCGGGCTCTTGCCGCGCAGGGTATGCAGCACGTCGGGATGCTGATCGAGAGTCTGCAGGAACTCCCCGAACGTCGATCCTTCCACGACCGTGAACTGCTCCAGGACGACTTTGCCCTGCTCGAAGAGCGCGATGATCTCCCCGGGGCTGGCGTGCGGGGGTAGCTCGTAGGTGCCGGCCTGCACGCGCGGCTCACGGCGGCGCAGGCGCAGATACACCTCCACGGCGCGCGCATGGCGCACCGCGCCGCTCGCCTCGAGCCGGCCGAGAACGTTGCGCAGACTCGCGCGCGACTCGATCTGGATGCGCGACGCCGCCGCGGCAGGTCCCGGAGCCTCGAACTGCTGCTGCAGCCAGACATAGCCTGCCGCGGCCGCGAGCGCCAGCAGGACGAGGACCACCATGGCGGCGAGAGCCAGCACGCGCAGCCGGCGGCGTGTGCGCGCGCTAGGCACCGCCGGCCTCCTCGGGTGAGGGCACGCGCGCCTCGAGCAGCGGCGCGAGCCGCTCCTGCAGGCGGCGTGTGAGCGCTCCGGGGGACAGCGCCCGGCCCTCGAGCTCACGCACCGGGCGGATGCCGATGAGCGCGTTCGTGAGGAACAGCTCACCCGCGGCTTCCAGATCGCCCCGATCCAGCACGCGCTCCTCGGCCGCGAGCCGCAAGTCCGCCGCCACCGCCAGCACCACCTGGCGCATGATCCCCGCGACGCCGCAGCGGTCCACGCGTGGCGTGTACAGCCTCCCCTCGCGCACCAGGAACACGTTGCTCATGGTGCCGCAGATGAGAGCTCCCGAGCTGCTGAACATGAGGGCCTCGGCAATGGCGCTATCGGTCCACTCGCGGCGCGCCAGCACCTGCTCCAGGCGATTGCAATGCTTCAATCCCGCCAGCGCCGGGTTCTCTCCGAGGCGCAGGGCGGCGATGCGCACGCGCACGCCCGCGCGCGCCGGCTCGGGATCTTCGGCGGGCCAGTCATAGAGCAGGCAGATGCGGGTCGGCGCCTCCGCTCCGCTCAGCGCATAGCCGCGGGTTTCTGCCGCGCCGCGGCTGAGGAGCACCTTGATGATGGCGCGTGCGCAAGGGGCGGCCAGCTGCTGCACTTCGGCGCGCAGGATCGCTTCATCGGGAGCCGCGAGCCCCAGGCGCGCGCAGCCTGCGGTGAGGCGCCGCAGGTGCAGGTCGAGAAACCGCGCCCGACCGCCCACACAGGCAATGGTCTCAAACAGGCCGTCGCCGAAATGAAGACCGCGCTCGAGCGCGCAGACTTCCCGGGCCGCGCGGCCGTTGACCCGCACCAGCCGCGCGAGCCCCGCTCCCGGGGGCGGCTGAGAGCCCCCGGGCATCACTGCCGCTCTCCCAGTGCCGCCAGCAGCCCGCGGGCCTTGGCGCGCGTCTCCTCGAGCTCGCGCTCGGGATCGGAGTCGGCGACGATGCCCGCGCCGGCCCGAAAGCTCAGGTGCTGCGCGCTCAGGGTCATGCTGCGAATGAGGATGTTGAGATCGAGGCGGCCCTCGCGCGTCAGGTAGCCGAGTGAGCCGGTGTACGCGCCGCGCCCTGCCCCTTCGAGCTCGGCGATGATCTGCATGCAGCGGAATTTCGGGCAGCCGGTGATGGTGCCGCCCGGAAACACCGCGCGTAACGCTTCGATGGGCGTGACCTCGCCCTTGAGCTCGCCGCTGACGTTCGACACGATGTGGTGCACGTGGGTGTAGGACTCGATGGTCATGAGCTCGTCCACGCGCACGGTACCCGGCTCGCACACGCGCCCGAGATCGTTGCGCTCGAGGTCGATCAGCATGATGTGCTCGGCGCGTTCCTTCGGATGCGCCGCGAGCTCGCTCATCTCGCGGCGGTCCCCGCCCGCCAGCCGGCTGCGTGGCCGGGTGCCGGCGATGGGGCGCGTATCGATGCGCCGTCCCACGATGCGCACCAGCCGTTCGGGCGAGGAACTGAGGATGGCGACTCCCCGCCACTGGGCGAGGGCCGCGAACGGCGCCGGATTGGCGGCGCACAGGCGCCGATAGAGCTGTGCGGCCGGCGCCAGCGGCGCTTGAGCCGCGCCGCCGATCTCGACCTCCCACGGGCGCGAGAGGTTGGCCTGATAGATGTCGCCGGCGCGCACGTACTCCTTGGCGCGGCGCACGCGCGCGAGATAGGCCCGCGGGTCCTCCTCGTGCACCCCCTCGATGTGCAGCGTATCGCGGACATCCGTCTCGCGGGCCGCCTCGAGCGCCTCGGCGGCGATGCGCGCCAGCGCGTCCGCGGCGTGCGCTTCGGCCACCGCGAAGACCCGCCCGCGCCGCAGATCGTGCACCAGGGCACAGGGCGTACGCAGCGCGAAGGCCTGCCAGGGAAGCGGTGAGCGCGGCAACGCCAGGTGCGGCTCGATTTCCTGCGCCAGCTCGTAGCCGAGGAACAGCGCCCAGCCGCCCTCGAACGCGAGGTCGGTGGCGCTGTGCGGCCGAGCCTTGGCCCGCGGCGCATGGCGCTCGGCGAGCCACCAGCTCTCCAGCGCGGCGAGGAAGCTCGTGCCCTGCGGCACGAGCCCCTGCGCGCCAAGGCGTCCGTCGGCGCCGAGCCATAGCGCCGCGCCCGGCTCTGCGAGCAGCACGCTCGTGCGGCTCAAGGGCCCGGTGTCGGCACTGTCGAGCAGCAACGGATAGCGATCGGGGAAGCGCGCCGCCAGGCGACGCAACACCGCGGGCGGAACGTCGAGCTCGCGGACCAGGGGAGCGTGCGTGGCGGACTTACCTTTCGGCTCGCGCCCTCAGGCGCTGAAGCGCCGGAACACCAGCGACCCGTTGGTGCCGCCGAAGCCGAAGGAGTTCGAGAGGCTCACGTCGATCTTCATGGGACGGGCGCTGTTGGGGACATAGTCCAGGTCGCACTCGGGGTCGGGCGTGCGGTAGTTGATGGTCGGAGGCGCGACACCATCGCGGATCGCGAGCACCGAGAAGATCGCTTCCACGACACCCGCGGCGCCGAGCAGGTGCCCGGTCATGGACTTCGTCGAGCTCACGGCGAGGCGCCTGGCGTGCTCGCCGAAGGCGCGTTTCATCGCGACCGTCTCGGCCTTGTCGCCCAGCGGGGTCGAGGTCGCGTGCGCGTTGACGTACTGCACGTCGGCGGGATTGAGCGCGGCATCCTTGAGCGCGTTCACCATCGCCAGGCGTGCGCCGTCGCCGTCGTCGGGGGGCGCGGTGATGTGATAGGCATCGCCACTCATGCCAAAGCCCACCAGCTCGGCGTAAATGCGCGCACCGCGCCGGCGCGCGTGCTGCAGCTCCTCCAGCAGCATCGCACCGCCCCCATCGCTCAGCACGAAGCCGTCGCGGTCCTTGTCCCACGGGCGGCTCGCCTCGGCGGGAGCATCGTTGCGCGTGGAGAGCGCCTTCGCCTGGCCGAAGCTCCCCAGCCCGCAGCGCGTGGTGGCCATTTCCCCACCGCCCGCGATCATCAGGTCCGCATCGCCGTACTGGATGGTGCGCATGGCCAAGCCGATGGCGTGCGTCGAGGTGGTGCAGGCGGTCACCACGCCCAGATTCGGGCCCTTCAGGCCGTAGCGGATCGAGAGGTGCCCGGCGATCATGTTGATGATGGTTGCGGGGACGAAGAACGGCGAGATCTTGCGCGGACTCATCGCCTTCAAGTACTCGCTGTATTCGGTCTCGATGGTCCACAGGCCACCGATGCCGGCGCCGCACACCGCGCCGCAGCGCTCCGGATCGGTCTTGGCGAAGTCGATACCGGCGTCGCCCACGGCCTGCACTCCGGCGGCCACGCCGTAGTGCATGAACTCGTCCATGCGGCGGGCTTCCTTGGACGAGATGTACTGACTGACGTCGAAATCGCGCACCTGCCCGCCGATGCGCACCGGAAACGCGGTCACGTCAAAGCGCGTCACCGGACCGATGCCGCTCTGCCCGCGCAGGATGGCATCCCATGCCGATTGAACGGTGCTCCCGACAGGGGACACCACTCCAAGGCCCGTTACGACGACACGGCGCTTGCTCACACGCTACCTGGATCGCGCCCCGGTGTGGAATTCAGGACTTGCTGCGGCGCTCGTTGATGTAGTCGATGGCCTGGTGGACGGTTGTGATCTTCTCGGCGTCCTCATCCGGGATTTCGATCTCGAATTCCTCCTCGAGGGCCATGACCAGCTCGACCGTGTCGAGTGAATCGGCCCCCAGGTCGTCGACGAACGAGGCATCGCTCGTGACCTGTTCCTGCTTGACGCCCAGCTGTTCGGCAACGATGGCTTTGACCTGCTGCTCAACTGTGCTCATTAGCGATGGGTCCTTATGTAGGCTCCGGTAGCGGGCGCGGTATTGTAGGGGAACACCCTTGGGGCTGCCACTCGCCCACCGCCGATGCGAGTGATTGTTTTTACTGGCGAAAACTGAGCGCCGGTTCCGCGCGCTCGCGGTCGTGCCCGGCGCGTGTGGCGTGCGTCCAACGCCCCACTCTACGGCATGTACATGCCCCCGTTGACGTGCAGCGTCTCCCCGGTGATGTAAGTCGCCTGCGGTGAGACCAGGAACAGGACCGCGCCGGCCACATCCGCGGGGGACCCGAGCCGGCCCATGGGGATCTGCCCGATGAGCGCGGCGCGCTGCGCCTCGTTCAGCGCGCGTGTCATGTCAGTATCGATGAAGCCGGGGGCCACGGCATTCACCGTGATACCGCGCGAGGCGAGCTCGCGGGCGAGTGATTTGGTGAATCCCAGCAGTCCCGCTTTCGCCGCGGCATAGTTGGCCTGGCCGGCATTGCCCGTCACCCCTACCACGGAGGTGAGGTTGACGATCCTGCCCCGCCGCTCCTTCATCATGCGCCGCATGCACGCCTTGGAGAGGCGGAACACGCCGGTGAGATTGGTGGTGATGACCGCCTCCCAGTCCTCGGGCTTCATGCGCAGCAGCAGCGAGTCGCGCGTGACGGCGGCGTTGTTGACGAGGATGGTCGGCAGCTCAGAGGCAGCCTCGAGCTCTCCTATCAAGGCGTCGACCGAGGCGGCGCTCCCGGCGTCGAGCAGCGCGCCGCGGCCGTTGCATCCATGCGACGCGAGCGTGGCGCCCAAGCGTGCGGCGCCTTCCGTGCTGGTGGCGGTGCCGATCACGCGGGCGCCGGCCCCTCCCAGGGCGAGCGCGATGGCGTGCCCGATGCCGCGCGAGGCGCCGGTGACGAGTGCGACGTCGTTTTCAAGCATGGGAGTCCCCTCGGGTCGCCGCGAGTGCCGCCTCCATCGAGGCCGGGTCCTCCAGCGCCAGAAAATCCAGGTCCGCGCGCCGCTCGATGCGGCGGTTCAGGCCGGTGAGCACCTTGCCCGGCCCGCACTCGATCACCTGCGCGATGGCGCCGGCGCTCACCGCGCGCAGGGTGTCCGACCAGCGCACCGGGTTCGACAGCTGGCGCACGAGCAGCTCGCGGATCTCGTCGGGTTGCTCGTGCTCGCTCGCATCCACCGCGCTGATGTAGCGGACGCGGGGCACGCGTATCTCGAGCGAGCGCAGCCGCTCCTTCAGGCGCTCGGCTGCGCCGCGCATGAGGCTGGTGTGCGAGGGCACGCTCACCGGCAGCGCCACCGCGCGCCTGGCTCCGCGTGCCCGGGCGGCCTCGATCGCGCGCTGCACCGCCGCCTTCTCACCGGCGATGACCACCTGGCCCGGGGAGTTGAAATTGGCCACTTCCACGGTGGCCCCCTGCGCGGCTTCCCGGCACGCCGCCTCGATCGCCTCATCATCCAGACCGATCAGGGCCGCCATCGCGCCGGTGCCGGCCGGCACGGCCTCCTGCATCACCTGGCCGCGGAAGCGCACCAGGTCCACCGTGGCGCCAAACGGCAGGCCTTCCGCACACACGAGCGCCGTGAATTCCCCGAGACTGTGACCGCAGACCACCGCCGGCAGCGCGCCGCCCCGCGCGCGCCAGACGCGCCAGACCGCCACTCCGGCTGCGAGCATGGCCGGCTGTGTGCGCTCGGTGGCGTTGAGCGCTGCTTCCGGACCTTCGCTCACGAGCTGCCACAGGTCAAAGCCGAGCACCCGGGAAGCCTCGTCGAAGGTGCCGCGAACGGCCGGCTCGGCCGCGGCGAGCGCCCCGAGCATCCCGACCGACTGCGAGCCCTGGCCGGGGAACACGAACGCAAAGGACATGTACTCTCCTCGCAGGCCCGTGGCCCGAAATTATAGCGGCGCCCCCTGGGGCCTCAGGAACGCGGCCACGGCGGCACCCCCGATCACCCCGTACAGGTGCGCGCTCACCGCCACCGTCTCGAGCCCGGAGAACGGCAGCGCGCCCAGCCAGTGCTCGTAGGCGAGTTTGACCCCGAGGAGCCCCGCGAGGACCCACCCGTCACGCTCCCCGCGGCGAACGTGCGCCAGGGCACCCGCCGCCATCACCCCGTGCAGCGCGCCGGAGGAACCGACGTACCACAGCAGGGTCGAATCGCACAGCCACAACCCTGCGTCGATGGCCGCCATCGCGCCCAGCACTACGGCCACCCACTGGCGCGGGGAGTAGTCGCGGGCGAACAGCGCCCACAGGAGAGCGAGCCCCAGACTGTTCAGCAGCGCGTGCCGGATATCCAGATGCACCACGTGCGCCGTGAGCAGGCGCCACCACTGCCCGGCGGCGAGCGCTGCGCGGTCGTAGCGCAGCAGCGCCCGACCCGCCTCCCCGGTGAGCGCGGGCAACAGCAGCGCGGCGCAGGCGCCGAGCAGCGCCAGCCCCCGGCGGCCGTCGCAGTGGAGAGACTGGAGCACCCTGCGCGCGGGCTTCACAGGCCGTCGACCCCCATTTGTTATGATCCGACCCGTTTTTGCCTCAACGGCGGCAGCGCCGCCCGGACACGCAACCCATGAGTGACATCGCTTGCGAGGGTAGCAGAGGCCCCGGCGCACGGCGCGCGCGCGGCTTCACCCTCATCGAGATCATGGTGGTCATAGTCATCATTGGCCTGCTGGCCGCGGTCATCGTTCCGACGGTCATGGGCAAGGTGGATGACGCGCGCGTCGCCAAGGCGAAGGCTGACATCCAGAGCCTGGAGGCGGCGCTCTCCATGTACTACCTCGACAACTCCAAGTATCCCACCTCCGAGCAGGGCCTCACGGCACTGGTGCAGCAGCCCACCGACCCCTCGATCAAGCACTGGAAGCCCGGCGGCTACCTCGAGCGGGTCAGCAAGGATCCGTGGGGGAATCCTTATCTGTACGTATTCCCCGGCGCGCACGGCAAGGCGTACGACCTGTACACCCTGGGGGCCGACGGCCAGCCCGGGGGCGATGGCGTCAATGCCGATATCGGCAACTGGAATCTCGGCGACTAGAGCCGCAACCATGCGATCCGGATGCGCTCGTCGGGCCGGCGCCGGCTTCACGCTGGTCGAGATCCTGGTCGTGGTCCTCATCATCGGGGTGGTCTCCGCCGGCGTGCTGCTGTCGCTCAGCCTGACGGGACGCGACCGGGAGCTGGAAAAAGAGAGCGATCGACTGCTCGCGCTGTTCACCTATGCGCGCGAGCAGGCCGAGCTGCAGACCCGCGAGTACGGGGTGCTGTTCCAGGACGATGGTTACGAGTTCCTCGCCTATGACATGCGCCGCGCGACCTGGCGCAGCGTGTTCGAGGACGAGGCGCTCGGTGCGCGCAAGCTCCCCGACGGGCTGGGCGTCAAACTCACGGTGGAGGCGCGCCCGATCGTGCTGACCCGTCCGGCGGATGCCAAGGACAAGACTCCGCAGGTCATGATCTTCTCGAACGGCGATCTGACGAGCTTCGCCGCCACGCTGGACCGCGACGGCGGCCGGCGCAGCGTCACCCTCACGCAGGACGATCAGGGTCAGGTGATCGAGCAGCCCATGGTGGAGGGCAAGCCGTGAGACGTGCCCGCCGCCGCGGCTTTACCCTCATCGAAGTGCTGGTGGCGCTGGCGATCGTCGCGATCGGCATGGCGGCGGTCATGGGTGCGCTGACCTCTTCGGCGAACACGCTCTCCTACCTGCGCGACAAGACCCTGGCCCAGTGGGTGGCGCTCAATCAGATCGCGAGCCTGCGCCTGTCCGGCCAGCAGCCCTCCACCGGCAACACCGACGGCGACAGCGACTTCGCCGGCCGCAGCTGGCACTGGCGCCAGCAGGTGGAGGCCACCGAGGTGCCGGGAGTGAAGCGTATCGACATCAGCGTGCGCCCCGCGGACGTCAAGGCGGGTGATGACAACGGCTGGTTCGCCACGGTGAGTGGCATCTGGGGCGATGCGGTCGGGACGCCCAACGGCTTCCAGCCCCACTGGGGCACGCAGACCCTGGGTGGCGCCCCGACGCCCACCACGCCGCTCAGCGCGCCGGCGCAGCCCCCGGTCCAGAATCCACGGGGATCGCGGTGAGCGCCGCAGGCCGCGGGTTCACGCTGCTCGAGCTCCTGGTGGCGCTGTTCATCGCGGCGGTCATGTTCGCCATGGGGTACGCCGCCATCAGCCAGGCAGTCACCAGCCGCGACTCGCTCAAGCAGCAACAGGCACACCTGCTCGAGCTGCAGACGGCGGTGCGCGTGCTGGAACAGGACTTCGTGCAGCTCGCCCCGCGTCCGGTGCGTCAGGCCGTCGGGGATGAGCCCGCGCAGCCTGCGCTGCAAGGCTCGGTGCCCGGCACGCAGCCGATCGTCGCCCTCACCCGCGGTGGCTGGGCGAATCCGGTCGGGCTGCCGCGCCCGGGATTGCAGCGCGTGGCGTATTTCCTGGAGAACGGAACCCTGCGGCGCGAGTACTGGAACGTGCTCGATCCCACGCTCGCCAGCACGACGACCAGGCGCAACATGATGACCCACGTCAAGACGATGACGCTGCGCTATCTCGACCAGTCCCATCAGTGGCAGGAGCAATGGCCGCCGGGCACCGCGGTGATCCAGCAGCAGGAATGGACCCTGCGCCAGCGTCCGCTGGCGGTGGAGATCACACTCGACACCGAGGACTGGGGGAAGATCGTGCGCATCATCGAGATCGCCGGGTGAGCCACGGCGCCGCATGAACAGCGTTTCGCATCGCCCGCGCCGCCAGCGTCCCTGGCCGTCACCGCGCCGCCAGCGCGGCATTGCGCTGCTGGTGGCGATCCTGCTGGTCGCGCTCGGCACCATCATCGCCGCCGCGGTGGCGTACGAGAACGCGATGAGCGCGCGGCGCGGCACCGCGACCTATGCCTTCGATCAGGCGTTGCTCATCGGGGAGGGAGCCGAGGCGCTCGCCGCCTACGGCCTGCGCCAGATCCGGCAGAACGACCAGATACATACCTATCCCGCGCAGGGCTGGGCCAAGCCCATCGGACCCATCGAGGTGGTTCCGGGCGTGATGCTCGAGGCCTCTCTCGAGGACCTGCAGGGACGATTCAACCTCAACAACCTGGTGAAGAGCGACACCACGGCGGACCCGGAGCAATTGCAGGCCTTCACGCAGCTGCTCGCGATGGCAGGCGTGGAGACGAAATGGGCGGGTTATGTCGTCGACTGGATCGACGCGAATAGCTTCCCATCGGTGCCGGATGGCGCGGAGGACAGCGTCTACATGGGCCAGACGCCGCCGTACCGGACAGCCAACCGCTACCTCACGAGCGTGAGCGAGTTGCTCGCGCTGCCGGGCTTTGGCCGCGACCGCTACCTGAAGCTCGCGCCCTATGTCACGGCGCTCCCGTATGGCACGCCGGTCAACCTGTGCACGGCGCCCGCACTGGTGCTGGATGCGTATCTCGGACATCAGGACTTCAGCTCCGATGCGGATTCCCTGGCGAAGAACCGCGCCAACGCCCCCGGCTGCTTCCCCACGCAGCGCGACTACGAGGCGGCCTTTGCGGACCCGAAGCAGCTCGCCCAGGTGCGGCCGAAGATCGCGCAGGTCTCGAGCTACTTCCGCCTCACGAGTTTCATCACTATTGGCAGCGCGGAATTCAACTTGTACAGTCTTCTGTATCAGGACCAGAGCAGCGTGCGTCCCATCCTGCGCAGCTTCACGCCCGACTGATGATATGACGGTATCCACCCATGGCTGACTGGCTGCTGCTGCGCCTGCCACGCGCCGCCGGGGAAGCGGCATCCTGGCTCATCGCCGATGCGCGCGGCGCGCCGGCAGGTCCTGCGCAAAGCGGTCCGCTGACGCTCGCGGCCGCGCGCGCCGCGGGACGGCGCGTGTGTGCGCTGGTGCCGGGCGCGGATGTGCTGCTGGCGGAGCCGGAGATCCCGGTCAAGGGCGGTGCGAAGCTGCAGCAGCTCGTGCCGTACGCGCTCGAGGAGCAGCTGGCCGACGACATCGACGATCTGCATTTCGCCATCGGCAAGCGCGCCGGGGACTCCGCGCGCGCGCCGGTCGCCGTGGTGGCGCGCGCACTGCTCGATGAGTGGCTGGCGACGCTGCGCGCGGGCGGCCTCGAGCCCGAGGCGATCTACGCCGACAGCGAGCTGCTGCCGCACAATCCCAGCCAGGCGGTGCTGCTCCTGGACGAGGACGCGGTGTTGGTACGCTCGCCCGGCGCCTGTCCGGTGACCCTTCCCGCGGATGCGCTGGCAGAGGCGCTCGACATCGCGCACTCGGGCGCCGAGGGTTCAGCGAGCGGCGCGCGCGGCCTCATTCTGTACACCGGAGCGGCGGAGTGGCAGCGGCATTCCGCACAGATCGAAGCGGCGCGTGCGCGATTCGAGGGCATCAAGGTCCAGCTGCTCACCGGCGGACCCCTGGCGCTGTTCGCGCAGCAACTGCCGGCGGCGACGCCGATCAACCTGCTGCAGGGCAGCTACGCGCCGACGGCCGCGCGCGCGGTAGGACTGCGGGCCTGGCGGGTGGCGGCGATCCTGCTCATGTCTCTCGTCAGCCTGCACCTGGTGGGCAAGATCGGCGAGCTGCAGCTGCTGAAGAGTCGCGAACGCCAGCTCGATGCTTCGATTCGCGACACCTTCCACGCGGCCATGCCCGGCGATCCGAACACCCTCGACGCACGCCGCCGCATGGAGCAGCGCCTGAACGCTGCGCGCGGGGCCGGCGGAGGGCTTCTGCCCGCGCTGCAGGCGCTGGCGCAGGCGCGCGATGCCACGCCCGGCATGAGCGTGCAGGCTCTGCAGTTTCACGGCGGCGCGCTCGACATGAAGCTCTCCGCTCCGGATGCCGCGAGTCTCGATCGCGTCAGCCAGGCGCTGCGCAACAGCGGCTGGCAGGCCGACCTCACGGGCGGCGGCAACGCCCCCTCGGGCTACGAGGGACACATCCAGGTGCGCGCCGGCGGCAGCTAGGATCTCGCCCCATGAAGCTAGCGCCCAATTCGCTGTCGCTCGATTCCGTCGCGGCCCTTCCCGAGCGCGAGCGGCGCCTGCTCGTGGGGGGACTCGCGCTCGCGGCGGCGATCCTCGTCTTCGGCGTGCTGATTCCCCTCGATCGCAGCGTCGCGCACGCGCACGAGCGGCTTGCCCACAAGCGCGCCGATCTCACCTGGATGCAGGCCGTCG
>Ga0209238_1000193_pt1 | contig 19957 bp, 14 predicted proteins | sample GraSoi013_1_20cm_FD_185823 | JGI IMG/M metagenome (GOLD analysis project Ga0209238, IMG submission 185823) | Grasslands soil microbial communities from the Angelo Coastal Reserve, California, USA - Sample 10_02_2013_1_20cm (SPAdes) (version 2) | ecosystem: Environmental > Terrestrial > Soil >...
GTGGGACGCCCGCAAGTACCTCGAGTATCGGCTGTTCTGGCCCTACTCTTCGGGTATCCCCGACCAGTGGATGGTGCACCAGATCGACACGGTGCACTGGTTCACGGGTCTGGCCCGCCCGCGCTCGGTCGTCGCCAACGGCGGCATCTATGTGTGGAAGGACGGCCGCAAGAGCTGGGACACCGCCACGATCGTATTCGATTACGGGCCCCTGGACGATCCCTCCAAGGGCTTCCAGGTCGTCTACTCGTCCCGCATGACCAATTCGGCCGGCGGCACCAAGGAGCTGTACTACTCGAACGCCGGGATGCTGAATCTCGACACCAACGAGATCACGCCCACCGGCGGCCTCAGCGAGCGCTCCGCGGCGGAGATGGAGATGAAAGCAAATCAGCTGCCCACCATGAAGCTCTCGGAGGTCGCGGCCACGGAGACGGCCGCGAACACGGGTGCCGATTCGTCCACCACCGCCAACATTCGGAACTGGATGGAGTGCGTGCGCACTCGCAAGCAGCCGAACGCGAGCATCGATGCGGGCTACAGCCACTCCGTGGCGTTGTGCATGACGGTCGCGGCGATGCACAGCGGCCGCAAGGTCATGTTCGACGACGCCAAGCGCGACATCGTGATGGGCTGACTATGCGCAAGGCGTGGCTGCTCGTGAGTCTGGGGGTTCTCGCCCCGGGGTCCTCACCCCCTGACCCCCTCTCCGCCATGCGGAGAGGGCGAACGCAGACCGATCCTCGGGTGGAGGTCGTGCCGCACGAGGACCAGCGTCGTGTCGACGTTCTGGTCGACGGAAAGCCGTTCACCGCGTACATCTATCCGACCACGGTCAAGAAGCCGGTGCTGTACCCCCTGCGCGCGGCGTCGGGCACCGTGGTCACCCGCGGTTGGCCGCTCGAGCCCCGACCGGGCGAGCGCGTAGACCACCCGCATCACGTGGGCCTGTGGCTCACCTACAGCGACGTGAACGGGCTCGACTTCTGGAACAACTCGGATGCCATTCCGGCGGCGCGCGCGCCCAAGATGGGCACGATCGTGCATCGGGCGGTGCGCCGCGTCGAGAGCGGCCAGGGCGCGGGAGCGCTCGAGGTGACGGCCGAATGGGTGGATTACCAAGGACACGCGCTGTTGCGCGAGGACACGCGCTTCGTGTTCCGCGCCGGCGACGGCCTGCGGGCCGTCGACCGGATCACGACGCTCACGGCGCTCGGCCAAACCGTGACGTTCGCAGACGAGAAGGACGGTCTCGTGGGCTTGCGAGTGGCGCGTGCCCTCGAGCAGCCGTCGACGACCGCAGAAGTGTTCACGGATGCCGCCGGGCATGCGACGAGCGTGCCGGTCCTCAACAACGCCGGCGTGACCGGCCGCTACTCGAGCTCCGAAGGCCTCGAGGGCGACTCGGTGTGGGGCACCCGGGGTCGCTGGACCATGCTGTCCGGCGTGGTTTCCGGCGAGCCGGTGACGGTCGCCATCCTGGACCACCCTAAAAACGTCGGCTTCCCCACGTACTGGCATGCACGCGGCTATGGCCTGTTCGCCGCGAACCCACTGGGGCAGAAGGCATTCAGCAACGGAAAAGAGCAGCTGAACTTCCGGCTCGGACCCGGGGAATCCACGACGTTCCGCCACCGTGTCCTGATCCTCTCCGGCACGGCGACGCCCGCGCGGATCGAGGCGCAGTACCAGGACTTCGCCCGGTGAATCCGGGTGCGCCAGCGGTCCGAATCCACCCGGCGGACAACGTCGCGGTGGCGGTTCGGCCGCTGAGCGCGGCGTGCGACATCACCGTCGCCGGCGAGCGCGTCGCGCTGCGCGAGGATATCCCAGCGAGCCACAAGATCGCGCTGCGGGCGCTCGAGCCGGGTGAGCCGGTGGTGAAATACGGATTCCCGATCGGTGCGGCGACCGCCCCGATCGTCCGCGGGGCCTGGGTGCATTCGCACAACCTGAGGACCTGTCTCGAGGGGACGGTGGAGTACCGGTACGAGCCCGCGGATCGTCTGGGGCTCCCGGAACGAACGCGGAACGCGGAACGCGGAAGTCGGAACAGCTGTTCCGCGCTCCGCGTTCCGACTTCCGCGTTCTTCCAGGGCTACCGCCGCCCCAACGGCCGCGTCGGCACGCGCAACGAGCTGTGGATCCTCAACACGGTGGGGTGCGTGAACCGCGCGGCCGAGCGGATCGCCCACGAGGGGGCGGCCCGTTTCGCCGGCAAGCGAGCCGTCGACGGGGTGTACAGCTTCTCCCATCCGTACGGCTGCAGCCAGCTGGGCGACGACCTGCGGAACACCCAGCGCGTCCTCGCCGGTCTCATGCGCCATCCCAATGCCGGCGGCGTGCTGGTGCTCGGTCTCGGCTGCGAGAGCAACCAGATGGACGCCCTGCTCGCGCTGGCGGGGGACGTGGACCGCGGGCGTCTGCGGTTTTTCAACTCCCAGGACGTGACGGACGAGGTGGATGCGGGGCTCGACGCGTTGGGCGAGCTGGCGACGGCCATGGAGTCCGACGCGCGGGAGGAGTGCCCCGCCGCCGATCTCGTGCTCGGTCACAAGTGCGGCGGCTCGGACGGGTTGAGCGGCATCACGGCGAATCCTGTGGTGGGACGCGTCGCCGACCGGCTGACCGCGCTCGGCGGCCGCGTGATTCTGACCGAGGTACCGGAGATGTTCGGCGCCGAGCACCTGCTGATGGACCGCGCCGTCGACGACGCGGTATTCCGCGACATCGTCGGCCTGATCGACGACTTCAAGGCCTACTTCCGCCGGCATGGACAGGCCATCTACGAGAATCCCTCGCCCGGCAACATCGCGGGGGGCCTGACGACGCTCGAGGAAAAGTCGCTGGGCGCAATCCAAAAGGGCGGCGCGGCCCCGGTGACCGAGGTGCTGCGCTACGGAGACCCGGCGACTCCGCGCGGCGGGGGCCTCTCGCTGCTCGAGGCGCCGGGGAACGACGGCGTGTCGTCGACCGCTCTGGTGGCGAGTGGCGCGACGCTGCTGCTCTTCACCACGGGGCGCGGCACGCCGCTCGGTTTCCCCGCGCCGACGCTCAAGATCTCGTCCAACACGCCCATCGCCGCGAAGAAGCCCCACTGGATCGACTTCGACGCGGGCGCGCTGCTCGACGGCGCCGCCACGCTGGACGGGCTCGAAGACGATCTCTTCGCCCTGATCCTCGACGTGGCCTCCGGACGGCGGCTCGCCAACAACGAGCAACACGGCTACCGTGAGATCGCCATCTGGAAGGAAGGCGTGACGCTGTGAGTCGCCCGCGGCTCGGCTACCGCTGGACGGTGTGCGCCCTGCTGTTCGCGGTTACCACCGTGAACTACATGGACCGGCAGGTGCTGGGCATTCTCGCGCCGACACTGCAGCGCGAGCTCCACTGGTCGGAAGCGAGCTACGGCGACGTCGTGTCATGGTTCACGTTCGTTTACGCCTTCGGCTTCCTGGTGGTGGGGCGGTGGCTGGACCGCGTGGGAGTGCGTCGGGGCTTCGCCGTCGCGGTGGTGGCGTGGAGCGTGGCGGCCATCGGACACGCATTCGCTCGCACGACGGCCGGCTTTTCGGCGGCGCGTGCCCTGCTCGGCCTGGGAGAGTCCGCCAACTTTCCCGGTGCGATCAAAGCGGTCGCGGAGTGGTTCCCGAAGAAAGAGCGCGCCCTTGCCACGGGGATTTTCAACGCCGGCACCAATACCGGTGCGATCGTTACCCCCCTGCTCGTCCCGTGGATCACGCTCACGTTCGGGTGGCGTTGGGCGTTCATCGTCACCGGCTCACTCGGATTCCTATGGCTGGCGCTGTGGCTGCTGCTGTACCGCCGCGCGTCGGACCAGCCGGGCGAGCCCGCCGAGCCGGCCCATGTCGAGGTGCCCTGGATCCGACTGCTGGGACAGCGGCAGACCTGGGCGGTCGTCATCGGCAAGTTGATGGCGGATCCGGTCTGGTGGTTCTATCTGTACTGGCTCCCCAAGTTCCTGGACAGCACGTACGGCATCAGACTCTCACAGGTGATGGCGCCGCTCGTCGTCGCGTATCTCGCGGCGGACGCGGGCTCGGTCACCGGGGGCTGGTTGTCCGGCTGGCTCATCAACCGGGGCTGGACGGTGAATCGCGCACGTAAGACCGCCATGCTCTGCATGGCGCTGGCGATCGTCCCCACCGCGCTCGCCCCACATGCCGGCGGTATGTGGACGGCCGTGCTGCTCGTGAGCGTGGCGTTGGCGGCCCACCAGGGCTGGTCCGCCAATGTGTATACGCTGGCGAGTGACATGTTTCCGCGGGCCGCCGTCGCCTCGGTCATCGGGATCGGCGGGTTCGCCGGCGCGATGGGTGGCTGGCTGTTCCAGCGCGCCACCGGGCGTATCCTCGACGCGACCGGCAACAACTACGCACCGATCTTCCTGGTCTGCGGACTGGCATACGTGTCCGCATGGACCATCATCCATTTCCTGGTTCCCGACATGCAGCCCGCCCGGCTGACGGCGAGCCCCACCCCGCGGGCCGCCGGCGTGACACCCTTTCCAGCACCGGAGAAGACGTCATGATTCGCACTTCGCTCCTGTTAATGGCAGCATTGGCCACGCCCTGTGCCGCGCAGACCAAATCGGCGAGCGTCGCGGCGCCCAACCAGCTGACGGCCGCCGAGCGCGCGGCCGGCTGGCGTATCCTGTTCGACGGGCATACACTCACGGGGTGGCGCGGGCTGGGCTACGACAACGTGCCCACGGCGCACTGGGTGGTCGTGGACGGCACGATCAAGAAGATCGCCAGCGGCAACGTGGCCCGGGTCGCGGACGGTCGACCCCTGAACGGCGGCGACCTGATGACGGTGGACACGTTCGGGGACTTCGAGTTCACCTGGGAATGGAAAGTGACGCCCGGGGCGAACAGCGGCGTCAAGTACAATGTCTCCGAAGAGCTGTCCATGGCTCAGGGCAGTCAGATGACGCCCGACGCGATCGCCAAGGGCATCATCACGCCGAACCACTCGGCCCTGGGGTTCGAGTACCAGATGCTCGATGACGACCGTCACGTGGACGGCAAGATCCCGTCGCACCGCGCGGGAGCGCTGTACGAACTCGTGCCGCCCAATGCGAGCAAACGGCTCCACCCCGTGGGGCAATGGAACGAATCGAAGATCGTGTTCCGTGGTAACCACGGTGAGCACTGGCTGAACGGCGCGAAACTTCTCGAGTTCGAGCTGGGCACGCCGGCAATGGACTCCGCCCTGGCCAAGAGCAAGTACCGTTCGATCCCCGGCTTCGCAGACCGCCGCAAAGGACACATCGTGCTGCAGGACCACGGTGACGAAGTCTACTTCCGCAACATCAAGGTGCGTGACCTATGAAACGCCGCAAATTCCTGAAGACGGCCTCGGCCGCGGGGCTGGGCCTCGTGGCCTCGCCGCGATTCCCCTCCTGGCTCAAGTCGCCGGGTGAAACCGTCAGAGTCGCCGTGATGGGTCTGAACGGCCGCGGCACGGTCCTGGCGCGGACCTTCGCTCGGGCGGCCCACGCCGCAGTGGCCTACGTGTGCGACGTCGATTCGCAGGTGCTCGCCAAGAGCGTCTCCGCCGTCGCGGGCGTCCAGGGCAAACCTCCCAAAGGATTGGGCGACTTCCGCAAGGCGCTCGAGGACAAGGACGTCGACGCACTGGTGATCGCGGCGCCCGATCACTGGCATACGCCGGCCGCGCTGCTCGCGATGCAGGCGGGGAAGCACGTCTACGTCGAGAAGCCGTGCGGGCACAACGCGCGCGAAGGCGAGCTGCTCGTCGAGGCGCAGCGCAAGCACCAGCGCGTGGTGCAGATGGGGACGCAGCAGCGCTCCGCGCCACGCTCGATCGAGGTGGTGCAGGCGATCAAGGAGGGCGCCATCGGGCAGCCCTACCTCGCGCGCGCCTGGTATGCCAACACCCGCGCCACGATCGGCCGCGGCAAGGTGGTGCCCGTCCCCGCCAACCTGGACTACGAGCTGTGGCAGGGCCCGGCGCCCCACACCCCGTACCGCGACAACGTCGTCCACTACAATTGGCACTGGTTCCACCGCTGGGGAACGGGCGAGATCTGCAACAACGGCACACACGAGATCGACGTCGCCCGCTGGGCGCTCGGCGTGAGCTATCCCGCACGCGTCACGTCGGTCGGCGGCCGCTATCACTTCGCCGACGACTGGGAGTTCCCCGACACGCAGGAAGCGTGTTTCGAGTTCGCGGGCGGGAAGACGATCATCTGGCAGGGGCAGAGCTGCAACGGCCTCGGCACATATGGCCGCGCGCGCGGCACGGCCATCCTCGGCACCGGCGGCAGCGTGGTCATGGACCGCGACGGCTACACGATCTACGATCTCAAGGAGAAGGTCGTGAAATCATCTCTCGCCGCACAGGCGGGGGATGGCCTCAACACGCACGCCGACGACGACATGACCGCGCTGCACATCGACAACTTCGTGGACGCGATCCGCACCGGCGCCGCGCTCCATCAACCGATCGAGGAAGGGGCGAAGAGCGTGCTGCTCGGCCACCTCGGCAACATCGCGCAGTCGACCCGTCGCGCGCTGCATGTGGACGCGACGTCGGGCCGCATCACGGGCGACGAGGAGGCGATGAAGTCCTGGCAGCGGGAGTACGCCCCGGGCTGGGCGCCGGTCGTGTAGGGTCGTGGCCGCCGTCCTCGAAGCCGATCGCTTTTTCGATCCCGATCCCGCCGTCCGCCGCGTCGCGCGCGAATTGTACGACGAGACCCGGGCGCTCCCGATCCTGTCGCCTCACGGGCACGTTGACCCCGCGATCCTGGCCCGGAACGAGCCGTTCGCGGAGCCCGCCGCGCTGATCGTGCAGCCGGACCATTACATCCTGCGCCTCTTGTACGCGCGCGGCGTCCCGCTGGAAGCGCTGGGCGTGCCGCGCCGGAACGGGGGGGGCGGGGGGGGCGCGCCCGTCGAAACCGATCCGTGCAAGGTGTGGCAGCGCTTCGCGGACCACTACTACCTGTTCCGCGGCACGCCCACCGGCGCCTGGCTCGATTACGAGCTTCACGAGGTGTTCGGCATCCGCGACCGCCTGTCGGGTGAGACGGCCCCGCGGATCTACGACGAGATCCGGGAGAAGCTCGCCGCGCCCGAATTCCTGCCGCGGGCGCTGTTCGAGCGATTCAACATCGAAGTGCTGGCGACGACGGACACGGCGAGCGATTCGCTCGACCACCACCGCGCGATTCGAGCCTCCGGCTGGAAGGGCCGGGTCATTCCGTGCTTCCGCCCCGACGCGGTGTTCCGGATCGCCGCGCCCGAGTGGCCCGCCGAGCTCGAGGCGCTGGGCCGCGAGCACGGCGCGCCGCTCGTGGACTACGCCGAGTTCGCCCGCGCGCTGGAGGATCGCCGCACGTTCTTCCAGAGCATGGGCGCCACCGCCACCGACCACGCCGTGCTCGAGCCTTACACCGCCTGGCTGTCCCCGGACGAGGCGGAGACTCTGTTTCAGCGCGCCCGGCAGGGCGACGTAACCCCGGCGGACGAGCGGCGCTTTACCGCGCACCTGCTCATGGAGATGGCGCGGCTCTCGGTGCGGGACGGTCTGGTGATGCAGATCCACGCCGGCGCGCTGCGCAACCACAACCGGCTGGTGTTCGAGCGCTTCGGCCCCGATCGCGGCGCGGACATTCCCGTCGCCACGGAATTCACGCGCAACCTGCGCCCGCTCTTGAACGCCTACGGCAACGACCCGCGTCTCACGGTCGTGGTATTCACGCTCGACGAATCTACGTACAGCCGGGAGCTGGCCCCGCTCGCCGGCCATTACCCCAGCCTGCGCCTGGGCCCGCCGTGGTGGTTCCACGACTCGATCGAGGGCATGAGGCGGTTCCGCGAGCGCACCACGGAGACCGCCGGGATCTACAAGACCGCCGGCTTCAACGACGACACGCGCGCGTTCTGCTCCATCCCGGCGCGGCACGACCTGGCGCGTCGCGTGGACGCAGACTTCCTCGCGGGGCTCGTGGCGCGGCACGTCATCGACATGAGTGACGCGCGCCGCATGGCGCGCGCGCTGGCCTACGAGCTGGCGAAGGAGACCTACCGGCTGTGACGCCGCACGCGCGCCACGGCCTGCGGAAAGGCGCGCAGCAACCGGGCGCCGCGGTCGTCGTCGAGCACCGTGAGCGCGGTCGCGAGGGGGTCGGCCGTAAGGCCGTCCGGAGCCACGACCGTCGCCGCGCGGCGACTGGTCAGCCCCATTCCGGTCCGCGGGTCGATGACGTGAGAGTACCGGACGCCGTCGATGATCACGAACTGCTCCGTGTCTCCCGACGTCGAGACCGCGCGGTCGGCGAGGGTGGTATCCCCTTCGGGAAGCGCGATGCGCCACCCCCGCCGGCCGGGCGGCGCGTCGCCCACCACGATGTCGCCTCCCGCCTCGAGCAGCGCGCGCCTCACTCCTTGCGCCCGCAACGCGGCCAGCGCGCGATCGAGGATAAACCCCTTCGCGATGCCGCCCAGATCGAGCCGCATGCCGGCCACATCGAGCCGCACGGTGCGGGCGACGGAGTCGAGATGGACCTTGTCCGAGCCCACGCGCCGGGCCGCCGCATCGAGCTCGGCCCGGGGCGGCAGCCGTCCCGCGCGGCGCGCGGTACGCCACAGCTCGACGAACGGTCCCACCGACGGATCGAACGCCCCATCGCTGCGTCGCCACACATCGAGCGCCCGCGCCAGAACGACGAACAGATCGTCGCTCACCGGCACCGCCGCACCCGCTCGCTCGGCGAGGCGACGGACCTCGCTCTCGGGACGGTAGTCGCTCATGACATCCTCGAGCTCCGCCATGCGGGCATAGGCGACACGCGCCGCCCGCCGCGCGGTCGCGTCGTCCGGGGCGTACAGGACGACCCGGACCGCCACACCCATGTGTAGCTCCGCGTATTGGCGGCGGACTTGCTGCGCCGACGCCGGCCGCGGGGACAGAGCCGCCGCCGTCAGGGCGGCCGAGATCAGGCGCAGCGCGCTCATGGGCACCAACCTAACGCTCGCGCTGCTGCTCGCCCCGTGGCCGAGCCCGGCACGGGGCCAGGCCGCGGGCCGCCTGGTCCCGTATCGCGACTCGATCCCGAAGACCCTCGTGACCTTCGAGCTGGTCCCGGTTCCCGGCGGCACCGTCACACTGGACTCTCCGGCGGGTCCGCGCGTAGTCGCGGTCCCACCATTCTGGATCGGCAAGACCGAGGTGACCTGGGACGAGTACGACGTGTGGGTGTACCGGCTCGACGTGGCGGCGGGGGCGCCAGGGGGGCGCGACTCCGCGGATGCGACGTCGCGACCGAGCCGCCCGTATGGCGCGCCCGACCGGGGCTTCGGCCACCACGGCTACCCCGCGCTCGCCATGACGTACACGGCGGCCCGGGCTTACTGCGCCTGGCTGTCGGCCAGGACCGGACGCCACTACGCCCTTCCAACGGACGCCCAGTGGACGCGGGCGCTCGAGGCGGGCCTCGGCGCGGACACGTCGCTTTCCCCCGAGCGCCGCGATGCCCTCGCCTGGCATGCCGGGAACGCCGCACACAAGTCGCACGCCGTCGCCTCGAAACAGGCCGATGCGCTCGGCACGCACGATTTGCTCGGCAATGTCGCTGAATGGGTCACCGTTCCGGACGGCGCCCCCGTGGTGCGCGGTGGATCGTGGGCCGAGCCGCCGGCGCGGGTGGGCCCGCGTGCCCGAGCCGCGCAGACGCCCGCGTGGAACGAGACCGATCCCCAATTTCCCAAGAGCCGCTGGTGGCTCGCCGATGCTCCGTTCGTCGGCTTCCGTTTCGTACTCCTCACGCCATGAGTCCGTCATGACCCCCAAACACCCTCGAGATGTCACGCGTCGCGCATTTGTCGAGACCGCGGCGGTGGCGACGGCCGCCATCGCGCTCCCCCTCCCCCCCGCCCCGGCGTCGATCGGCGGCGCCCCGAAGAAGATCCGCATCGCCCTGATCGGCTGCGGCGGCCGCGGGACCGGCGCGGTGAAGGACTGCCTCACGTCGAGCGAGAGCATCGAGCTCGTGGCCCTGGGCGATCTCTTTCCCGACCATCTCGCGAAGTGTCGCGAGAGCCTCGCCACCATGGTGACCGAGGATCCGACGCTGAAGCCCAAGATCAAGGTCAAGGATTCCCAGTGCTTCGTGGGGTTCGACGCGTACCGCAAGGTGCTCGACGGCAACGCGGACCTCGTGCTGCTCGCGACGCCTCCGGCGTTCCGGGCACGTCACCTCGCTGCCGCGATCGAGGCGGGGAAGCACGTATTCATGGAGAAGCCCGTCGCCGTGGACCCGCAGGGCGTGCACGCGGTGATGGCCTCCTCCGAGCTCGCCGCGCAGAAGGGTCTCGCGCTCGTCGCGGGAACGCAGCGGCGCCACGACGCCGGCTATCGCGCCGCGATCGAGCGGATCCATGACGGCGCCATCGGCGACGTCGTGGCCGCCGAGGTCTACTGGAACCAGGGCGGGCTGTGGATGAAGCCGCGCGAGCCCTCCTGGTCGGACGCCGAGTGGCAGATCAGGAACTGGCTCTACTTCACCTGGCTCTCGGGCGACCACATGGTCGAGCAGCACATCCACAACCTCGACGTGGCCAACTGGGCGTTCGGCGCCCATCCCGTCAAAGCCATCGGTGTGGGCGGCCGCCAGCAACGCACGGACCCCGCGTACGGGCACATCTTCGACCATTTCGCGGTGGAGTTCGAATACCCCAACGGGGCGCGCCTCAGGAGCATGTGCCGCCAGATGGACGGCACGGCGCAGCGCGTGGGGGAGCGGTTCGTCGGCACGCGCGGCACATCGGACGGCCACTCCGTCATCGAGGGAGCTACGCCCTGGAGCTGGGATCCGCAGGCACCCAAGGCCAACCCGTACGTGCAGGAGCACGCCGACCTGATCGCGAGCATTCGCGCGGGCCGACCGCTCAACGAGGGCCGCCAGGTGGCCGAGAGCACGCTGACCGCGATCATGGGCCGCGAGGCCGCCTACACAGGCCAGGAAGTCACCTGGGACGAGCTGCTGAGCTGCCAGCAGGACCTGGTCCCGACCGAGCTGCAGTTCGGGCCCATGCCCGTGCCGCCGGTCGCGATGCCCGGGCAGACGATCCTGGCCCGCAGTTGGCGGAGCGCGTGAGCCATGGAACGGCGCGACTTTGTGGCGGCGGTGGCGGCGGGCTTGGGCGGCACCACCCCGGGCTTGCGCCCGGGGTTAGTTGGTCGCCGCCGCCTCGCGGCCGATCGGCCGATGGTCGGCATCCAGGTGGGCGCCGTGTCGTTCGTGGATGAGGGCACCGACAGGGTGCTCGACAGCTTCCAGGAGGTGGCGGCGATCGACACCCTGTTTCTGGCGACGTTCACCTATGGCCGCGGCATCGCCGGCCGCCAGCTGCGAGGCCAGCCGCTGCCCGACCACGGCAAGCAGGAGTACGACGACGCCTTCCGCGGAGGCAACTTCGCGACGCCGCATCCGCAGTTCTACCGGCGGACCAGTATCGCTCCCGAGAAAGCGCCGGATCACGCCGCCTACGACGTGATCGCCGACGTGCTGCCGGCCGCCCGGCGCCGCCGGATTCGGCTGTACTGCTGGTTCGAGGACGTGTTCCGCCACGACGTTCCCGGGTTCGACCAGGCGGCCGAGATCGACCTGCACGGCAAGCCCACGGGACTCGCCTGCCACCGCAATCCCAACACGCGCCACTTCTGGCTCGGTCTGGCCGAAGACTACCTGCGGTCGTACGACGTGGACGGCCTGATGTGGGGCAGCGAGCGCCAGGGGCCGCTCGACAACGCACTGGCGGCAAGCCACGGCGGCGGCGGGAGCGTCGTTGCCTGCTTCTGCCCCCACTGCCTCGACGCGGCGCGCCGCACCGGGATCGACACGGACCGCGCCCGGGAAGGCTATGTCGCGCTCGAGCGCTGGGCCGCGGCGCTGCGCGGCGGGCAGCGACCCGCCGACGGAGCGTTCGTGACGTTCTGGCGCCTGCTGGTCAAGTATCCGGAGCTGCTCGCCTGGGAGCGACTGTGGAACGAGGGGCTCAACGACACCTACCGCGACCTGTATCAGCTCGCCAAGAGTATCGCGCCCGACAAAGGCATCGGCTGGCACGTCTGGCACAACAACTCGTTCTCGCCGTTCTATCGGGCGGAGCAGGATTACGCTGAGTTCGCCAAGTACTCGGACTTCCTGAAGGTCGTGATGTACAACAACTGCGGCGGTCCTCGGCTGGCACAGTACGTCCGCAACGCCCAGGCGACCCTGTTCGCGGATCTCACGCCCGAGCAGGTGCTCGAGTTCACGTACGGCGTGCAGCAATATCGCGAGCGGCCGCTCGATCGGATTGCTGCGGAGGGCCTCTCGGCCGACTACGTGCTGCGCGAGACCCGCCGTGCGGTAACCGGAGCGGGACCGCGTCTCAAGGTCTGGCCCGGCATCGACATCGACATTCCCACGGGGGCAAGCGACAAAAAGACGCAGCCCGAGGACGTATATCAGGCCGTGCGGGCGGCGTTCCAGGGAGGCGCGCACGGGGTGCTCCTGTCCCGCAAGTATTCCGAGATGAAGCTCGCGAACCTGCGGGCCGCGGGGCGTGCCGTGCGTGAGCTGGCGCCGGCGTGACCGGGGCCGCGAACGGGATTGTAGCAGCGTTCGCGCGCGCGTTCGGCGCCCCCCCTTCCCCCTTCGGCCCCGTGCACGTGGTCCGCGCGCCCGGGCGCGTGAACTTGATCGGCGAACACATCGACTACTGCGGTCTGCCCGTCTTTCCCATGGCCCTACGCCGGAGCATCCACATCGCGTTTCGGCCGCGCGGGGATCGAGAGACGCGCGTCGTCAACCGCGATCCGCGCTTCGCGCCCAGCGCCTTCGCGGTGAACCAGAGCATCCCGCCGGGTCCGGCGGGGGACTGGAGCAACTATGCCAGGGCAGCCGTCCAGGCCGTGGCGCAACGATTCCCGGACCTGCGGGGCGTCGACGCACTGGTGGAGAGCGATCTCCCGATCGCCGCGGGGCTCAGCTCCTCGTCCGCGCTCGTCGTGGCCATGGCTCTCGCGATCCTGCATGCGAACGGCCTGACGGTGGCGCCGCTCGAGCTGATGGACCTCTTGGGAAAGGGCGAGCGCTACGTCGGCACCGCGGGCGGCGGGATGGACCAGGCGATCATCCTCGGCGCGCAGGCCGGGTGCGCGTCACGGATCGACTTCCAGCCGCTGCGGCTCACACCGATGGCGGTGCCCGACGACTGGCAGTTCATCGTTGCGTGGAGCCTGGTGCACGCCGAGAAGTCGGGGGCCGCGCAGGGGGCGTATAACGAGCGGACGAGGGGCTCCGACGAGGCGCGGCGCCTCGTGGCCACGCGGCTCGGCCAGCGGGAGGACACCACCTACCCTGCCCTGCTCGCGGCGGCCCCGGTCGAGGAGCTGCTCGAAGTGGCCACTGCGACACTCTCCGGCGTGCTCGCGCGGCGGTTCCGCCACGTGGTCACCGAGGCGGCACGCGTGCGGCAGGCGGAGGCGGCGATGGCAGCCGGGGACCTCACGGCGTTCGGGCACTTGCTCGACGCCTCGCACCAGAGTCTGCGGGACGACTACGAGGTGAGCCACGCCGAGCTGGACCGGCTCGTGGAGCTGGCCCGGGAGGCGGGCGCGGCGGGCGCGCGACTCACGGGCGCCGGGTTCGGTGGCTCGATCGTGGCACTGTGTCGCCTCGAGCACGCGCCGGAGGTGATGGCCGCTCTGCGGGAGCGCTTCTACACGCCACGCGGCGCTGCGGCCGACTTCGGGCGGCACGTGTTCATGGCCGAGGCGGCGCCAGGTGCGGAGGTCCTGTCAGTCAAACTCCCGATAAGCACCGAACGTGGCTAACTGATCTTCTCCCAGTGCAGCAGGGATCGGCAAACAAGGTTCGTGCAGTTTTTCGCACAGCTGATTCCACAACGCGGTGCGGGCATACCGTTGATGTACCTTCTGAAACGACACCGATAACAGGAGCCTCTTGGCCTCCTGCAACTCACCTCTGTCAATCAAAAGCTGCACTCGTCTCTCTATTATCCACTCATCCTGAAGTGCGTCTACCTGGTTTAGCCATTTCTCCCGTTCGGCCATCGTGTGTGTTCCTAGGTTGCGAAGCACTTCATCGCGCTGAACCACAATCTGCGGATGCAATTGCAGCCATCTCTCCTGAATAGATCCCAAAGCCTTTCCGGCGCCCTCGATATCACCTTGCGATTTGAGCAGCCTGGCCAACAGAGCATGTGCAAGCCCCAGGCTACTCGTGGATAGCACGTGGATAGCCTCTGTCTTTTTTCCCGTTCCAGCCAGCCAGGTACCGTAATGGAACTTCCATTGTTCTGCCTTCTCATCATTGGTATTCCCGATGGCCCATTCAAAGGCAGCGTTCATGTTTTCCATACCGGAAGGCGCCCAACGACACTGGTGACTTTCGGGGGGCTCCGGCAAGCTTCCTTTGCCTGTATAGGCACTGGAGAGATCCTTCCATACCTGCACTTCTTCGTCCCTTGCCCAATCGAACAGAGGAACTTCGTTGATCGGTCTGAGCCTTACATCCGGAACCTTGAGAGCATGGATGTTCAAGGCTTTGTTTGACGGGATCCAGAACTCCACGTGCCAACGGGTTTCCTTGGGTTGCAACTCCAGCTTGATGGACTGATCAGCAATGGGTCCGCCCTGTATCTCGACGTACGGATCGCCTTTTGCCGTGCTCAACGTCGCCCAGGCGCGGTCTTTACCAACGCCGTAGCTCCACAATTTCATTCCGGGCGCGATCGTTTCATCGGCAACGTGATATAGCCCTGCGCCGAAGGACGGTGTAAAGGCACCAAAGGCATTCGCATCCTTTGTCTTCCAAAAGTATCCCGTCATTTCGGTTATGTCCGATTCACGTCTCGGTCCCGATCGTTGCCAATCGATGGTCTCGATCTTCGAAGAATGAGACAACACCTGGCCGTTTGGAAAATGATACTCCGTGTCTGGAGCGCAGGGCAATGCGGCATTCGACCACGACATCCAGGGACGTGGCGAGGTTCCGGGATTGTGAAACACGGCGCGCTCGGTCAAGAAGTCCTCGTCGGCACCCAGTGAGTATTCCACCGACCACTGCATGCCAAAACGCAGTTCCCGTTCTCCGCACGTCACATACACACGCGCTGTGGTTCGAGCAATGTTGTAGAGCACCGGGTCGTTCTGCGTGGGAGAATGCGAGATGGGGAAACTCACTGCGATGCCACCGGGCACAAAGCAGAAGCGGGGTAAGATGCGCGTGGGCCTGATGACGTCCGGCACGTACAATACTTGTTTGGCGGATCGCTTATGAACTATGGATGTGACTCTTCCTCCGAGGTCAGGACAAATCACCACTTTGATCTTGTCATTTTCCAATGCGATAAAGCGGTACTGCTTGAGCACCGGTCGGTTGGACGTCTCTGAGTAGCTGACGTACGGGTATACGCCGTCCGGATCGCACGCGGTTGGGACTGGACCAGCGGGGATCAGCTCATGCGTCAGGACATGATCCTGATACTCCGTGCACACCAACGCCGTCATCGCGCCAGGCCATCGCTCAACGCCTCCAGCAGGTGCGCTCCGCGATGCACGGCGTCCGTGATTTTCCGCTGATCGTAATCGCGTTTGCTGTAATCGGGATCTCCGATGAACGTGCCCAAGTGACTCTCCAATTCCTGCATGAGGCTCTTGATGCTCTTGTCGGAGGACTTGGACGCCAGAGCGCGTAGGGCCCGTATCTTTTCATAATCGACTATCCCTTCGCGTAATTTCTCAAACCGGATGCTGCTGTTCGCTCCGGGGTAGACGAGAAAACAGTCTCCCGCGGGCCACAACGTGTGCCGCGCATCACGCACCGGGTCTGCGGGCCAGGCATCGTACGCCCAGCGCAAGAAGCCATCGTAGCCGTGCGCCGCGGCGTACCAACCGATATACCGGCTTTCGATGGGCGGAGAAAACACAAACGTGTTGGGTTTCGGTGGAGCGCAGCTCAGATAGTAGGTAGTCGTGGAGCCTCTTGCGGAACGTTCTCGCATTTCGCGCTGGCTTGGTTCACTGGTGATGTGGGGAGAATAGTCATCCAACAGCTGATCCAACTCCGGATGCCAGTCTCCCGCATAGGTGATCTTCCATTTAGCCGAATGCTGCTTGATCACCCTGGCGGCCGCCATCGTGTACTGCAGCGGATTCTCGTTGATCCCGAGATAGGTCTTGTCGAACCATCCCTTTTGTTCCAAATGGCGTTTCAGATCCTCCAGAAAGACGGTCCACACAGCCTTGAATTGATCCGATTCCGGTGACCATTCTTCGTACACATAGTTTCCGGATTTCGCGTCGAGGTAGCGGAACCGGTGCCCCCAGGGAACCGGCGTATAGATGGTGATGGCCTTATTCACGCCCGCGTCCATAGCGAGCTGCACATACTGATCGAAGATGTTGTAATCGAATTGCCACCTACCGTCCGCACGCTTGGTCCATTCGATCATCGTCCCTTCGATCCGGTAGGAATTATCGGACCAGGGCGAATGCACGGCGTAGGTGGTGATGTATTTCCCACCGGCATCCGCATAGAGCTGCAGGTGCTTTTTCAACAGCGCCTTATGCTCGTCCGACCACGGCTCGAGGTTGTAGTACCACGCCACGACCCACGGGTTTTGCCAGAGGTCCAGTCGGAATTTCCACTCCGCGGGCTTGGGCAGCAGCTGGTTTTGGACTCTGATTCTCAGTTGCATTGGGACGCGGCTCTTCTCAGAGCCGACGTCGATGGTCCCCTCGTACGTGCCGGCCTCGGTGCCCGGGGGAATGTCGAGCGAAACCCAAATCGGCCTGACGGTTCGCCCCGGCAGATCGAACCGCTCCAAGGCTTCCAACCTGTCCGGCATGAGATAGGCGGTGTCGCTGGCCGTGACATCACAGCTCGCTGCCTTGGCACCGTAGGGATAATTGGACAAGACATAGCGAACCAAATTCACCTGAATATTGCGCTTGCTCAAGACGCGGCCGTGAGCACTCACCAGATCATGAGTCGCGATGCGTATCTGGGGTAGAGTATCCGGCGACCAGATCAACAGCTGCGTATTGAGCCGTTCACCCTTCCAGCCAGTTGCTTCCCACAGGTGAGATTGCTGCGGCAAGTCCGGGACCTCACTTCGCATATACGACTCATCCGTCGAGCCAAGGGAGACGTTCAGCCCGTGTTCTTGGGTGGACCACCGCGGTGCGTCGGCCGGAGTATCGAACACGTATTCCGGTTGGAAATGCTGCTGCGGTCTGGGAACTCGGGACGGATCGATCTGCGTGCGTTGCAGTTGTCCGTGCGCAATGCCGGTAAGAAGCCAATGCCCGAAAACGGTTAGGAGGACGTTACGAGCCTTCATCTTGCGTGCGCGTTCCTTTCGACTATTGAATCTGCTGGGAGAGCGTCGCCTTTCAAGCCACGGATCATTCGAACCCCACTCGCGGCAGCGTGCGGAACAGCCCCCACGCTGCCGCGCCCGCGGCTACGAAGCACACGACCCCGGGCAGCGGCTTCCCGTACAACAAGTATCCCGTGCCGAACAGCGCCGCGTAGATGACGGCGCAGCCCAGGAACCAGCACAGGAAGGCGGCGGTGACGCTCTCCCCAGGAGGCGCCGGCCGGGTCGTCACGGCGCCGGTCCAGCCTGGGCCCAGGGGCCGAATGCGGTCATAAAACGCCTGCAGCGTGACGCGGTCGGTGGGCGGTGTCGCGAACGTCACGGCCAGCCACCCGACGGTGGTGATCGCGACGCCGATCACGAGTTGGAGCGTCGGGGCAAGCGGCGCGAGCCCGAGCGCCGTGTGCACGAACTGGAAGTACACGGCCACCACGAACGAGATCGCCATGCCGGCGATCTCGCTCCACGCGTTGACCCGCCACCAGAACCAGCGCAGCAGGAAGATCAGCCCGGTCCCGGCGCCGATCTGGAGCAGGATCTGAAACGCCTGATAGGAGTTTTGGAGCCAGAGCGACAGGGCCGAGGCGAGCGCGATCAGCCCTACCGTGACGGCGCGCCCCACCCGCACGTAGTGGCGTTCGTCCTTGTGCGGCGCCACGAACCGGCGGTAGCAGTCCTCCACCACGTAGGACGCGCCCCAGTTGAGGTGGGTGCTGATCGTGGACATGTACGCCGCCGCGAGCGAAGCGATCATCAGGCCGAGCAGCCCGTGCGGCAGGTACACGAGCATCGCGGAGTAGGCCAGGTCGTGCCGCACGATCGCCCGGTCGATGTGGGGGAACCGAGCGGCGATGGAGGCGAGGTCGGGATAGACGATGAGCGACGCGAGCGCCACGATGATCCAGGGCCAGGGCCGCACGGCGTAGTGGAGTATGTTGAACAGCAGCGTCGTGCGCATGGCGTCGCGCTCGGTGGGCGCGGCGAGCATGCGCTGCGCCACGTAGCCCCCGCCTCCCGGCTCGGCGCCGGGATACCACGTGCTCCACCACTGCACCGCCAGCGGCACGAGCAGGACGGCGGCCGCCGTGCTCCAGTCCGAGAAGTCGGGCAGGAGCGACAGGCGCCCGGCCACCGCGGGGTGGGCGAACAGCCCAGACAGGCCACCGACCTGGGGGAGCCCGAGCGCCACGACCGCGGCCGTCACCGACCCGACCATCGCGATCAGGAACTGGACGAAATCGGTCAATACGACTCCCGACAGCCCGGAGCTTGCGGCGTAGAGCACCGTCACGGCGCCGCCGACGAGCACCGCCGTCCGGCGATCCCAGTCGAGCATCACGCCGGCGATCTTGGTCGCGGAGAGATTGACCGAGGCCATGATCATCACGTTGAAGAACACGCCGAGATAAATCGCCCGGAACCCCCGGAGGAAGGCCGCCGGCCGGCCGGAGTAGCGGACCTCGTAGAACGCGATGTCGGTGAGGGCCGCGGAGCGCCGCCACAGCTTGGCGTAGAAGAACACGGTGCACATCCCCGTGACCGCGAAGGCCCACCACACCCAGTTCTGGCTCACGCCCCCGGTGCGCACGAGATCGGTGACGAGGTTGGGCGTGTCCGTCGAGAACGTCGTAGCCACGAGCGACACGCCCAGGAGCCACCACGACAGCCGGCGCCCGGAGAGGAAGAACTCCTGGCGGCCCTGACCGGCGCGGCGCGCCACCGCCAGGCCGATGGCGACGCAGACGACGCCGTAGAGCGCAAGCACGATCCAATCGAGGGTGTCCAGTTTCATTGCCAGAGCCGCTCCGGGTACTCGCCGGCGGCCACCAGCTGCCGCAATGCCGTCTCGACGCGCGGGCGGTCGTCCGGGTAGGTCACGCCGAGCCAGCGGCTGTGCGTGCCCAGCAGCCGCACCCGCGCCTCGCCCCGGCGCACCGCGTCCCCGATCCCGTGCGAGATCAGGAACTCGCTCCGCCCGGCGCTCGCCTGGCGCAGGAACTCCGCGAACCCGCGCCGCAACACGGCGAACACCGCGGGCGTGAAGGCCCACAGATTCATCGAAACGAACGCGTCGGCCGCGAGCAGCACCGGCCGGCCGCGAGGATCGGTTCCCGCATACGTGCCATCGTCCACGCGCCGGATGTCCACGACCTCCTCAACGGATTCGAGCCACCCATCTGCGTCGGCGCGGCAGACCGCGCGGTTCACTCCGCCGGCAGCGCTGAGCGTGTCGCGTAGCGGATAGGCGATGTTGGCGAACGTCCCCGAGCCGGCGCCTCCGTGCGCGGCTGCGAGGAACTCCGCCGCCCGCGTGAACGCGTCGCGGCCATAGAAGTCGTCCGCGTTCACCACGGCGAACGGGCCGTCGACCTCGGGTGCCGCCGCCAGCACCGCGTGGCCCGTGCCCCACGGTTTCGTGCGTCCGGCCGGTACGGGCCCGGGCACGTCGTCGAGCCGCTGGATCACGACCGTCGCGCCGATCCGTTCGAACGCCGTCGCGAGCTCCG
>Ga0209238_1000194_pt1 | contig 19942 bp, 16 predicted proteins | sample GraSoi013_1_20cm_FD_185823 | JGI IMG/M metagenome (GOLD analysis project Ga0209238, IMG submission 185823) | Grasslands soil microbial communities from the Angelo Coastal Reserve, California, USA - Sample 10_02_2013_1_20cm (SPAdes) (version 2) | ecosystem: Environmental > Terrestrial > Soil >...
GGTCCCCGCGCGCGGTGAGAAACAGCACCGGCGTGTTGTTACCCTGCTCGCGCAGCGTGCGGCACACGCCGAAGCCGTCGATCCCCGGCAGCATCACATCGAGCACGATGAGCGCGCATCCCTGCTCGCGCAGCCACGCGAGCGCCTGCTCGCCGTCTGCGGCCGCGCTCACCTCGTAGCCCTCGGCGCGCAGGTTCTCCATGACGCCGGCGGCGAGGTGCAGATCGTCCTCCACCACCAGCACGCGCGTGCCAGCCGGGGTGGCGCTCATGAGCGCTGCCCCTGCGCGGCCGGCCAGGTGAGCACGAAACGCGCGCCCAGGCCCACCCCCTCGCTGTGCGCGCTCACGCGCCCCTGCCCCAGGTGCATCAGGCGATGCACGATGAAGAGCCCGAGGCCGGTACCCAAATGGCCGCCCCCGCCGCGCGGATGCAGGCGCGTGAATCTCTCGAAGATGCGCGCGCCGTCCGCAGGGCGAAAGCCCACGCCGCTGTCGCGCACCGACAGCTCCACCTCGCCGTTGAGGGCGCGCGCGCTGAGCGCGATGCTGCCGCCGCCGAGGGGCGTCACCGCGGCGAGCGCGTTCTCCAGGATGTTGCGCACCACGACATCGAGCGCCAGCGGATCGCTCACCACGTACAGTCCGGGCTCGATGTCGCAGGAGACGCGGATGCGTTCCTGGCGCGCACGCTCCTCCAGGTGCGCCACCACGCGCGCGACCGCCGCGCCCAGCTCCAGCGGCTCGGACTTGAACTCGACCCGGCCGCGCTCGAGTCGCGCGCTCTCGAGGATCTGCGTCACCATGGCCTCCATGCGGGCGACATCCGCCAGCATGCGATCGATGAGCGTGCGTGACTGCTCCGCTGACAGCGTGCGCAGCGCCATGGTCTCGAGCGACAGCTGCAGGCTCGCGAGCGGGGTCTTGAACTGGTGAGACACGAGTGCGAGGAAGCTCTCCTGCTCCTCCAGCACCCGCGCCTCGGCGCGCAGCGCGCGCGCGATCACCGCGATGCAGGCCGCGAGCGCGAGCAGGAAGAACGCGCCCTCCCAGGCGTACTGGTTGTAGCGGTGGCGCACCTCGGTGCGCAGCGCCGCATCGACCTGCGGCGCGAGCGCCGCGCGCCCGTCGCTGACCACGATCTGCGGCATCAGCTGCTGCACGTGCTGCGCACTCACCCCGGCATCGAGCAGCGCCTGCGCGGCCGCCGTCTGCTCGGCGTACGCGCCGCGCACCACGCGCACTTTCTCCACCGCCTGCCCGCGCTGATCGAGTATCCACCAGCCGACCTGCACGACCGACACCGCCACCAGCAGCAGCGCGGTCAGCTGGAAGACGCGCGTCGCCTTCATTCGATCCCCGCCAGTGACTCGCGCAGCGCCTGGCTAAAACGCGTGAGATCGGCACTGCCGTGCGCGAGTGACAGGAAGCAGGTCTCGTAAGCGGACGGCGGCAGGTAGATGCCGCGCTCGAGCAGGGCGTGAAACAGCGCGGCAAAGCGCGCACCCTCGCGCTCCGCCAGGGCGAGAGCGGTGCGCGGCGCGCCCGCCTCGTGCAACGACATCCAGAAGAGCGAGCCGACGCGCACCAGGTGCACGGGAAAGCTCGCCTGCGCCAGCACCGGTTTCAGGAGGGCTGCGAGCTCGGCGCCGCGCGCCTCCAGTCGCTCCCACCCCGACTCGCGCTCGAGGAGCGCGAGGGTCGCGAGTCCGGCCGCCATCGCCACCGGGTTGCCCGACAGGGTGCCGGCCTGGTAGGTGTCGCCATCGGGGGCGAGCCGCGCCATGATGCGGCGCGCGCCGCCGAACGCCCCGACCGGCATGCCGCCGCCGATCACCTTGCCGAAGGTCGCCAGATCCGGGGCGATGCCAAAGAGCTGCGCGGCGCCGCCGCGCGCCAGGCGGAACCCGCTGATCACCTCATCGAAAATGAGCAGCGCGCCGTGCTCGCTCGTGAGCTGGCGCAGGCGGGTGAGGAATTCGCGCCGCTGCGGCAGCAGGCCGTGATTGGCCGGCAGCGGCTCGATGATGAGAGCCGCGATGCGCGCACCCTCACGCTGAAACAACTCCTCGAGCGCCGCTTCGTCATCGAGCGGCAGCACGCGCGTGCAGGCCGTGAACGCTTCCGGCACGCCCGCGGAGGATGGGCGGCCGAAGGTGGCGAGTCCCGAGCCCGCCGCGACCAGCAGGTGATCCGCATGACCGTGATAGCAGCCGGCGAATTTGACGATGAGGTCCCGGCCCGTGAACGCGCGCGCCACGCGGATGGCGCTCATGACCGCCTCGGTTCCCGAGGACACGAAGCGCACCTGCTCGGCGGCCGGGTAGCAGGCCACCACCCGCTCGGCGAGCTCGACTTCCGCGGCGCACGGCGCCCCGTAGGTCATGCCGCGCGCGAGCGCCTCGGTCACGGCCGCGAGCACCGCCGGGTGCGCATGCCCGGCGATCAGGGGACCCCAGGAGCCGACCAGGTCGAGGTAAGCGCGGCCATCGGCGTCGAACACCTGCGCGCCCGCGCCGCGGGCGATGAACAACGGCGTCCCGCCCACCGCGCGGAAAGCGCGCACCGGTGAGTTGACGCCTCCGGGAATCACGCGGCAGGCGCGCTGGTACAGCTCGGCGGAGCGCGGATGGCGGGACTCGCGCAGGGTGTTGGGCCGCAGGTTGCTCATGAAAGTGTCTCTTGGATCAATCGGTGCGCGCACGGCCGGTCTTGGCCGCTTCGAAGAATGCCTCCAGCGCATCCGGGCCATGCACCGCGGCGGCACGCAGCCCCGCGAGCGGCAGATGCGCGAGCCGGTGCGCCACCGTGGACGCGAGCCGCTCGAGCTGTCCGCGTTGCTGATCGTCCAGTGTACGCAACTCCTGGCGCAGCGCACGCGCCACTTCCTCGGCGGCGATCTGCTCGAAGGCGCCGCGCAGATCCGCAAGCCGCGGGCCGATGGCGCGCGTGGCGAGCTCGCTGCGCAGCCGCGTCAAGCGCTCATCGATCGCGGCGCGCACCGGCGCCAGGCGCACCAGCTCCGCGAGCCGCCGCCCCTGCGCCGCCTCGATGAGATCGTTCATGCCGACGCGCGCCACCCCCGCGCGCTGCGCGGCCGCGGGATCGACGTTGGGGGGGACGCCGAAATCGATGATCAGGGGTGCGGGGGCCGCGGCGGTCCGCAACTGCTCGAGCACCTGCCCATCCAGCACCGGCTCGCCCCCGCCGGCTGCCAGCACCAGCGCGCACAGCAGCGGGGGCTGCGCGCGGAAGCGCTCCAGCGCCAGCGCCTCCCCGGACACGGTGCGGGCGAGCTCCTCCGCCGCCTGCAGCGTACGGTTGACGATGAGCAGCGGAATGCTCGCCTCGTGCAGCACGGCCGCACAACGGCGCGTCATGGGCGACACGCCCAGCAACGCGACGCGCCCGGGACGGCCGCCGAGGTGCTGCAGCACGCGGTCGGCCGCCAGATCCCCGAGCGAGGGTGAGCGCACCCCGGCGCTCAGGCGGCGCACCCGCCGCGCCATGCCCAGAGCCTCGCCCATGAGGCGGTCGAGGACCGGTCCGCAGGTGCGCGCGGCGCGTGAATCCTCCCACGCGCCGCGCAGCTGCGCGGCGATCTCGTGCTCGCCGAGCTGCGCGGAATCCAGCCCGCAGGCGAGCAGCAACAGGTGCTCGACCGCCGCCTCGCCGGTCCAGGCGCGCAGGATGCGCGCTGCCTCCCCGGGCTGCGGATCGCGGCCGGTGAGAATGCGGAACACGTCCTGGCGGGAATCCCCGGCCGCAGTGCCGTCATCGGTGGCGTACACCACTTCGACCCGATTGCAGGTGCCGACGTAGAGAATCTCCGCCGCCTTGAGCAGCGTGCGCAGCGCCGGCAGCCGCGCCGGAACTTCCGTCCTCGGCACGGCAAAGCGGGCCACCTGGTCGACGCCCGCGTGGCGATAGGACAGGCCGACCACACCGATCTGGTCCATTGCGGGAGCCTACCTGTCGGGCCCCGGGGCGAGTGTCACGGAACGGTCACAGGCGGCGGGAACGGTGCCGGCCGGCATGATCAGTGTTATTTTCCTGGTCGCACGCATCCTGACCGCACGCTGACTTCCGCGAGGCAACACATGAGTGGATGGCACATCGCCCAACTCAACGTCGGCCGCATCCTCGCGCCGACCGACAGTGCGCAACTGGCCGAATTCATGGCCGCGCTGGATGAGATCAACGCCCGGGCGGACGCGACGCCGGGCTTCATCTGGCGACTGCAATCCGACAGCGGCAACGCCACCGATATCCGCGTCTCGGAAGATCCGAATTTCCTGGTCAACATGTCGGTGTGGGCGAGCATCGAGCCGCTCTTTGAATTCGTCTATCGCTCCGCGCACACCGCCGTCATGGCGCGGCGTCGGCACTGGTTCGAGAAGCCAACCGAGGCGTACCAGGTCCTGTGGTGGGTTCCCGCCGGGCACGTTCCGAGCGTGCGCGAAGCGCTGGATCGGCTCGATCACCTGCGCCGGCACGGACCGACGCCGCAGGCGTTCACGTTCAGTCGGCGCTACCCACCGCCCGGGGAGCAGGGCAGCCCGCAGGACATGAAACCCGAACCGTACTGTGCCGGCTGGCGGTGAGCCCGTTCGCGCCTCGCGAACGGGCGGTCAGGCACCCCGGGTGCTCGGCCGTGATGGAGCGGGTGATGGGAATCGAACCCACGTTAGCAGCTTGGGAAGCTGCAGTTCTACCATTGAACTACACCCGCGCCGATCGCCAATCGGTCCAACACCCGACAGAAGTCTAACACGAGCGCCTCCAACGACGCGCCCATGAATCTCTGATGGCAGTATCATCCCGCGGGGCAACGGATGCCCGAGAAAGGTATGCCATTATTCTCCCGCCTGTTTCGCAGGCAACCGCCCGCACCGGCCGCGCAACCCGAGCAGGCGCCCGCAGCCGAGCAGCCGCCCCCACCAGACCCGGCTGCCCTCGCCGCGCAGCGCGCCGCAGCAGAGGAGGAGGCGCTGACCGCTGCGGTCGCTGCCGCCGATCAGGCGGCGCTCGCGAGCCTCGCCTGCACAAGCTTCTCGACTCGGATCCGTCAACGCGCCGCACAGGCGATCGACGACCCCGCACGGCTGCACGAGCTGATCCGCGCCACTCGGGGCGGTAAGGACAAGCAGGTCTACCGCATTCTCACCGCCAAGCGTGACGAGGTGCTCGCCGAGCAACGCAGCGCCGAGCGGCTCGAGGCCGAGATCCAGGCCGCGTCGGCGGCGATCGAGCGACACAGCTTGCGTCCCTTCGACGCGCTGTTCACGCCCACGCTCGAGCAACTCGAGAGACGGTGGAGCGCCGTCGCTCCCCGCTCCGCGCCCGAGCTCCAGCAGCATGTGGAGCGACACCTCGGGCGCGCGAGAGAGACCATCGAGCAGTATCGCAGGCGGCTTGAAGCTGAGGCCGCCCGTGAGCGCGCCGCCGCCCGAGCCGCGGATGAGGAGCGCACGCGCCGCGAGCTCGAGCGACAGGCGGAAGAGACCGCGGCTGCCGAGCAGGCGCGGGCCCGGGAGGCGGAGCGGCTCGCGCAGCTCGAAAGGCAGCGCGCCGAGGAGGCGGCGCTGCGCACCATCGTGAGTCTCGTGCGCAAGGCTCTGGCGGCACTCGACCAGGGGAGCAGCGCGCGCGCCGCCCGGCTGCGCAGCCTCGTGTCGGAGCAGCTGCCCGCAGCTCCGGCCCTGCCGGGGCGGGTTGCGATGCTGTTGCAACGCCTTGACGCTCGCCTCGGGGAGCTCAAAGACTGGAAGACTTTCAGCGTCGCCCCGAAGCGCATCGAGCTGATCCGGGAAATGGAGTCGCTGGCCGGCTCGGAGCTCCCCCGCCCTGAGCTCGCCCGGCGCATCAAGGAGCTGCAGGCGAGCTGGCGGACCCTGGCCAGGGGAGCAGCCGAGGATCTCGAGGCCGAGGGACAGCGCTTCCGCGAGGCCGCCGCACGCGCCTTCGAGCCCTGCCGCGAGTACTTTGCCCAGCAGGCGCAAGTGCGGCACGAGAACCTCGAGCGCCGTGAAGCGATGCTCGAGAAGCTCACGGCCTTCGCAGCGGAGCAGGATGTGGAGACCCCGAACTGGCGCCTGATTGTCCAAGTCCTCGCGGACGCGCGCCGGCAGTGGCGCCACCACTCACCGGTGGATCGCGCAGCCGCGAAGGGGCTGCAGGCGCGCTTCGATGCGCTCGCCGGGGATCTGCAGGGTCGTCTCGACGCGGAGTACGACCGGAACATCAAGGCGAAGCGGACACTGATCGAGCGGGCCGAGCGATTGCCGAACGAGCCCGACACGCGCGCCAGCATCGAGCAGGTGAAGACCCTGCAACGGCAGTGGCAAGCCGTCGGCCTCGTGCCGCGGGACGAAGATAACACGCTGTGGACGGCATTCCGGCAGCAGTGCGATGCGGTATTCGCGCGGCGGGAGCAGGAGTCGGCCGCATACCGCGAGGGTCTTGAAGCCAACCGGGCTCGCGGGATCGCCCTGTGCGAGACGGCGGAAGGAATCGCCGCTCTCTCGGGTCCTGCGCTTCTCGAGGCCGCGCGCAGGCTCGAGGCGCTGAGCGGTGAGTTCGACACGCTCGAGCTTGCGCACACCGCCACACGCGCCCTCCGCGAACGATTTGCACGAGCCGCGGGGCGCTGCGCAGCTGCCGTGACCCGCGAACAGGCGCTCGAGGCGCGCCGCGTCTGGAGCGATCTCTTCGAGGTGGCGAACTGTCTGCGCGGCTATGCGCTCGCGGTCGCCCGGCAGTCGGATCCGGATGAACGGGCGACACTGCGCGCGCGCACTGAAGCCGCCATGGCGACCCGGCGGGATTGGCCGAGGGATGCGGGTGCCATCCTCGGGCACCTGCTCGCGAAAGCCGACGCCGGCGACGTGCCGACCGATGTCACCGCGAACGAGGCAGCGCTGCGCCGGCTCTGCATTCGTGCCGAGGTGCTCACCGATGTGCCGACGCCCCCGGAGGACCAGGGGTTCCGGCGCGAGTACCAGCTGCAGCGCCTGGTGCACTCGATGGGACAGGGGGTGAGCGCCGATCCGGCGCAGCTCGATGTGCTCGCGCTCGAATGGATCGCCGCCGGTCCGGTGGAGGAGGAGGCGTACACTCGACTTCTGGCGAGGTTCGAGCGCTGCCGCGACACGCGGCTCAGAACGGATAGTCGATGCCGCTGAATATCGCGGCCTTGCCGCGCGCAAAGCCGAAATCCAGGTAGCCGACGATGAAGGGATTCGCCACGCCGCGCAGGCCGAACCCCGGGGAAGCGTGCAGTTTCGAGAACGGGCTCGCGCCGAGCGCCGCGAACACCTTGCCGGCATCGAGGAACGGGGCCACCTCCACGCTCACCCGGGTGCCGAAGGCGTTGAAGTTCGCGACGCTCATGCGCAGCTCCAGGCCGGTCGCGAACAGATTGCGGTCGATGAAGCGGTCGGCGCCGTAGCCGCGCAGCGGCTCGCGCTCGTCGATCACGCTGCGATCACCACCGAGGCTCGAGAGTGCCCAGAACGGCGCGTTGCCCGCCGAGGGCATGTAGCGCAGCGCCGCGTGCCAGGCCAGCGTGACGTCCGGGCCGAGCGCCCAGTAGTGACGCGCTTCCGCGCCGAAGAAGCTGTAGGAGACCGAGCTGCCGACGGCGCGGCTGACGAAGCCGTCGTAAATGATGTAGCGCGCCCCGCGGTGCGGGATGACGAGCGAGTCACGGGTGTCGTAGGTGAGCATTGCGCTGTGCTGCAGCTCGTGCTCGCTGCCGATGCCCTTGAGTGCCGGAAACAGTGCGCCGATCGAGGGCAGGCCGCGCAGCACCGTCGGCAGCACCTCGACATAGCGCGGGCGCACGAGGTAGGCGAGCTGCAGCCTGGGGGTGAAATTGCGCCCGATCGATGCGGCCAGCAGCGCCTGGTTGTCGACATAGGAGGTCTCGTCCGTGTGCAGCGACTGGTTGCCGAGACCGAAGAAGCGCGGCGTGCCGCTGCGGTCGTAGATCGCCTCGATCGACCATGACACCGCGCCGGTGCGTGTCTGGCCCGTGAGGTAGCGGCCGTCGAACTCGCGCTCGACGCGCTGCTTGAGCCCTCCCACCACCGACCACTGCGTGTCCGCGGACGGGTAGCCGAGAACACGCATGTGGGCGCCCCAGCCGAAGTACTGGCTGTGGATGATGTCCGGAGCGACGATCCGCTCGATCTCGTCACGGCTGTTGGTGTGCAGCCAGGTTGGAAGCAGGCCCAGCGTCAGCCCGTTGTGCGGCTCGGTGTCGAAGTCCGGGATCGGGATGAAGGGCGCCGTCGCGGGATTGAGCCAGCGCGCGAGTCCCGAACGCGGGGAAGCGGCTGGGGCAGCCGGCGCTGCCGCAGTTGCCGGCGCAGCCGCAGTTGCCGGCGCCGGTGCCGGTGCCGGCTCCTCGGCACGCGCCCCGTAGGCGGCGGCCAGCAGCGCGAGCGCGCAACAGGCAACGCATCGGCCGGGTGCCTGAGGCCGCGACACGGATGCGGTCTCAGCGCGCCGGGTTGCAGCGACAGGCTCCCTCGACGGTCCCATAGGCGCCCTGGCGGTTGAAGTCGTTGATGACATTGAACTGGATCTTGTCCTGCCAGGCATAGTCTGCCCGCAGCAACAGATCCCCGGCCGGCGTGCGGGTTTTCGCAGCGCAACGCCTGGGCCGGCGGCGCACGTGGCCGGACCTGCGGCTTCAGTGTATAAACCGAACCCAACTGACAGGGACGGACGGGAGGTTGCGATGCAATCCGTGGCAGTCCAGCACCCGCATTTGCTGATCTGGCGCGAGCCGCCCGCCTGGCCCTTCGTGTGGCGCGGCCTGTTGCCACTCGCCGCGCTGGCGCTGACGGCCTCGTTCGCAGCCGGTCCGGTGGCGCGCAGCTGGATCGAAGGCGCGGTGCAGCGCGAGACGCGCGAGCAGCTCGACGCTGCGGGCTTGGGCTGGGTGGGTCTTTCGGTCTCCGGGCAGAACCTCACGCTCTCGGGCGAGGAGCCGGCCCCCGGCTCGGGCGAGCGCGCGCTCGGCGTGGCGAAGGCGGCTCGCTGTGCCACCTGGATCGGGCGTCGCGCCTGCGCGGTGAGCGTTGCGGGCCGCTTTACCGCGCCCGCGCCGCCGGCGAGCGCCGCGGCGGCGCCTCCGCAGACGGCTGCGCCTCCGCAGACGGCTGCGCCTCCGCAGACGGCTGCGCCTCCGCAGACGGCTGCGCCTCCGCAGACGGCTGCGCCGCCGCAGACGGCTGCGCAGGCCTGTGAGCGCTCGCTCGCGGGCGTGCTGGCGGGCGAGCAGATCGTGTTTGCCAGCGGCAGTGCCGCGATCGACGCGCGCAGCGGTGCGCTTCTGGATCGGCTCGCGCGAGAGGCCCGCAGCTGCCCCGGCACCTTGCGCATCGAAGGCCATACCGATCCGGTCGGGCGCTCGGCGTTCAATCGCCGCCTGAGTCAGGCGCGCGCGGCGGCGGTGCGTGAGGCGCTGATCGCCCGCGGCGTGCCGGCCGGGCGGCTGCGGGCGCGCGGATTTGCGGCGCGGCGACCGATCGCCGACAACACCACCGAGAGCGGTCGCGCACGCAACCGCCGCATCGAGTTTCACCTTGTGTCTGCCGACTGACTTTCCTTCGGGGGAGGGGCGAGATGGGCTTTCTCTTGGCGAAAATCCTGTTCCTGCTGGTGCTGGCCGCGGCCTGCGGTGCGCTGTTCGGCTACTGGTGGTTCCGCCGTCACTACGAGGACGTGACGCTCGAGTACGCGCGCTCGCGCGATGAGTGGGCGAGCTGGCGCCGCGGCTTCGAAGCGCGCCTGGCGGCGCGTCCGGAGGTCGATCTGCAGCCGCTGCGCGAGCAGGTGGCGGCGGTGGACGAGGCGGTGCGCAGCATCGACGTGCCCATCCCCGAGCGCGTCGACCTGGCGTCACTGCATGCGCGCCTGGATGAGATCGAGCGGCGCATCGGCGATATCCGCCTGCCCGCGCCTGCCGATCTCGGGCCGGCGGAACAGCGCCTCACCGCGATCGAGCACGCGCTGTTCCCGGTGCAGACCCGCCTGGATGAGCTCGAGAGCGCTGTGCGGGCGGTGGACCTCGGTCCCGTGCTCGAGCGGCTCGGCACGCTGCAGTCGCGTCTGGAGAATCCGCCGGCGCCGAAGGCGGCGGTTCGCGAAGGCAGCCGCAATCTCCTGACGCACCCCGGGTGCGGCAAGCCGGACGATCTGACGCAGATCAAGGGTGTGCCGAAGGTGCTGGAACGCAGGCTCCATCGCGTGGGCGTGTTCTACTTCTGGCAGATCGCCGAGTGGTCCCCCGAGGACGTCAGGTACGTCAACCGCAAGCTCGCAGCCTACAAGGGTCGCATCGAGCGCGATGAGTGGGTGAGTCAGGCGAATGAGCTGGCGGCAACCCCGAGCGCCGCGCCGCGGCCCACCGAGCACTGATCGACACTCGGGCGCGCGCGTCTCAATGCCGCGGCGCGCGCAGCTGCAGGAACTCCTGGTAGACCGCCTCGATCGGGATGGCGAAGCCGATGCCCTGCGCCCCCTGCAGCACCAGGGTATTGATGCCGACCACCTCGCCATTCTCCCGGATCAGTGGGCCGCCGCTGTTGCCGGGATTGATCGGTGCGTCGGTCTGCAGGAAGCGCTCGTGACCGGCACCGCGATCGCCTGAGAAGACTCCCGAGGTCACGCTGTAGGCCAGTCCCGAGGGGTTGCCGATGGTGTACAGGCGCTCGCCCTGGGCGAGAGTGTCCGAACTGCCGGGCTCGAGGTGCGGACAGTGATCGGCGGGCAGTTGAAAGATCGCCAGGTCGTGGTTGTCGGCGTACTGGGCGTGAAGCGAGGCGAACTCGGTGCCGTCCACCACCATGGCGGTAAAGCCGCTGCGGCCTGAGCCTTCCACCTTTTCGCTGATGGCGTGGTTGATGCGCACCGGCAGATCGGCGAGCTCCTCCTTCATGGCCTGGACGCGATCGTCGATTTCGATCACCTGCAGGTTCGTGCCCGGCTGCCCGGCGAGCGAGCGCCGCAACTGCAGCTGCTGGCCGATATTCACGCGCAGCTGCTGCTCGGCGCCGGCGATGCGCGCGCGCATCTCGGCGCTCGAGACCACCGTGTTGGCCACCCTCGCGCCGTCGGTCTCCACCACGTGCCGGTTGGTGATCACGTGACAGTCCGCATCGATGATGAAGCCGGACCCCATGCCCCAGCCGGTCTTGATGAATACGGTGGCATTGCGCGCGGTCTCGATGGCGTTGCGCGCCGGAAAGGTGCTCGCCAGCTGCGCTTCAAGACCCCGCAGCGCGTGCGGGAGGGAGCCGGCCGCCGACGGCGCAGGCGGTGCGGCCCGGATCTGCCCGGCGCCCCTCGCCGCGCTGGCAGGTGGCGCGCGCGTCGCGGGAGCGGTGGCGTGCCCGCGCAGGACGTACCAGGCGAGTGCCATGCTCAGTATCGCGGTGAGGGCGAGCGCACTCCAGCCGAAACCGCTGTCAGGCAGCTCATCGTGCGCGGCGCCTGAGCGGCTCGCGATCAGCGCCCGTTGATGGGCGAATTTCGCGAAATAGACCCCGCACGATGCGCATTTGACCGTGTCAGTCTGCTGATGTCCGCACTTCGGACAGTCCATACCGCAGCGCTTATACCGCCTCCCCGGCGGGCCGGCCTGGGGCCAGGTCCCAGTTTTTGCGCCCGCCACCGCCGGATGAGGCCGGCAGGCGCCCGCAAACGCGGCGGGCGCCCATCATGGCGCCCTCTATAATGAGGCCAGTGCACGGAAGGACCCCATGAGCTCACCGGCCGAGCGTCCCATCGAGCGCGCCGTCTGCGTGTACTGCGCCTCCAGCCGCCTCGCCCACCCTGACTATCGGGCCGCAGCCCGGCGCCTGGGCGAGGTGCTCGCCGAACAGGGAGTTGGGATCGTGTACGGGGGCGGCGCGGTCGGCTCCATGGGCGCGCTCGCCGACGGCGCGCTCAGCCACGGGGGCCGGGTGATCGGCATCCTGCCGCGCTTCATGGCCGAGCTCGAGTGGGGGCACAAGAGACTGACGCACCTGCAGCTGGTCGAGGACCTGCGCACACGCAAGCACATGATGCTGACGCTCAGCCAGGCGGCGATCGCACTTCCCGGCGGCTCCGGCACGCTCGAGGAGCTGCTCGAGGCCATCACGCTCAAGCGTCTCGGGCTGTACCTGAATCCCATCGTGCTGGTGAACACCCGGGGATTCTTCACTGCGCTCATCGATATGCTCAACCGCGCCGTCGAGGAGCGCTTCATGGACCCACGGCACCTCATGATGTGGCAGGTGGTCGGCGCACCGGAGGAGGTCCCCGGCGCCCTCGCCAGCGCGCCCGCCTGGAGCGCGCAGGCCCGCAGCTTCGCGGCGCTGTAGCGCCTGCAGAGCGCTCAGGCGTGGGCGCGGCGCGCCGCCGCCAGGTCAAACGGCAGCCTGTGCAGACGGATTCCCGTCGCCGCGCGCACCGCGTTGGCAACCGCCGGCGCGATCGGCGGCGTCCCCGGCTCCCCGACACCCGAGGGCGGATTCGTCGAGGGCACGATGTACACCTCGATCGCCCGTGGCATCTCGTTGATGCGCAGCACCTGGTACTGGTGGAAGTTGGTCTGATCGACGCGTCCGTCGGTGAGCGTGATCTTGCCGGACAGCGCCGCCGACAGGCCGTAGCCGATGCCGCTTTGCATCTGTGCCTTGACGACGTCGGGGGTGACCGCGATGCCGCAGTCGACCGCGCACACGACGCGATCGACCGTGATCTTGTCGCCCTTCACCGTGACTTCCGCTATCTGCGCCACCACCGAGCCGAAGGACTCGTGCACGGCGACGCCGCGCCCGCGCCCCTTCTCCTTCGGGAACGGCGCGTCCCATCCGGCCTTCTCGGCCGCCAGCTTGAGCGCACCGACGTGGCGCGGATGCTTGCCGAGCAGCGCCAGCCGGAAAGCCACCGGGTCCTGTCGCGCCGCGTGCGCCAGCTCATCGATCATCACTTCCTTGGAGTACGCCATGTGCGTGTTCTCGACGGAGCGCCACCACAGCACCGGCACCCCGACTGTCGGCGCCGACCAGCTCACGTGTGCGTCGGCGAGATCGTACTGTTCGGCGGCGCTGCCTCCGACGGCCGTCGGATCGACGCCGTTCTTGATCATCATGGACGCAAACGGTGTGCCGGCGACGATCGACTGACCGACCACGCGCTGACGGTAGGCGACCTTGCCGTCCTTGCCGATGGCTGCGGTGACGCGGTGGTAGTTGAGCGGCCGGTAGCGGCCGCCGGTGATGTCATCCTCGCGCGTCCAGATGAGGCGCACCGGATATTTCCCGCCCGTCGCCTTGGCGATGCAAGCCACCTCGGAGATGTAGTCCGATTCGGGATTCGCGCGCCGTCCGAAGGTGCCGCCGGCGGCGAGGGTGTTGATGGTCACCTGCTCGGGCTTCAGTCCGACCGCCGCCGCGGCGTTCCCCTGGTCGACGGTCTGGAACTGGCAGCCGGCCCAGATCTCGCACTTGTCGGCACCCAGCCGGCACACCGCGGTCAGGGGCTCCATCGGCGCGTGCGCGAGGTACGGAAACTCGAACTCCCCCTCCACGCGTTTTACCGCATGTGCAAGCGCCGCCTCGACGTCGCCGCGCTGCGTGACCGTGACCGCCTCCTTGCTGCGGCTCAGGGCGCGATATTCCTTCATGAGCTGCGTCGTGCCGCGTTTCTCGGCGCCTGACTCGTCCCACGTGACGCTGAGCGCCTCGCGACCCTTCTTGGCGGACCACATGTCGCGTCCGATCACCGCCACGCCGCGCGGAATCTGCACCACGTCGATGACTCCGGGGACGGCCTTGGCCTTGCTGGCATCGAACGAGCTCACCTTGCCGCCAAAGCGCGGCGGGCGCATGACGACCGCGGTCATCATGTCGGGCAGCATGACGTCGATGGCGAACTGCTGCTTGCCGGTCGACTTGGCGTGGGCATCGAGCCGGGTCAGCTTCTCGTTCCCCACGATGCTGAAAGCGGCGGGATCCTTGAGGGCGACCTGCGTCGGCACGGGCTCTTTCGCGGCCCTGCCGGCGAGCTCGCCGAACGTGGCTTTGCGTCCCGCGCCGGGGTGCGACACCACTCCCTCGCTCACCTTGATCTCACCCGCCGGCACAGCCCAAGCCTTGGCGGCGGCCGCCACGAGCATGGCGCGCGCGGTCGCTCCCGCCTGCCGCAGCTGCTGCCAGGAGTTCGCCACTGCCGTCGAGCCGCCGGTGAGCTGGATCTTGCCCCCCATCGCAAGGTTCCCGTAGAGCGGCACCTCGGCGGGTGCGCTCTCCACGCGCATCTGCTCCCAGGAGGCATCGAGCTCCTCGGCGACGATCGCCGGCAGCCCGGTCCAGACGCCCTGGCCGGCCTCCAGGTGCTTGGAGATCACGGTGACCGTGTTATCGGGCGCGATGCGCACGAACGGCATGACGAGCGGACCGGCTGCAGCGCCCGCGGCGCCGCCCGGGCCCGTGCCGCAACCGGGCAGCACGACCGCGAGCGTGAGTCCGGAGCCCGCGAGCGTGGTGAGTTGCAGGAACTGGCGGCGGCTCAACCCGGAGCGCGCGCCTGCGGTAGCGAGCGCCGCGGTCTCGTCGAGGTGGCGGAAATACATGACGCGCTCCTCCTAGCCCTGGGCCTGTGCGGCCGGGACGGCAAGATGTTCGGCGGCGCGGTGGATGGCGCCGCGGATGCGCACGTACGTGGCGCAGCGGCAGATGTTGCCGGTCATCGCGGCGTCGATATCCGCATCGCTCGGCTTCGGATTGCCCGCCAGCAGCGCCGCAGCCGACATGATCTGCCCGCTCTGGCAATAGCCGCACTGGGGAACGTTGAGCTCGATCCACGCCTCCTGCACCGCCTGCCCGGCGGGCGTCGCGAGCCCTTCGATGGTCGTGATCTTTCTGTCCTGGGCCGCCGAGACCGGCGTCACGCATGAGCGGGTCGCCTGGCCGTCGATGTGGACGGTGCAGGCGCCGCACAACGCCATGCCGCAGCCGAACTTGGTGCCCGTGAGCTTCAGGTGGTCCCGGATTGCCCACAGCAGCGGCATGTCCGCATCGATATCCAGCTCGCGGGTGTCACCGTTCACGGTCAGTTTGATGGACATGTGACGACCTCCGTGTGAAGGGTCGGCGCAAGCGTGGATTTTTCGCGCCCGTGCGCAGACTACGCCATCCCTCGTTCGAGAGACCAGCGCTTGCGCAGCGCCGGCGCTCCCTGCGCCGTGGTGCACCGCGGGATGAACTCGCGGGATCGAAAGACGGCCGGCTTCCCCGGGGGAAGCCGGCCCGTGTTACCTCTGCCGCGCGGGCAGCCGGCGCCGCCGCGCCAGCCTGGACGACGCAGGCGCCCGCCTTTGCCGCGGTGTAGCCGTCGACCTGGCCTCGTGGAATCACCCCATTCGCGGTTGCCTTCCCCAGGCAGAATGATATCATGATATCAAAAGATCAGGAGTGCAGCGTGGCCCAGTTTGTCGTTCGTCAGTTGGAGGAAGACGTCAAGGTACGTTTGAAGCGCCGCGCTAAGCGCCACGGGCGCAGCATGGAAGAGGAGGTGCGGGAAATCCTGCGTAATGCGGCGAAGGAGGACGGCCGTCCGGTTGCCAAGCTGGGCTCGCGCATCGCCGCGCGATTCCGCGGGCTCGGCCTTCATTCAGGCTTGCCGGAGCTTCGGGGACGCCGTCCTCGACCCGCGGACCTGGGCACTTGATCATTCTCGACACGAACGTGCTTTCGGCGCTCATGCGCGACGAACCCGAGGAAGCGATCTTACATTGGCTGGATCATCAGCCGGCGGATTCAGTTTGGATTACGAGCATCACGTTGTTCGAAACGCGCTTTGGCATTGCGCTCCTTCCCAGAGGTACGCGGCAGCGAGCCTTGGAAGCGTCGTTCGACCGTCTGGTGCAGGTGGATCTCGAAAATCGTGTCCTCGATTTCGACAGCGCTGCCGCAGTTGAAGCCGCCACGCTGGCTGCGGTCCGCCAAAAAGCGGGACGCCCCGTTGACCTGCGCGATACACAGATTGCCGGCATTGCACTGGCACGCCGCGCGACGCTCGCCACACGAAACGTCAAGCACTTTCGGGGCCTGAAGATCCGGGTTGTCGATCCTTGGCAAGCCTAAGGAGCAGTGGTTGCCCTTATCAGCCGATGCTGCTGGCCGGGTTCAGAAGATGTAGCTTCCGTACACTCCGATGGTGCGCGGCTGGTTGGTGAGGTAGCCGATGCGTGCGTTGCGACCACGCTCGTAGTCGAGCGCCAGACGCGCAGTCTCATCCCAGATGTTGTTGATGTACGCCGCCAGCTGCCAGCGACCGGTCTTCAATCCGAAGCGCAGGTTGCCGAGCGTGTAACTCGGCAACTCGGTGTTGAAGCTGAACGACGATACCGAAAGCGGTCCGCCGAACTGGTACAGCTCACCGGCATTCGGGTTGCCGGGGCAGGTAGAGGCGTCAGCGGGCTCACCGATCGCGGTGCAAATCTGGCCGAAACCCGGTTTCTGGTTCTCGAACTGCGAGAATGAGGAACCGATGTACTGCACGGTAAAGCTGGCGAAGAAATCCCTCCCTCCTTGCACCGGCAGCGTGTAGCCGACGCTCGCGGCTGCCTGCGTCTTCGGTGCTGTCGGCAGACGATTGCCGTCCGCCAGGCCGCCGACGACCACCACCGTGGGCACGATGCCCGGCAGCGTCGAAGTCACCGACGAGGTGAGCTTGGCGTCGACGACCGTAGCTGAAATGCCGAAGTCCCAGGTCGAGTTAGGCCGCGCGAACAGCTCCGCCTCGATGCCTTCGCTCCGCGACGTGGGGACGTTGAACACGATGCGGGACGAGCAGGTGCCCGCGGTCGTGGTGGCCTGCAGGTCCTTGATGTCCGAATAGAACGCCGAGACGTTGAACGTGACACGATGATCCGAGGACTGGCTCTTCAACCCCAGCTCGTAGTTCCAGGTCTTCTCGTCCTTCCAGGTCTTCTGATTGCCGAAAACCGTGAGGTCCGCGGGGGAGCACAGCGGTACGTTGATGGGATCGTTGATGCCGCCCAGGCGGAACCCGCGCGCCGCCTGGGCACTGAGCTGTATGTTGTCCACAGGCTTGTAGCTCACGATCACGCGCGGCGATGTGCCGCTCGAGTCCGTGGAGGCGGGTACCACTCCCAGAACGCAAGGATTCGGCGTCCCCGGCCCCGTACCTGGAACACAGGTGTCATCGGCAAACGCACCGCCAAACAGGAGATTCTTGTCCTCGTTGAACTTGTAGTAGCGCAGGCCACCGGTCAGCGCCCACCGGTGCGTGATGTGCCAGGTCGCCTCACCGAAGGCGGCGTACTGCTTCAGCCGGTAGCTCAAATCCGAATAGAACGGCGTATCCGGTGGTGCATTGAAGAGAGAGCTTGGCGCGCCAATCAGCGCGTCATAACCCGGGGTCGGCAGGTCCTGCCCGTAGTGACGGTTGACGTGCTGAAAGAACCCGCCCACCAGCCAATCGACGAGCTGGTCCCCGCTTGAGGCGAGGCGCAGCTCCTCGGATGCAATGTTGAGTTTGCTGCGGTCATAGAGCGGTGAGCTGATGCGCACGCTCGCCTGATCGGTAATGCCGATCGGATCATAAGTCACGCTGCCCGTGAGCTGCGTCGCATCGCGCAGCACGCGCACGTCGCGGTGTGTAAATGACGTGACCGACGTGAGCGTCGCGGGTCCGAAGCCGTAGTCGACCTTGACGTCGCTCAGCAGGAACTGGTCGAGCAAGCCCTCACGCTGCTGAATGTACTGCTGGCGATCTCCGAGGCTTACCGGAGCCACCGTCGTGAATGGATTGGCGAGCATGTTGTAGAGGTCGACCCGCGGGAAGCCGTTGGTTGTAAGGTTCTGGTACACGACGCGCGGCGTGATCGACAGCGCATCATTCGGCTTCACGAGCAGCGACACGCGGGCGCCAGTGCGATCGCCGTCGTTCTGGGCCTTGTGAAGGCCGCCACCCGGCTCAACGGCATCGATGAATCCCGGCAGGTGGTGCCAGTAGGTGACGATGCGCGCCGCGACCGTGTCGCCGAGCGGCAGATTGAGTGCGCCTCGGGCGTATCCACCCGGATCACCATGCGTGGGCGCTTCGAGCGAGGCGTCGGTCATCGCTTCCGTTTTGCCGAGCTGTGGCTGGCGGGTGATGTAGCGCACCGTGCCGGCCTCCGACCCCGCACCGAACAGCGTGCCCTGCGGGCCGCGCAGCACCTCGAAACGATCGAGGTCGAACAGCTCGAGATCGGGCGTGAAGAGCGCGACCGAGATGGGCGATTCATCGAGATACACGCCCACCTGCTCCTTGACGCCCGGCTGGTCACGGATGACCTGGCCGGAGCTGATGCCGCGGATGGCCATCTGGCTCTGACCGGGGCCGAGATCCGCGATGGAAAAGCCGGCAATGTTACGGGCGAGATCGATGAGATCCTCGGCGCCCGAATTGCGGATCTGGTCCTGGCTGGTCGCCGACACGGAGAACGGCACGTCCTGCAGGTTGGCCTCGCGCTTCTGCGCCGTGACGACAACTTCCTGGATCGCTCCCTGGTCCGGTTGTTGCGCGCTGGCCACGAAGGGCAGGCCTGCGAAGCCGGCAACTGCCGTCGATATTGTCAGGCTCCTGATAAAGCTCGCTCGAGTGCGCGCCATGTGGATTTACCCCCAAAATAAGCGAGCCGTCAGCCGTGTCGGCCGGCGTCTCTCGTTTGTTGTTTGTGCTCCGCCGGACGTCGGCGGATCTCAGAATCCGGTCATAATACACGAACGTGTCTTTGCTGCCACAGGCGCCGGGGGCTCAGGCGTCCTCTTGTACCTGCGCGACAGGGACCTTGAATACTTCAACCCCGCGCGCCCGCAGCGCGCGATGCAGGGGAATGAACAGGTAGTAGGTGGCGAGAAACCACACCACGCGCGAGAGCGTGGGAGTGCCGGGCGCGGCGGGCCACAGGGCATGCCCCGCCGCAGGGGCTGCGAGCCAACCCAACACGAGCACGGCCACGAGCGCCGCAAAGTAGATGCGGCCGGCGCGGGTGAGCGCGATCCGCTCGCGCCCGCGCCGGTAGTGCATGCGCGTGCGCAGCCACACCATCCCCACGATGAACGCGAGGGTGACCGCGCAGATCGCATTGGCGGAGAGCATGAGGGTGCGCGCAAGGCGCCCGGAAGGTGCTGCCGGTCACTGCCGCGCGGTCGAGTCGATGAACGTGTCGAGGTCGCGCTTCATCTTGGCCATCGAGGGCGGGTGCACGTACATCATGTGCCCGGCTTCGTAGTACTTCATCTCGATGCGCGCGCCGAGGCCAGGCGGCAGGCCCAGGTGCGCCATGACGTACTCGGTCGCCGAGAACGGCGTGGCGAGATCGTAATAGCCGTTCAGCACCAGCACTCGCAGGTTGGCATCCTTCACCAGCGCTTCCGCCAGGTCGACGCCTGAATTGACCATGGGCTGCTCGCCGTGTTCGGTTTTGTGCACCCACTTCCAGTGCTCGCCGATGCCGAAATTGGTGGTGTGGTAGGTGCTGCCCTGCCCGAACTTGAGTTCCCCGTGGTAGTAGTCGAGGAACGCCGCCGCAAAGGCGGCGCTGATGGCGGAGGACTGCGGGTCATAGTCGGTGTACTTTTCCAGCGGGTCCATGGTCGGTCCGACAAAGCGTCCGTCGAGGCGGCCGATGGTCTTGCGCTGTGCCCTCAGGAGCTGGTGCGCGAAGGCATTCTCCGACACGCGCAGGTTGGCCTCTTTCAGGTACTCGACCGGCAAGCCGGTGTACTCGTGCATCTTCTGCGCCACGGCCTCGCGCTCGGCCTCGGCGAGCGCATCGCCCTTGAGGAGCGCTGCGGTGAAGGGGCCCATGGCGTAGGCGCGCACCTCGGTGAGCAACGGCTCGAGCGCGGCGGGCTGGTTGGGCAG
>Ga0209238_1000197_pt1 | contig 19889 bp, 16 predicted proteins | sample GraSoi013_1_20cm_FD_185823 | JGI IMG/M metagenome (GOLD analysis project Ga0209238, IMG submission 185823) | Grasslands soil microbial communities from the Angelo Coastal Reserve, California, USA - Sample 10_02_2013_1_20cm (SPAdes) (version 2) | ecosystem: Environmental > Terrestrial > Soil >...
TCGTACCGTTTCACTATGTGCTTCCTTGAACACTTGATTATCAGATCAGCCATCTCATTGACAGAGACCATATGGTCAGACCCGATGTTGATGGGATCGGAGAAGCCTGATTCCATCAGTTTCATCGTGCCCTCGATTGCATCGTCAATATAACAGTAAGATCTGGTTTGCACGCCATCTCCCCAGAGCGTAATCGTCCCGGGGTCAGTAGCCTCGGCAACCTTTCGGCAGAGGGCTGCAGGCGACTTTTCTCTTCCTCCCTTGTAGGTGCAGTGGGGGCCGTAGATATTGTGGTATCGGGCTACGCGTATGTCGAGATTGTGATCTCTCTTGTAGGCCTCACACATCTTCTCGGTCGCAAGTTTCTCCCAGCCGTAGAAAGTGTCCGGTGAGGCTGGGGACGCGTCTTCCTCCTTGAGGCCTATAACATTCGGGGTCATCTGCCGATATTCTGGATAGACGCAGGCCGAGCTTGTGAACAGGAACCTCTTGACTTTGTTGAGTCGCGCTGCTTCCAACATGTTAGCATTGATCAAGATGTTGTCTCGCATCACCTCCGCACCTATCTCTGTGATGAACCCGATGCCCCCCATATTGGCTGCAAGATTGTATACCAAGTCCATACCTTCAGTAGCCTTTAGGCAGTTTCCAAGGTCTCTCAGATCAAGAAGTAGTTCCTCGTCGCAATACTGTCCAAGCCCGTGCCCATTGAATGTCACATCTGCCACTCTGACAATGTTCCCTCTCTTCCGGAGCTCGCTTGCTAGATGGGCTCCGATGAACCCACCGCCTCCGGTTACAAGTATGCGACTCATTGCGCGACCCTTCACGGTACTGCGAAACGCATCATATATGCAATCTTACGGCTCGCGAGCTATTCGTATTACTCTTCCTTTCCCTCCTTGTCCCGGGAGAAAGTTACAGATACAGCGTGGACAATCGCATGACATTCCATCTTACTGCCACCGAGGCACATTAGGAACTGCCGGCGGGCTCAGAACCGAGTTCTCGACTGCGCCGGACCTGGCTTTGTACCTCCCCTATCCAATGAAGTTGCATCGTGCGCCTGCATACAATTCTTATCCAAGCCGACAAGCCTCGTCGCCAGGTTGAAGTGGCTCTTCACAACGTCCAACTTTTGACGCAAGGAATGAGACTTCTTTGAAGATTAAGGCTCTCTCAATACGAGTCTACCGATGGGCGTCTCTTCCCAGATGGAGCTGGCTGCTGGACTGTACTATCCTACTCCTCATAGAAACCGTTGCTCTAGAGAGCCTGGGTCTCTTGACGAACCCTGCTCCGCAGGGTGACGATCCCCTCATCCATATTCAGAAGATCATCGACCTTTCAAGAAACTTCCTCCACTTTCAGTGGGATCCCAGGTCCTTCAACGGTTACATACCCTCCACCGGGTTCGCATGGGAGAATTATGCTCCACCGGCCCTATTCGTATCGCTCGGCCTAGACCCTGTCGCGGTCTTTCACGCAACTTTCGTCACGTATTTTCTAGCTTTCGGGCCATCCGTCTACTACTTTTGCCGCACGATGGGCTCGGAGAGACTTGCCGCTATCGCGCTCTCAGTCCTCGCCTGGGCAACGATCGGGTACCTCGGATACGTTGGGGGCGGAGCATACGACCGAGTGTTTACGCTTCCTTTGATGTTCATCTCACTGGCACTGAGCTATCGCTACGCTGCTCTCCAAAACTCGGGAGGAGCATCCAGCAGACTCTACTGGCTTTTGCTAGCTACATGGTCCGCAACTCTTCTCGGAGATGTCTACATAGCAGCGATACCGGTTGCCATTGCGACAGTATTCCTCGCTCTATCAGCCGGCTGGAACAACCTGCGAGCAGGTGTCCTTAGACTTGCGGCAATCCTGCTCCCAAGCCTGACATTGACTAGTTGGTTCTGGGTCCCTCTCCTCGCCCATGTACTCAGCATAGGCTCTCCGCGCTCTGACCTGACAGTTAGCGTAATATCTCAAGTATTCTGGGCCGGGCCCCTCATCAGCCTCTTCGCTATTATTCTCCGGAAAAAATCCCACTCGACGCCGTTAAGACCAGAGCAGACGGCGATCATGCTCTCGATCAACCTGGTCAGCGTCTATTTCCTGATAATGGGAGCGTTCACACCCCTATGGACGTACCTTCCTCGAATCTGGAGCACCTATGACTCATTCGACATTCTCTCCTTCCTCTTCCCAGCAACAGTCGCCTGCCTATTCGGATGGCTCAGACGTTGAAGAGAACAACGATCACACGATACCTAGGCGTCATCCTAGCAATACTCGTGATAATAGACACGATTCCAACAGTCGCCTACAACCGCCCCCCCGACCGGAACTCTCTCAACACAGCACTCGCCCAGGCACTAGCCGAAAACCTAGTCGTGTCAAACGACTACCGGGTGTCACTCCAGGGAAGATCCTTGACCCGCATTTTCCCGTTATACTTCCCCTCCTTCTACCAAGCGGGAGGAAGGACATTGGGCCTAGATTTGAATCCCTATTATCAGAGCTGGTATGACACCGAGGTGTTCTTCAAAGACGACCTTTCCACTCTAAACAACGTCTACATTGAAGACCAACCAACCTTCGATGTCACAAACCTCATTGGAGCCCCAGAGAATTTCGCTTCAACGGCATACTGGCTTGACTGGTACGGAGTAGACACACTTGTCCTAGAGACAGCGTTCTATCCGGTGAACGGCACCGCACAAGGCTACTTGCAAAGAGGCGCACTCTTCACAACGAGAACAGTACAGACAAGCTACGGTCCACTCGTTTTTGTAAGTCCCACGGACCCCGGTCCAGAATTGATCGCGACCAACGCAACCTCCATAGGCTTCTACTCGCACCAAACCAACTCCACCGCCAGCTACCGCAATCTCCTCGCACTACTTAGCTACCTAGGCCTAGACTCTAGATACGTCGTGCCCGTCTACCTCTCCACACTCAACAATATCGGCCCGGGATCCATCAACACTATCATCACAGACCCCACGACCTACTCAGAAGACACAGCGAGGATCAGCTACCTAGAATCACAAGGCGTCAGAATCAATGTGGTCTCGCCAACCCTTCTACAACATTTGCAGACTCAGGGCCCCGCAGGAACCAATAGTCTCATCAACCTCCTTTCGCCAACAATCCCACTCCAAACGCAAAATCTGACTCTCGCATCAACCGTCCCATCCCAAACAGTCACGCTAACCTCTGGACAGTGGACCGCTGGCTACAGCCAGAACGCCAATGCCCAACTCCAAAGCTACCCGAACAACCTAACCCTCACAATCAATATTCCTGACACTACAAAGCCGGCCCAGCTAGTCCTAGACGCGGCACTGCCGAACTCTCTGGTCCTGTCAGACCAGCTGATCACGAAAGTACAGATAGAATCCAACGTTAACAGTACAGTCGGTCTCGTCTATACTTCAAGCAATTTCACCTCAAACTCTGTCCAAGCAGACCATCAACTCAACCCCGATCAGCTGACCAACTTGCAGATACCATTTGCGAACTTCACCCGGTGGATGAATCCCCAGCCAAAATTCGCCATCGCGACAGGACTCAACCTCTCGATAACGGTCCCACCAGGACACCGCCAAGCCAAGATTCAGCTGACAGGCGCGTCAATCAGCGAGCCAAGCTACACACTCTACAGGGCCAAAAACCCAGTGTCCCTATCTGCCGCGGGTTTTCTTCAGGAGCTCCAGACGTCTAGTACGTCAACAATTCTTTCTGATAATACCGGCGGTCTGAGAGGATCATCCATGGAGGGACCTGCAAATCTCCTCGGAGACATCATTCCTCTAGCCACCTTCAATAGCACAACCATGCAGGGCTTCACGGAAGTCTTCGTCATCGGCGGAACCGCCAACGGACAAGTCAGCTTAGGATCGATCCCAGAAGTCGACTGGACTAGGATCGGAAACACATGGACTACGAACCAGAACTTGGACATTCAAAGCGTACCCGCCGGGTTCCAGGGCATTGTTTGGAAAGAGACTTTTACGAACAACTGGAATATTCTTGCAACAGACTCATCCAACAGCACCACATCTCTCCCCTACTTCTACGCCGGGCCCGGACTAGTCTACATTCCCCTGAAAGGCATATCATTTTACAGAATGAACATCTCCTATCAAGAGGTTCTCTATAGCGTCATTACCCCTGCATTGGGGGCATCGACCCTGATACCACTTATGGTCTTTAGAAGAAGAATTCCCGCAATTGGACGGATCCGCAGTAGACTGAAACCAAACACCGAACCCTCAAGAGCCATTTTAGTTTCAAGGGCGTAAGCTAGCGAGTAGGGTATCGAGCTCGGTCCCACCATAGCTCCACAGGATGCTCCAATGATGCCCCCAATTCTATCCATTGTATCACGACTAACGTTATACGCTGGCTAGCTCCGGAGCATTGTGAGCTAACTTGAAGATCAGCGCAGTCATTCCACTCTACAATGAAGAAGAGGTGATCGACGAGTTCGCCGACAGGTTGCTCACTTCTCTCCGAAACCTACCCATCGAATACGAAGTCATTTTTGTTGTTGAAGGAACAGATGCAACGTTGGCCAAAGTAGTTGAGCTTTCAAAGGGAAACCCGCGAATTAGGGTCGACTACAACGCGGAGAGGCTGGGCTTGGGGAAGGCCACCAAGAAAGGACTAGGACTCGTCAACCATAGGTCCGACTATGTGTTGACCATGGACTCCGATCTCAACCATGACCCTGAAGAAATCAAGTTTCTGTTGGAAGCTGCAAAAGGGGCCGATGTGGTCGTCGGTTCTAGATCCAAGACTCGTGGTCTCGTCAAAGAACTGCCATGGTTCAAGAGAATGGTCAGCGCCTCAACAAACTGGGTGCTACGGAAGGCGTTCGATATGCAATCCAACGACATTACCTCAGGGTTCCGAATATACTCCGTCAAAGCAGTAGAGAGCATCAGAGATGAACTCATCGCGAAGAATTTTGAGATTACGGCCGAGTTGCTGATCAGGATAAAGAAGAAGGGATTCTCTATCGTCGAAGTCCCCATCACATTCACTCGGAGACCAAGAGGGACGAGCAAGCTTAGCTTCATGAAGAGTGGAATCGGGTACGTTTCACTCTTAATACACCTCAGGTGAAGTTGCGAGGAGATGGCAGCTAGGGGCTGAAGATTGGTAAGACATGCCCAGCTTCGGACGGTATCATGAAGTTGACACAAGCAAAAGGTCGGAGAACATTTTATGTGTTCTGACGACAGAATCGCCTAATCTCGCCCTTCAAAAGATGCGTGATTCTACAACTCTCGGCATCCACCGATGTTGAGAGTGGCGATGAAAATCGCTAGCGTCTTTGGAGGCGTAAAGCAATAATGAACTCCAGTCATGATAATGGGATAGTGCCATTATGCCATCGACTATTGTTATCAATAGCTTAACTCGATAATCCGAGATAACTCGGATTCCTTCGTCGGGTGTTTTCCTCGCCGGGCGATCAAGGACAACATAGCTGAACTTACTCTGCCTAAGCTTCCGGGTGAGTTCTTGATAATCTCCGTGCTCGGTGTGAATCTCCGCTACGATCCTTGAAACACTCTCTAGAGTTTGAGGACCGCACGACAAAATGACGTCGAACTCAGCACCCTCGATATCTAGCTTGAGGAGATCAATTGTGTGTCCGAGCGCTGTTCCATCAATCGTACTCAGCAGTCCTCGGAGAGATACAGCTTCGACGGCTTCTACATTTTTCGAGTCGGCGTGCACTTTGATTGATCCGAGTTGTGAACTGCGACGTTTGTGGAACTTGACGGCACCGTCAGTGCTCCAAAGAGCCGATTTCAAGGCGATTACATTTTCAACTCCGTTCAGTTTCAAGTTTTCTAGAAGTGTTGTAAAATTTCCCAGATCGGGTTCCAGTGCTATGACTTTCTTCGCGAATAAAGATGCAATAATAGTATAAAGCCCAGCGTTTGCCCCAGCATCGACAATAACTTCTCGAGGGTTCATGAGTTCGAACTGTGGATATAGTTCGTATTCTCTGTTGTAGAGAATGTCCTTCAGACTAAAGAAAATCGAATCCTCAGGCACCGATACATGAATGGTGCGAGCCCCCACGCGGAAGTCCACGGTTCGCGAGACAGCTCCCAATCCGAACAGAGCGTCTAGGAGAGCTCCGAAGTCCAATTTCTTGAAATAATGCTGACTCTACCGCAACATTTAGCTCCTTTCACTCAGTGACTCTCCACCTTCCAAGATCTAGCGTCAGACTGAAGAGTGTGGCGAATATGAGCCTTGTTCTCGGTCGCGTGATTATGTGTATCCCACAGTGTCGGGAGCTTGAGCAAGGTATTTGTTCTGGAATCTGCTGGCATGGCGCGTGGAGCTCCGGCAGCCGGTGGAGAACCTAGCGGACCAGCTCGGAGACAACCCCCCGCATGGCGATGCGGAGAGGTCAAGCTTCCCCAGCAGGATTGCGACCCGAGCTAACTTTATCCCTCCATTATTCTCAATAATAGTGCCAACCTACAATGAGGAACGGTTCCTGCCTCGTCTCCTAGAATCTATCCGTCGGCAGAAGTTTGAGGACTACGAGGTAATCGTCGCCGATGATTCCAGCACTGACATGACCCAGAGCATCGCCAGAGCTTATGGAGCTAGAGTCGTCAACAACAACGGAATAGGCGAGTTTCCTTCAAGGAACGCGGCTGCGGCCGCCGCGAAAGGATCCATACTGGTCTTTACAGGGGCAGACGCTCTCATGCCGCAGACGCTCTTGAGTTCGGCCGCTTCAAAATTCCAGAAAGATCCGATGCTGGCCGGTATCTACTGTCCTACATATCCGTATGATGCTCCTGTTTGGGCGAAGGTCGAATTCGCCATTTTTCACGTGCTGAATACCTTCATCTACTGGATAACAAAAGAAGCTAATGCGAGCACGGCGTTCTTTGCGGTAAGGACTGACCTGTTTCGGAACACGCCAGGCTTCCAGGACACTTGTTTTGGCGACAGTACCTACACCCGACAGCTCTCGAAGACCGCGAGGATCCGCCCATGCCTCGACATGGTGATCTTCGTCTCAGGGAGAAGGACTAGGATGGGGATGAAGGACTTCAACCGCCATCATATAGGATTGATCATGAATGTAGTGCTGAAGCCGTTCAGAGAGTCGCGATGGTTGCGAGCGGAGAATGAATACCGCAATAGGGTTCACTCAAGGTTAGGTCAGGCACCAATCCAGGATAGGCCGAAAGGGTGAGGGTTCGAGCAGGGCGTCGCGTCTCTCAACGCCTGTTTGACAGTGGAGTACTATGTGCAGCTGGTCTGTGGATCGCTTCTGTCATCGGCTTTTTACAAGATGAAACTCCGTTTGGAGATGATGCGATATACCATGTGGGATTAGTAAAGAATCTCGCGTCAAACTTTCCCTATTTGTGGTGGGATCCCCACATCTTCGCAGGCTCTGTTCCAATTATTGGTTTGAGCTGGCTCACTTATCCCGCTCCGGCCCTGCTGGTGCGGATGGGTTTGGATGCGATATCCTCTTTTCACATCGAGTTTATCTCCGCGTTCCTGCTGTTCGGTTTGTCAGTTTACTATTTCGCGAGGAGCGTTGGTTTGGAGAGGATTCTTTCTTTCTCGATGTCGATTCTTGCATGGTCGACGAATACCTACTGGAATCTTACCATCTGGGGAGGTGCATATGATAGGGCCTTCACGATCCCTCTGTTGTTCATCGCTGTCGGAGCAACATATCGCTACGCGTCGCAAGTGAATTACGGAGGTCGGTCCACGCGTGAATATTGGCTGTGCCTAGCGGCATGGACAGTGGTGTACCTCGGAGACGTTTTCGTCGCCATCGCCGGAACCCTCCTAACTGTAATCTTCCTACTATTCTGCGCGGGAATCGACAATCTAGCTACTGGTCTAAAGAGGATCGGTACATTTTTTCTCCCTTTGCTCGGACTCACACTGTGGCAGATAATCCCACTCGCGATCCAAGCATTGGCGTACTCGTCATACAGGCACCAGGTTCTGGTTCCCAACTACTGGAACATGCTCCTTCTCCCCGGAGCCAAATGGACATCGACCCTCAATCCCGTCTATCTTCCCACGATCTTGATCGTGGCAACTTGCTGTGGACTGTTCAGAGCCAGGGTTTCGCCGGTCCAGAAAGCACTTCTAGTCTCCATGATGGTCATGGGGTCCTACTGGCTCGTGATGGGCTGGGTCCCCGTTCTCTGGCCGTATCTTCCGCGGCTAATGGCAACCTATAGCTCAGTTGAGAATCTTGGTTGGATTTTTCTCATGACGATTCCACTCCTCTTTACCATTCTTCGCGGTAGGCTTGCAACAATGGAAAAACCGCTATTCCGAATCCGACGGGGCCGGCGTTTTTCGCTGACTGGTCAGAGATTCTTCACGATCCTTCAGACCGTCATACTCCTCTTCATAACCCTCAACGCACTGGTAACCATCCCTTCAATCACTCCGGCGAACTGGCAGCCCCTTACGGATCAGCTCAACTCCGAATTGAAAGCTGGCCTCGGTACACCGTCAAACGACTATCGCATCTCCTTGCAGAACAGATTCCTAACGAGATCCTTCCAGTACTATCAACCGGACAGGTTCGACACAGGCGGTCGAACAGAACTGCTAAATCTTGACCCTCTATACCACAGCTGGTATGCGACCGAGGTATTCTACAAGAACGATATTTCTTCGATAAAAACGCTCTACATTGATGACCAGCCGTCAGCAAATGTTTCCTCCTTCCTCGAATCTTCCAGGAACTTCGCAGGCGAAGCCTTCTGGCTCGATTGGTATGCTGTGAACGCAGTCATCTTCGACGACTATACATCCGGTAGAACGATTGGAAACTATTCGGACAGACCATACGCCTACACCGTCTCTCGGACAAACACAACCTACTCGATCCCGCAAGTGATCGTGAAGCCGCAAGATTCGACCGGGATTCTGACTGCGACCAACGCGACAATAGTGGGATTCTACTCCGCTGGTGGCGATTCCCAGAACGAGTACAACTCACTATTATCTATGCTCGCGAGCATCGGACTCGGCCCTAGGTTCGTAATCCCTCTCTACCTTCATTCCCTTCAGGAAGTGACTGCAGCCCGACTAGATGTGGTGGTCACAGATTCCTACACCTATGCGCAGTATACCTCCCAAATGCAAGTGCTCCTAGAGAGAAGCAGTGTAGTCGTAGTATCATCGATCGATGGCCAGTTGGGATCACAGCCAGTTGTGAATCAAAATGGAAACCGAGTACTCGTCAATGTGCCCTTTTCATTTTCCCAATTGGTCAACGGCCACGAGGAGGGGGCCTACTATTTCGCAAAATCAGCCCCCATCCTCCAGATAAATTCATTTAACATCTCCTCGTCAACTTACCAAGGACCGATCAACACTTCGCTGAGCCCAACGAGTTGGACGCCGGTGTACAGAACACCAAATGCTCAAGGTGCATTACTGACCACCCCGAATAGTATCATCGTCAACTTGACAAGCACAGACACGACACAGAGTTCCCAGTTCAACATCGGGTCGCACCTTCCAACCTTGGTTCCACTATTGAGCAACTTGACGATCAGCTTGTCGATCCAAGCGACTCAAGATGTCAGGCTCGGCTTGAGCTTCAGTCCGCCCACATCCTGTTGCCCCAACTATGTTGGACTTGACGAGAACGTAACGAGTGGAAACCCAGTCCAGCTACAGATCCCTTACTCCAGGTTTGACAAATGGGACAACATCTCCAGAATGTTCGGTGTCACCCAAGACCTCAGCATTGCTCTAAACCTGCCTCCTGGAATTCCAAGCATAACTGTACGATTTGTCAACGTATCCTTGTCCGTCCCGGCGTACACCAAATCCGCACTTCCAAAGCCAATTTCGCTCGCTGATGATGGCCTCGTGACTCACGACTTGGGAGTAACGGGCATAGGATTGCTGAATGGGTTCAACTCTTCGACCTCAATCCTCAACCTCGCCAGCAGCACGCCTCAAGCGGTGACTACCCTCGCAAGTTTCAGCGGCGGTAGACCGGGCGAAGAATATGATAGCATTATTACGGTAGGCGGAAATGGGCAAGGCGCGCCCATGTTCGTCCTATTCTCTCAACCACCATCGAGTCTTGTTGGTCAGAGATGGTTGGATAACCAGGACATGGTCGCTTCATCTATTCCACGAGGGTTCCATGGGCTCTTGTGGAAGGAAACCTACAACAAGCTTTGGACGTTAGACGCAGAATCAGGGTCGACTCTGAAAGGTCTAACTTATTACTACGCGGGTCCGGGAATGATCTATATTTCTATGCCAATATATGCCAACGGCATCAAGGCGAGTCTTGTCTCCCTCAACCTGCCGTCAGTAACACTTTTTTCCATCCCGATCGCCACAATCGCCGCTCTAGCCTTGTTTAGGAAAAGAATCCCTGCATTCGGTCGCATCAAAACAAAAATCTCGGAACAGGGCAAAAAACCTTGAAGGTTCCAGACACCATCTCTGTCTTCGGACTAGGCAAGCTGGGATTGCCCTTCGCCGTTTCATGGGCAGCCAGAGGCTTTCGCGTTGTTTGTGTAGACGTGAGACCCGAAATCATTCAGGCCGTTTCCGCGGGTGAGGTTACCGGCGCCGAGCCCCCAGTCGGATCGATGCTGAAGAAGGCAAAGTCCATGATCAGGGTAACAGAGAATCCCGTCGAGGCCGTAGAAAAGTCGGACGTGTCATTTGTAATTGTTCCCACTCCAAGCGACACCATCGGCGGTTTCTCGACGCGTTACATCGAGGAGGTCTTGGAACCTGTCGGCAAAACGATTCGCGAGAAGGACACTTTTCACCTAGTCGCGATTGTGAGCACTGTCCTTCCAGGCGCATCAGACTCCATTCTCAGGCCTCTCTTGGAGCGATTGTCAGGTAAGGTGTGTGGTAGAGATTTTGGGCTCTGCTACAATCCTGAGTTCATTGCACTAGGCGAAGTGGTCCGCGGGCTCTTGAAGCCAGACTTTGTGTTGATTGGAGAATCAGACGCGCAATCGGGAAGCCTCCTCTCAGGGATGTATGACCGATTCTGCGAGAACAGACCCCCGATCGTCAGGATGAGTCTCTGGAATGCCGAGCTCGCAAAAATCTCCCTCAACGTCTACGTGACAATGAAGATCTCTTTCGCGAACACCCTCGCAGCACTATGCGAAAAGATCCCGGGCGGAGACGTAGACGTCATCTCTCAAGCAATCGGGCTCGATTCTCGAATCGGGACCAAGTATCTAAAGGGCGGACTGGGCTACGGCGGCCCATGTTTCCCCAGAGACAACCGAGCATTCTCCCATATCGCAGAGAAGCTTGGAAATAATGCTAGGCTGAGCCGGGCTACCGATGAGATTAACTCGGAATATGCTACCACACTCGCAGGGAGAATTCTAAAGAGTCTTCACGGAATCGAGAAGCCCCAAATTGCCGTTCTTGGCTTGACCTACAAGCCCAAGACCTTCGTCGTGGAAGATTCCGCCGCGGTCAACATTGCCAAATCTCTAGTAGACAACGGCGCATTGGTCAAGTGCTATGATCCGGCGGGAATGGATCATGCTAAGAGAGCTCTGGGTGACAGAATACAGTTCGCTTCGGACGTCTCCTCCTGCTTAGGAGGATCTGATTTCTGCATTATAGCGACACCCTGGCAGGAGTTCAGAAACCTCTCTCCATCAGTCTTCCTCGGAAATATGAGACATGCGACAGTCCTCGACTGCTGGCGAGTCCTTGATCGTTCCAAGTTTCATGCTGAGTCCAAGCTCCGGTACCTCGCCGTAGGAGTAAACAACTCCACCCCCTGGTAGAGCAAGCGCTCCCCCGGAGCGGCGGCCGAAGAGACGTACGCTCTCATCGAGAAGAGGGAGCGGTTCCAAAACCCTTCGATAAGACGGCAGTCACCAGAATCGTTAAGCCCTCAGGGATTGAAGCGAAAAAGGCGAGGACATGAGAAACGTGTCGCTCTCAGAATTTGACCTCGATTGGGAAGCTGTCAAGAATGAGATTGTAGTTTTCATTCAAAGGACGGTAAGAGCAGCAGGGGCAGAAGGTACTGTCGTTGGGCTGAGCGGAGGCGTGGATAGCAGCCTTGTCGTCAAGCTACTCGTATTGGCGCTCGGGAAAGAGCACGTTATGGGGGTATTGCTGCCGACCGCCTTCACTCCCAAGGAGGACATTGACGATGCAAAATCATTGGCCGCAGAACTCCGGATCAAGTCAGAGCTTGTGAATATTCAGCCAATCGTCAACGGATTCTCCGAGTCCCTTGGCATAGGAGAGGAACTTGAGAGACCGAAGATACCTCTAGCGAATATACGATCAAGAACGAGGATGATCATTCTCTATTATTTCGCCAACCTGAACAACTATTTGGTGGCTGGAACTGGTGATCGGAGTGAGGATCTTATCGGTTATTTCACAAAGTACGGAGACGGTGGAGTAGACTTTCTCCCAATCAGCCACCTGTACAAGACTCAGGTGAGGAAACTAGGCGAGCACTTGGGGCTACCTTCTCGAATGGTGCTGAAGCCTAGTAGTCCTCAGCTATACCCTGGCCATAGAGCAACAGATGAGATCCCTCTGGATTACGACCGATTGGACCCGGTGCTAAAGATGGTTTTTGACGACAAGGGCTCTATAGAAGTGGTGGCAGAGAAAACAAAGGTCCCGATTGAAACGGTACGGGACGTAGTGCGAAGGTTTCAAGGTTCCGCTCACAAGCGCTCGTATCCTTTCATGGTCCGTCAGTGGTGAATAACTAGCTATGGAAAAGAAACCGTCCGCTCCGAGCGGCCCATCCTCCCTCCGACTAAATCTTGAGGATGACGAACCCCATCCGTCGAGTTATCCTGAGAAGATATGGGTAGAAAATGGATGGGTGATTGAACTCCAAACTAGGAATTCTTCCCAAGACAGCCAAGAAACGATTTTTCCAAATAGCCGAAGTTTGTTCTTAGGATTGAGCGTCCTTTCGCTTAAGAATCGGGATCGAGGATGAGGCACCGCTCGTATCACCTGGAGTCGCCTTTCTTATCATATTGATCAGGTGCTGTTCTACGTGGGGCTCGAGAATCGTGCTGGAACCTTGCTCTTCTGGGGTTGAGTCCTCTGTCATGATTAGATGCTCCAGCTCCTTGTGTGTTCGCCGGAGCTTCATGTAGAGTCCCATCGCCACGGCGCTGAAGATTCCTACACTGCTCAACGCAACTATCGTGAAGCCGCTGCCTTGCAGCGACGCATTGACGTAGGCCTGAAAGTAGAAGTCGTTCTGATAATTCTCATACATCCAGATCCCAAGATACGCGATAACAAACGACTGTACAATCAGAAGGACCTTCACAGGACCAGGAATATGCCTTCTCGGAGTCTCGACATGATCGCTCGTGCACATTCACCCGGGGATTAGAAGATCTCAGCTTCACTCCCCGATCGTCTAGCTATCCGGTTCGATAAGGGCGGTTTGTGCCCTTGGGATTGGATGGATAGTATCCATGTCCAAACCTTGGTGAGTCTAGGGGCGTCTTTCTATTCTGGCTGGTCATCCTCGTCACTACTCTGCTGGGCTGTCCCACGCCTGACGCTTGACGTCCCAGCGATTGAGGCTCTCTGTCTAGGCACCGTTGTTACGGCCACGGCGGCTTTCTCGCTTCTAGCAGATGAAACCTGCGGCTTCTTGACCGTCCTCTTCGTCGATGCCCGTCTAGGTGACAGTTCCCCTTCCCTTGATCCTTCCCTCTGTCTGATGCTCCTCATGGTGAAATAGAGCAGGGTGGCAACCGTGGCTGAGGCTATTCCGAACCCGACACTTATGATCGGAACAAGAACTGGTGAGAGACTGTTTACGTAGCTTTGAAAGTATGAGTTGCTGAGATACTCAGCGTAGACCCAGCTGCCTAGACCGATTATCACTACAAGTTCCGTGAGAATTATGATCCAGCCTCTGCGAGGAATACTCCACCATTCCAGCAGCTGGATAACCGGGACCCCCGTTCGTGCATTCTTGGAACTTCGGGGATTAAGGCGACGCGTAACCCCACTCATTATCCGAGAGGTTGAGTAGAAGAAGCGTCTACACCGTCCTTCAACTTGGACTGCCTATTTCCTAGGTACCATCTGAAGCCCTGCAGAACCCCAAGTGCAAGGATTCCGCTGAGAAGAATATGTCCGAGAGTGATTATGGTCAGCGCTCTCCTAGAGAAAGCGAACTCTGCTAGAGGAATGCTCCTATCACCGGCGAAGAGCAGGGTGAGCGTAACCAGAGCGAAGAGAGGGATTGCAAGCAGCAGGCTTTCCCGCGAGGGCTTCAGAACTAGTTTGTAATCGCCGTTCTGATACGCGTACAAGAGGACTAGCCCGAACGCTCCAATTTCGAGCGCCGTGTCAGCTAGACTGGGAATTCCGAGATTTAGTCCAACATCAAAAGAGTTGGAGTAGAATGGATAGAGTAGAGGGATGGTCCCAACCAGGAAATCACCGAGAAGGTGGGAGAGGATTCCGATGGAGAAGGCGAAGCCTAGTCTTCCGAAGAAGTAGGTCAGTACCAGAACAACTGGTATGATCACTATCAGGGAATGGGTGTAGGTGTGGTGTACCAGATAGGGTTGGAAGTAAATGTCAAAATCAGGCAGTATTCCTGAGAGGAGCGCGAGATAGGCGGGAAGGTTGACGTTGAGCCTCCGCCCTGTAGCCTTCGAGAACAGGTAGCTCCAGCAGCTGTGGCCAAGCAGAAACATGGAATCTTAAGTCCTCTTGTCTGATTACGAACCTCGGCGAGTGGACCCTTAGAAATGATTGATGCTCAACATCGAAAGACGCAAAGACGCTTGGCATAGGCCTAGCTGGAAGGAGTAAGAGTTGAGGGTTAGCTTATAGAAGCGAGTAGATCGGTTGCCGTCAACTAGTACGACTTTGAGAATCATAAGGACTCGAAAGGAGACTCACCGTTGGAGGTGTGAGGATTAGCAATCACCGACTTAATCTTGAACACTATTGTCAATCTTCTCAACCAGACTGGCTATCTGGGAATATTTCTATTGATGGTGATGGAGAGCGCGACTCTGCCTGTTCCAAGTGAAGTGGTCCTTCCTCTCGGAGGATATCTTGTCTCTCAGGGCAGACTGGAGTTCTGGTCCACGGTGGCTGTGGCTACTGTTGGGAGCTTGGTGGGAACGATGGTGGATTTTAGCATCGGCTACTATCTGGGACGGCCCGCGGTGCTCCGATATGGCCGGATTGTACGGTTTAGCGAGAAGCGTCTGGAGACGACTGAGAAATGGTTTGGATCCCATGGGAAGAGTGTCGTTCTGCTGGCAAGGTTCGTGCCGCTACTCAGGACCCTGATCGCCTTTCCTGCGGGGATTGTAAGGATGGATGTGAAACGCTTCTTGGTCTACTCCGCGATCGGAATCCTAGTCTGGGATATCGCGCTGGTCTATCTAGGGGTCCTAGCAGGACAGAATAGCACAGCCATCGCTAACACTCTCCAAACATACTTTCTGCCACTAGGAGTGGCAGCGCTCGTGATAGCTGGGATTCTGGTCTATCGCGAACTCCGAACCCAGCAGAATTGAGAGGAGGAGCCTGGGGTCTATGTCGCGAGAACCGCGTAGGGTCAAAGTTTTCTAGATTTTGCGGGTCCGCAGGATTTAGCATGGAAATGAGATGGTAGACAACTGGCTCAAACCGTGACGACCCAAGAGGATTAGCATGATCATGAACCAGTTTCGGATTCCATGCCGTTTCCAAGGCCCTCTGCAGGGGGCAATCAGCCTTCTCCGCCCCATCGTCTTCCGGCCCATGAAAAATACTGACTTTCGTGCTGATCTTGAATGGTCAGGGTTAAAGCTTTGACTGGAATCGTAGGGGAGGGTCTATCGGTATCCTTGGCTTCCGAGGGTAGTGCTGGCCTGAGCAATCTTCAGCAGCGCTTCAGGTGTTCTCGACTTCAGCTGGTACAGGTAGGAGGTCACGCCCTTCGCGACCAGTCGCTTGATGAATTCGGTCCTCTGAAGATCTCCCTGACGGTACCGGTAGTCGTTGTATACTGACTCAAGAACCGCCCAGTCTTCCTCCTTCATCTTGACCATTTTGGAGTAGGGCTCCCAGACCTTGCTAGCTTTAGAATCTGCCATATTCCATCGACTACTGTTTACTAGTACGAGAGAGGAGCGTGGCATGGACGGAATGAAAGGATACTGTAACCCGCGCGAAGGGAACAGCAACGAATCCCACAATGTGGTCTGGGTTCCAAATGCCTATCAACGGTTCCATCGGTGAAGAGCCTTGAACCTCTTCAATAGCCCCGAAAAGGGTTGATCCCCTGAATGAACCCGCTCTACGCAATTATCCTGGGACTCGTTGAGGGAGTATCCCAGTGGCCGCTTATCAGTAGCAAGACCCAGACCCAAGTCGATATTGCCCTACACGTGGTTTGGCCAACTGGGCATCTTGATCGCGATAGCAATCGCGGCTGTAGTAGGGATCGTCGTAATGTCCTATTTGCTAAAGTTCGCGAAGACAAGCAGGATCTACGTTATCGATCTTGTTCTGGGAGAGATCGTGCTAGTTGTAGGAATAATCGTTACTCTATTCGCTCCTCAATCCTCGCCCGCCCTATCCTGAAATAGGATCGATGTGAGCGGTTTCCGGAGGAAGCTAAGACGCGTTGGGCCTTTTGCTAATCAGGATCTGACTTGATCTGTTCATCAGCGAATCCCACAATGTGGTCTGGGTTCCAAATGCCTATCAACGGTTTCATCGGTGAAGAGCCTTGAACCTCTTCAATAGCCCCGAAAAGGGTTGATGCCCTGAATGAACCCGCTCTACGCAATTATCCTGGGACTCGTTCAGGGAGTATCCGAGTGGCCGCCTATCAGTAGCAAGACCAAGACCCCAAGTCGATATTGCCCTACACGTGGTTGAGCCAACTGCATCTTGATCGCGACATCAACCGCGGCTGTAGTAGGGATCGTCGTAATATCCTATTTGCTAAAGTTCGCGAAGACAAGCAGGATCTACGTTATCGATTTTGTTCTGGGAGCGATCGTGCTAGTTGTAGGAATAATCGTTACTCTATTCGCTCCTCAATCCTCGCCCGCCCTATCCTGAACCAGGATCGATGTGAGCGGTTTCCGGAGGAAGCTAAGACGCGTTGGGCCTTTTGCTAATCAGGATCTGACTTGATCTGTTCATCAGGCGGAATCTGTACGAGACTGATTCCGCCGCCTCTTTTTCAACGTCGCTGACGGCTTGCGATTGCGGGAATGATACTTTACAAGGATAACGCTTAGGCTGACGGCTGCTCCAGCGATGAGGCCAATGTAGAGGAAAGTTAGAGTTGAGGGCGGGTTTGAAACTGTGACTCCTGGACTACCGGTCCCGAGTATGTCTGTCATGATGGGCGCCTGGGCGTCATACGACAGGGTGGGTAGCTCCCAGTTGTTCTCTATCATTCTCAGCTGGGAATATTCGTCCCAGTTGTTGGATGTGGAGATGAATCCCTTACTTATCATCGAGCCATACTGGATGTTGGGGCTGGGATCATACTCGTCCCACCAGATCCAGAGCAGCGTGTGGAAACTAGGGTTCGTGAACAGAGCAGACGAGAGGAGGGAGCCTGATGCTGGACTCGCGATCGAGCCTGAGCCGACAAGGAATGATTTGAGCCAGCTATCGCCGGAAGATACAGTGTTGTCGTGCATGTTGTGACCGTCGGTCGGAGTTATCCAGACATAGTTCGACGTACTACCGAGCACTTGAGAGTTACCGATCAAAGCTCCTGACAGCGTCACACAATTAGGACTATTCGCGGTGTCAGCGTATTGTAGACATGGTGAATGGTCCGGTCCTCTGCCACAGCTGCTCTCACAGAACTCTGTCCATGAGAGTCCAGCGGAAGACAGGCTGTCGAAAATGTTTGTGGCGCTGATAGTTCCATTACCAAGACCATCAGTCGAGCTATACGTAGCACCGGAAGTAATGGCGGTGTAACAAGCGGCGGAACAGGGCGGATTGTCAAGCGTCCCGGCACCGGTGCAGGCAGGATCGCTGCTCCCCATGCAGTAGCTGTGGTAGTTGGGAATCGTGGAGCCCAGGGGAAGCAGACCACAGAGGAAGGGAGCTGCGCTCGAGGGGCATCCCGAAGGAGTGCCATCACCCAAGACATCCGCGTAATTCTGATTCTCCATCGCGATAATCACGATATGATCAAAGTTAGCGCCCGTAGGAGCGGCGAAGGTCCTTCCAGACGACGATAGGAGTATCAGACTGGCTATTGACAGAGCCACTAGGACGCTTGCAAGGCACCTGCGGTCTAAACTTTGAACTGCACTCATTTGCTTCTCACTCTATTCGTGTCGGCTACGGTTTTCAATGGCTACATATGAGGGAGGTTCGGGTCTGGGAGCGAAGATCCAGACTCTTCTCGATGAGAGCGTTCATCCTCCACCTTCTTTCGCTCCTTATGGAGAGGGATAAAAAGAGTCTCGATACTCTAATCCGTTATCAAGGATTCTCTCATCCAGTTCTCGATTCCATTCTGATTCCGGGTACTGGGGATTGTCGTCGCTGGTTTCATTCATCTTAACAGAGAACGAATGCTTGGTTGAAGTAGTTGCGAGGGAGCTCCGGGTTGGTTTCGAGCGTAACTACGGGATCCACGGCTGGACACGGGTCTGCTTCTAAGATCATCATAACGGTCCAATCGTTTCTCATTCTCTCTCTATCCTTCTGGATTGTAGAGGAGTATCTGAACAACATGTACCTCCGCGAATATGTCAACGGCGTCTTCCGGGCAGACGGTCTGATAATGGGGATGCTCGGGACCCTACTTGTCCTCGGTTCCATCTCAAGTCTAATGTTCATGCGGAGGAGGCATGGAGAGAAGAAATTCGGCGCGATTTCTCTAGATGTCGCTCCTTCCGCTCCGAAGGTCAAGATGTCGGTCGAGGTGATGACGAAGCCTGCCTACGAGAGCGCTAAGCCGAACATGGACTTTCATCCAGTGGTTGCCGCTCTGAAGGCCGATATGGCTGATAGACGACTGAGCTTCGGATCGATTCCCGGGTCTGGTAGTGAGAAGCCAACTACAGTTAACGCGCCTAGTGGAGAAGCCGCGAAGACCTCCGTTCTCGATCAGCTTACTCCCAACCGTCAAGCTCCTATGAAGGGTCCTCGTCCCATGCAAACGGGAACGATTTTTCCTCAACGTCCATTGCATGATCTTAGGCCTCAAATGCCTACGGGTCTCACGGTTGAGCAGGTCGGACCGCTCGCTCAGCAGCCAATCCCCGCTCTGCGGCCCCAAGAACCATCCGGGTCGATAGTTCTTCAGTCTTCCCAGACACCAGTACCACAGATCCCGACGAACGTGACGACCGTCATAACTGGAATCATGCCGGCCCAAAAGAAGAAAGATCCTGCAGCGGCGCCTGATGAGAAGCCTGCCTCGCAGTAAGCTCTGAATCCAACGACGACAATTATTGAGGATTCGCCGGCGAAGCAAGAAATACGCGGAACTAGACTAGTAGTTCATGAAAACTCATCGCGTCCGACCCGCTGGAGAGCTGGTCAAGCTTCTAGGGGCCAACTGAGATTTGGCCGATAGCGCTTCGGTTCTAGCAGACAGAGTCTCTTCCAAGAATGCGACGGTTTGTGTTATTGGATTAGGCTATGTGGGGGTGCCGCTGGCTGTCGCGTCAGCCCAAGCGGGCTTCAGCGTTCTCGGAGTCGATGTTGATGAGAACAAGGTCGAGCAGATCAGCCGGGGTGTCTGCTATGTCGAGGACAAGTACAGCGAGGAACTTCTGCCCTCTCTCGTAAGCTCTGGCAAGATCAAAGCCTTCACTAAAATGTCGGAGGCGGTG
>Ga0209238_1000199_pt1 | contig 19841 bp, 15 predicted proteins | sample GraSoi013_1_20cm_FD_185823 | JGI IMG/M metagenome (GOLD analysis project Ga0209238, IMG submission 185823) | Grasslands soil microbial communities from the Angelo Coastal Reserve, California, USA - Sample 10_02_2013_1_20cm (SPAdes) (version 2) | ecosystem: Environmental > Terrestrial > Soil >...
ATGCACGCGCCAGTTGCTGTCGATGAGAACCGGCTGCTTCGCAGCATCCCCGCCGCGCGCGTCGCGCTGATCGAGCGCATCGCGCGCGCCTGCGGCAGCGGCGGCCGCACCGAGCTGCCGCAACGCTTCCTGCGCGCCTACTTCCACGGCGTGGCGGAAGAGGACCTCACCGAGCGCGCACCCAAGCACCTCGCCAAGGCGGCGCTCGCGCACCTCGCGTTCGGGGCGCGCCGCGCCCCGGGGCGTTCGCTGGTGCGGGTATTCAACCCCGAAGCGCAGCGCGAGGGCTTCGAGTCGGCTCACACCCTGGTGATGACGGTCACCGACGACATGCCGTTCCTGGTGGACTCGCTCGGCATGGCCTTCGGCCGCGCGCAGCTCGCCGTGCACCTGATCGTGCATCCGGTGCTGCAGGCGCGCCGCGACCGCCGCGGGCATCTCATTGATATCGGCGCCAACGGCGCCCAGGCCGCGCACCCCGAGTCCTGGCAACTCTACGAAATCGACCGCGTCAGTGATCCGGCGCAGATCGAGCGGCTGCAGCGCGATCTGGAGGCCACACTCGCCGACGTGCGCTTCGCGGTCACCGACTGGACGGCGATGCGCGAGCGGGTGCGCGAGATCATCAGCCAGCTGGAAAGCGCCCCCCCGCCGCTGCCGGCGGCCGACGTGAGCGAGGCGAGTCACCTGCTCGCCTGGATGGAAGGCCGGCACTTCGTGTTCCTCGGCTACCGTCGCTACCGGCTCGAGCGCGGCCGCTCCGAGGATCGTCTGGTGCCAGAGCCGCGCTCGGGGCTCGGCATCCTCAGCAGCGCCCGCCGGCAGGGCCGGCACCCGACCGTCACCACCCTGCGCGCGGAAGTGCGCGCGCGGGCGCGCGAGCCGGAGCTGCTGATCGTGACCAAGGCGAACTCGACCGCCACCGTGCATCGCGGCGAGCTGCTCGATTACGTCGGCGTCAAGACCTTCGATCGTCGTGGACGGGTCGACGGCGAGCACCGCTTCCTGGGACTTTGGACCTCGACCGCGTATCACGGCAGCCCGCGCGACATCCCGGTGCTGCGCCGCAAAGTCGAGCGCGTCATCGAGCACTTCGGCCTCGACCCGGGCGGCCACGACGGCAAAGCGGTGCTGAACGTGCTGGAGACCTATCCGCGCGATGAGCTCTTTCAGGCCGGGGTCGCGGACCTCATCCACATCGTGCGCGGGGTGGTCAACCTGTACGAGCGGCGCACGGTGCGCCTGCTGGTGCGGCGCGACCCGTATCACCGCTTCTACTCCTGCCTGGTGTACGTGCCGCGCGACCGCTACAACACCGAGGTGCGCCAGCGCATCGAGCAGATCGCGCGCGCCGGCTTCGCCGGCACCAGCGTGGAGAGCCACGCGCAGATCTCCGGCTCGAGCCACGCGCGCCTGCACGTCGTGGTGCGCACCGACCCGGGCCGGCGCCATCACCCGGACTTTCCCGGGATCGAGCGCGACATCGCTGAAGCGGCCCTGACGTGGGCGGACCGGCTGCGGGAGCTGCTCACCGAGCGGCGCGGCGAAGCCGAGGGACTGGCGCTCGCGAGCCGCTACGGCCACGCGTTCCCGCTCGCCTACCAGGAGGATGTGGCCCCGGGCGAGGTGCTCGCGGATCTCGCCGATCTCGAGGCGCTGCGCGCGCAGCCGCTGGCGCTGCAGCTGAACCTGCATCGTCCCGCGGGCCAGACGCCGCAACGGGTGCATCTGAAGATCGTCAAGCTCGGCGATCCGGTGCCGATCTCGGATGTGCTGCCGATGCTGGAGAACTTCGGGCTGCGCGTGATCTCCGAGCGCCCCTACGAGCTCGCCTGGCCGGAAGGCGGCGCGGCCTGGATCCAGGACTTCGAGCTCGAGCAGCGCGACGGGCTGATCGTCGACATCGCGCGCGTCGAGGCTAACTTCCGCGAAGGCTTCGCGGCCGCCTGGAGCGGCGCGGTGGAGAACGACGGCTTCAATCGTCTGCTGCTCGGCGCCGAGCTGAGCGCACGCCAGATCGTGATGCTGCGCGCCTACTGCCGCTACCTGCTGCAGGCCGGCGTGCCCTTCAGCCAGGCGTACATGGAGCGTGCGCTCGGGGCCAACACCGGCATCGCCCGCAACCTGGTGCGCCTGTTCCAGACGCGCTTCGAGCCCGCGGCGTCCCGCAACCACCGCGGCGCCGAGCGCAACGCCACGCATCTGGTCGCGCAGATCCGCTCCGGGCTCGACGCGGTCTCGAGCCTCGATGACGACCGCATCCTGCGCGCCTACCTGACGCTGGTGGAGGCGACGCTGCGCACCAACTTCTATCAGCCGGGAGCGCAGGGTGAGCCCAGGAGCTACGTGTCCTTCAAGTTCGACCCGGCCAGGATTCCGGACCTGCCGCTGCCGCGTCCGAAGTTCGAGATCTTCGTCTACAGCCCGCGCGTCGAGGGCGTGCACCTGCGCATGGGCGATGTCGCGCGCGGCGGCCTGCGCTGGTCGGACCGGCGCGAGGACTTCCGCACCGAGGTTCTCGGCCTCATGAAGGCGCAGAACGTCAAGAACACGCTCATCGTTCCCGTCGGCGCCAAGGGCGGCTTCGTCCCCAAGCGCCTGCCGGCCGGCACGCGCGAGGAGGTGCAGGCGGAGGTCGTCGCCTGTTACCAGACCTTCATCCGGGGGCTCCTCGATCTCACCGACAACATCGTCGCCGGGCGCATCGTGCCGCCGGCGCAGCTCGTGCGCCGTGACGGCGATGACGCTTACCTCGTGGTCGCGGCCGACAAGGGCACCGCCACGTTCTCCGACATCGCCAACGCCATCGCGGCCGAATACGGCTTCTGGCTCGGAGACGCGTTCGCCTCCGGCGGCTCCGCGGGCTATGACCACAAGAAAATGGCCATCACCGCGCGCGGCGCCTGGGAGTGCGTCAAGCGGCACTTCCGCGAGATGGACATCGATACGCAGAAGCGGGACTTCAGCGTCGCCGGGATCGGCGACATGTCCGGAGACGTGTTCGGCAACGGCATGCTGCTATCGCGGCACATCCGCCTGCAGGCCGCCTTCGACCACCGTCATATCTTCATCGACCCGGACCCGCATCCCGCGGTGAGTTTCGCCGAGCGCGCCCGCCTGTTCGCGCTGCCGCGCTCGAGCTGGGACGACTACGACCGCAAGAAGCTCTCCCGCGGCGGCGGCATCTTCCCGCGGGCGGCGAAATCGATCGCGCTGGCGCCGGAAGCGCGCGCGCTGCTGGGCCTGGAGAGCGCGAGCGCCCCGCCGAATGACGTCATCCGCGCCATCCTGCGCCTGCCGGTCGACCTGCTGTGGAACGGCGGCATCGGCACTTACGTGAAGGCGAATGACGAGCGCAATACCGAGGTCGGCGACCGCGCCAACGACGCGGTGCGCATCAACGGCCGCGAGCTGCGCGCCAGGGTCGTCGGCGAAGGGGGCAACCTGGGCCTCACTCAGCGCGGGCGCGTCGAGTACGCGCTCGCCGGGGGTCGCCTCAATACCGACTTCATCGACAACTCCGCCGGGGTCAACACCTCCGACGTCGAGGTGAACATCAAGATCCTGCTCAACCCGCAGGTAGCGGAGGGCAAGCTCTCGCGCGCCGATCGCAACCGCCTGCTCGCGCGGCAGACCTCCGAGGTCGCAGCCCTGGTGCTGCGCAACAACTACCTGCAGAGCCAGGCCTTGAGCACGCTCGAGCTGCAGTCCGCGGCGCGCTTGCAGGAATTCCTGCATCTCATCCGCACGCTGGAACGCAGCGGTGAGCTCAACCGCCCACTCGAGTTTCTGCCCAGCGACGATGAGCTCACCGAGCGGCGCAAGAGCGGGGTCGGGCTCACCCGCCCGGAGCTCGCGATCCTGCTCGCCTACAGCAAGATCTGGCTCAACAACCACCTGCTCGCCTCCAACGTACCGGAAGATCCCTACCTGTCCTCGGAGCTGGAGCGCTACTTCCCCGCTGCGGTACGGGAGCGCTTCCCGCGCGCCATCGCCCATCACCGGCTGCGGCGCGAGATCATCGCCACCGCCACCACCAACAGTCTGGTCAATCGCATGGGGCCGACGTTCGTGCCGCGGGCGCAGGAGGACACCGGCGCGGAGCCGGCGCAGATTGCGCGCGCCTACACGGCGGCGCGCGAGATCTTCGCGATGCGCGCCGTCTGGGAGCACATCGAGGCGCTGGACAACAAGGTGCCCGCCAAGCTGCAGTACGAGGCCGCCTTTCAGACCAGCCGCCTGCTGCGACACGCGACCTACTGGTTGCTCAGCTCGCGCGGCAGCGCACTGCAGGTCGATGCCGCGGTGGGGGAGTTCCGCGACGGCGTGCACGAGCTGGACGCGGAGATTGCCCAGCTGCTCACCGGGGCGGAGCTCGCGCGCTTTGACGAGAGCCGCACGCACTACAGCCACGCCGGCCTGCCGCCGCCGCTCGCGGCGCGCATCGCCAGCCTCGAAGCGCTCAACGCCGCGCTCGACATCGTGGAAATCGCGGCTGCGCATCGCGTCAGAGTCGCCGAGACCGCCCGGGTGTACTTCGAAATCGGCACACGCATCGGCTTTGACTGGCTGCGCGCGCGCATCGAGAAGCTCACCGTCGAGGGCCCGTGGCAGGCGATCGCCCGCACCGGGCTGCGCGATGCGGCGCTGCGGGTGCAGCGCCGCCTCACCGAGCGGGTGCTGGCACGCAAGGACCGCGGCAGCGCCGAGGCGCGCGTCACCGCCTGGGTGGCAGCGGCCGGCAAGGACCTGGCGCACTGGCAGCGCACGCTCGCCGACATGCGCGCGGCGGGCGCGGGCGACTTCGCCACGCTGACGGTCGGCGTCGAGTCGGTGCGCAAGCTGGCCGGCTGACATGCCTGGCAGGCTCATCCTGGTCCGCCACGGCCAGAGCACCTGGAACGTCGAGAACCTGTTCACCGGCTGGACCGACGTCGATCTGGCGGATTCCGGCCGCGCCGAGGCGGCGCAGGCGGCACGCGAGCTGCTCGCGCAGGATGTGCGTGTCGAGGTGGCGTTCACCTCGGTGCTCAAGCGCGCCATTCGCACCCTGTGGGTCATGCTCGATGAGCTGGATCGGATGTGGATCCCGGTGGAACGCTCCTGGCGGCTGAACGAGCGCCATTACGGAGCGCTGCAGGGGCTCAACAAGGCGCAGACGGTCGCGCAGCACGGCGAAGCCCAGGTGAAGGTCTGGCGCCGCAGTTACGACATTGCGCCCCCGCCGCTCAGCAGCGACGATCCGCGCCACCCGCGCTTCGACCCGCGCTACGCCGGCGTGGAGGCGGCCGCGCTGCCCGCCACCGAGTCGTTGCGGGACACGCTGGCGCGCGTGCTGCCCTTCTGGCACGCGCGCATTGCGCCCGAGCTGCGCTCGGGCCGCAATGTGCTGGTCGTGGCGCACGGCAACAGCCTGCGCGCCATGGTCAAGATGCTCGACCGGACCCCCGAGAGCGAGATCGTCGAGCTCAACATTCCGACCGGCGTGCCGCTGCTCTACGAGCTCGATGACGGGCTGCAGCCGCGCGGCAGTCGCTACCTCGGCGACCCGCAGGCGATCGCCGCCGCCGCCGAAGCCGTCAGGCGCCAGACCGAGAAGCGCTGAGGGTCAGGGCCCGCGCGTACTCGTCTGCTCCGAGAAAGTGCAGCGACACGTACGGCTCGTCGCCCACTACCCAGCTGTCATGAGGCACCGGGGGAATGTGGAAGAGCTGCCCCGCGCGCAGTTCGATGATGGTGCCATCATCAAACGCTGCGGTCGCGACTCCCGCGAGAACCAGTCCCACGTGCTCCACCGAACAGCGCGACAGTCCCAGGCCAGGGCCTACGTGCGTCGACCACTTCCAACCGGGCTGGTAGGTGGCGCGAGCGAGTGTCATTGCGCCCAGGTGCACCAGCTCGAACTTGCCGTGCTCGAGAGCGCGAGTCTCGTCCGGAGTCTCAAAGCTCTTGAGGATCGCCCGCGCGTCCAGCTGGCCCGCGGCGGCCGCGGCCGGGCCGGCCGTGCCCGCGGCGGCCCGCTCGGTTCGCGCCCTCCCCGCTGCCCAGCCGTCGTAGCGTCCGTGGAACTCGCTGGCGAGCGCCCCCAGACGGCGGCTGACGTCCTGCATGTCCGGCACGACCAGCCGCATGGTCTTGCTGGCATGCAGGCTGAAGGCGAGCTCGCGGTCGTTCTCGACGGGCTTCGCGTCGACCCGGAACTCCGGCTCGAGCCGCGCACGCGCCGCCTGGCAGGCGGCCTCATCCGGCAAGGCGAGGAAGAAATCCACCGGGTAGTCATTGAACGGCGCATAACCCTGCGACCGCAGCCGGCCGATCATCTGCTCGTCCCAGGACTCGGCGCGCGACTTGTGCGCCGCGCGCAGCTTCAAGTAAATCCGCAACCCGACCAGCCCCAGAGCCCCGAGCAGCAGAACGATGTAGAACCCCGCCAAGGCCGTGCCTTGCCCGCTTCAGTCCTAGCCCCGGCCCTTGTCGGGAAACTGCGGCTTGCGCTTTTCCAGGAACGCGCTGATGCCCTCGGTCGCCTCGGCACTCACGGCGTGGGCGGCAATGGTTTGGCTCTCGAGAACCATGTGCGACTCGAAGGCGCCGAGGGAATGCGCCAGCAGCCGCTTGGTGGCCCCGAACGCGCCGCGGGCGCCGCGCGCCAGCTGCTCGGCGATTTCCAGCGCACGCCCCGGCAGCTGCTCGTCGCTCACCACCTCGTTCACCAGGCCCCAGGTGAGCGCCTCGGCGGCCGGCAGGGCGTGGTTGAGCAACAGCAACTGCATGGCGCGCTTCACGCCCACGATCCGCGGCAGCAGGAACGAGGTGCCGGCATCGGGCGTGAGGCCGACGCTGGTGTAGGCGAGGTTGAACCCCGAGCTGCTGCCGCACAGCGCGAGATCCGCCATCGCCACCAGTCCGACACCCGCTCCCGCGGCGGTACCGTTGACCGCGGCGATGACCGGTGCATCCATGCGCACAAAGTGCGAAATAGCCGCGTGCAGATAGGTGGTGAGCTCGCGCACGTAATCGCTGCCCGCGCCGGGGCGCGACGCCATGCCGCGCAGGTCGCCGCCGAAGCAGAAATGCCGGCCGGCGCCCGTCAGAATCACCGCGCGCACCGCTGCGTTGCGCGCACAGGTCATGGCGGCGGCCAGCAGATCCATCGCCATCTGCAGGTTGAGAGTGTTGGCGCTCTGCGGGCGGTTCAGGGTGACCAGCGCCACCGCACCGCGGGTCTCGACCTCGACACTCGCGGCAGCCATCGCTCGCTACTCGTCGGGCGCGATCCGCACGCGCAGCCCGGCAAGCTCGGGGGTGAATTCGACCTGGCAGGAGAGACGCGAATTCTCCCGGTAGTGCGCCAGTTCCGACAGCAGCTCGCGCTCATCCGACATCATCGCCGGCAGCCGCGCCTGCCACTCCGGATCCACGTACACGTGACAGGTGGCGCAGGAGCACATGCCGCCGCAGATGGCCGCCACGCCGTAGTCGAGCTCGCGCAGGTTCTCCATCACCTTCAACCCGGTCTTGCCCTCCACTTCGTGCTCGACTCCGTCGCGGTCCACGACGCGCATCAGTGCCATGCAGGTGCCTCGAGACCTCGGGGATTTGCTTGAGGCGGACGTGCCCCGAATCTGCTAGTTTGCCGGTTCGTTCCGCCCCCCGCCAGCCCGGGTGCGGGCGCAGGTACATGTCAGGCCGGCGGCAGCGGCCCCAGCACCTTCATCACGAACACGGCCTTGTCAGATCCTTGCTCCAGACTCAGGAATGTCGTGCGCAGCTCCCGTCGCAGTGCCTCCATGACGTCCTCGTATGCTCCGAACAGCTGCGTGCTCAGGCTGTTGGTCACGACCTTGAGGCGCGGGTCATCGTTCAGGCGTGCGATGAAGGCGCGGATCGCCGGAACGAAGTCGCTCCTGAGCGGATACAGGCTGATCTCGACCCCGATGTCCATACGGGTCGCAGTATCGCACGCACGGCCCCGAGGCAGGTGAGGAACGATGGCGCGTAAGATCCAGGTTCATCAGGTCGACGCGTTCACCCGTGAACGCTTCACCGGAAACCCGACCGGGGTGGTGCTGAACGCCGATGCGCTCTCGGAGGCGCAGATGCTCGCCATCGCGCGCGAGCTCAACAACGCCGAGACCGCCTTCATACTCTCCCCGGACGGCGCCGATCATACGGTGCGGGCGCGCTTCTTCACGCCGCGCAGCGAGGCCGGGTTCGTCGGCCACGCCACGGTGGCCGCGCAGTACGTTTTATCGCGCCGGCACGACGCGCCGCGCCGGCAGCGCCAGAAGTCCAAGGCCGGGATCGTCGACATCGAGGTACAGGGCACCGAGCCGGATCGGCGCATCGCGATTCGCCGCAAACCCCCGGCCGTGGGGCGCGAGCTCAACGACCGCGAGCGGCTCGCGGTGCTCGATTCGCTGGCGCTCGCCTCCGAGAGTCTCGACCCCCGCATACCGCTGCGTATCATCGGTGCGGGCGGTACGCGGCTGCTGATCGGCGTGCGCGGGCCCGAGCCCCTCAAGCATCTGAAACCCGACGTCACACGGCTCACGACGCTGTCGGCGCAGATCGGCGCGGCCGGCTACTTCGTCTTCACCCTCACGCCGGACGCCGCGGACCACCTGACCGAGTCTCGCATGTTCTGCCCGGCGCTCGGCATCGCCGAGGATCCGGTCAGCGGCAACGCCCACGGGCTGCTCGGGGCGTATCTGGCGCAGCTGCAGCTGCTCACGCGCAGCGGCGAGGGCGCGCGCTTCACCGGCATCCAGGGACACTCGCTGCATCGGCCCGGACGGGTCGAGGTCGAGCTCGAATTCAGCGGCGAGACCCTCGCGGGCGTGTGGATCATCGGCCAGGCGGTGTCGATATTCGAGACCGAGATCGAGCTCTAGCCACGCCATGCCGCAGTTCGAAGCGCTATTGACGCTTGCCGAGGTTCCGCCGGGAAGCATGCGTGCCCGTGTCATCGGCGGACGCGAGATCGTGATCTGCCACACGCGTGAGGGCGTGTTCGCCCTGGACAACATCTGCACCCACGCGCATGCGCGTCTGTGCGAAGGGCGGCTGCGCGCCACGCGGCTGGTGTGCCCCTTGCACGGCGCCTCGTTCGACGTGCGTGACGGCCGCGTGCTCGGGCCGCCCGCGGAACTGCCGCTGCCCACGCACGCGGTGCGCCTCGTCGGCGACGTCATCGAAGTGGCGCTCGGCGAAGTGGCGCTCGGCCCGGTCCCGCCCTAGACAGCGCTGCGCACCCGTCGCACCAGCCACGCGGCCGGCAGCGTCACGCACGCGCCGACCAGAAACGGCGCCGCGGCTCCGAACAGCGCATAGATCGGACCGGAGGTGAAGGGTCCGATCACGCGCGCCAGACTCGCGCTCGCCACGTACGCACCCAGCACCGCGCCGCGGTCGTGCCCGCGCGACTGCTTGGAGGCGAGCGCGAACGCGCTCGGGTTGTAGGCGCCCAGCCCGGTGCCGCATAACATCAGCCCGATCACGGTGACGGCGAGCGCCGGCCCCTGGGCGAGGGTGATGAGTCCGCTCACGTAGGCGAGTACGCCGAACATCGCCAGGCGCGCCTCCCCGAGCCAGGGCGCGAGGATGCGCACCGCCCCGCCCTGCATCAGCAGCGCCGGAAGGGCGACGCCGAACAACAGCAGCCCGACGGTGCGCGGCCCGAAGCCATACTTGTGCAGCGCCCAGATGGCGAAAATCGATTCGAGGATCGACTGCGAGTAGGTCACGGCCAGGGTGGCGGCGCCGAGCAGGGCGAGCGCCGGGCGCTCGCGCAGCAGCCGCCATGATCCGCGCCGTGGCTCCTCGGCGTGCTCGCGCCGCTGCGCGGCAGTGCGACTCTCCGGCAGCACCCATTTCACCAGAGCGATCGCCAGCACGCTCAAGCACGCCGACACCACCGCCGGCGCCACGAAATCAGCGCGCCCGGCATCCCGGCCCGAGAGCAGACCGCCCAAGGGCGGGCCGAGCGTGAAGCCGATGCCGATGGCCGCGCCGATCAGGCCGAGCGTGGCCGCGCGCTGCGGCGCCGCGCTCACGTCCGAGGCGTAGGCGAAAGCCGCGGCGATGTTGCCGGCCATGAATCCGGCGAGCATGCGCGAGGCGAGCAGCCACCAGAGGTTGGACGCGCAGCCGAGCAACACGTATGACACGCAGGCGCCCGCCAGACTGCTCATGAGGATCGGCCGGCGCCCGTAGCGATCGCTGAGGCGCCCCCACAAAGGCGCCGCCAGCAGCTGGCACAGCGAGTAGCTGCCGAGGATCGGCGTGATGAGAGCGGGCGCCGCCCCGAAGCGGTCGGCCATGTACGGCACCAGCGGAACCAGGATGCCGAAGCCGAGCGTATCGATGATGCAGAAGAGAAACAGCGCTCCGAGCCGTCCGCGCACCGTGCCTCGCTCTCTTAAGGTTTGTGGGCGGGGACGAGCGCCGACACGTCCGCGCCGGGTTGGGCGGGCGGGGTGTAGTCGCGCGCCCCGCGAATGATCAGGTTGGGAACGCGGCTGTCGTCCCAGCCGGCATCGCGCCCCGCGGGTGCGGTGCGCAGTATCGCGATCTGCAGCGAGGGCACGAGCCACAGGCGATTACCCTCATCGCCCTGCACCGCGAACAGGTCGCGCGCGGCGTACGGCTCACGAGCGGGCGCGGCCGGGGATCCGAGCCGCAGGTAGGCGCCGTAGCGCGGGTCGGCCCGCGAGGGCGTGCGCATGAGCGTGACCCAGCCGGGACGAAGGACCTCATCGCCGCGGTAGTTGCCATCGCGCAGCAGCAGCTGCCCGATGCGGATCCAGTCACCCTGGCGCGCCAGCAGGCAGCAGTCCGCGCGCGCCGCGCCTCCGGGATGATCGAGCCGCAGCCACGCGTCGGCGGCTCCGATTCGCCGCCACAGGACCTGCGACAGGTACGCCGCGTAGCGCTGATGGGTGGCGCGCTCGAGAAGCAGCGCCAGCAGCTGTGCGTCCGCGGGGCTCTGCAGCAGGTTGCGTACGGTGATGGCGCCACGCGGTTCCTGGCGCCACTCGCTGATGAACGCGCCGATCGGCTCATCCGGCCAGCCGATCTGGTGGTGCGAGATCGCTACCCCGGTGGCGAGCGCCGCGAGCAGCGGCGTGAAGGACTCGGCATCGGTGAGGGTGTCGAAGCCGCTGCCCTGCCAGTAGCGCTCGAAGACGATGTGATCATGGCGGCTGACGATCAGCGCCCGGGAACCGTGCTCGCCGGCGTAGTCGGCGGCGGCTTGCAGGGCGCCTCGATCGAGCGACTCGAGCTCGGGCGCCACGCGCGGGGCGGGCGGCTCGTTACCGCCGGCGAGCAGCTCGCGCGGCGGCGGCGCGCCGGCATATCGCCGCCATGGCAACAGCGCGACGGCGATTGCGCCGATCAGGACCAGCGGCGCCACCCACGCCAGCAGCCGCGCGGCGCGCGGCCTCACCGCGCGGCTCCCGCGAGGCGCCGGCGCCGCTCGAGGAGCGGGCGGATCGGACCGCTGTACAACGCGCAACCACCCGCCAGCTCGAGTTCATGGCTTGCACACCCGAGCCAGTCGCCCGGGCGATGAGCGCTCATCACCACGGCCGTCCCGAGCGCCGCCAGCGCCAGCACGCGCTGCGTCAGGGCGCGCCGCGTAGGAGCATCGACGCCCGCAAAGGGCTCATCCAGCAGCAGCAGCTCGGGCTCGCGCACCCAGGCGCGTGCAAACAGCACGCGACGCGATTGTCCGTAGGAAAGCTCGCCCAGGGTGCGTGTCGAGAGCCTCGTCAGAGCGAACAGCGCCAGCGCGCGCCGCGCCACGGAGCGATCGGCGGCGCTCGGCGCATCGTTGAGACCGACGCTCGCATGGCGCCCGGACTGCACCACCTCGGCGACCGTGAGCTGCGCCGGATGATCGGCCTGCAGATGTGGAGCGACGAGGCCCACGCGTTTCCTGAACACCTCCAGGGCCACGCCCGGACCCACGCCGGCGCGCTCGATCGCTCCGCCCACGGCGACGCCGTGATCGCCGTACAGAGTGCGCAACAGCGTCGTCTTGCCGGAGCCGTTGGGCCCGTGGATGATCCAGCACTCACCGGCGCGCACCGTGAGGGAGATCCCGTCGAGCACGCGGCGCCCCTCCAGATACACGCGCGCGTCGCTGAGGCGCACGAGGCTGCGCCCGCCGGGGCGTGCGGCACGGCGCGCACTGCCGGGGGGCGACTTGCGCGGTTGGTATTCGAGCCAGCGCTTGAGCGGCGCGCCACGCAGCGCGCCGCGGTACACGATGCGTCCGCGGCGCAGCAGCAGCGCGTGCGTGGCGCTCGGCGGCACATCCTCCAGGCGGTGCGTGGCGAGCACCCACGGCAGGCGCCCCGTCTGGCGAGCGAGCCAGCGCAACATGCGCGCGCGGTTGATCTCATCCAGTCCGTTCAGCACCTCGTCGAGCAACAGCAGCCGCGGCCGCGATACCACAGCGCGCGCCAGCAGGATCACCCGCCGCTCCCCGTACGACAGCGACAGCAGCGGACGCGGCGCCAGATGCGCCACCGCCAGACGCTCGAGCGTGCGGCGAATGCGCCGGCGGTCGGCCCCGGTGAGCGCATCGAGGGGAATGTCGGTTCGATACAGCCCCGTGCCGACGATGCGCTCGACCGGCATGTTCCAGCCGTAGCGCTGATACTTGTCCTGCCGCTCCGCCCCGAGGTAGGCGATCTCGTCCTTGATCCCGAAGGGCGTGCTGCTGAGCTGCCGGCCGAGGAGGTACTGGCGCGTCGCGCGCGCCGCTGCCTTCGGCCACACGATCCCGGCGACGAGTTTCAACAGCTGCGTCTTGCCGGCGCCGTTGGCTCCGGCCAGCACCCAGCGTTCCCCTGGCCGTATGGTCCAGCTGATGTTCTTCAGGACGGTGCGCCCGCCGCGGTGCAGGCTCAGGCGCGCGAGGCGCACTTCCAGATATCGCGTGCCGGCGCTGCTCATCGGGCGCATTGGATCATAGCCGCGTGCCGCGAATGGGTTATTCTTGATGTCACAAGGCCTGCGCGCAGATCTTCAGGGGGTGCAATGCGACTGCGGCTGCTCGCGCCCCGGTACTGGCTCACCTGGGCGGGTTTGGGGTTGTTACGTGTAGCGGCGTTGCTGCCGTTCCCATGGATGGTGGCGGTCGGAAGTACGCTGGGCGCGGTGCTGCGCCGCCTGCCGATCGGCTTCGTCAGGACGGCGCGACGCAACCTCGAGTTGTGTTTTCCCGAACTGCCCGCGCAGGCGCGCGAGCGACTGCTCGATCGGCACTTCGAGAGCCTCGGGATCGCGTTGCTGGAAATACCGCTCGCCTGGTGGCTCTCGCCCGCACGCCTCGCGCGCATCGTGCATGTCGAGGGCGCCGAGCATCTGCGGGCCGCCGTGGCGCGCGGCCGCGGCGTGATTCTGCTCACCGCCCATTTCACCCCCATGGAAATGGCGGGCCGCGCGCTCGCCAGCGTGGCGCCGGTCAGGTTTCTCTATCGGCCGACCCGCAATGAGGTGCTGGCGTACGCGCTCAAGCGCTTCCGCAACAATTATGGCTCCCAGGGGATCCCCAGGGACGACATCCGCGCCTTCATCACGGCGCTGAAGAACAACGAGTGCGTGTGGTATGCCCCCGATCAGAGCTATCGCAAGAAGGGCGCGGAGATGGTGCCGATGTTCGGCATCCCGGCGGCCACCAACACGCTCACTTCGCGCCTGGCGCGCCTGAGCGGGGCCGCGGTGTTGCCGTACTTCCTGCAGCGCCTGCCGGGAACGCAGGGCTACCGCGCGATCATCCATCCGCCACTCGAGAACTTCCCGAGCGACTGCCCGGCGGCCGACACCGAGCGCTTCAACCGCATGATCGAGGCGCAGGTGCGTGCGGCTCCCGAGCAGTACCTGTGGATTCACCGCCGCTTCAAGGGACTCTCCCAGGACTATCCGGACTATTACGGCCAGCGGGCGCAGCGCCGCGCGTGAGCGACCTGACGGCGGCAAGCTACGACCTGCTGGTCGTCGGTGGGGGCATCAACGGCACCGGGATAGCCCGCGACGCGGCCGGCCGCGGGCTGAAAGTACTGCTGTGCGAGCAGGACGATCTGGCCTCGCACACCTCATCCGCCAGCACCAAGCTCATCCACGGTGGCCTGCGTTATCTCGAGGAGTTCCACTTCTCGCTGGTGCGCAAGGCGTTGCAGGAGCGCGAGGTGCTGCTCGGCGCGGCGCCGCACATCATGCGGCCGCTGCAATTCATCATGCCGCACGCCGCGCACCTGCGGCCGGCATGGATGATCCGCGCCGGGCTGTTGCTCTACGATCACCTGGCCGCGCGCGCGCGCCTGGCGGCTTCCGCCTCCGTCGACCTGCGCACGCACATCGCCGGCGAGCCGCTCAAGGCGGGCTATCGGCGCGGCTTCCTGTACTCCGACGGGCAGACCGACGATGCGCGACTCGTGGTGCTGAACGCACTGGATGCGCGCTCGCGCGGCGCCACCATCCTCACCCGCACGCGCTGCGAGCGGCTCTCGCCGCGCGGCGCCCTCTGGAGCGCAACGCTCGACTGCGGCCGCGAGCCGCGCCTCATCGAAGCGCGCGCGGTGGTGAACGCCACCGGTCCCTGGGTGGGTCGTTTCCTCACCGAGGCCACGCCGGTGCGCGCGGTGCGCCAGGTGCGCCTCGTGAAGGGCAGCCACATCGTGGTACCGCGGCTGTTCGCGCATCGCTTCGCCTACATCTTCCAGAACGAGGACCGGCGCATCGTGTTCGCGATCCCCTACGAGCACGATTTCACTCTGCTCGGCACCACGGACGTGGATTACCGCACCGATCCGGCGGCGGTAGCCATCGACGCCGCGGAAGTGTCCTACCTGTGCACGCTCGCCAACCGCTACTTCAGGCAGCAGCTCTCGCCGGCCGATGTCGTGTGGAGCTACTCGGGCGTGCGGCCGCTGCTCGCCGATGAAGCGACCGACCCCATGCGGGTCACGCGCGACTACGCCCTGGAGCTCGATCGGCAGCCCGCGCCCCTGCTGTCGGTGTTCGGGGGCAAGATCACCACCTACCGCCGGCTGGCGGAGGACGCGGTGAACCGTCTCGCTGCGGCGCTCGGCGTGCGCGCCCGCCCCTGGACCGCGGGCGCGAAGCTCCCCGGCGGTGACCTGCCGCAAGGCAGCCTCGCGGTATTTCTGCGCACGCTCGAGCGGCGCTATCCGTGGCTGCCCGCGCGCATGCGCCGGCGCTACGCCCATGCGTACGGCACGCGCCTCGAGCGCCTGCTCGGGACCGCCGGCACGCTCGCGGACCTGGGAAGCGAGCTGTTGCCGCAGCTGTACGAGCGCGAGGTCGAGTACCTGTGTCGCGAGGAATTTGCGCGCACCGCGCAGGACATTCTGTGGCGGCGGACCAAGCTCGGCCTGCACCTGCTGAACGTGGACGCAGGTCCCCTCGGGCGCTGGCTCGAGGCCGGCGGCGGCGCGCCCTAGGCGCGCGTCGCGCTCGCGCGACAGGGTGCGCCTGTGACCAGCATCGCGATTTTCGGGCACGCGCCGTGCTAGCGTGGCGTACCCGAGCTTTGAGGTCGCGCGTGTTGACGATGCCCGATTCAGTGCTGGCCGCCATCATCGCGGGCACCGCGACGCTGTCGGCGTCGTTGCTGCAGCTGCGATCCGCCCTGCTCCGCGAGGCGACGCGCGGCCAGTCGGCCACCCGCCGCAAGGGCCGGATCCAGCTGATCATCCTGCTCGTCGTGGTCGGCGGAGCCGCCATTGCCGGCTTCGCCCTCTCGCAATGGCTCACCTCGGGCGAGCGCCTGGCGCAGAACACGCTGCAACGGGAGCTGCAGGCGCGCGTCGCGGAGATCAGCCGCACCGCCAGCCAGCTCGAGCTCACCCGCGCCGGGGCACGCGCCGAGATCGAGGCCGGAGTCCTGCGCCAGATCGGCACCGACGGGGTGGTGGTCACGGCCACCGTGGCGGCGTGCCGTCCGGCATTGGTGGTCAGTGCGCCGGGCATGTCCTCACCGCTCGGGGTGTCGGCGGAAGCGGCGACGCCGGCGGTCCGCGCCTGCACCGAAGCCGAGGCGAGCCCGGTGACGCTGTGCGCCACCATTCCGGGCAGCGCCAAGGTCACGGAGGTCGAGCTCTTCAGCCGCCCCGCCGACAGCGATGCACCCTGGAGCGCGAACCGATTAGTCCCCGGTCAGGAATCGGGACAGGCGCGGTTCGCGGAGAAGTACACGCAAAGCGCGCCCGACCCCGGCACGCAACAGGTCTGCCAGGGCTTTGCGCACTGGTCCGCCGATCACGCCCGTGTGGTGCGCATGATCGTGCGCTACTCTCTGTAGCCCGAGGTCCGCATAATTGCCCGCTTGCGAGGGTCGACCCTTGTAGGGGGGCTGTTGATTTCTGCGCCGCGTCCGTCTCTGTCCGCACGTTCGGTGGGCGTGCTCATCGTGCTGGCGCTGGCGCCGCTGTGGTTGTGGGGCATGTTCGGGCGCGGCCTGTGGACGCCCGATGAGCCGCGCGAGGCCGACATCGCCTGGCGCATGAGCCAGCAGACTGACCGCACCTTGCCGCAGCTCGCCGGCACGCCGTTCCTCGAGAAACCACCGCTGTCCTACTGGATGTCGGCGGCGGCCATTTCGCTGTTCGGTGATTCCGCGGCCGCCGCACGCGTCCCCAACCTGCTGTACGCGGCGATCACCGCGCTGGCGGTGGGCGCGCTGGCGCTGGCGATGCAGACCGATGCAGCTTCCGCGCTGCTGGCGGCGCTCATCGCCGCGAGCGCACTGACGGTGTTTCGCGTGAGCAGCTGGCTCGCGCCCGACGCCTGCCTGCTGGCCGGCAGCGCGCTGGCACTGCTGGGCGCGTGGCGCGGCTACCGCGCCGGCGCCGGCCGGCACAAAGCGGCCGGCTACACGCTGATGCACCTCGGCGCGGCGCTCGGCTTCATGGCCAAGGGCGCACCCGGATGGCTGGTGCCGGCACTGGCGCTCGTCACGCTCGTGGTGTGGGAGCGGCGCTGGTCGGAACTGCGCCGTTGGGAGCTGTACGCGGGACTCGCGCTGCAGGGACTCATCATCGGCCCGTGGGTGCTGGCGGTCGCGCGCACCGGGCATGGTGCGGAGGCGCTGCGCGTGCTGTTCTGGAACAACGCCGTGGGACGATTCACCCAGGTGGCCGCTCCCGCCGCCCTCGACTACACCAGCGGACACCGCAACACCGCCGGCAAGTACCTCCTCGAGTTGCCGCTGTACCTGCTGCCGTGGACGTTCGCGGTGGCGGCGGCGTTGTGCCGGGCCTGGAGCCGGGTGCGCGAGGCGGCTCCTGCCGCCACGGCGTGGCGGTTCGCGATCGCAGCGAGCCTGCCGTTCCTCGCGCTGCTGTCGGTGGCGGCCACGGCGCGCGACATCTACGCAGCGCCCGCGCTCCTCGGGCTCGCCGTTCTCACCGGGCTGTGGGCGTGCGAGGCGCAGCGCGCGCCGACCCGGCTCGATCGGCTGGCCGTGACCGGAACGTGTGTCCTCGCCGGCGCGCTCGGCGGCGTGCTGGTTGCGGCGCTCGCCGTGTTGTTCGCCTCGGGCGCAGGCGCGCCGTTCACATGCCTGGCGGCGGCGCTCGCCGCCGCGACCTCGACGCTCGCGGGGCTGATGCTCGCCACGCGATCACAGCGCCGCGCGGATCTGCAGCGCAGCCTCGCCTGGACCTACACCGGCTACGCCGCCGCGCTGTGTTGCGCCGCGCTCGCAGCGCTGCCGATCATCGATCGCTGGCAGGACCTGCCAGGGCTCGCGCGGCGTATCCACGCCGACTGCGCGCGCCAGTCGCTCGCGCTCCTCGATCCGGACGAGACGACCATCGCGATGCTCGATCACGGCTTCGGCGCCGGCTTTACTATCCTCACCAGCAACGCGCAGGGGCCGCGCGGCGCCGTGAGCGGCTGGTTCCGCGCCCACGGTCGGCAAGCGCGGGTGCTCATCCTCATGCCCGCTCATGCGCCCGGCCCGCTCACGCGCTGGCTCGAGCGCTGGCACGCGCACGACCCCGACGGCGACGGCGTCGCGGGGACTCTCGTGGCATCCGGAACCGCCACGCTGCTGCGGGGCTACGAGCTGCCGCACGGAAGGCGTTACGCTTTGCTCGGACCTCCGGCGGTGCCGTGAGGCGGCAGGCCGGCAATCAACCGTCACGAACACATCGGAGCACTCATGTCGCAACCCGGCTCTGACCTCTCGCGCAACCTGCGCAACCGGCACATCCAGCTCATCGCCATCGGCGGCACGATCGGCGTCGGCTTGTTCCTCGGCTCCGCCCGGGCGATCCACAACGCCGGGCCCGGGCTGCTGCTCGCTTACGCCCTGGGTGGTGTGGCGATCTTCTTCATCATGCGCGCGCTCGGAGAGCTGCTGACCTATCGCCCCGTGGCCGGCTCGTTTGCCACTTACGCCGACGAGTTCTGCGGGCCGTTCGCCGGGTTCGTCACCGGCTGGTCCTACTGGTTCATGTGGGTCGTCATGGCCATGGCGGAGCTGACGGCGATCGGAATCTACGTGCGCTACTGGTTTCCGAGCGTGCCGCAGTGGTTGCCGCCGTTGATCGCGCTGCTGGCGCTGTACGGCTCGAATCTGCTGGCAGTGCGCGTGTTCGGGGAGCTGGAGTTCTGGTTCGCCCTCATCAAGGTCGCGACCATCGTGGCACTGATCATCGCCGGCCTGGCCGTGATCGTGCTGCACGCCGGCAACCTCGGCGCCACGGCCAGCTTCACCAACCTCTGGGCGCACGGCGGTTTCCTGCCTTTCGGCATCACCGGCGTGCTGCTGACGCTGCAGATCGTCATGTTCGCCTACGCAGGCGTCGAGCTGATCGGGGTCACCGCCGGGGAGGCGCAGGATCCGGCGGTGGCGCTGCCCCGGGCGACCAACGGCATCATCGCGCGGATTCTCATTTTCTATCTCGGGGCGCTGCTGGTCATCATGGCGGTGGTGCCGTGGGACCAGCTGAGCCCCAGCGTGAGCCCGTTCGTGTTCGTGTTCGACAAGCTCGGCGTGCCCGCCGCGGCCAGCATCATCACCGTGGTCGTCATCACCGCGGCCTCCTCCTCCTGCAACAGCGGCCTGTTCAGCACCGGGCGGATGCTGTGGTCGCTGGCGCAGCGCGGCCAGGCGCCGCGCGCCTTCAACGCGCTCAATGCGCGACACGTGCCGGCCGCCGGCATCCATGTATCCGCCGCGTTCATGCTGCTGACGGTGATCCTCAATTACCTGGTGCCCAAGGAGGTGTTCACCTGGGTCACGAGCATCACGCTCATCGGAACGCTGTGGACCTGGGGCATCATCATGCTGTCGCATCGCAATTACCGGCGCGCCGTGCAGGCCGGACGGGCGGCGGCGGCGCCGTTTCGCATGCCCGGCGCGCCGTTCGCGAACTGGGCGGTGCTGGGGTTCCTGGTCGTGGTCAGCGGCCTGCTCGCGCTCGATCCGGACACCCGGGTGGCGCTGTACGTGGCTCCGGTGTGGTTCGCGGTCCTCGGGATCGGTTACTACGCCCGCTCCAGGCGCGTGAGCCTGGCGGACGCGGTGCGGTAACGCCGCCGTCCACCACCACAGTCTGTCCGGTGATGAAGCTGCCGGCGCGCGAGGCGAGCAGCACCGCCGTGCCGGCGACATCGTCCGGGTCCCCGAGGCGGCGCAACGGATTGGCGCGCGCGAAAGCCGCCGCACGCCCCGGATCCGCCCACAGCGCCTTGGAGAAATCGGTGCGGATGATGCCGGGCGCGATGCTCGGCCTTGTGCCCCACGTGACAGGCGTGCGCGAACGCCGTGCCGCCGGCGGCGGTGATCTGCGCCGCGG
>Ga0209238_1000200_pt1 | contig 19812 bp, 18 predicted proteins | sample GraSoi013_1_20cm_FD_185823 | JGI IMG/M metagenome (GOLD analysis project Ga0209238, IMG submission 185823) | Grasslands soil microbial communities from the Angelo Coastal Reserve, California, USA - Sample 10_02_2013_1_20cm (SPAdes) (version 2) | ecosystem: Environmental > Terrestrial > Soil >...
GGGCTGATCCACTGTGATGGCCGCGAGCGCGTCGTGCCCCGGGAAGGCGACGCGGGCCTGGTGGTAGCTGCCGATGTTGATCCCGGCCCCGCCCAGCAGCGTGCCCACGCGGCCGATCACCCCCGGGACATCGCGATTCCGGATCACCAGCATCCAGCCCTCGGGCGCGACGTCGACCTGGTAGTCGTCGATCCGAATTACGCGGCCGTGCTCGTTCCCCATCACCGTGCCGGCCACCCGGGCCCGGCCGCGCGTCGCCTCGAGCGTGACGCCGACGGTGGTCTCGAAGCCCGGCTCCGGGGCTCCGGTGCGACGCGCGTGGCGGATGCCACGTTCCTCGGCGATGAGCAGCGCGTTCACCAGGCTCACCGGCTCGACGCTCATCCCCGAGAGCAGCCCCTCCACCGCGGCCATCAACACCGGCCGGGGCGCCGCGTCGTCCTTTCCGCCGTAATCCACTTCGACCGCCTTGACCGGCCCATCCACGAGCGCCATCGCCAGGCGGCCGAGCCGGCGCGTCAGGTCGAGCAAGGGCCCGAGCCGCCGCAACAGATCGCCTGAGATACCGGGGACGTTGATCGCGAACGAGAGATCGCCCACCAGCAGCGCGTCCCGCACGGCCCCGCAGATCTCCACGCTGACGCGCTCCTGCGCTTCGGCCGTGGAGGCCGCGAGGTGCGGCGTGAGGATCACGCGCTCGAGCTTGCGGAGCGGCGCGTCCGCGGGCAACGGCTCCACCGCGAACACGTCGATCGCCGCGCCGCCGATGCGTTTTTCACGAACCGCCTCGGCCAGCGCCGCTTCGTCCACCAGCTCGCCCCGCGCGGTGTTCACGAGGACGGCCGTGGGCTTCATGAGCTTCAGCCGCTCGGCGTTGATCAGGTGATGGGTCTGCTCGGTGTGAGCCACGTGGAGTGTCACCACGTCCGCCTGGCCGAGCAGCTGATCGAGCGGGAGCAGCTTGAGTTGCAGCTCGGCGGCGCGCTCCGGCGAGAGGTACGGATCGTGCCCTACCACGTGCATCCCGAACGCGCGGGCCAGCTGAGCCACATGGCCACCGATGCGGCCCAATCCGACGATTCCGATGGTCTTACCGCGGAGCTCGGTCCCCTCGAACCGCTTCCGATCCCATTCGCCGCGGCGCATCGCCTCCGCCGCCCACGGAATGTGGCGGGCCTGCGCGAGCAGGAGGCCCATGGCATGCTCCGCGGCACTGACCGTATTCGCGCCAGGCGCGTTCATCACGGCGATGCCGCGCCGGGTGGCGGCATGCACGTCGATGTTGTCGACGCCGGTCCCGGCGCGCGCGATCACGCGCAGATTCGGGCCACGGGTGAGCAGATCCGCCGTGACGCGGGTCTCGCTCCGCACGATGAGCGCGTGCGCGCCCGCGAGCGCGCGCTCGAGCTCCTCGCGCGGCTTGCCGGCGCAGTTGGTGACCTCGATCTCCGGCGTCTGCGCGAGCAGCTTGAGTCCTGCCTCCGCCACCTTGTCGGCCACCGCCACGCGGTAGGTCACGCCACGAGTCCCGCGAGCAGGTCCAGGAGCTGATCGAGCGCGGCCACGGTGTGGTCGCCCATGTGCCCGATGCGGATGGTGGACTCCTTCAGGGAACCGTACCCCGAGCCGATGGTCCAGCCCGCCTGTTTCAGCGCGCCGACGATCTGCTTCGCGCTCTTCCCTTCGGGCACTTTGAGACACGACACGGTCCAGCTGCGGCGTCCCTCCCGCGGCAGATACGCGATGCCGTGCTGCTCGCTCCATTCCTCCACGCGGCGGCGCATCGCATCGTGCCGACGCCAGCGCCCCTCAGCTCCGCCCTCGCGCTCGATCCGGGCGAGCTGCGCCTCGAGCGCATACAGCAGGGAGATCGCGGGCGTGTTGGTCGGCTGATGCTTGGTCGTGGCTTCCAGGAAGCTGACCAGGTCGAAGTACAGCCCCCGCGCGGGGAGCGTCCGGGCCCGCTCGAGCATACGATCGGACGCGGCGCCGAGCGCCAGGCCGGGCGGTAGCGCGAGCGCCTTCTGCGAGCCGGTGAGGACGAAGTCGAGGCCTCCTCCCCACCGATCGGTCTCGACGGGAGAGCCCGCGATCGAGGTGACGGCATCCACGAGCAGCAGCACGTCGTCGAACTCGCGCACGACGCCGGCGAGCGCCTCGACGTCCTGGAGCACGCCCGTCGACGTCTCCGAGTGGACCAGGGTCACCGCGTCGACCGGCGTGCGGCGCAGCGTGTCGCGCAGCATGTCGGGCTCCACGGCGCAGCCGAGCGGCACGTCGAGCCGGACGCACTCCTTGCCGCACGCGCTCACCAGCTTGGCGAACCGCTCGCTGAACGAGCCGTTGACGAGCGACAGCGCGCGGTGCCGCACGCCGTTCCGCACCGCCATCTCCATGAAACCGGTCGCCGAGGTGGTACCGACGAGCACCGGCCGGGCAGTCCGCAACAGCCGGGCGAGCGGCGCTTCGATGCCCGCGAGCAGCTGCTCCATCGCTCCCGAGCGGTGTCCGATCATCGGCCGCTGCATGGCCGCGAGGACCTCGGGATGGACGTCGGTGGGACCGGGCAGAAAAAACCGCCCGAACGCGGGCGGCGGCGGGACGGGTGCGGTCATGCGCTGGCGCGGGCGAGATCTTCGACGAGCCCCTCCTCCACGACTTCCTTGGTCTTCACGAGGCGCACCCCTTCGTCCCCCCAATCTTTGAGCAGCTGCTCCGAGACGTCCTTGTCGATCCCCTTCACGGCGTCGGTGACCACGAAGAGCCGGGTATGAGGGCGACGCTCGAGCAGGCCTTCGACCGCCGCCTTGTCGCACACATCGGTCGCCACGCCGTACAGCACGATGTCGTCCGGCGCGAGCACGTCGAGCACGGTCGGCACGTTCTCGTTGGTGAACACGTCGAAGCGATGCTTGTGGAACAGGACATCCCCCTGGTGCGCCCGTATCCGATCGGCCAGGGCCTTCGCATCGGTCCTCGCCGGCTCGATGACGAGCGGATCCCCGAGTGCCGTCTCGGGAATCTTCTTCTGGCCGGCGGTGCCTCGCATACAGTGTGCCGGGAAGGTGCTCTGCCAATCGGGACTGTCGGAGATCTCGGGATGCCCCATGACGTGATCGTCCGCGCTCGCCACGATGCGGATGCCGTGGCCGTGCGCGTAGTTCGTCAGGCGCTGCAGGTTCGTGATGATCCGCTCCGCCTCGGGCACGTACAGCTTGCCGTCGGCGTGCATGAAGTCGTATTGGGTGTCGACATCCCAGAAGATGACGCGAGCCATGGCGGGGAATCTCTCCGAGGATACCGGAGCGTGTCAACAGCGGGGAGGACGGACGAAATCCTTGCCCGTCCTAGAGTTTGAGGATTACGGCGACCTCATCACAACAGTCGTTGCGAGGGCACCTCACACAGTCCGCCCACACCTTGAGCGGGAAGTGCTCGCGCTCGGCGGGCACGAAGCCCGCCTTCAGAAAGAAGGCCGGCTTGCGGGTCAGCGCGAGGACTTCGGCCAGTCCGTGCGCGCGCGCCTCGGCGATCAGGGCCGCGAGCAGCGCGCCGCCGACGCCCGTCCCTTGCCAATCCGCCCGGACGGCGAGGGCGGCGAGCTCCGCGAGCTCTCGAGAGTAAACCTTGAGCGATCCGCAACCGATGACCTCGCCCGCCGAGGCCTCCGCGACGACGTATTCCTTGATGTGGCGGCAGAGGTCGTAGTTGCTGCGCGGCAGCAGGTCGCCGGTCTGAACGTACGGAGCCATGAGGGCTTCGAGCTGCGTCACGTCCGCCAGCACCGCTTCCCGCAGCGCCACGCCGTAGAGAGCCGGACTCCCTGCTCCCTGCTCCCCGAAGATGGGTAAGGCGCTCACGCCAGGATCTCCTCGAGAATCGCGACTCCGCGCTCCAGCTCCGGCACCGTGATCACGAGCGGCGGAAGCAGGCGAATCACCTGCGGCCCCGCCGTGACCACCAACAGCCCCCGCTCCCGCGCCGCCGCGACGATCGGAGCGGCCGGCTCGGCCAGCTCGAGCCCCCACATGAGCCCCCGCCCCCGCACCTCGCGGACCCGCGGCGCCCCGGCGGCGAGCTGGGCGAGGTGCGCGCCCAGCCACTCGGCCTTGCGACGAACGTCGGCGAGAAACGCGGGATCGGCGATCGTCCGCACGACCTCGAGGGCGACGCCCGCAACGAGCGGCCCGCCGCCGAACGTGGTGGCGTGGTCACCCGGCTTGAGCGCCGCGGCGACGGCGCTCGTCACGAGGACCGCCCCCATGGGTAGCCCGCCGGCGAGCGGCTTCGCGAGGGTGAGGATGTCGGGCACCACGCCGGCCTGCTCGTACGCGAACAGCGTCCCCGTGCGACCGAGGCCGCATTGCACCTCGTCGAAAATGACCGCCACGCCTCGGGAGTCGCACAGCTCGCGCAGGAATCCCAGCCACTCGGCGTCCACAGGGCGCACCCCGCCCTCCCCCTGCACCGGCTCGACGATGACCGCCGCCGTGCGGGACGCCGACACGGCGTGATCCACGGCCGCCCAGTCCTCGCGCGCGACGATGCGGATGCCCGGCACGAGCGGCTCGAACGGCTTGCGATAGTCGGGACGGTCGGTGGCCGCGAGGGTCGCGAACAAGCGTCCGTGAAACGAGCCCGAAAACGCGACGATCTCGCTCTTGCCCGACCACTTGCGGGCGAACTTGAATGCGGCCTCGTTCGCCTCGGCCCCCGAGTTACAGAAGAAGGCGCGGTCGGCGAAGGAACGCGCGACCAGCTCCTCGGCGAGCCGCTCGCCGGCCTCGCTGCGGTAGAGGTTGGAAACGTGGATGAGCCCCGAGGCGAGGGCGCGCTCGAGAGCCACCCGGATGACGGGATGATTGTAGCCGAGCGCGTTCACGCCGATCCCGGCCACGAAGTCGAGATACCGTGTCCCGTCTTCCGCGATGAGCTCGGCGCCTTCCCCCGCCACGAACAAGGGGCCGACGCGGGCGTATACGTCGAGCAGGGCCTGCGCGGCCTGCGTTGCCGGCGCGGTCGGCACGGCCGACCCGCCTGGGGGAAGGGTGGTCACGCCGGTTGGACGGCGGGGGCGAGAATGCGGGTGCCGGCTCGGGCGTCGTCGAGGAGATGCACGTCGCCGATGCGGACCGCGCGCGCTCCGGCATGCAGCGCGGCGGTCGCCGCGCGGAGCTTGGCCGCCATGCCATCGGCCGCCACGCCCAGCTCGATGAGCGTCTCGACGTCGCCCACCTCGAGCGTGGGCCGCACCGCCCCGTCCACCTCCACGCCCGATACGTCCGAGATCAGCAGCAGCTCGGCAGCCCGGAGCGCACCGGCGATCGCCGCCGCCGCGTCGTCCGCGTTCACGTTGAGCGGGGGTCCCTCCGCCCCGGACGCCTCCGGAGCCATGGGGGCGATCACGGGCGTGAGCCCCGCGAGCAAAAAGCTCTCGAGCAACGCCACGCGCACCTCGGCGATATCGCCGACGTGCCCCAGCCCGCCGGAGGCCGGCTGGGCGGTGAGCAACCCGCCGTCCACACCCGACAGCCCCACCGCGTCGAGTCCCGCGGCGCGTAGCGCCGCCACCACCTGTCGGTTCACGGGTCCACCCAAGACCAGCTCGACCACTTCCGCCACCTCCGGGGTCGTGACCCGCCGACCGTCCCGCTTCTCGACCGGCAGCCCCAGCCGGCGCGACAGCGCGCTCACGGCCCGCCCGCCGCCGTGCACCACGACGACGGGATCGAGTCGCACGAGGGCCCGCGCGCACGCGGCGAGCCACGCGGGGCGATGGAGCTCGTTGCCGCCGAGCTTGACGACCCGAGTGCTCAGCATGTGAGGCCCGCCGTCTCGGACAGACCAAGCATGACGTTCATGTTCTGAATCGCCTGCCCCGCGGCGCCCTTCACCAGGTTGTCGATCGCGGCGATCACCGTCAGGCGCGGCCGGCGGACGTTCGCCACGGCCGCGACGCCGATGGCCACGCGATTGCGGTACACGACGTCCTTGAGCGACGGCAGCGCGCCGTGCAGCACCGCCACGCAGGGCTCGTCGGCGTACACCGTGTCGTAGATCCCCTCCGCCGTCGTCCGATCGATGGCGCGGGTGAGCGGGACGTGAATCGTCTCGAGGATACCCCGCTTGACGGGGAGCAAATGGGGCGTGAAGACGAGGTCACCTGTGAATCCGCTCTCCCGCGCGAGGGTGGCCCTCAGCTCCGGGAGGTGACGGTGCTCGTTTCCGGCCGCGTAGGCCCGGAAGTCCTCGGCCACCTCACCGAACAGGAGGTCCCGCTGGAGCGCCCGGCCCGCGCCCGTGACGCCCGAAGCGGCGTCGATCACCACTTCCCGGGACTGGTCGATCAGCCCTTCCCGAGCGAGCGGGAGCAGGGCGAGCAGCGCCGCGGTCGGGTAGCAGCCGGGGTTCGCCACGAGGTCCGCCGCCGCGACCTGGGGACGGGTGACCTCGGTCAGGCCGTACACCGCATCGGGGGACAGGCGGAAGTCGGCGGACAGATCCACCGCGCGCTTGCCCAGGCCCCGAGCCTCCTGCACGTGGCGCGCCGACACGCCGTGCGGCAGGGCCGACAGCACGATTTCGGCCCGCGCGAGGGGCGCGTCCTCGATCCGGACGAGGGCGATGCCGTCACGCCGCTCGCCCGCGGCCGACTCGGCCGTGGCGAACGCGACCGAGGCACCCGGATGACCGGCGAGGAGTCGCAACAGCTCCTGTCCCACGTAGCCGGACGCCCCGAGCACGCCCACCGGCACCGGTGCATTAATATTCATCGTTACGGAAAAATATTCACTCTGGCACGAAGTGCAAGACCTGGGTTAGCCTCCCGCATGATCGCGAAACTCATTCCGACCCTCGCCGGGCTGGCGCTGGTGCCGGCACTCGGCGCGCAGGCTCCCACGGCCGTCTCCCGCTCCGCCCCGCCCCGGCCGTTCTCGCTGGACGACGTGCTGCACGTACGGGACGTGCGCGATCCCGAGATTTCACCGGACGGCGCCTGGGTGGCGTACACGGTTTCGACGCCGGACACGTCCGAGGATCGGAACAAGAGCGCGGTCTGGATGGCGAAGTGGGACGGCACGCGCAACGTCCGCCTGACCACCTCGAAAGCGGGTGAGAACACGCCGCGTTGGAGCCCCGACGGGCGATGGCTCGCGTTCCTCTCGAGCCGCGACGAGGAGCACACCCAGCTCTGGCTGCTCGACCGCCAGGGCGGCGAGGGGCGCAAGGCCACCACTTTGCAGAGCGATGTGGATGACTACGTGTGGGCACCCGACGGGAAGCGGATCGCACTGGTCGTGGAGGACGCCGACACGGCCAAGCCCAAGACCCCACCTCCGATTGTGATCGACCGGTTCCAGTTCAAGCAGGACGAGGGCGGATACCTCGGCAAGCAGCGGCGGCACCTCTACGTCCTGGACGTGGAGTCGGGGAAGACGACCATGCTGACGTCGGGGGACTACGACGAGCTCTTGCCCGCCTGGTCGCCCGACGGCAAGTCGCTCGTCTTCGTGAGCAAGCGGCGTCCCGACGCCGATCGCGACAGCAATTGGGACCTGTACGTGATGGACGCCGCGCCCGGGGGAAGCGCCGCGCCTCATCAGCTCACGACGTTCGAGGGCCCGGACAACGATCCCGAGACAGAGAGCCGACCGGCGTGGAGCCCCGACGGCCGGTCGATCGCGTACCTCCAGGGCGGCCCGCTCAAGCTCATCTACTACGCCGTTCAGAAACTCGCGGTCATGCCCGCCGCCGGAGGGGGGGGCGCGCCCCGGATCCTCACCGCGGCGCTCGATCGCAACGTCGCGAACCCCGAGTGGTCGAGCGACGGGTCGTCCATCTACTTCCAGCTCGAAGACGACCGCACGGTCGGGCTCGCGCGCGTGCCGGCGGCGGGGGGAGCGATCGAGCGCCTCGTATCGGGCCCTCGGGTCGTGAGCGCGTTCGCGGCGGGAGCGAACGGTAAGGTCGCCGTGCTCGCTTCCACACCGCTCGAGCCCGCCGAGGTGTTCGCGCTGGACGGCACGACGCTGCGGCCGCTGTCGCGCCAGAACGACGCGTGGCTCTCGCGGGTCAGGCTGGGCCCCGTGGAGCCGATCAGCTTCAAGAGCCGCGACGGCACGGCGATCAACGGCTTCGTCGTGAAGCCGCCCGACTTCGTGGCCGGAAAGCGGTACCCGACGATCCTGCGCATTCACGGCGGGCCCGTGTCGCAGTACCAGAACGAGTTCGACTTCCAGCTCCAGACCCTCGCCGGCCACGGCTATCTCGTGGTCGTCGCGAACCCGCGCGGCAGCTCCGGCCGGGGCGAGCAGTTTGCCACGGCGATCTTCGCGGACTGGGGGAACAAGGACGCCCAGGACGTGCTCGCCGCGGTCGACTACGCGGCGGCCCAGGGGCTCGCCGATCCTGCGCGGCTGGGCGTCGGCGGGTGGAGCTACGGCGGGATCCTCACGAACTACGTGATCGCGCAGGACCGCCGCTTCAAGGCGGCGGTCAGCGGGGCGAGCATCTCCAACATTCTCGCCGGGTACGGTACCGATCAGTATGTGCGGGAATACGAGGCCGAGCTGGGTGTGCCGTGGAAAGCCGCCGACACCTGGGTCAAGCTGTCAGTGCCGTTCCTGCACGCGGACCGGATCAGTACACCGACCCTGTTCCTGTGCGGCGACAAGGACTTCAACGTCCCGCTCCTCAACTCGGAGCAGATGTATCAGGCGCTCAGAAGCCTCGGCGTGGAAACCCAGCTGGTGATCTACCCGGGCCAGCACCACGGCATCAACAAGCCGAGCTACCGGCGTGACCGGCTGGAGCGATATCTGGCGTGGTACGACAAGTACTTGAAGCCATAGGGGCGCAGCAGGCGGCGCCCCTGCATCATTCGACCCGTTCGAGGCGCGGGTTAGGCTGGTAGCTCCGACCCACCTTCGCCAGCGGTTTGCCCTCGACCCGGACGACGTCCGCGGTGAAGTCGAAGCGGCCCTGGAACAGGCTCGACCCCACGCCGTACATGTCCACCGGCACCTCCTGCTCTTCGAACTGCCGGATCTTTTCAACAGTGAAGCCGCCCGAGACGACGATCTTCACGTGCTGGAACCCTTCCCCGTCGAGCGCCCGGCGCACGTTCCAGACGAGCTGCGGATTGACGCCCGTCGGCTTGAAGGTGCCCATCTGCGGAATCACCGACTTGTCGACGAGCGTCTCCGACGTGTCGATCCGTACGCCGTAGAGCCGCTCGCCCAGCGCGCGCGCCACCTTGAGCGCCGTCCCGACACAGTCGTTCTCGAAGTCGACGAGGGTGATGAGGCGCATGTTCCCGTCCATGAGCTCGGCGAACTTCTGCGACGCGAGCACAGTGTCGCCGCCGTAGGCGGCGATGAGCGCGTGGGGCACCGTGCCGACACCCTCGGAGCCCCACCACGATGCCTGCGCGTCGGTGGACACGCCGATCGCGCCCGCGATGTGCGCCGCGTACCCGTCCCCGGTCTGGACCAGCCAGTGGTCGTGCCGGGCCGGGAAGAACATCACCTGCTTCGGCCTGGCCGCTTCCACGACCAGCCGGGTGTTGGTCCCGACCTTCGTGCGGCGGGCGAGCACACCGAGGTACAGGGTCTCGAGGTGGGCGAACGCGTCGTACGGGCCCTCGATGAGGAGCACCGTCTCCCACGGCGCGATCTCGTCACCGTCGTACAGCGCGTACACTTCGAGCTCCGGCCATTCCATGCTGCAGAGCTTGAGGATCGCGATCGCCTCATCGATGCCGCCGAGGAAGGCGTGGGCCTTGCCGAACACCTGCATCGTCACGCATGGGCGGTGGTCGTCCTTGAGCAGCAGCTCGCGGGTGCGGACGAAGTATTTGTCGGAGTAGTAACCCTCCCGCATCTTCTCGACGGGGAGGTGGAAGATCTCGGGGTCGAGCCGTGGCCTGCGGACCATCCGTGGATAATACGTCGCTCAGCGCGCCGGTGGCCAGCCGAACGTCGCCATCAACGTGTCGCCGCTGACCAGCGCCACGCGGCGCGCGATGTCGTCGAGCCGGCCGCACCGGACGCGGGCCGCCTCGGCCGACTCGGGCGGAACCACCCGCAGGCAGACGACGTCCACGGCGACGGCGAGCGCGCTGTCGCGGCCGGTCCGGGGCGGCTCGGGCCGCTCCAGCGCGACATCGAAGTCCAACTTCTCACGGCCCAGCCTGAAGCTGACGCGCCGACCGGTCGTTTCCGGAACGAGATCCACGACCTGCCGGCTGGACGCGGTGTCGCCTCGCACCAGCCACATGCGAACGGTCACGCGGCGGGGTGGAATCACCGCCTGGGCACTGAAGGCGACGGCACTGTCGATGATGGTCGCTTCTTCGCTCGCTCGGGTCTCTCCCGCGGCGAATGCGCGGCTGACGGTGATTTCCACCCAGACCACGCGTCGCTGGCCGACGCCCGGCGGCCCGAAGGGGTACAGCACGGTCGTTCCGCCCCACGGGACCCGAGACCACCGACGATAGCTGTCCTCCTCCCACAACGGCAGGCCGCGACGCGAGCGTCCGACCTGGCGCCGGCTGAAGAACAACCCTGCCAGGTTCACGGTGTCAGGCTCAGGGAGCGTGCCGAGCAACCCTTGGAGCTCGGTCGCGCCGGCTCGCAGCGCGAGCCGCATGTCCGTCTCCGGCGGGCCGCTCACGGCCGCGCTGGCGAGCAAGCGCGTCTCCCCGGCCGTACGCTCGACCACCCGCAGGTGGTACGTCACGCGGTAGTTCGGGGCCTGCGGGGCGGCGCTCACCCCGACGCACGCGCTCATCCCCAGCGCCGCCACAATCAGGTTAGCGCGTGACGAATGTCGCACGTGTGGCCTCGATCGCTTCCGACCCCGGCCCGCCCCAACGGCTGTACCCCAGCCAGCCCGCCGCCGCGCCGGCAACGAGGCTCGCGGTCATCCAAAAGGCGAGCGTGCGCCCGCGGATCTGCGGACGGGGCACCGTGCGCGCGTGCGGCTCGCCTGCGGAGCGGGCGAACGCGACCCGCAGCTCGAGATGGCTCACGCGCGCCTCGGCGCAGTGCCGGCACCCGGCGAGGTGGCGCGCCAGCGAGGCGCGCTCCGGGAGACTCAGCTCGCCGTCCAGCTCGAGGTCGATCTGCTGTACCCATTCGTCGTGGTTCACGGCAGCTCCTCCCGCACCCGGTAGCGCAACGCCCGACGCTGCATCCAGCGCACCGCGAGCGCGTCGATCAAGGCGCGGAATACGCGGTTCCACATCCCGTACTTCGTCTTCCCGAAGCGGCGGCTCCGGTGGTGCACGGGCACTTCGGTGACCTGCCCCCCCTGCATCCTGACGAGCGTGGGCAGGAACCGGTGCATGCCGTTGAACAGCGGCAGCGCGCGCAGCGCCTCGGCGCGAAACGCCTTGAGCGAGCAGCCGGTATCGCGGATCGTTTCGCGGTTGAGCCGGTTGCGCACGCCATTGGCGATACGGCTCTGCAGGCGCTTCCAGCCCGAGTCCCGCCGGTCCACCCGGTACCCAACCACCGCCGCCGCTCCGCTCCGCTCGAGCTCGGCGACGAGGACGGGAACGTCGGCCGGATCGTTCTGCAGATCCGCGTCGAGCGTGACGATGACGCGCCCGCGGGCCGCGCCGAAACCCGCTGCGAAGGCGGCGGTCTGCCCCGCGTTGGCCGCGAACGCCACGATGTGAATCTCGGGGTGTTCGCGCTTCAACACCTTGAGGACGTCGAGCGAGCCGTCGGTCGAGCCGTCGTCCACGGCCACGATCTCGTAGGGTTCCCCCCCTGCCCGGCCGGCCAGCGCCCGGCCGATCTCCTCGACCAGGACCGGCAGATTGTCGCGCTCATTGTACACCGGGATGACCAGCGAGAGCTCAAGCGGGGCGGACATACTTGAGCTCGGGCGCGTCGGGGTACCGGCTGATCAGCCGGGCAATGACGGCCTCCGCTTTGGCGGCGTCGTGCTCGTGCGTGCGGTAGATCTCGGCGAGGCGGATGCCGGCGAGCACGACCCGGTGGGGTGGCGGCGGCGGATCGGCGTCGACCAGGCGCTCGAGCATCACCGTCTCGTCCTGGATGGTGATCACGGTGCCACCCGGCATTCCCCCGCCGGTCAGCGCGTTACCCACGAATTGACCGAGCGGCTCGAGCACCCATCCGAACAACGAGTCGAAGAAGCCCCACGCGCCCCACAGCGCGAGCACCAACGCAGCGAGCCGCCATTCGATATGCCCCGCACCGATCGATACCACGACGAGCGCGAGGCCGGAGAGCGCCATCGCCACGCCCAGGATCCCGCGCACCACCCCGCGCAGGCTCGGCGGATCTGCGAAGTCCACGGGGAGCAAGTTGACAGGGCCCGCCCGGCCGCGCAACCTACGCACGCGCACTTCACCAGGAGTCTCTACGTGTCCGACTTGCTGTCGCGCCGTGAGTTCCTCGCCTCCACCGCCGTGGGCGTCGCGGCCACGGGGGCCTACGACATCCCGTTCCCGATGCGGCCGCCGCAGCCGCTCCCGCCGCGGAGCCGGTGGGCGGCGAAGCCCGTGGCGGTCGCGAGCGCCAACGGGTTGCGGGCCGTGCAAAAAGCGTTCGACCTGCTGCTCCAGGGGGCGGACACCCTCGACGCGGTGATCGAAGGGGTGAAGATCCAGGAGCTCGATCCGAACGACGACTCGGTGGGCTACGGCGGCCTCCCCAACGCCGAGGGCGTGGTGCAGCTCGACGCCTCGTGCATGCACGGACCCACCAGGCGCGCCGGCGCCGTCGGCGCGCTCGAAGGGATCAAGACGCCCTCCGAGGTCGCGAAGCTCGTGCTCAAGTACACGAATCACATCTTTTTGGTGGGGGAGGGCGCGAAGCGGTTCGCGCTGCAGTACGGCTTCAAGGAAGAAGATCTGCTCACCCCGCACGCGCGCGAGGTCTGGCTGCACTGGCGGGCCAATCTGAATCCGAACGACGACTACTTGGACGTGCCCGAGGCTCAGGACATGTCCGTACGGCCCACGGGAACCATCAACTGTGATGCCGTCACACCCCAGGGCGATATCTCCTCGGTGACGACCACCTCTGGCCTGGCGTTCAAGATCCCCGGCCGGGTGGGCGACAGCCCGATCATCGGGGCCGGCCAGTACACCGACAACGACATCGGCGCCGCCGGGTCGACCGGGCGCGGCGAATCGAACATCAAGGTATGCGGCGGCTTCCTGACGGTTGAATTCATGCGCCGGGGGATGAAGCCCACCGACGCGTGTCTCGAGACACTGAAGCGCGTGGTGCAGCTCACGGAGCCACGACTGCTGGGCCCAGACGGCAAGCCGACGTTCGATCTCAAGTTCTACGCAGTGAACAAACGTGGGGAGTTCGGCGCCGCCTCGCTCAACCCGGCCCGCTACGCCGCGCACGACGGCACCGAGGCCAAGCTCCGGGACATGGCCCATCTCTACGAGCGGCCCGCTGCGAGCCGCTAGCTGCGCGCTCGTGCTCCTGGCGGCCGCCGCCCCGGGGCTCGCCGCGCAGCGCTACTGGCGCAGCACCTTGTACCCCAACCTGTCCCACAGCCCGGGCGACGGGTTGTGGATCGGGCTCCACTATGGGCGGTACAGTCCCGTCGGCTTCGTCGAGCGGCCGGAGCCGAACTTCGCGTCGATCAACCTCGATGCGGGCGCCAGTACCCAGGGCAGTTACGCGTTGGTCGTGGACGCGCAGGCACCAGCGTGGTGGGCGGGCTGGCGGGCCGGACTCACCTTCGGCGCCGTGCGCGTGAACCGACTCGGCTATTACGGCCTGGGAAACGACACGCAATACTCGCGCGACAGCCTCACGACCGCAGGGTCCTACTTCTACAAGGTCAGCCGCACCACCCAGTTTGCGCGCGCCACCGTGCAACGCCGGGTGATCGGACCGCTGCGGATCCTGGCCGGCGCTGCGATCGACCACTCCGACTTCCGCGCCCTGCCAGGCCGGAGCGTGTTCAGAAACGATCTCGCGGGCGGGGTGGTAGATACGGGCACGATCCCGTTCACCGACAAGGTGCTCCGCGCCGGCATCGTCCTCGACACACGGGACAACGAAATGGACCCGCATCGCGGCGTCGCCGCGGAAGCGCTGTTCGCGAGCGGCACGGGCTATACGCGCACGACGACGAGTGCCCGGGTCTATGTGCACCCGTTCCGGCGGCTGGTTCTCGCCGGGCGGCTCGCGGCCGAGGGCACCGGCGGAAGCCCGCCCCTCGCGGCGATGGAGCTGATGGAGACGTCCGAGCGGCCCTTCGTGGCGGTGGGCGGCTACAACTCGCTCCGATCATACTACAACGGTCGCTTCACTGGGCCGGGCAAGTTGATCGGCGGGCTGGAAGCCCGTTACGCGGTGCTGTTAGTGCCGAGCGTGGTGGAGCTCAAGCTGGTGGCGTTCTACGACGCCGGCCGCGTGTTCGGGCCGGGCGAGGGGGTGCGGCTCACCAGCGCCGGCCTGCACCGCGCGGGCGGCGCCGAGCTGGCGGCGCGCCTGCTGCGCAATTCACTCCTGGTGCTGGGCTACGGCCACGGGAGCGATGGAGGACGGTTCCTGTTAGGCACGAGCTGGAGTTACTGACCCACCACGGGCGACCCCGTCGATTCGCCCTTGTCCTTCGCGTACCACCGTCGCATCCGCGGATACAGCCTGCGCGGGTCCGGTTGAGCGTGGGTTAGGTGCCTTCATTGCGTTCGACCGCGGTTCAAGCAACGCTGCGGCTTCGACGTATCCCTCAACCAATCCTTGAGGCATTGGCGAACGACAGGATCGTCCGGCTCATAGGTATAGGTGACCACAACGCCTCGATACGAAGACAGCTGCGTGCCAATAAAGGCTTCGTTAGGAGTGACAATACGAAGGGTATTGGCATTCAGCCAATTAAGCCTTAGACCCGACCGGGAAGTTGGACCGAAGTCATCCATTCCAAGCACGACGCCCTCCCCAGGATACCCTGTGGCCTTGCTATGGGCCGGTCGGAGTTCAACGGTGACTGACGGTACGGTTACCAAGCCGGCGGCGCAAACGTTTGCATACAGCGAAGCACTCCATCTTGAGTCAGGTGACGTTACCTCAGAGAGGAGATCGCGAACCTCGCAAGCCTCCGGTTGGCTGCGACAGCCGGCAACAGCGAGCATGCCCGCCGCCAAGATTGCTTGTCGGTGGGCGCTAAACGCAGGCAGCCTAGTGCCCAACGATCCGGGCGGCTCGCGCGGTCAATGAATCCAGCGCGGCGTACGGCTCGGCGCGACCGGTCTGCACGTCGTAGAAGAACGCGCGCTCCGGTGTCTCTTCGAGCGATCGGCGGTCTCCGAGCTCGGCCGACCGGAGGGCGAGAACGACGATGCGGCGGCCGTCGAGCGGCTCGTGGGCCAGGATGCTCCAGCCTTCGGGGAGCACCCGGCGAAACGAGCCCCCGTGGAGGTCGCTCACGTAGAGGCTCGCCGCGTCGTTCTCGTCGAGCCCACCGTCGCCGTCCGTGTCCTCGAAGGCGATTTCGTACGTGATCCACGCTTGCAGGGAATCGTCCTTGGAGCGAGGAAAGTTCACCGACCGGATGAGGGCCGGCCGATCGAGCAGCAGATGTCCCGGGCCGCCGCCCGGCTCGAGGAAGATCGCGTTGACGTACAGCGCGTAGCGCTCGCCGTAGGAGTTACTCGATGCAAACTCATGCGCGGGACGCTCGAACGCCTCACCGTACGTAATCAAAACGATACGCGTCGTGCTCTTCCATATCGATTGGGGCGGATCGTACCGGACCGCACGGGAGGTCCGTTCCACCGGCGCGCCGTGCGTGGCCGGGATCACCGCCGAGTGGCCGTGGAACCAGCTCGAGCCCAGCTCCACGACGAGCCAGATCCCCAGGGCGCCGAACAACACGGCCAGGAGCAGACCGTTGACCAGCCACACGCGCTTGAGTAGTCGCTCTTGATCCACTCTCAGTGCCTCCTTCCCCTATTTAAGATGTGAGTCGTGGCTCGCCGACTCGACGGAATAATCTTTCCAAACCTGCCGGACAAACGCACCTCTCAACGGGTTACCCGCCGTATCAACGCCTTGTATCGTCCACGCAGGACAGACGGGTGATGTTGCAGGGTAGAGCGAAGCCACCACCCCTTACCCGATTCTTCCACCTGCTGCACCTCGCGCGATGCTCCCTCTCCGGCATTACCGACCGTTGAAGGAGAAGTTGCGAAAGCGGTGAGTTTCGGGATCGTACTCAACGCCGAAATAATACTCGCCTCCATCGCAAACCATGGTTGCGACTCCTCGCCAGAAGTCGCTGTCTCTGAATGCAGATGGAAAGTTGCGGAGGGCCGCAGAGTCATTGCGGTGCTCGGTCAAGAAAGTCCTTGTTTCAGCCACCTGTGTCTTGTGGAAGCCATTGACGTAAATGATTCGGCGCCCGCCAACGATGACGCCGGCGTACTGGCGGTAGTAGTCTCCTGCGTGAGGGCGCAGAGAGTCTGGTAGCCGTAGCGCTGATAGCTGGCGGTCAAGAAGAACAGAGAGCGGGCCCTCGAGGAGGCGGACCTGGTCCGGGGATGGATTCCAAGTGCCTTGGATTGGGGTCGGAGTGCGACTGCACTGTCGAAGAAGTTGCTCAGCCGATGCGGGAGGGAACACAGCCCCCCACTGAGCGTTGAGAGGCTCTCGTATGTTAGGAGCCTGGCTGGGGCAGGCCAGGACCGTGGCTGCCGCAAATGGGATGATCGTTCGTAACCGCATATTGGTGCAGCCGCCTAACGTTGAGCGTAAGCGGCGCGCCAACCAAGTAGACTCCCACGCCGTTGCGACGAGCGCGTCCGCTTCACGCTCTTGTTGGGCGGCATGTTCGCTTCGGTACTGTGGCTCCTCGTTCCTTATGTGCTGTCACCACGACACGCGCCCCTTGAACCAAGTCTCCAGTGGAAAGGGTGGGTGGTGTACAGAGTTGCATCGTGATCCCGCTGAAGGCGAGGGTACAATTGGAATAGTAGTCGGGTTTCCAGCGCTCGACGAGCAGCTCATTGGCTGGTGACCACCCGACGGCCATGTATCCATATGGCATCTCGTAGGGCGTCAAGTCCAAGCCCTCGAACCGTGGCGGCGTAACAGCCCACCAAGTGCGGCTGTAGCCGAGAGCGCCTATATCGTACTGGTACTCGAGAAGCCTGAGTTCTCCGTTCGGCGACATCGAGTTGACCCTTAGAATGAAGTCCGGATCAGTCGAACGCCTGGCGCTCGAACCACAGCCTACAAGTGTGACACACCACATCAGCACTACCAAGGTGGCTATGCGACCCCGCATCGTGAGACGTTCACCTCTGACCGCCCAGCGCCTCGCGCTTAGGCTGCGGCGCCCCAGCCAGCGCGCGCACTGAGATTCACAAACGAGCATCACGTACGGTGGGGCACAAACGCAATTCTGCCAGGACTCCCAGGTTGGGCGGTGCTTTGCTTCGTAATTTCCGGACATAGTCGTTGTTCCTGAAACTCCTCTTTCGCTTTGTTCGCAGTGTTGGGGTTCATTTCCCAATCTTCTTTGTCTGACTCGAAGACAGTGAACTTGTTCTCATGTTGTTCGACCGCCCAGACAACGTTGCCTGCACCATTGAGATAAATACGACTGTTTGTGATGACGCGGTCTACATACACGAATCGGAGCGTACCCTTAACGTCATAGTACCGCTCCACTGTAAATGATTCCCGATCTGAACCGATTTGTTCAATCTGATACAACCGAGGCCGGTTCTGAGAATCCAATACCAGCATCTCTGACTTTATAGGATAGGTCGAGCATGAAGCTGACTCAACATTAAATCTTCTGATTTTGGTTCTATATATGTTTGCCCTAATTCCATTTTTTATTTCGTCATATATCACCCGTACTTCGTTGACATCCGGATGATTCTTCCAGTCCTCCATCGTCACGGCATACTGAGCAGGACTCCGCTTATTATCTGCGAACCATCCGAGATTAACTCCAATGATGATCTGGAAAGCGACAACTCCAAGATATATGCAAGGAGCCAACAGCCAACGTGCAGTGCGGTAACGTCGCGAAACTGAGGACAGCCAAAACACGGCTGTTGCGATCGACGGAAAGGCAAGAAGTATGACAAATGTGGCGAGTAGAGAAAGGTGCATTGTGTTTATGCGTTCTAACGCAGAGGTAGTCAGCGCGAGTTGATCGTGATTCCGTTAATCGCCCAAGATTCCTTAATCTACGCGCGCCGTCAGCTTCAAGCGCTTGTTAGGCAGTGGCAGGGTCACCGTATGGGCGGCTGCACCCCCAGCATCGATACAAGGTGATGCTCCCGGAGTAGGGAGTCGATCGCCGCACTTCGACGATAGCCGTTCTGTTTGAGGAGAGTGAGACACTGAGCGACAAGTTGTGCGGTTCGTGTTCGCGGGTACTGCGCGACCAAGCGCTCGTAGCTCGTCCGAACCTCGGGCTCTAACGTGCCGCTATCAGAGAAGATTGTGGAATTGTCCATCCCGGTCAGATAGGTAGAGAGATAGGTGTTGTACCAGAACCGTGGGGCGTCCTTCCAGCTGAAATCGGGATAGCTGTCAGTAAACTGCTCCCATCTGACAGCGCGCCCAGCTAACTCATCCCACGAGATCTGCAGCCTTGCGTCCTCAGAGAATCTCGTGGCCTGCTCCCGGGCTCGAAGGCCCACGTACCTCTGCATAGCAGGAGTAAGAGCGCCGTCGAAGAAGCGCGCCCAGTAACTCATGTCTTCGTCGGCGTAGGCGTTTCCTTCACTGTACTCGAGTGCGAATCCGTGCTTTGCCAGGAGAGTTGTTAGCTGGCGCGAAGTAGACGTGTCTTGCAAGACGTTTGATTGAATGCTGGTGGCTTGGTCGAATCGGTTGGTGACCTGTTCGCCCACCTTCAGGAAGCGATTCCGAAAGCTTAGGAACAGCGAGTCAGCCCTTGGCGTCGCGGCGACTGCGCGGGCTTGCTCACGCGCGGCCTCGGCCTGCGAGTCGAAGCCTGCTAGCAGTGAAGGGATTTCATCGAGAGGCCCGTCGGTCGAGAGGGAGTCGGGTGCGCCGAGCGAAACAGGGAGGGGAGCACTGCTTTGAACGGAGTCCTTAGGTACGTTGGCCACGCGCTGTCCTTTTGAGCATGTCAGGACGGCGAGGAAGAGTAGAGCAGATGCTCGAGTCATAGGGTACTCCACGACGCGCGGTCAGCGATCACCGTCCGCCAGCTTCAAGCGCATGGTAGGCGGCAACAGGCAGTCAGTCCGAATACCTCAACTCCACGAATCGCTTCGCGCGAGCGTCCCACCCGAGCCAGAGTGTCGACTCGTAGCCGTAGGCGAACACGACGTCTCGCGTGGGAAGGGGTTGAAGTCCCCGTAGAGCAGAGGAGTCACCAAGCTCCAACAATGAGGCCGTGTCCAGCGGTTCAGTCCGCACTCCTAGTAGAATCTGGCGTAACCTGCGCCGGACGTAGGCGTCAACGGAGGTTTGCGTCGTGTCCGGAAGCTGGGTGTCGACCAGCTCATGTCCGCTGGTCCAAGTTAGCCGATAGGCCTCACGACCGTCCACCAGAAGCACTAGAACGATGACCAAGCTATCGCTCCGACGGCCGTTGGCAGCTAGGATGATCGAGTCCGGTCGCCCATCGCCGGTTAGATCGAGAACCCGTGCCTCGCGGTACCAGACGGTGTCGGGCTGGGCAGAGCGCGCTGATGGTTTGTGGACGGGTTGGGCGCCGCGTTGGTCACAGGCCAACAGTGCGACGATGAGGACGAGTGGAGACGGCAATCGAAGTGTTGCCGAGGCCATTGTTGCCGCCTAGCGGATCGCG
>Ga0209238_1000201_pt1 | contig 19809 bp, 21 predicted proteins | sample GraSoi013_1_20cm_FD_185823 | JGI IMG/M metagenome (GOLD analysis project Ga0209238, IMG submission 185823) | Grasslands soil microbial communities from the Angelo Coastal Reserve, California, USA - Sample 10_02_2013_1_20cm (SPAdes) (version 2) | ecosystem: Environmental > Terrestrial > Soil >...
CGCGACGAAAAAAGCCTGACGCCGATGAGGGGTTTCGAGATCATTTCGACCAATTATGGGTTCACCCACTCGTTTTTCATTCTCATCCTCGGACTGGTGTGGACGGCGCTAACGTTCTACTTCAGCACGATTTACTTTTGGAACGTCGTAATCGGGTCGGCGGTCACGACGTTTCTCTACGGTCTCGCTTGGCGGTTTCGATCTGAGCGCCGGCGGGCCAAAATCAGTTGATAGATGGAGACTGTCCTTTGCAAATCCTATGCTCAGCGAAGGGGCCGCGAAGGCGCGGGACGAGGGGAAAGGGGCCACATGTACGAGGCGATCTGAGGACGTCACGGAATTTCGGGCGCCCCTTATGAGAGGGCGCCCCGGTCAGGATTCGTTCTTATGGAGTGGCCAATGCGCATTCCAAGGTTTCGAGATTCCGCAGGTTCTCGGCTCCCGTCCCACCAACGGGCCGTCGCAAGGCGGCCTACCTTCCCTCTTTCTTGAAGGGACTGTGGTAGACCGGGCGCTGCGAGTCGTGCAGCGCACACTGGAACTCTAGGAGCAAACGAAGCCCAGCAGGCCGCCTCCCGGAGGAAATCCAGTCCAATCAAGGTCCCGGCAGTCCCAGGTTTTCCTGCCGGTTCCCTTCGTGCCGGGATGGGGCCGCCCTCTTTCCGTTACTCGCGAGTCAGTGTTCCACGCTTTTTACGCAGGTTTCCTACTTCGAGCGTGTCGTCATGTAGAGGTCGAAGCCTCCCACACCACCGGGCCGATCGGAAGCAAAGAAAAGCGTCCTGCGGTCGGAGGTGATGTAGGCCTGTCTATCGTCCTGAGGGCTGTTCACCGTCGGACCTAGGTTTACCGGCGTACTCCACGGGTCGAAGACCGAGTTGCGTGTGGAGACCCACATGTCGACGTTGGAACCATCGGGTCGGTCAGAAAAGAGGAACAGCTCAAGTCCGTCGAAGCGGACGACTGGGCGGTTGTCACTGAATGGGCTGCTCAGCTCATTCACCAGTTCAGCAGCGCCAAACGAACCGTCGGGTTGTTGGGCGCTCACATAGATGTCCGTACCCCCGGGCCCGCCCGGCCGGTCGCTGCCGAAAAAGAGGAGCGGCACGCCGAAGTCGTCGTTCGCGAAGTAGCTCGCCCCTATGTCCAAGGAGGCTGAGTTGACCCCTGCGCCCAGATTGACGGGTGTCTGCCAGTCGAGGTCATCGTGGACGTGGTTGCGGTAGGAAACCAACAAATCAACGCCTCCGAAACCGCCAGGCCGGTTGCTGTTGAAGAACAACCAGTGGCCATCACTTGACAGGGCAGGGACGTTTTCGATGAACGCTGTGTTCACGGGGGCCACATTCATCGGCAGCCCAAAAGCGCCATCAACAGTCTCCCGTTGCGACACCCAAATGTCAAAGGCGCCAGAACCGCCAGAGCGGGTCGATCCGAAGTAGAGACTGAGGCCGTCCTTGGAGATGGCAGGTGATTGATCCGCGAAGGCGGAGTTGACGGCCGGTCCGAGGTTTATCGGAGTCGACCATTCCGAGAACTTCGGCGCCGCCAGGGCGATGTCAGAGGCTAGAATCAGAGACAAAGCGACGCCCAACAAAACCCACGGTTTCAAACTCCCCCTCTGCGGTACCACGTAACGCCCTCTGTCCGAATAACCATTTCCCTGGCCGCGATTGTTTCCATCCAGGCTGATGTGAGAGCCCGGTTGACCGCTGAAGACCTTCCGCAGCACGTCGGTCCAGCAGGCCATCGACGCGCTCGTCAGCCAGGGGTACCGGGAGCGCGCGGCCACCGAAGCCATCATGGATGCGACAGGACACACGAAGCTGGAGGCAGTCCTCAACCACTACGGGCGGATGAAGCGCCAGGACAGCCTTCGCATTCTCCGCGAGGCCCGTGAGGCGCGGGTCGTAGAGGTTCGGATTCAGCGATAACTCGAAAAAGTTGCACTGGTCCTGCATAAATACGCCCAGGGCAGGATTTGAACCTGCGAGGGGTAACCCAGCGGTTTTCGAGACCGCCGCCCTACCGGACTAGGCGACCTGGGCAGCGAGGCTCCTGAGACAGATGTCTCGGATAAGCGTTCCGACGGACGCTGTCGCGGGAGAACAATTAAGTCAGGAATCGTCCTCGACGACTCAATGCACATCACCGCGGAAATCCACCCCGGTCGGAAAGAGGAGTCCGTCGAACTGGGTTCCGGCGCCAGAGGTCTCGATCTGTTGAGGGCTCTTCGGCTCGCACCGGACGCACACATCCTCATTCGTGGCGAAGCACCGATCCCCGCGGACACGGCGCTCCACGATGGCGAGTGGATCCGCGTGATTGGAGTCGTCTCTGGAGGCGCGCTCGGGTGACCGCGATTTTGGTCCTCGTACGCCACGGCGAGATCGTCCGCCCTCCCTACACGTCGAACTTTGACCGCGCGCCCCTCTCCCGACGCGGAGAGGAACAGATCCGAAGTCTCGCGGGCGCGTGGCCCGGAAGCCGCCCTGCCGCGGTCTTCGCGAGCCCCTTGCGGCGCGGCATCGAGAGCGCGATCATCCTCGCGGACGCGTTTGGACTCTCCATTTCGAAGCGACCCTGCCTCAAGGAGTGGTCCGCCGACGAATCCGGAATCCCGCAACCGGAATATGCCGCGCTCGAGAAGAAGGCGTGGGCAAACCAGGACTACATCCCACCTGGCAAAGAATCGTTGGCGCAAGCGGCCGTCCGCGGCACGCGTTGCCTCGAGAGCATCGCCAAGTCGAGCGACGGCCGGACCGTGGCGGTCGCAGGCCACGGGACACTGTTCTCGCTGGTCACCGCGTCGCTGAAGGGCGAAGCGCCGTCGGAGGCGTACAAGAACTCGATCGGATTCGGAGCCGCGGCGATCGTCGAGGCCGGCTCGGGCCTGCGAGTCATTTCCGACTTTCGAGCATACGGCTCGGTGTCTGCGTGAAAGACGCACCCTTCAAAGCCAAACGAGTGACAGACGCCATGCTCAAGATGCAAGAGATCATCGTCGCCGATCTGCAGAAGGCATACGAAAGCTAGTTCGGACAATTTCCTTCTTGACTGTCTAGAATGAGTATTCTGAAATATAGCGACCACCATCTTGGGTGGCTGAAAACTTGCTAACGACAATCAAACACTATCTAAGGAGGTCTCCATGAGCCCAAAAAAGGACACGCAAAAGTCCGCCAAGAGCACCACCGCGGTCAACAAGAAGTTCAAGGGATTCACGGACGAGGAACGAGCCGCGATGAAGGAGTACGTCCAAGAGATGAAGACGTCCGAGGGCCGGGGCCCGCGCTCGGACAGAGCGGGCGGGGAAGGCGCCGTGCTCGCGAAGATCGCCGAGATGTCGGAACCGGATCGCGCCATGGGCAAGCGGCTCCATGCTGTCATCAAAGCCAGCGCGCCAGCCCTCTCGCCCAGAACCTGGTACGGGATGCCCGCGTATGCCAAGGACGGTGAGGTCGTCTGCTTCTTCCAGCCCGCGCAGAAGTTCAAGACGAGGTACGCGACGTTCGGCTTCAGCGACGCGGCGAACCTCGACGAAGGCGCCCTATGGCCGGTCGCCTTCGCGCTGAAGGAGTTGACGGCCGCCGAAGAGGCAAGGATCGGCGCGCTCGTGAAGAAAGCGGTGAGCTGAGCACTGACTCCGATCCGGTGAGCACTCAGTTCCTCGGCGAGAGCATCGCCCATTCCTGTTCGAGGCCCTCTCCTCGGTGCCGAGGAGTAGACGATCGTTCGTCCGTCGCCCGTCCAGCTTTGCGCCCGGTTCACATACTCCGGCCCGGTCTCGACGGGATCCTGAGGCCCTTTCCACGTTAACTCGACATCCGGGCTCCGCAAGAAACCCTTAAGTGTCGCCTACCTTTCAGCAGCACCCGCATGCCCTCCGATGAGGACGAGATGCTCCGGGAAATGGGCCTCCGGAGCGTCGACGACCTTTTCGCGGATATCCCCGCGGGCGTGCGGATTCAGAAGCTCGACATCCCGGACGGCCTCCCGGAGGACCGCGTCGTCGCGCGGGTGACGTCGATGCTCGCCGCGAACCGCACGGTCGTCGACATGCCGACGTTCCTCGGGGGAGGCCTATACGATCACTTCGTTCCCGCAAGCGTGCGGGCAATCGTCTCCCGGTCCGAATTCTACACCTCGTACACACCATACCAACCGGAAATCAGCCAAGGCCTGCTCCAGGCCCTCTGGGAATATCAGAGCCTGATCTGCGAGCTCACCGGGATGGACGCCGCGAACACATCAGTGTACGACGGCTCGACGGCGCTCGGCGAAGCGGCCCGGATGGCCCATCGCATCCATGGCGGTCGGATCTTCCTCATTCCGCGCGCCTTGCGGCACAATCGCCGCGCGGTCCTCGCGAATTACGTCCTCGGCACCGGGATCGAGGTGCGCGAGGTGGACTACGACCGCGAGAGCGCGCTGCTCGATCTCTCGAAGTTGAAGGCCGCGCTCTCGCCCGATGTCTGCGGCGTCTACGTGGAGAACCCGAACTTCTTCGGACGATTCGAGGAGCAACTCGAGGAGATCCGAGGTATGACGAACGGTGTCCTCGTCGTCGGCGTGAACCCGATCGCCCAGGCGGTCGTCCGTCCTCCGGGAGACTTCGGGGCCGACATCGTCGTCGGCGAAGGCCAACCGCTCGGCACCCAGATGAACTTCGGCGGCCCGCTTCTCGGGATCTTCGCGTGTCGACAATCGCACATCCGGAAGATGCCGGGGCGCGTGATCGGCTTGACGCGGGACGCGAAGGGGCATCGGGCCTTCTGCATGACGCTCCAGACCCGGGAGCAACACATCCGCCGCGAGAAGGCGATGTCGAATATTTGCACGAATGAGTCGCTCCTGGCGGTCGGCGCGGCGGCGTACATGGCGGTGCTCGGTTCGAACGGCCTCCGTCGGGTGGCCGCAGAGAACATCCGCCGCGCGCGGGAACTCGCAAAGGCGATCGACGCGATCGCGGGATTCGAAGCCCCGCTGTTCCACGGAGCGCACTTCAACGAGTTTGTTGTGCGCAGGAAGAAAGGATACGCCGCGGTCCATCGAGCCCTCTTGGAGAAGGGAATCCACGGCGGATTACCGCTGACCCGTCAGCTCCCGGAGCTGAGTGATGCCGCCCTGTTCGCCACGACCGGTCGCCACACCCCGGAGGCGATCGGACGCCTGCTTGGGGCCCTGGAGGCGCTCCGGTGAACTTCCGCCAAGCCTACTGGGACGAGCCGCTCCTCATGGAGAAGCGATCCGCCCCCGACACGGACGTCGACCTCGCGGACCTCGTCCCCGCGAAGATTCGGCGCCAGCACCTCGCGATCCCGAATCTCTCGGAGCATGATGTCGTCCGGCACTTCACGCGCCTTTCGCAGATGAACTTCGGAATCGACACGGGGTTCTACCCGCTCGGATCGTGCACAATGAAATTCAACCCGAAATTCACGGAGGAGCTCGCGGCCCTTCCGACGGTCACCCGGATCCATCCAGACCAAGACGAGTCGACCGTGCAAGGGGCGCTCCGGCTCCTGTACGAGCTGCAAGGTCTTCTCGCGCAGATCGCGGGGATGGACGCGATCACACTGCAGCCCGCGGCCGGGGCTCAGGGAGAGTACACTGGCCTTCTCCTGGCGCAAGCGTACCACCGGGAGCGAGGAGAGGAGCGGCACGAGGTCATCATCCCCGACACGGCGCACGGCACGAACCCCGCCTCCGCGGGGATGCTCGGATTCGACTTGATCGAGATTCCGTCGAAAGACGGCCGGGTCGATCTCAAGGCCCTCGAAGCCGCGGCCGGTCCGAAGACGCTCGCCCTCATGCTGACGAATCCGAACACCCTCGGGATCTTCGAAGAACACGTCCTGGACATCGCGCAGATCGTGCACGACGCGGGCGGCCTGCTCTACTACGACGGCGCGAACTTCAACGCGATCCTCGGCCGCACCTCGCCCGGCAACATGAACTTCGACATCGTCCATTTCAATCTGCACAAGACCTTCACGACGCCCCATGGCGGAGGCGGACCGGGCGCCGGACCCGTCGGCGTGAAGAAACCACTGGAGCCGTTCCTGCCGGTCCCGGTCATCGGCCTCAACGGTCGGGGCTACCACCTGAATTACGATCGACCGAAGTCGATCGGGAAGGTGCGCGCGTGGTACGGCAACTTCGCGCTCCTGGTGCGGGCGTACGCGTACATCCTCCGGATGGGTGGAGACGGGCTCAAGGAAGTCTCCGAGCGAGCGGTGCTGAACGCGAACTACATTCGTCACCGGCTCACCGGCGTCCTCGATGTGCCATTCGGCGGTCTCCGGAAACATGAGTTCGTCGCGAGCGCCGCGAAGCTCGCGGCGGAAAAGGGCGTCCGCACGGTCGACCTCGCGAAGCGCCTCATGGACTTCGGATACCATCCGCCGACCGTGTACTTCCCGCACCTGGTCGAAGAGGCACTCATGGTCGAACCCACCGAGACGGAGACGAAGGAAACGCTCGATGGCTTCGTCGACGCACTGGCGAAGATCGTGAAGGAGGATCCCGAGACCTTGCACTCTGCGCCGCACAACACGGCGGTGGCGCGCGTCGACGAGGTCCAGGCGGCCCGCGAACCGATCCTCAGCTGGCGGACCGCGAAGGCCCGGAAGCCGGTCTCATAGTTCGAATTCGTCCCGATCGAGGCTGCCAAGGAGGATGTACGCCCAGTCGAGCTTCCGCTGTTTCGTGCGCCGATCGACGTCCTTCGCATTCGGACGTTCGAAGTCGAAGCCGACCAAGTGAATTCGCGCGGCGCCGAAGTGATCCGCGAGGAACACCGCCCGATCTCCGTCGGTGAAGCCGCCGAAGTTCCGGAGGCCTCCGAGCGGCCGGGACTGTGTCGTCGCCACCGTTCCGCCGGAGAACCGCGGGGCCCACTCCCGGACCGCGGGGCCGTTGTCGCCATGGCCGTGGATCACCGCGATCGTGCCTTCGGTATTGGCCTTCACCTGATCCGCCACGACCCCATCAAGGTCGGTGACCAGGATTGCCGGGAGGAGGCCCCGGCCGAGCGCGACCGACGTCGCCTCGTCCGCGGTCAGGAGAACCCCGCGGGCCTCCCCGATCTCGTCCTCGAGGTTCGGACCGTTTCCCGCCACGGTGACTTCCTTCCCTCGGATGATCTTTCGAAGGATCGAGTCGGGAACCCGATTCCCGCCGAGGAGCTTGTCGAGTTCGGCGGCGACCGCCTCGTCCTTTTCCCGAGAAAAGCCGAAGTCGTTCAGGATCTGTTCGTAGAACGGCTGCCACGTCTCGAAGTCCATCCGACCCCTCGGCGCGCCTAGCTCTCGTCGGGGGATTGAGGGCCTTGCTCCCTCGTCCGGTACGAGAGGCCAGTGACCGCGACGAGGAACAGGGCGAGGCCCATGCTCAGATAGATCAGGGGCAACGACGCGCGGTTGTATTCCCCGAGGATCGTCTGAAGGATCTGCGTCATCCCGAGGACCAAGAGGCCCAGCGCGACGAACGTCACCGCGACGGCGACCGCGTGTCGTGGAGCCCGTCCGTGGCGGAGGTAGGCGCTGATGACTTGGCCGCCTTCGAAGAGCAACGTGCCGATGACGAACCACCAGACCGCGCCGATGACGAACCAGAGGAACTGCGAGACGTACGTCGACCCGCCGTTCCGGGTCGCGGTATCCGCTCCGAAGAAGATCCCGACCAGGATCAAGATGAGCGCGGAGACATTGAAGAAGATCCCCAGGTTCCCGTTCGCCACGGAATCCCGGACGCGTTCGTACGTCTCACCGGCTTTCTTGAACACATCTCCGACGCTCTGGAACGGCAGCGAGATCATGATGAAATAGAGGCCCGCGAGGATCAGGGCGAGACCCGATGCCAAATTCGGGAGGGCCAGGTAGATCGCCCCGAACAGCAGGAGGACGAATCCCAGGGGGGCCACGATCTTGCGGCGCACACGCGGGTTCTTCAGCTGCCGGCCGATCGTGTAGTAGAGCGATTCCGCGGTCGGGGTTTGCCGCACGTACACGCGGCGCACATGGTCGACCCGGATGCGCGAGCCGATGATCGGCGAGAAGGCTTCGTCTTCGGCGCCGTCGGAGACGAGGAACACGCGGTCCGGCCGGAGCTGTTCGAGGACCTGGTCGAGTTGCTTCGTCAGCACGAGATCGGACACGGAGCCGACGCGGACATCCCCGCAGATCGTCGCGACCTCGGCGTCCGCGTTGTCCTTCTGGAGGCCATCGTAGATGGAGACCGCGCTCAGGAGCGCGTTGACGTCGGAGTCCTCGGGATCGGCGAGGCCGAGCCTCGTCGCCGCCGCGAGATTTTCGTCGCGACCGACGAGCGGGGTGCGAAGGCCCGTCTTGATGCCGATGTCGTTGTCCCGATCCACGCAGAGGACGAGGGTCTTCATCGTCAGGAGACTTAGCTATCCCATGATATATCAAACTTGCCGGACGGTTTGTAAACGGAAGGGCCTAGAACAGCGAGAGTCCCTCCTCGATCCGTCCGAGCTCGATGGGGGTCGTCCGCGAGCCCACGACCGCACCGTGGGAGTTCGCGACCATGCAGGCGCCGACCTGCGCGGCGCCGTAGTTGGCGGTCGTGATGACGACGGGCACCTGCAGGGTGGACTTCAGGACTTCCATCTCTCCCGGCCGCGCGTGCGGATGACACAGGACGCCCTTGTTCGTCGCGACCGCGACGCTGCCGACCGTCTTGATCCCCGCGATGGTCCCGCGCACCACGCTCACCCCGAGGACCTCTCCGATGAACGCCACCGCCTCGTCGTCGTAGCCGGGATGGACGACCGCCCCGTAGTCGTTGCAGAGGACGTTGTTCCCCACCGCGTTCAATCGATGCGGGAGCGGATAGACGGCGTCGCCGATCGCTTCGATCTCCGCCTCCTCGATGAACGGTGACGCGAGGATGCCTTTCGAATTCAATGCCAGGAGCGAGCCCACGACGGTCGAGTGCCCGACGCTCGTCACGATGGGCGACGTCTCAAGGGCACCGCCGATGTGGCGAATCGCGGACTTCGGGACATCCCGGGCCACAATCAGCAGCTCGTCGTTCGCCGCGCAGAAAACACCGATGTACGGGTTCCCCGCGATTTCGAGCCGCCGAAGCAATTGGGGTCCCTCAGTCCTCCGGGAGGGAGACGACGGCGGAGCCGTCCTCGAACTTGATCGCCTTGACGCGGATCCGGCGGGGCGGATGCTCGCGGCCACGCTTCCACAGGTACTCATTGAGGACATCGTCGATGAAGATCCGGTCCGGCTTCAGGTGTTGCTGCACGTGTTCCCGGATCGCCTTGATCGCCCGCGGCGTCCGGTCCGTGCGGGAGGCCGCCCAGGCGGCCCGCAAGGGGATGACCATGATGCGCTCTTCTTCCTGCTCGGCCATGGCCTCACGCCTTCAGCTTGTTCCGCCGCCAGGAGCGTTTCTTCGGGTGGCGGGTGAAGCGTCGCTTCGTGCGTTGGATGACCCAGGCCGGCACGCGGCGGTTCGACTTGACGGCCCTCAAGAGTCGGAGCTTCTTCGCGTACGGCTTGTTCTTCGCCACGTCAGCGCCTCTCGATCTTGATGTCCCGCTTGCGGGGGATGACGCGCTCGAGGATCTGCCGGAGGGTCGGGTCGTCGATCATGCGCTGCACGCGACCGCTCTGCGCGAGCGCGATCAGCTGGTTCTCGATGTTCTCCTTTAGCTCCGGGTAAGCGAGCTCGATTCGGCCGAGCCGCTCCCTCGCCTCCGGTGTCAGGATCTGGCGGAGGATCTGTTGCCGTTGGGCCTGCTGCTGATCGCGGTACTGCTGCTCGGCCTGGGCCTGCACCTGGGCCTGCTGGAGCTCCGCCATCTTCCGCCGTCGGATCGTGTCTAGCTCGTCCTCGTCCATCGACATTGGCTCACGGGCCTCCGGCGTATTTCGTGAGCTCGGGATTCGTCTTCGCGAGCTCAATCAGGATGTCATGGGAGAGGGAATCGAGGAGCTTGCGGCCCGCAGCGCTGATCGAGCGGCCTTTCTTCTCGGTCTTCGTGAGGAGGCCCATCGCTTCGAGCTGCTGCATCGCTTCCCGGGCGATCGACCGCGAACCGCGTCGCGGATGATACGGGGCCGAGCCGTCGTCCCGGCGGCCGCCGAACTCGGCGGCGAGGCGGGACGTACCGACGGGCCCGTGCAAGTAGACCTTGCGCAGGACGGCGGCGACGCGGCGATACCACCAGTCCTTCTGGACCGGCGCCTTCTCCGTGTGCACTCCGGTGCGTGCGAACGACGCCCATTCCGGCGGCTTGATCTTGCCTTCCGACTGCAGCTTCTCCTTGAGGCGCTCGATCAACAGCACCGGAGGTACGTCGTATGCGGTCGTCATCAGGAACACGCGTCGGTTCGCGCTTCATAAATCAAAGTCGTATTTGAAGGCTTGCGTGCTCCCCCGGAGGGCGCCATCATCGGGCGCGCCGGGGCGTTTTCCGGGAGGCGGGAGTCCGTCGTCGGCGCTTCCTCCGGTCAAGGAATAATCGCATCTCCTTCGTTCGTTCGAAGCCGAGACGTTGGTAAATCGGCTCGCCGAACGGTGACGCGTGGAGGAGCATCACGTTGATTCCCCGACCCTTCGCATATCGGATCGCCTCGCGAACGATGCGGGCCCCGTGGCCTCGACCTCGATGGGCGGGCTCGGTGTACATCGAGAGAAGGTATGCGGCCTCGGTCCCCTTCCAGTTCGGCCGTGGTTGCACCTGCATGATCCAGACGCAACCGCTCGCCACGGGTTGACCGTCGACGTCGACGATGAAACCGGCAAACCGGTTCGACTTCATCTGCGTCGTCGCCCAGTGGCGGTACGCCCGATCCGCCGCATCGAGGTCAGCTTTCGAGAACTGCGCGATGTCACTCCACATCCCGCGGCGGTGGCGAACGAGCAGACCCAAGTCAAGGAGAGTTGAACGACGGATCGTGCCTCGCTTCACGGTGCGCAGATTCGGGCCAGGGACTTCCCCTTTCCGCATCTGCGGCTGTTAACCTTATTTAAGGTTGAATTCGATGCGCTTTGGGATCGTGACGAACTGGCATTCTCATCCCGCGGAATCTTCATTTGGACTCGGCGCCTCCCACAAGTGTGTCTTCCGAATCCCGGGTCGTGGTCGCCGTCTCTGGCGCCTCCGGCGTGGAATACGCCCGGCGCCTCATCGAAATCCTAGGAGACCGCGCCGACGTCATCACGACGAAAGACGCCGCGACGGTCATCGAAATCGAGACCGGCCTCACCACGGAGGAATTCGCCGCGGGTGCGCGGTCGGCGTACAGCGATGATAACCTTGCGGCGGCGCCCGCGTCGGGCTCGGCCCGCTTCGGCGCCGTCGTCGTGGTCCCGTGCAGCGGCACGACCCTTGCGAAGATCGCGGCCGGCATCGCGGACAACCTCGTCACCCGGGCCGCGGCCGTGGCGATGAAGGAGAACCGGAAACTGATCCTCGTGCCCCGCGAAACGCCGGTCGGCGCGATCGCACTGGAGAACATGCTGAAGCTCGCCCGGCTCGGCGTCATCATCCTACCGGCATCGCCCGGATTCTACGGTCAGCCGAAACGGATCGCCGACCTGGTCGACTTCGTCGTCGCACGGATCTTGGACCACCTCGGCATCGAGCACTCGATCGGGGTGCGCTGGAGCGGCCCGGAGTGAGCACCCTCAGAGTTGGGCCGAAAGATCGAGGTACTCATCAAATTCCGCGTTGAGCCGCGCGACTTCCTGATCGGCGAGCACTCCCGGTGCGATGCGCGCGATCACCGTGACCCCGTTGACGAAGGCCATGTCGTTCGCCTTCCGGAGGAAGCGGATCACATCGGCCAGCGAGGACTCGGCGATAATCTCGTCGAGGCCGTCGTATAGGATCACGCCGCCTTTCCGTTCCCGCGTGATCTGGAGGATCGGCCTCAAACCGATCGGGTCGAGGTCTTTCGGGTCGATCGCGCCCGCCGCGTGGCCTGCGACCTGGACAATCGGAATCTCCTTCACGCCGAACTCGAGTCGCATGCGTTCCACGGCGGCGGAGGTCATGCACAGCGCCGGTCGACCGATCTTCGTGAGATCGCGCAGCCACGCGAACCCGATCGCGGGGTTGCTCGCGACGACGAGGTAGCGCTTGCCTTCGTCCAGATGACGGAGGAACTCGCTGCAGTTCGAGCACGGGGCCACGCGCGGATCCGTTCCCACCGGGACCGTCTGCAGTTCCCCGCACGACTGGCATCGCATCGAGACCTCGGGGGTCGTGCGGTCGGCCTCCACGGAAATCGGGGTACGGCAGTTCGAGCATTGGGTCAGGCTCGCGGCGCATGAGAGATGATACAGGACGCCGCACGTGCACCGGAACGCCGAGTCGGTGGCGAGGATCTCTCGCTGGCAATGGGGACACGTCCCGAGGAAGCCTCCAGTTTGGACCGGTCCCGTCGGGATCGCGACCTTCTTCACGACCACCCGGGTTTCCTCGTTCGCGGCGGCGGACGCCCGCGCAATCTGACCAGAGTAATACCCCCGCGTGCCGAATCCGAGCAACACGGCGAAGGCGATGGCCAGCACCCAGTAGGCGAACCCGGATACGAACACCCGGATGCCGAGGATCCACGTCGCGGTCGGGACGAAGTAGAAGAGGACCAGCAGCCCGATGGAGATGGCGCCGAGCCGATGGAGCCACTTCGCCCGGTGGACCGCCAGCCGGTAGGTCGCGGGGTACGACTCGCGGTACCGGACGAACGCATCGTGCTGCTGCCGCGAAATCGCGTACGCGCCGACGAGCATGACGGCGAACAGGATCTGCGGGTTTTCGAGGGCGTCAAACGACGCGTAGCGAATCGTCTCGCTGGGGAAGGCCGACGTATTTCGCGAGGAGCCGTACAGGAGAATCTCCCCGCCCGGGGTCCGGATCACCTGGAGCCCACCGGTTCGAACGACCGGAGCGGAGAAGCTGAGCGGGCCGACGAGATAATGGGTGTCGGCCTGGTCGACCTCGCCGTCCGGGAACGAAGGCGCATGGAGCGCGAAGTCGCGGATGAAGAACCCTCGTGCGTTTCCCGCGGCATCCGACGTGAAGTTCAGCCGAAGTCGCACCTCGCCGCCGAGGTAGGTCGCCAGACTCACGTTCGCGGTGGCCCAGACCCCGGGAGCAGTTGTCGGCAGCGTCGTACCGGCACCGAACGAGAGGTTCGTCCAGTCCGTGAACGCGGGCGCGTGAGCGACCTCGAGGCGAAGCCGATCCTGTGGGTCCGCGACCTGGCCCGTGTAGTTGAACGTGGCCCATGCCTGCGTTGCGTAGCGGAGGTCGAACGGGACGTAGATCGCCGAGGTGCCCGCGAGGAGGTTATCGGCCGTGGTCCGTGTTGCGGCGACCGCGTTGTTCGCGTACGTCCCGGTCGCGTTGTTCCCTGGCCAGAGGACCGCGCACGGCGAGGGAACCCCGGACGGACAGCTATTCGTCGTGAAGTTATGCCAGCCGCCTTCCAAGAGGAACGGCCAGGATCCCGGGTATGCACTTGAGGCCGTGAGCGTCGGCGACTGGACCGCCTCGTAGTTGAAAACCCGATACAACGACTCGGCCAACGCGGACGTCGGGAGGGACACCCGCGCGGAGCGGGTCGTCGTGTTCGCCTCGAAGAGGAAGCGGATCTCGACGTCGCCGGGCGAACTCGCGTTCGTGTTCGCGAGGCCCGACGTGCTCCGTTCGAACCCGACGCTGGAATCCGCGGCGTTCTCTCGCAGGTCGAACCGGAGTAGCTGCATGTACTGGACGATCGTGCCGCGGCCCGAGGCTTCGAGGACGTTTTCGAGTTGGTCCGTGTACCGAAGGCCTTCCAGCGGCTGGAGGGTTCCGTCCCCGTTCGCCGCTCCGGCGGTGCCGGCAAACGGGAAGCCCCGAGGAATCTGACCGTACGTGTCGAACATGTCCACGATCTTCGCGCGCAGCTCCGCCGCCTTCGCCCCGGTCAGCGTCCACGTCACATGTCCGCCGCCGTTCAGGTCCGAGGTCCCGAAGAGTTCGTAGTCGGTCGTGACGACCATGTGGCCCGCTGGATTCTGGCCGATCGCGGGAGTGAAAACGCTCCAGAAGATCAACAGGAAGGTTATCACAGCGAGGGCGGCTGGGCGCGCCGAACCCATGACCGCGAAGGAAGGCTCCCGTCGGATAAAGGCTTGCGTCGCGTTTCGATATCCAACACTGAGCCTGCCGATTCGAAAAGATAAAAACCGCCCTCGGGTATCGTGGCCCCGTGGTTCCGCAAGATTTGTCGAAGCTGCTCGCGGGCGGCGTCGACCTCGAGCAGGAATTCGAGCGGGCCACGAAGACGCTCGAGTCAATCGGCCTCTCCGGGTACGAGGCCCGCGGATACATCGCGCTCGTGGCCCACGGATACGGGAGCGCGGAGACGATCGCCGAGACGGCGCGGATCCCCCGGACGTCCGCGTACAAGGTCCTACAGAGCCTGTGCCAGAAAGGATTCGCCATCTCGACCCGCGGCCGGCCGACCATCTTCAAGCCGGAGGCGCCCAGCAAGGTCAAAGGCCGGGTGATCGACCACCTCGAGGACACGTTCGCGAAGCTCGATCTGCTCCACGAGGTCTTGCGTTCGAAAGGGGAGCCGCAGCTCGTCTACACGATCGTCACGAAGACCCGCGTCTTGGAGAAGATCGGCGAGTTGATCGACCAGTCTTCGGAGACGTGCATCATCTCCACACCGACGTTCTCCGAGATCCGCGAGAACGTGGGGAAGAAGATCGAGCAGGCGATCGCCCGCGGCATCCGGTTCACGATCATCACGGAGCCGGGTCAGAAAATCCCGGAAGGGGCGGGCGTCGTGAACCGCAAAGGCCTCATCGCGACCGACGTGATCGTGGACGGTTCCGCTGCCTTGATTGCGGCGCCCGACCTGTCCGCGTGCGGCTACACGGACAACGCGTCGCTGTCGCGGCATCTGGAGAACTTCCTCGAGATCATCATGAATCTAAAGGAGTGATGCCGGAACGTGGTCAGTTCTGCGCGCTCCTTCGACGTCGTTGTGATCGGGGCCGGCCCGGCGGGCGGTTACCTCGCGGGTAAAGTCGCGGCGGCCGGATACGAGGTCGCGCTGGTCGAGGAACATCGTGAGATCGGGGAGCCGATCCAGTGCGGCGGCCTCGTCACCCCGCGGGTCTTCGAGTACGTCGACTGCAAGGAGACGATCATCGGGGCCGTCCACGGGGCCGAGCTGTATTCGCCTTCGGGCCGACGGCTCGTGATCGACGGCCACGACACGCAGGCGGTCGTCGTGCAACGCGCGATGTTCGACCGGGCGATCGCCACGGATGCGGTTCGGAAGGGCGCGCACACGTTCCTCGGTGCCCAGGCTCAAGCCGCACGGTGGGACGACGGCGGCGTCGAAATCTCAATCGACCAGGACGGGGAGCCGCGAAAACTGCACGCGAAGCTGCTGGTCGGCTGCGACGGCGTCCGCTCGAACGTGGCGAAGTGGTTCAACATCCTCCGCCCGAGGAAGATCCTACCTGGGTTCGAGGTAGAGATGACCGGTGTGCGAGGAGATCCGGGATTCGTCACACTGTTCATCGGGAACGAGATCGCTCCCGGCTTCTTCGGCTGGATCATCCCAAGCGGGGACACGGCCCGGGTGGGCTTGTGCGTCGGCGAAGGGAACGCGTACGCCTACCTGGAAAAGATGTTGACTCGACCCGAAGTGAGGCAGTACACGAAAGGCGCCCAGCCGATCCTCTACATCGCGGGAGGCATTCCACTCGGATTCCCCCGTCGAACGTACGCGGACAACGTCCTGGTCGTCGGAGACGCAGCATGCCAGGCCAAGGCCGTATCGGGAGGCGGAATCTTCACCGCGCTCACCTGCTCGAATTTCGCAGCGCAGACAGCCATCGAGGCGCTGGAGACCGGTGACTTGTCCGCGCGGGTGCTCCACCGGTACCACCGTGCGTGGACGAAGTCAATCGGCAAGGAACTGCGGAAGGACCTTGCGATCCATGAGAGCTTCAGCAAGCTGACCGACGACCAGTTCGAGGAACTGTTCGACATCTTCGACAGCCCCGAGATGTTGCGCCTCATCGAGAAGAAAGGGGACATCGACTTCCCCTCCAAGGTCGGTTGGGCACTCATCAAAGAGGATCCGAGACTACTGAAGTACGTCGGGAAGGCGCTCCGGGCGATGATCGCGAAGAACGTGGGAATCTAGCCCTGGGGACAATCGGTCTGCCACTTGTCATCGACCTTGTTTCCATTTCATCGTTGCTCGCCAGGATACCTCGACAACGCGAACCCCGCGCTCCGCGGCTAAACCCAACAACGAGGACTCGAATGCTTCGCCTAGGACAGGCCCGAGTTCTGCAGACGGTCTCACGATTCCGCGGAGGACACCGTCTTTTGTCCGCAACCCATATGCCTTCATTCTCGAGGCGGAGGATCCAAGGAGTGTCGAGGCAAATGCGTGGAGCTGCGGCAATTCCACCTGGCTCATCGCTTCCCACGGAGCATCGAAACTCCGGCTCCGCACCGCACGTCGCACCTGAATCCCCCGGTCGTCGACTTGATACATGACGTCGCGAAGCCCGAGAAATGCAGCGGGCACCGCGAAGGCAGCGAATGCCAACCCGAGCCACCGAACCACCTGAGCGATTGCGTTGGGGATCGCCTGGCTCGGCGCTGGCAAGAACCAGATCGGGACGATGATGATCAGGACAAACAGGAGGATGCCAACGGATGGTTTCCATCGCCTGCCGGCAAAACGGAAAGGGGAAGTAACCCCGGGAGGCGCTCGTTCGGAAGCGAGCCGCGGTTGCCTTCGCTTCTGTCGCCAAACCCGGAGCCGGTATCCGGCGTACGTGAGGGCGAACGCGAGAGGCAGAGCGAGGAGAGCGGCAACAACCTCACCCGCCAACCAAAAGAAAATGGCCGCGGGGGAAGGCGGAGGACCGCTTGGAATCGAGAAGACGATGAATGGACCGAGGACCACCGCCCATAGCAGGAGGGCTCGGTTTCGAATCTTCCGCCGTACCGCCGGATCCATTCCCACAGATAGAGCAAAGCGCGAGGGGAGTCAAGATGGCTCGCCTCGCTTGAGCCGTCCGGCTCAAGCCGAGCGCCGATGACTCCCGGTTCGCCGATTGTCCTCGCCGCGAGGTCAGCGGGCCAAAACCTGGAATGACCCGCACACCACTTCGCACCATGAGAGGATGCCTGGTGGGATGCATGTCGCGGAGCATCCCTTGAGTTGAACATGACCTGCATTGAGGATTAGGATTGCGCTGTAGTTTGTCGTTTCTCTGACCATAGAGCGTAACCCCATCCAACAAAGCTCAGACTCAACACGATGCCGACGATATTGAAAATGAGAATCGTCGGCGACCCGGAACCTGAAAGGCCAGACGCAGTCGCGACGCCCGAGAGAACGAGGACCGCGAGACCCAGGATAAAAATTGCGGGGATTACTGCCATGACAACAAGCCAGACTGTCCAGCGTGGAAGAACCGCGGCACGGACCATCGCGGCTCCAAATGTGATCCAACCGCCGAAGAAAAGGAGGAAGCTCAGCGCAAGTGCGACCAAATAGGCGGATGACGATCTCAGGGAGTCGTACAATGCGGGATCATTCGCGACGAGAAAAGGAAAGATGATGACCTCAATCCACAGTAGCTCCATGCCATCTGAAATCGCACCGATGAGAGTCAGGGCAAATCCAAGCAGTCCTAAGCGGCCTGTTTCCTCGGCTTGGCGGGCGTACAACCCAATCAAGCCAAAGATGAGCGGTATCGCTGACACGAATGCAAGAAGATGTGCTGGCACCCAGCGGCTGCTGGCGACGTCCGAGGCCGTCTCACTTAAAGGATGAATGACGAGGCCGACGACTCCAAGGATGCCGCCAATCATCAGGGCCACTCCGCTCGCGCGGATCAGGTGTGAGGTCTTCATGACATGTCAAGGCTCCCCGCTTCTGTGGAATGCCGGAGACGCATTAGAAGCTTGCCCGAGGGATGATGCCGAAGATCAGGTCGGCAATCGATTGCGGCCACCTCCTCTTTCGCCACGGCTAGTCCACCCTACAGGCGGTTCGAATCCGGTCGACCGCGGACCAGCCGAATCTTAGCCACTGAAAGTACGACTCTCGTGAGACCCGAAACTAGTACAATGACCGACGGTACTCCTAGTGTCACCCGTACGGTAGCAAGATCAGAACGAATGCCACTGCCCTTCCTGGGGCAGCAGCACCTCGCGGCCCTCGAGGGCATCGGCGAGGATTTGTCGATTTTCTCCATGCATCAGGACTACCCGTTGCGGATCGCATCCTTCGATGAAACGAATCAGGTCATCGTGGCCGGCGTGCGCGCTGAAGTCGAACTTCTGCCACTCGCACTTGATGTCGACCGTGACGCCGTACAGGTCGATCACACCTTCCTCGACAAGCCGCCGACCGTTCGTCCCTTCGACTTGGTAGCCTGTCAGGAGGACCGCGCTCCGCGGATCCTCCCGGATCACCTCGAGGTACCGCAGCACAGGTCCACCATCGAGCATCCCGCTCGTCGTCACGATCACCTCGCCGCGCAAGGCCAGTTCGCCCTCCCGATGGTTTCGCACGACATGGGTCCGGTTCATCGCTTTTCGCAGCGCCTTCACGGAGCGGACATACTCCGGGTTCTCGACGTAGATCGAGTTCACTTTCTTCCCCATGCCGTCCAGCCACACCTCGTGCCGGGCTTTCGCGAGCGTCAGGAGGACGTCCTGCGTCCGGCCGACCGCGAACGAGGGGACGAGGGCGAGGCCGCCGCGGTTGACGACCTGCTCGATCTTCCGCAGGAACGCGTGCTCCGACTTGAGCCGCTCCGGATGCTGCCGCCCCGCGTACGTCGATTCGATGAACAGCGTGTCGCAATGGACGGGACGGGCGCCCAATACGAGGTCCGTGGTGAGCGTGTGCAGGTCCCCGGTGAACAAGGTCGTCTCGGTCCCGTTCACCTCGTACATCGTCGCGCCGGGGATGTGGCCCGCGGGATGGGCGGTAATCTCGAGGTCGCCGATGTCCACGTTGTCCCCGAAATCGATCGTCCGGTATCGGCGCCGCGCGGTCCGGAGGTCGCTGTCATCGAACGGCGCGTCGAAGCCCTCGGCGTCCGCGATCTTCAGGGAATCCGCCAAGAGAAGATCCGCGACATCCGCGGTCGGAGGCGTCAGGACGACGTCCACATCCTGGCGTCGGGTGACCCACGGGATCATCCCCGTGTGGTCGAGATGGGCATGGCTGATGAACATCCCGTCCACGGGAGGCGCGGGCATCGGGTACTGCGGCGGGTCGCGAGGCAGCAGTCCGTAATCGAACAGGAGGGAAGTCGGTCCCTTCTTCAGGATCATACCGAGGCGGCCGACCTCCGAGGCGCCGCCGAGAAACTGGAAGTCCATCGCTTCCGCCGTCGATGGACCGGGGCGCTATAAGACCTTCGCGCTGCCTGGAAGGAAGAGTCGTTGGCATCGGATCGCGCGCGCCATCCGATGTCGGCCCAGGAGGACCATCGCGGCATCCAGCAACCGGTCGGACCCGAAGAATCGGTCCGCGAAGCGCTTGATGCGCACGCCTTCGGCCAAGGGCCCGCCGACGGCCGTCCGCCATCGCGCCTCGTACTCGTCGAGCGGCGTGCCGTCGAGGAGATGATCCGCCGCGGTCAAGCCCGCGTAACGGCCCGCGATCATCGCGACATTGTTCCCCCCGCCATTCGTCGCCATGACCATGCCGGCGGCGTCGCCGACGAGCATGACGTTGTCCTTCACCGTTCGCGGCGGCCGCC
>Ga0209238_1000203_pt1 | contig 19705 bp, 13 predicted proteins | sample GraSoi013_1_20cm_FD_185823 | JGI IMG/M metagenome (GOLD analysis project Ga0209238, IMG submission 185823) | Grasslands soil microbial communities from the Angelo Coastal Reserve, California, USA - Sample 10_02_2013_1_20cm (SPAdes) (version 2) | ecosystem: Environmental > Terrestrial > Soil >...
GCGCGAACGGGTCCACGTACTGGGCGGCTTCCTCCTCGCTGCCGTTCGTGGCCTCGAGCCGATAGCTGCGCGCAATCCCCAGCAGCGGGTCGATCACCAGGCGCGCGGCGCGACTGCCGGCAGCCTCGGCGATGGTGAGCGCGCGGGCGTACTCGGCGCGCGCGGAAGGGTAGCGGCCCATGTGCTCGAGCCAGTGCGCGTAACGATCCAGCGGGCGGATGACGCGCGCATCCGTGCTGCCCCAGGCGCTCTGGGCGACCCGCACCGCGTACTGGAACTCACGGTCCGCCTCGCCATGGCGCTCGAGATTCACCAGGCTGCCGATCAGCGGATAGAGGATCGGCATCTGCCCGGGGTTCAGCAGGCCGTCGAGATTGCGGCTCAGATCGAGCGCGCGCTGCAGCGTGACGCTCGCGTCCTCATACTGCCGCGTGGCGTAATACGTTGCACCGAGCCCCTGCAGCGGGCGCAACAGCAGACGGTCAGCGTTGCCGCCGGTGTCGGCGGCGATCTTCACGCTGCGCAGGTAGGCCTCCTCGGCATCCTTGTAGTCGCCCATGCGGTACCGGGTGGTGGCGAGATTGGCCAGCGGATTGACCAGCTCGCGATCGTTGGCGCCGTACTGCTCCTGGGTGAGCGCCACGAGTTTCTCGGCCAGCGGCAGCGCGTCCGGGTAGCGGTGTGCATCGAACGCGGCACGGAAGTCCCGGTATACCGCCACCCGCTCGGCATCGGTCACGGCGAGCGCCGCGGCCGGCGCCAGCACCGCCGCCGCCAGCATCAGGAGCAGCTTCAAGGGTCTCACCGGGCCCGTCCAGGTCAGCGCACAACGCGCTGTAGGAAATGGTAGCACCGCGATGCGGCGCTGCGCGCCGCCGGAGCCGCGCCCGGGCGCTGCGCTGGCGCAACGGCGCGCGCGCCTTGCAGCGGGACGCGGGCACTTCTAAGCTGTCGGAAAACAACATCCGCGGTTGCGATGGGGGGATGCAGATGGCAGGCCCAGAAGGGCGGCTCGCGCTGCTGGCCGGAGCGAGCGGGCTTGCCGGCGGCTACGCGCTCGCGGCGCTCCTCGAGGCGCCGGACATCACTCGCGTGCTGGCCGTTTCACGGCGGCCGCTCGGGCGTGAGCACCCGCGACTCGCCAATCGCATCGTGCAATTCGAGCATCTCGAGGCGCAGCTCAAGGGCACCAGCTGCGACGTTGCATTGTGCTGTCTTGGCACGACCCTGCGCCAGGCCGGCTCGCAGGAGCGCTTTCGCGCGGTCGACATCGAGTGCGTGCTGGCGTTTGCGCGCGCCGCCAGGGCGGCGAATGCCCGGCGCTTTGTCATCATATCGAGCGTGGGCGCGGACCCGGGCGCGGGCAACCTCTACCTGCGCACCAAGGGCGAGATGGAGCAGCGGCTGGTGGACGCGGGCTTCGAATCGCTGGATATCCTGCAGCCTTCGCTGCTGCTCGGCTGGCGCCGCGAGACGCGCCCGCTGCAGCTCGCGGCACGCGCCTTCATGCCGCTGGTGAATCCCCTGCTGCGCGGCAGGTACATTCCCTACCGTGCCATCCCAGCGCGTGCCGTGGGCGAGGCCATGCTCGGCGCCGTTCGCAGCGGCCGACGCGGCGTGCAGCGCTACACCTACGAGGGTATCCAGACGCTGGCGCATCTCGGGGCTTCGCGTACGCGCACGCCGGCGCAGCCCAAGGCGCCCGCCCGCGCACGGTAGTCACGGGACTTCCGGGCACGAGCTGGATGCGCGCCGCGCTCGCCATCGCCCTCGCGCTGCTCGCCGCCGCGTGCAGCAGCCTCCCCGCGACCCCGCCCGCGCGCCCGCAACAGGGGGCCGCGATCGCGCGGGCGGCGACGGCGCTGATCGGCACCCCGTACCAGTTCGGCGGCGCCGACGCCGCCGGTTTCGACTGCAGCGGGCTGGCGCGGTACGTGCACGAGCGCGCAGGTCTGGCCATTCCGCGCACCGCCGCCGAGCAGCAGCGCGCGGCGCACCCGGTGCCGCTGAAGCAGCTGCAGCCCGGGGACCTGGTGTTTTTCCGCATCCGCAAGCGCGGCATCGATCACGTCGGCGTCTATACCGGAGCTGGCCGCTTCATCCACGCGCCCCGCGCGGGGCTGGCCGTGAGGTATGGCGATCTGCGCGGCGACGGCTTCTACGCGCGGCGCCTGGTGGGTGCCGGCCGCTTCTGGGACCGGGAAATACCTCCGGCGCTCCGGTGAGACATAACGCGGCGCGCCATACCGTAGAAGCCCGACGTGAGAAGCGCGACACAGAATCGGGACTTGACTGCAATCCGCGACGCTTTGACACTTGGGCCTTAGTGACAAGGGCAAACTCGTCGAAAGACGGGGACGCAAAGCTACCGGTCTAAAGGGGCGATCCCATGACGGCGGGGCTGCCACGATCGCGCAGCCAAGCGCGAGCGCTCGCACTCCTGCCGTCGCGCGAATCAGCGCAGTCCTCGAAGACCGTGTCCGTTGAGGGTTTCGGTTTCCGGGGAAGTCTATGACAGCAACGGCCAACTTCTCTTCGGCGCGCACCGGCGCCGAAGCAAGGCATACCGAGGCACCGGCGGCCAACGCCGCGCCGTTCGTTCTCAACCTGTGCTCATCCACGACGCCGATGGCGCTCGCGCAGACGGATCTGCCGGAGCTCAAGCGCTTCACGTTCTTCGTCAGCCGGCGCTTCGAGGAAGGGCGGGAGCGCTTTCGTCTGCACATGGGCTATTTCGCCACGCTGGCAGAGGCCGAGGAGTGGCTGAGCGTCGTGCGCGAGATCTACCCGGGCGCCTGGGCCGGCGAGGCCCCGGGCCGCAAGCTGCGCGAGCGGGCCACGGCTGCGGCCGCCGCTCAGGCCCGGCATGCCGCGGGACCTCAGCCGCGGATTGCGCCCGCGCCCTCGCGCGCCCGCGCGGCAACGCCGGCCGCCGCGGCCGCGCCGCCCGCCCCGCCGAACCCCCTTCGCGTGCCCGTCGTTCACGCTGCGCCGCGGCGCCCCGCCACGGCGCCGACGGTGGCTGCGCCGGTTGCCCGGCCGGCCGTGCCCCGGACCTCGGCGCCCAAGCCGGTCGCCGGACGTGCGCCGCCGCCTGCGCCCGTGCGCACACCGCCGGCCGCGGCGAGGTCCGCCGCGCCACCGGCCGCGCGCGCCACCGGCCGCAGCGTGAGACCGGTGTTTGCAGACTCGAACGTGCGCGAGGTGCTGGCGGCGCTCGGCGATGCCAGCGCCACCGGCGAGACGCGCATGATGCACGCGCCGGCGGCGCCGCGCGCGATGCCGCCCGAGAGCAGCCCGCTCTCCGACACGCAGGTGTTGAGGATGCTCGAGGCTCGTCTCCCCGAGGGCGGCGAGCCGCCGTCCGCCGAGCTCGCGCATGGCAGCATTCCGATGCTCAAGCCCGACGATACCGGGACGCGCCGGGCACTCAAGGAGGCGGTCGTCAACAACGCGCCGGTGTCCTTTGCGGTGCAGCTGCAATGGTCGGTGCAGCCGGCCGAGCTCGACAAGGTGCCTTCGCTGGCCATCTTCAGCGCCTACACCCTGTATACCGTCGAGGGCAGCCGCGACGGGCGCAAGTGGTATGGGTTGCGTCTCGGCTTCTTCAGCGACGCCATCTCCGCCAAGCAGGTCGCCCACTACGTGCGCTCGGAGTTCGCCTCGGTCGCCGTGGTGCCGGTGAGTCCCCAGGAGAAGACGCGCGCGACGGATCAGGACGTGAAGGCCGCGAGGCTGGCGGCTCCGGTCGCAACCCGCTCGCCTTCCGCGGACGAATTCAAGCTCATCGACGACGACAAGGCGAACATCGCGGTGGCGGCGCTGCTGCACAGCAGGCAGCAGGCGGCAGGCAACCCGGCGGCTGCGCCCTCAGCCCGGCCGACGCCGAAGGAGGCGATGGGCCGCAGCGTGCGCCAGCCCGCCAAGGGCCGCAGTCGCGGCAAGGTGGTGGGTGCGCGCGAGCGCCGTGGCCCGCACACTCTGGAGGAGACGCTGGAGATTCTCGGCGCGAGTCAGCTCACGATCGATAACGGCACCGGCGAGACCCTCAACGACTCGGGGGTGCGTCACCTGCGCGTCGAAGTGCAGAAGAATTCGCCGTTCACGCGGCTCCTCGAGCACCTCAGCGAGCGGATGAAGAAGCTGTAGTCCCGGCGTCGAACTCCGCCAGCATCCAGCGCCGGTACGCCTCCATGTTGGGCTCGCGGCCGAGGAAGTCGCGTACCAGCTGCGCGGCGGGCCTGGTGGAGCCGGGCTCCAGTACCGCTTGCCGGTAGCGCATGCCCGCCGGACCGTGCAACAGGTTTTGCGGATCGAAGTGCGCGAAGAAGTCCAGCGCGATCACCTTGTCGAGCACGTAGGTGTAGTAGTTCGAGCTGTAGCCGTTCAGGTGCGTGAAGCTCGCCCAGAAGTGATCGCCCGGCACGAACGCGCTGGTGTTGAAGCGCTCGAAGTCGCGCCGGTAGAGCGCGTCGAAGTCCAGCGTCGCCGGCGGCAGCGTATGCAAGTCCAGTGACACCGCCGTGTACATGAGCTGGCGCTGCTGGCCGCTGGCGCGCCCGTAGGCGTCGGCGCGGGTCATACGCGTGAACAGCTCCCGGGGCAGCACCTCGCCGGTCTGGTAATGGCGGGCGAACGAGGTCAGCACGCCGTAATCATGGAAGAACTCTTCCAGCATCTGCGAGGGCGCCTCGATGAAATCGCCCTCCACCAGGAAGCCGCCCTCGCCGACGAACGCGTTCTGGCTGCCGATGACGTGATGCATGAGATGACCGAACTCGTGCAGGAACACCACCACGTCCCCGTACTGCATCAGGCCCGGGTCACCGGCTGTGCCGCCCGCGAAGTTGCACACCAGCGCAGCCTCGGGCAGCTGTCGGCCGCGGATACCGTAGGTGAGCGGCTGGGTGGAGAACCACTTGTCCTTGCCTGCGCGCGGATGCATGTCGAGGTAGATGCGGCCGAGCCTCACCTGGCCGTCGAAGACGTCGTAGGTGCTGACCGACGGATGCCAGGCGTGCACCCCGGCCACCGGTTTGATGTCGACGTGCAACAGCGTCGCGGCGGTGGCGATCACGCCGCGCTCGACCTGAGCGTAGGGGAAGTAGGGCCGCACGCTCTGCGAGTCGAAGCTGAACGTGGCACGCCGGTACTGCTCCTGCCAGTAACGCGCATCCGCGGCCGAGATCTTCTGCATCGACGGCTCGCGCTCGCGGGCGAACGCCAGCAGCGCCGCATCCTCGCGCGCGCCCGGCTCGCGCGAGGCCGCATCGATGTTGCCGAGGTATTCGGCCAGCTTGGCCGGCGAGCCGATCATCTGGTCGGCCATGGCAAAGTCTGCCCAGGTCGGATAGCCCAGCAGGCGCGCCAGCTCCTCGCGCCGCGCGAGCAGCGCGCGCAGCGTCTCGCTGTTCGCCGGGTAACCGACCTGCTGGGCCGCGAGATACAGTCTGCCGCGCAACTCCGCGCTGTTGGAGAACCTCTGGGCCGGCCAGCCATCCGGCGGGTCGGTCGTTATCCTGACGTGTCCCTCGGCATCGGCGGGGTGCGTGGCGAGGTAGTCCGGCGGCAGTCCGTCGAGCTGCCCCTTGTCGGCCACGGTCGTGCGCACGTCATCGTGCACCGCGCGCTCGAACGCCAGGCCGAGCTCGGTGATCTTGTCCTGCAGCGCCTTGATCTGCGCCCGCGTGGCGTCGTCCTTGTCCACGCCGGCGAGGCGGTACTCGAGCAGGGTGTGCTCGAGATAGTGCCGGGTGGCCGCGTCCGCCGGGGAGGGCACCGCGGCGAGCGCGCGGTAGACCGCCTGGTTCAGGCTGAGCGCCGTATAGGCGGCATTCGCGGTCTGGGTGAGCGCCTGCGCCTTGTCGCGCAGCTCCCGGGTGGTCCCTACGCCATACAACACGCTGGACTGTGCGACCGAGAGCATGAGCTCGTTCGCCGCATCATCGTACGGACGCAGGGTATTGCCCACGGTGCGCGCACGCTTCACGGCCAGGAGGCGCCCGATATCGGCCTCGGCGCGGCGCAGGTGCCGGTGCACCCACGCGTCCAGGGCCCCCGGGTCCTCGCCGGCCTCCCAGGCGTGCAGGTCCAGGGAGGCTGCGCCCCGGCCCGCTGCGGCCCCCGCCGCCCGGGCGGGCAGGGCGGACAGGGCGGCGCAGGCCAGCACGGCTACGGCGAACGGCAAGGAATGTCCGCGAGGCGATCGCTCGACCATGATGACTCCCTGGATGTGTGCCGCGCTCGAGGGCACGTCGGCGCTCATTGTGAAGCCAGTCTAGCTCGAAGTGGCGCCGGTTTGCGGCACGACGCTGTTTCCGGGCGACGGAACGTGAGAGCACTCAGCGCTTGCCGAACAGTTTTTCCAGTTCCGTGCGCGCCTTGTCCACCTCCGCGGTGTTGGGCGGCGTGAACGCCGCGGCGCGCGGCTTGAAGTGATCACAGAAGTTCGCGTGCGTCTTGTCGCTCACTTCCTCCGCGGTCGGCTCGCGGCAGTGCTTGGCGACGCGCGTGTCGTACTCGATGCACATGCGGCACACGTGCAGCTCGGCGTGGCACTGCGGGCACTCCTCGAGCCGTCGCAGCGGCAGGGTGAGCTCGGCGAGCGGCGCGCCGCATTTCCAGCAGACCAGATCATGGGCCATGCCTCGGATATCATACCCCGGTAGGATATGAGGCGGCCGGCCGCGCGCCGGTGAGCCGCGCGCCGCGCGGCCACCGACGAGCTCATCGACGCCGTGCACAGTTCAAGTGAGACCGCCTGCAAGTCAGATCGCCGTGACGGATGCCGCCGGGTTGCAGGAGGAGCACTCGCACGTGTTCCTCGGCGCCGGCCACGCGAGCAACGAGCGCAAGGCCTGGGCGGTCATCGCTCTGTGCGCGGCGATGATGGTGCTGGAGATCGGCGGGGGGATCGCCTTCGGCTCGCTCGCCCTGGTGGCGGACGGCCTGCACATGTCGACCCACGCGATCGCCCTGCTGATTGCCGCGTGGGCCTACACCTTCGCCCGCAAGCACGCGCGCGATGCGCGCTTCAGCTTCGGCACCGGCAAGCTGGGTGATCTGGCCGGCTTCACCAGCGCCGTGGTGCTGGCTCTCGTTGCGCTGCTCATCGGTTACGAAGCCGTGCGGCGCTTCCTGGCGCCGGTCCCGATCCAGTTCCGCGAGGCGATTCCGATCGCTTTTCTCGGCCTGCTGGTGAACATCGTGAGCGCCTGGCTCCTGAGCGGCGCAGACGCTCACACGCACCCGCAGGCTCACGCCGCGGGGCCCCATGAGCAGGCCGCGCACGGCGTGCACCGGGATCACAATCTGCGGGCGGCATTCATCCACGTGGCGGCCGACGCCGCCGTGTCGGTGCTCGCCATCCTCGGGCTCACGGCGGCCCGCTTCCTGGGTTGGATGTGGATGGACCCCATGATGGGAATCGTGGGCGGAGGTGTCATCGCGTCATGGGCTTATGCCCTGGTGCGCGACACGAGCCGCATCCTCCTCGACATGACCCCGGATACGGCGCTCGCCGCGCGCATGCGGCGGCGTCTGGAGCAGGACGGCGACCGGGTGGCGGACCTGCACCTGTGGCGGCTCGGTCCGGGCCATTTTGGCGCCATCGTGTCGATCGTGCCCCGCGAGGCGCGGGACGTGCATTTCTACCGCTGTGCGCTGCGCGGCTTCTCCTGCCTGTCGCACCTGACGATCGAGGTCGTGAGCCCGAAGCGCGGCGCGGCGCCGTCCTAGCGCTGCGGCGCCGCCGGCCGGGTGCGCTGGCGCAGGAAGTCCTCGAGCACCCGGCCGGTGTGGGAGTGCTTGCTGCGGCGCGCGATCTGCGCCGGCGCGCCCTGGGCGACGATGCGCCCGCCCCCATCGCCGGCCTCGGGCCCCAGGTCGAGGATCCAGTCCGCTTCGGCCATGACATCGAGGTTGTGCTCGACCACGACCGCCGTGTTGCCGGCGGCGACCAGCCGGTGCAGCACGTGCAGCAGCTTCTCGACATCGGCCATGTGCAGACCCACGGTGGGCTCATCCAGCACATACAGCGTGTGCTTCGGTTTGTGCCGCGGGCCGCGGGCGGGCTCGTCGCGCACCTTCGAGAGCTCGGCGACCAGCTTGATGCGCTGGGCTTCCCCGCCCGATAGCGTGGGGCTGGGCTGCCCGAGCGTGAGGTAGCCCAGGCCCACGTCCTGCAGGAGCTTGAGGGCATGATGCACGCGCGGATGGGCCGCGAAAAACCCGACCGCATCCTCGACGCTCATCGCCAGCACATCCCCGATGCTGGCCTCCCGCCACGACACCGCGAGCGTCTCGGAGTTGAAGCGCCGCCCGCCGCAGACGTCGCACAGCACCTTGACGTCGGGCAGGAAACTCATCTCGATGGTCTGCATGCCCTGCCCTGCGCACGCCTCGCAGCGGCCGCCGGCGGTGTTGAATGAGAAGCGGCTGGCGCCGTAGCCGCGAATGCGCGCCTCGGTGGTACCGGCATACACGCGGCGGATGTCGTCCCAGAAGCCGATGTAGGTCGCGGGGCAGGAGCGCGGGGTCTTGCCGATCGGCGTCTGGTCCACTTCCAGTACGCGATCGAGGAGCTCCAGCCCCTGCACCGCCGCGCAGCCCATGAGCTTCACGCCGGCGGCGCGCTTGCGGGCGCGGCTCCCGGGCGCGTTCTGCCCGAGCAGCCGCCGCAGATTCGCATACAACACGTCGCGCGCCACGGTCGATTTGCCCGAACCGGACACGCCGGTGATCACGACCAGGCGCCCGAGCGGGATGCGTACGTCGCTCCCGGTGATGTTGTGCAGCGCCACGCGCTGCAGTGTCAGCAGGGGTGTGGCGGCGTTCACCGCGCGCTGCGGGCGCGCCGGATGCAGCAGCGGCTCGCGCAGGAAGCGCCCGGTGGTCGAACGCGGGTTGCGCATGAGGTCCTGCACCGTGCCGGCACCCACCAGCTCCCCGCCGCGCACGCCGGCCTGGGGACCCAGGTCCAGCACGTGATCGGCGCGGCGGATGGTCTCCTCGTCGTGCTCCACGACCACCAGCGTATTGCGGTGCCCGGCGAGCTCGGCCAGGCAGCCGAGCAGGATGCGGTTGTCGCGCGGATGCAGCCCGATGGTGGGCTCATCGAGCACGTAGCACACGCCCTGCAGGTTCGAGCCCAGCTGTGCGGCGAGGCGGATGCGCTGCGCTTCGCCCCCCGAGAGCGTGGGCGCGCCGCGATCGAGCTGCAGGTACCCCAAGCCGACACGCTCGAGGAATTTCAGGCGCGCGCGGATTTCCGCCAGCAGATCGCGCGCAATCTGCCGCTCACGCGGGCCGAGCCTGAGCCGGGCGAAGAATTCGCCGCTGGCGCTGACCGATTCACCCGCCAGCGCGGCGATCGAGTGCTCGCGGAAGCGCACGTTGAGGGCCGTCGGGTTCAGCCGCTGCCCGCGGCAGGCGCCGCAGGGCTGCGGCTCGCGCGCGTACCACTCGTTCCACCACAGTTCCTCGCCGCTTTGCCGCTCATCGAAGCCCGGCATCTCGACGCCGGTCCCGTAACAGCTCTCGCACCAGCCGTGTCGGGAATTGAAGGAGAACAGACGCGGGTCGAGCTCGGCGAAACTGCGGCCGCAGCAGGGACAGGCGCGCTTGGTGGAGAACACCGTCGCCCGGGAGGACTGCGGTCCCAGCACGTGCACCAGCCCCTTGCCGAAATCGAGCGCGCGGGCGAGAGATGCGCGCAAGGCGGCCTCGCTGCGCACGGCGACGTCGATTTCCGCAACCGGCAACTCGATGGTGTGCTCGCGGAAGCGCGACAGGCGCGGCCACGGCGCCGTCGGCAGCATCTGGCCATCGACACGCAGTGTCTTGAAGCCCTTCCTGGCCGCCCACTTGGCCAGATCGGTGTAGTAGCCCTTGCGCGCCACGATGAGCGGCGCCAGCAGCGCGATGTGCTTGCCGCGGTAATCGCGTACCAGGCGCGCGCCGATCGAGGCCGCGCTCTGCGGCTCGATCGGCCGATCGCAGTCCGGGCAGTACTGCGTGCCGAGCTTCACGTACAGCAGCCGCAGGAAGTGATAGATCTCGGTGAGCGTCGCCACGGTGCTCTTGCGGCCGCCGCGGCTGGTGCGCTGCTCGATGGCGACCGTGGGCGGGATGCCGTAGATCGCGTCCACGTCCGGGCGCGCCGCGGGCTGCACGAACTGGCGCGCGTAGGCGTTCAGCGATTCCAGATAGCGGCGCTGGCCCTCGTTGAAGAGAATGTCGAAGGCGAGAGTCGACTTGCCCGAGCCGGACACGCCGGTGATCACGGTGAAGCGGTCGCGCGGGATCTCGACGTCGATGTTCTTGAGGTTGTGCTCGCGCGCCTTGTGAATGACCACCGCGTGGCGGTCGCGGCCGTTACCGCCGTGGTAGTGCGCGCGCGGCTCGGCAACCACGGGCGCGGCGCTGGCCTGCCCCGCCACCGACAGCGCCTGCCCGTAGGCGCGCAGCGCCTCGCCGGTGAAAGAGCGCGGGTGCGCGCGTAGCTGCGCGGCGGTGCCGGCGCAGATGATCTCGCCGCCGCGCTCGCCGCCCTCGGGGCCGAGATCGATGATCCAGTCGGCGGCGCGGATCACATCCAGGTTGTGCTCGATCACCAGCAGCGAGTGACCGGCGATGAGCAGTTTGCGGAACGCCTTCAGGAGCTTCGCCACGTCCTCGAAGTGCAACCCGGTGGTCGGCTCATCGAACAGGAACAGCTTGCCGCGGTGAGTGGTGCTCGAGGGCACGGCAGCCGCCCGCGCCAGGTGCCCGGCGAGCTTCAGCCGCTGTGCCTCGCCGCCCGAGAGCGTGGGCACCGGCTGGCCGAGCTTCAGGTACTCGAGGCCGACGTCGGCGAGCGGCGTGAGGCGCGAGCCCACCTCGGGGGCGTCGGCGAAGAATGCCCGCGCCTGCGTCACCGTGAGATCCAGCACGTCCGCGATGCTGCAGCGGCGGCCGTCGGCACCCTCGCGCCGGATCTCCAGGACCTCGTCGCGATAGCGGCGGCCGTTGCAGTCCGGGCAGCGCAGGTACACGTCGGAGAGAAACTGCATCTCGACGTGCTCGAAGCCGTTGCCGTTGCAGGCCGGGCAGCGGCCGTTGCCGGAGTTGAAGCTGAAGGTTCCGGCACCGTACTTGCGCTCCTGCGCCGCCGGCTCGGTGGCGAACAGTGCCCGGATCGCATCGAAGGCGCCGACATAGCTGGCCGGATTGGAGCGCGTGGTGCGGCCGATGGGATTCTGGTCGACCATCACGACGTCATCGATCAACTCGGCCCCGGTGAGGCCTGCGAACTCACCGGGTGCCTCGGTCGGTTTGCCGTGATACTTCAGCAGCGCCGGATACAGCACGTCCTCGATGAGCGTCGACTTGCCCGATCCCGATACGCCCGTCACGCACACCAGGCGCTTGAGCGGAATGCGCACATCGATGTTCTTCAGGTTGTGCTCGGCCACGCCCCGCAGCTCGAGCCAGCGGTTGGAAGTGGCCACGGCCACCACGCCGTGCGCGGCGGAAGCGCCCTCGGCTGGCGGCTCGCTCAGCGGAGCGACCGTCCTGCGACCGCCGAGGTACTGGCCGGTGAGCGAGGCGGCGCTGAGGCGGATCTCGGCGGGACTGCCGTAGAAGACGATCTCGCCGCCGCGCTCGCCGGCCCCGGGCCCCAGGTCCAGTATGCGGTCGGCCTCCAGCATGATCTGTGGATCGTGCTCGACCACGAGCAGGGAATTGCCGGCGTCCCGCAGGCGCTTCATGACGCCGATGACGCGCCGCATGTCGCGCGCGTGCAGGCCGATGGAGGGCTCGTCGAGCACGAACAGGGTGTTGACGAGGGAGGTGCCGAGCGCGGTGGTGAGATTGATCCGCTGCACCTCCCCGCCCGAGAGCGTGCGCGACTGACGATCGAGCGTGAGGTAGCCGAGCCCCACGTCCACCAGGTAGCGGAAGCGCCCGCGGATCTCCCCCAGCAAGAGCTCCGTGGCCTCATCGAGCGGCTGCGGCAGGGTGAGCCGGTCGAAGAACTCGCGCCCGCGCTCGATCGGCAGCAGCATCAGGTCATGGATCGACAGCCCCGGCAGCCCCGCCGTGGTGTCAGCGCTCCACTGCACTGCGCACGGGCGAAAGAGCCCCGCGGGGCCGAGTGCCGCGTCAGCCAGCTCGCGCGTGCCGAGGCGCCACAGCAGAGCTTCGCTCTTCAGGCGCGCCCCGTCGCAGGCGGGACAGGGCGTGTAGGCGCGATAGCGCGACAGCAACACCCGCACGTGCATCTTGTAGGCGCGTGTCTCCAGCCAGGCGAAGAAGCGTTTCACCCCGTACCACACCTTCTTCGTCCAGGCGCCCTCGCCCTCGATCACCCAGCGGCGTGCCTCGGCGGGAAGCTCGCGCCACGGTGTGTCGAGGGGAATGCCCCGCTGCTTCGCGAACTTCTCCAGGTCCTGCTGGCATTCGCTGTAGGACTTGGTCTGCCAGGGCTTGATGGCGCCGCCGCGCAGCGAGCGGGTCTCGTCGGGAATGACCAGCCCGTAGTCGATGCCGATGGTGCGCCCGAAGCCACGGCAGGTCTCGCACGCGCCCAGCGGCGAGTTGAACGAGAACTGACTGGGGGTGGGCGTGTGGTACGCCAGGTCGCAGTGTGCGCAGTGCAACTCGCTCGAGTAGCGCCAGGTGTCCAGAGGCTGCGGCGGATCGCTCTCGTCCACCACCTGCACGTTGACGCGTCCGCGGCCGACGCGCAGCGCCGCCTCGAGCGACTCGAGCACCCGGCCGCGCTCGGCGCTGCCGGCCCGCAGCCGGTCCTGCAACACGTCCAGCGTGATGGACGGGGCGTTGCCCGCGCCCTGGCGGCGCTTGCGGCCACGCCGCGTGGTGGCCCCCGCCGTCGGCGCCGCCGCGGGTGGCGGCGCGGGAACAGTGCTGCCCAGGAAGCGTGTGTAGCCTTGTCTGGCCAGCAACTCACGCACTTCGTCGGCGGTGAAGTTCGCCGGCACCGGCACCGGAAAGCTCACGAGCAGTCGCGGATCACCGGCGCGCTGCGCGCGCGAGCGCAGGTCGGCGTAGATGCTGTCCGCCGTGTCGCGCCGCACGCGCTCGCCGCAGCGCTGGCAGAACAGCGCCGCGGCGCGTGCGAACAGCAGCTTCAGGTGATCGTTGAGCTCGGTCATCGTGCCGACGGTCGAGCGCGAGGTGCGCACCGGGTTCGTCTGGTCGATGGCGATGGCGGGCGGAATTCCCGAGATCGACTCGACCTGCGGCTTGTCCATGCGGTCGAGGAACTGCCGCGCGTAGGGGGAGAAGGTCTCGACGTAACGCCGCTGGCCTTCCGCGTACAGGGTGTCGAACACCAGCGAGGACTTGCCCGAGCCCGACACGCCGGTGACGACGATCAGCTCGTTGAGCGGCAGATCGAGATCGAGGCTCTTCAGGTTGTTCTGGCGCGCGCCACGCACGAGGATGGCGTCACCGGGGGCGTCGGTCATTCGGCACTGTCGGGTGTGGTGAGGGGTGCGCACCTGCGGCAGGCAGGCGCGAGCTTCGCAGATTGTAATGTATCCCGGGACCTGAGCCTGCAATCCCGTGGCATATTCCCCGGTCTACTGTACGGTCGCGTAGCTGAAGCGTCGGGGGTGGAATTTGCGTGTGGGTGGAGGCACTTACCTCTGCGCCCCCGCTCCTCGCGACTATACTGCGGCGCCGGCGCTACAATCGGCGCCGCCCCAATCCTCTTAGGAGAACGCGACAATGAATTCCAGAATCCTGTCCAGTGTTGCCCTGGCCGCGGCTGCCGCGGTGATGTTCTCGGCCGTGCCGGCGAGCACTGCCAGCGCCGCCGAGGGGAAAATGAAATGTGAGGGTGTCAATTCCTGCAAGGGACACTCCGCCTGCAAGAGCGCCAACAACGCCTGCAAGGGCCAGAACTCCTGCAAGGGCAAGGGGTATCTGGAAATGACCAAGGCGGAGTGCGACGCGGCGAAAGCCAAGGCGAAGTGAGTCGTGGTGGGCCGGGCGCGCTGACCGCCCGGCCCACTCTCTATAGAGTGTGCCCATGCTGAAGCCCCCCGCGCTCGGGTTCGGTCTTGGCCTGCGGGTCGATCACTACGAGGCGATCCTCGCCGATCGCCCGCCGGTCGACTGGTTCGAGGTACTCACCGAGAACTACCTGGTGCCGGGGGGCAAGCCGCTGCATTACCTGACGCGCATCCGCGAGCGCTACCCGCTGGCGATGCACGGCGTGTCCATGTCGATCGGCGGCACCGCACCGCTGGATCGCGAGTACCTGCGGCAGGTGAAGGCGCTTGCCGCCCGCGTGGAGCCGGCGTGGATCTCGGATCACCTGTGCTGGACCGGGGTGGCGGGGCGCAACACGCATGACCTGCTGCCGCTGCCGTACACCGAGGAGGCGCTGGCGCACGTGGTGGAGCGGGTGCGCGCGGTGCAGGAGCTGCTCGGGCGCCGCATCCTGCTGGAGAACGTCTCGAGCTACGTCGCGTTCCGCGATTCGCGCCTCACCGAGTGGGAATTCCTGCGCGAGGTCGCCTGCCGCGCCGACTGTCTGATCCTGCTCGACGTCAACAACATCTATGTGAGCGCGGTGAACCACGAGTTCGATGCGCTCGAGTACCTGCAGGCGATTCCGCCGGAGCGCGTGCAGCAGATGCATCTGGCCGGGCACGAGAATCACGGCGACTATCTGGTCGACACCCACGATTCCCCCGTACCCGATCCGGTGTGGGAGCTGTACGCGGCCGCCGTCGAGCGCTTCGGCCCCGTCTCCACCATGATCGAGCGCGACGATCACATCCCGCCGCTCGCCGAGTTGTGTGCCGAGCTCGCGCAGGCGCGCACACTGTGCGCACGTACCCTGGCGCAGGACGGCGCGGCGGACGGCGGTGGCTCCTCGGCACCGGCCGCCGCACGGCAGCGCCCGCGGCGCGCCGTGGCGGCGGGCTCATGAGCGGCCTCGCGGGCGTCCAGGGGGATTTTCAGGACTACCTGCTGCGCGAGAGCGACGCCGTCGGGGCTCACGTCCTCGGCACGGCGCGCGTGCCGGTGGCCACGCGCCTCGGCATTTACGCCGGCGCCTACCGCGGCCGCCTCGCGGAGGCCCTGCAGAGCAACTTTCCGGCGCTGGCGAAGCTGCTCGGCGAGGCGGACTTTCACGCCCTCGCCGACGCGTACGTGCGCACCCATGATTCCCCCTACTTCTCCATCCGCTGCTACGGCGATGCGCTGCCGCAGTTCCTCGCCACTCACGAGGACTACGCGCCGGCCCCGGTGCTCGCCGAGCTGGCACGCTGGGAATGGACCATGACGGGCGTGTTCGACGCGGCGGATGCCACGCCGCTCACGCATGAGGCGCTGGCAGGGGTCGCGCCACAGCAATGGGCGCGGCTGCGCTTCACCTGGCACCCGAGCGTGCGACGGCTGGCCTTGAGCTGGAACGTGCCTCAGATCTGGCAGGCGCTCACCGAGGACGGCGAGCGACCGCAGGCGAGCCTGAATGCGGCGCCGCTGCAATGGCTGCTGTGGCGGCAGGAGCTCACGACCTACTTCCGCTCCCTGACACGGACGGAGAGTGCGGTGCTGGATGCCGCGCGCAATGGCTGGCCGTTCGGCGAGCTGTGCGAGCTGTTGTGCGATGAGCTCGGCGAGGCCGAGGCGCCGGCGCACGCCGCAGCCCTGCTGCGCGATTGGGTGGGCTCCGGACTCATCAGCGGCGTCGCCTGAGCGAGCGCTGGGGCGCAGCCCCCATGGCGTACAATCGCGCTCCGCCCTCGCAAGGCTCGCGCATGTCGAATCCCGCTCACGGCAGTGTACTGGAGATGATCGGCAACACGCCGCTGATGGCGGTGCGCCGTGTGGATACCGGGCCGTGCCAGCTGTTCCTGAAGCTCGAGAACCAGAATCCGGGCGGCTCGATCAAGGATCGCGTCGGCCTGTATCTCATTCAGGCCGCGGAGCGCAGCGGGAGCCTCAAGCCCGGTGGCACGCTGATCGAGGCCACGGCCGGCAACACCGGCCTGGGGTTGGCGCTGGTCGCGGCGCAGAAGGGCTATCGGCTGCTGCTGGTCATCCCCGACAAGATGAGCCAGGAGAAGATCTTCCACCTCAGGGCGATGGGCGCGGACGTGGTGATGACCCGATCGGATGTCAGCAAGGGCCATCCGGAGTACTACCGCGACGTGGCCGAACGCCTGGCGCGCGAGATCCCCGGGAGCCATTTCGTCGACCAGTTCGGCAACCCGGCCAACGCGCAGGCGCACGAGGAGACGACCGCACCGGAGATCTGGGAACAGATGGGTCATGAGTTGCACGCCGTCGTCTGCGGCGCCGGCACCGGCGGCACGCTCGCGGGGCTGACGCATTTCTTCGCGCGTGCGGCGCCGCAGGTGCGGCTCGTGCTGGCCGACCCGGCGGGCTCGGGGCTGGCGAGCTTCGCCACCACCGGCAAGCTCCCCGCGAAGATGACTCCCTGGCTGGTCGAGGGCATCGGCGGGGACTCGGTTCCGCCGGTGGCGGACTTCTCGCGTGTCAGCAGCACCTACAGCATCCCGGACGCGGAAGCCTTCCGCACCTGCCGGGAACTGCTCGCCCGCGAGGGCATCATCGCCGGCACGTCCACCGGCACGCTGCTGGCCGCGGCGCTGCGCTACTGCCGGGAGCAGCCGCGACCGCAGCGCGTCGTGACCTTCGTGTGCGACAGCGGCAACAAGTACCTGTCCAAGGTCTACAACGATTACTGGATGCTGGATCAGGGGTTCCTCGAGCGCGAGCACTTCGGCGACCTGCGCGATCTGATCGCGCGGCGGCACTCCGAGCACGCCGCGGTGACCGTGAACTCCACGGAAACCGTGATGGCCGCCTACCGGCGCATGAAGCTGTATGACGTCTCGCAGGTTCCGGTGATGCACGACGGGCGCATCGTCGGCATCGTGGACGAGGAGGACATTCTGCTGGAAGTGGTCGCGAACCCCGAGCACTTCAACGAGCCGGTGACCCAGGCCATGGCGAGTCACCTGGTGACCGTGCCGGTGGATGCCCCGATGTCGCAGCTCATGGAGATCTTCAAGCGCGGCATGGTGGCCATCGTCATGCACCACAACGAGTTTCAGGGCCTCGTCACGCGCATCGATCTGCTCAATTGGCTGCGCCGCAGGCTGTGAGAGCGCCAGAGGTGACGATCGCATGAGTGACGAGACTCCCGCGCAGCGCTTCGCGACGCGCGTCATCCACGGCGGCCAGCGCCCGGATCCGCTCACCGGGGCGGTCATGCCGCCGATCTACGCGACCTCCACCTACGTGCAGTCGAGTCCCGGCGTGCACCAGGGCTACGATTACTCGCGCACGCGCAACCCGACGCGCGACGCGCTGCAGGCGGCGCTGGCGAGCCTGGAAGGGGGCGCGGCCGGCTTCGCCTTCGCCTCCGGCATGGCCGCGATCGCCACGGTGCTCGAGCTGCTGGATGCCGGCTCGCACATCGTCGCCATGCACGATCTGTACGGCGGCAGCTACCGCCTGCTGGAGAACGTGCGCAAGCGCTCGGCCGGACATCGCGTCTCGTTCGTCGATCTGTCGAACCCCACGGCGCTCGCCGGCGCCATCCGTCCCGACACGCGACTGGTGTGGGTGGAGAGCCCGACCAACCCGCTGCTGAAGCTGGTGGACCTGAGCGCCGTGGCGGCGCTCGCGCGCCGGCACGCCCTGCTGGCGGTCTGCGACAACACCTTCGCGACACCCTTCATCCAGCGCCCGCTCGAGCACGGGTTCGATATCGTCGTGCACTCGACCACCAAGTATCTCAACGGACATTCCGACGCCATCGGGGGAGCTGCGATCGTGCGGGCGGACGCGCAGCTCGCCGAGCGGATCGCCTATCTGCAGAACGCGGTGGGCGCCATACCCGGCCCCTTCGACGCGTTCCTCACCCTGCGGGGCATCAAGACCCTGGCGCTGCGCATGGAGCGACACTGCGCCAATGCGCTCGCCATCGCGCAGTTCCTGGAGCAGCATCCCCGGGTCGAGCGCGTGTACTACCCGGGGCTGGCGAGTCACCCGCAGCACTCGCTTGCCAGGGCTCAGATGGCGGGTGGTTTCGGCGGTATCGTCACCGCGGTACTGCGCGGCGGCCTCGAGAGCGCGCGCCGTGCGCTCGAGCGCTGCCGCCTGTTCGCGCTGGCGGAGAGTCTGGGCGGCGTGGAGAGCCTCATCGAGCATCCCGGGATCATGACGCACTCCTCACTCCCGGCGGCGACGCGCGAGTCCCTCGGGATCAGCGACGGCCTCATCCGCCTGTCGGTGGGCGTGGAGGATGTGCAGGACCTGATCGCGGAGCTGCGCCAGGCGCTCGGCTGAGCACGCACCGCGCGCTGCGCGGGGCGAGGCGCTCATCGGCGCAGATCCGCGGCGCTGGTCAGATACACCGCAAACGTGCCCAGCCAATGGCCGCCCTCGTAGTGCTCGCCGGTGACGGCGGGCAGCGCCGCGTCGCGGTGGCGCGCCGCGGCGGCGAGCAGCGGCGCAATACGCCCGTCCTCCGGCGGCAGACCATGGGCGATGCCCTGAAGCATCCAGGCGCGGCTCAGGTTGAGTCCATCGAGGTGCGCGAGCTTGGGATCGGCGCGATCGGTGACCACGGCCGGCGACAGCCACGGCGCCCGGCCAGCCGCTACGGCGCCGGCCGGCAGGCGCGCAAGAAATCCCGACAACCAGCGGGCGAACGCGTGCGGTCCGAGCACGCGACGCATGAAGTCCGCCTCCGCCAGACACGGCGACAGGAAATCCTCGCCCGAGGGCTCGTAGGCGAGCGGGCAGTTGCGGTCGCGCAGGTAAAAGCGCTGCGCCGCATGCCGCAGCAGCACGCGCATCTGATCGTCTGCGGCCACGCCAGCCCAGTCCCAGACGAGCCCGAACGAAAAAGCCGTCTGGTCGTGCTCACCGATGCGGATCGGGTAGTGAAGCTTCGGCAGCCAGCTCTTCAGCCGCGCCGCCGCTTGCGACTCGAGCGGCCGCAATGCCGCCGACCAGCGCTGCGCATCCGGGTCATCCCAGCCGCGCAGCTCCGCCGCCAGCTGCAGCAGCCACGCGAGCCCGTAGGGGCGCTCGAAGGAAGCGCGGCCGTCGCCGCTCAGGTAGGCGGCTTCGGCAAGGATGTTGGCCACGGTGAGGCTGCGTGAAACTTCGGCGCGCGCCCGGGAGGCGAACGGCGCGTCGGGGAACAGCCGCAGCAGCCGCACCAGCAGCCAATGGCCGTGCACGGCCGAGTGCCAGTCGTAGCAACCGTAGAACGCCGGCGTCAGCTCGCGCGGCGGACGCGCGTCGGCGTCGGAGCCGAGCGTGTGTGAGATGTGGTTGGGGTACTCCTGGTGCAGGCACTCGAGCGCCAGCCCCGCGAAGCGTGCAGCCGCGCCCGCGTCGAGCGAGGTGGTGGGGTTGGGTGGCGGCGCCGCCACCGCGAGCAGTGGGCCCAGGACGAGCAGCGCGGGCGCGATGCGGCCTCTCATGGCTGCATGTTACGCTCCTGCAGTGACCGAGCCTCTTGCCATCGTGTTGATCCCGGGTCTGCTCGACTCGGCGCGCCTGTACGCGGAGCAGATTCCGGCGCTGTGGCGCTTCGGTCCGGTGACGGTCGCGGACCACACCCGCGATGACAGCATGGCGGGGATCGCGCGCCGCATTCTCGCCGACGCGCCGCCACGCTTCGCGCTCGCGGGCC
>Ga0209238_1000206_pt1 | contig 19653 bp, 13 predicted proteins | sample GraSoi013_1_20cm_FD_185823 | JGI IMG/M metagenome (GOLD analysis project Ga0209238, IMG submission 185823) | Grasslands soil microbial communities from the Angelo Coastal Reserve, California, USA - Sample 10_02_2013_1_20cm (SPAdes) (version 2) | ecosystem: Environmental > Terrestrial > Soil >...
ACCCACTGACGGATCTGGTCCGGCACCGCGCGCAGGTAGTCGGTGGCCGCGACCACCGGAGCCTCGCGGCCCTGCAGCATCTGCCGCACGTACGGAACACGCGCATGCTCACCGGGGTGCAGCAGGTTCCAGCGTTCGCATTCCAGCGCTTCGCGGCGCAGCTCGTTGAAGCTCGTCACCGACAGCACATCCGCCGGTACGCCGTAGTCGTCTTCGAGGATCTTCGCCGCCGCCAGACACTCGCGCAGGATGGTGCCCGAACCCAGCAGCGTCGCGCGCACCTTGCCGCGGCCGCCGATCTGCAGCAGGTAGCCGCCGCTCAGGATTCCCGCTTCCACGCCCGGTGGCATGGCCGGCTGCGCGTAGTTCTCGTTCATCAAGGTGATGTAGTAGAAGATGCCCTGCTGCTCGACGTACATGCGACGCAGGCCGTCGTGGATGATGACGGCCAGCTCGTACGCGAATGCCGGATCGTAGGCGACGCAGTTCGGCACGGTACTGGCCACCAGCTGGCTGTGACCGTCCTGGTGCTGCAGGCCCTCCCCGGCGAGCGTGGTGCGCCCGGCGGTGGCTCCGAGCAGGAAGCCGCGCGACTGCATGTCGCCGGCCGCCCAGATGAAATCCCCGACGCGCTGAAAGCCGAACATCGAGTAGAAGATGTAGAACGGCACCATGTTGATGCCGTGGTTGCTGTAGGCGGTGCCGGCGGCCATCCACGAGCACAGCGATCCGGCCTCGTTGATGCCCTCCTCGATCATCTGGCCCTTCTTGTCCTCGCGGTAGGACATGAGCGTCTCCGCATCCTGCGGCGTGTACAGCTGGCCGACCGAGGAATAGATGCCGATCTGGCGGAACAGTCCCTCCATGCCGAAGGTGCGCGCCTCGTCCGGCACGATCGGCACGATGTTGCGACCGATGTTCTTGTCCTTGAGCAGGATGGTGAGCGCCCGCACGAACGCCATGGTGGTCGAGGTCTCGCGCTCGCCGGTCCCCTCGAGGAGCGCGGCGAACGCCTCGAGCGGGGGTAGGAGCAGCGCCGGCGCGGTGCGCCGGCGGCTCGGCAGGTAGCCCCCGAGCGCGGCGCGGCGCTCGTGCAGGTAGCGCGCCTCCTCCGCCGCCGCGTCGGGCTTGCGGAATGGCAGACTCGCGAGGTCCTCATCGGAGACCGGGATGTTGAAGCGGTCGCGGAAGGCGCGCAGGTCCTCGTCGGAGAGTTTCTTCTGCTGGTGCGCGACCATCTGTCCCTCACCGCCCTTGCCGAGGCCGAAGCCCTTGACGGTCTTCGCGAGGATCACGGTCGGCTGTCCCTTGTGGCTCATCGCGGCGGCGTAGGCCGCATACACCTTGCGCGGGTCGTGGCCGCCGCGATTCAGCCGCCAGATCTCCTCGTCGGACATGTTGGCGACCATCGCCTTGAGCTCGGGGTACTTGCCGAAGAAATGCTCGCGCGTGTAGGCCCCGCCCTTGGCCTTGAAGTTCTGGTACTCGCCGTCGACGCACTCCTCCATCACCCGGCGCAGCAGGCCCTGATGGTCGCGCGCCAGCAGCGGATCCCAGCGCGAGCCCCACAGCACCTTGATGACGTTCCAGCCGGCGCCGAGAAAGGCCGCTTCGAGCTCCTGGATGATCTTGCCGTTGCCGCGCACCGGGCCATCGAGGCGCTGCAGGTTGCAGTTGATGACGAAAATGAGGTTGTCGAGTCCCTCGCGCACCGGCATGGTGAGTGCGCCCATCGACTCCGGCTCGTCCATCTCGCCGTCGCCGAGGAAGGCCCACACCTTCTGATCCGAGGGCTTCACCAGCCCGCGATGCTCCAGGTAACGCGTGAAGCGCGCCTGGAAGATCGCCATCATGGGACCCAGGCCCATCGACACCGTCGGGAACTGCCAGAAATCCGGCATCAGCCACGGGTGCGGATAGGACGACAGGCCCTCACCCGGGCCGCCGGCCTCCTGGCGAAAGTGCCGCAGCCGCTGCTCATCGAGGCGTCCTTCCAGAAACGCACGCGCGTAGATGCCGGGCGAGGAATGCCCCTGTATGAATACCATATCCCCGGGGTGCTGCTCGGAGGGTGCGCGCCAGACGTGGTTGAAACCCACCTCGTACAGAGTTGCCGAGGAGGCGTAGCTCGAGAGGTGACCGCCGTACTCGGAGGACTTTTTATTCGCCTGCAGCACCATCGCCAGCGCGTTCCAGCGGATGTAGGCCTCGATACGCCGCTCGAGTGCGCGATTGCCCGGATACTCCGGCTCGCGCCCGGTGGGGATGCTGTTGACGTAGGCGGTGTTGGGCTTGAACGGCAGGTAGGCGCCGCTGCGGCGCGTGTAGTCGATCAGCCGCTCGAGCAGGAAGTGCGCGCGCTCCGGGCCGTGAATCTTCAGCACCGAATCGATCGATTCGAGCCATTCCCGCGTCTCGACGGGATCGAGGTCTTCCAGCTTCGGCGGTTCGGTCATGCGATCAGTCGCGGGCGTCGTCGCGCGCGTGTTGTGCCGGCTCGCGATAGAATGAGTAATGATGGCGAGCAGCGACAGGTAAAGCAAGTATGAGCACGCTCGTCATGCGCCGCCCGGACGACTGGCATCTGCACCTGCGCGATGGCGCAGCCCTGCACGCCGTGCTGCCGTTCACCGCGGCGCGCTTCGCGCGTGCCATGGTGATGCCGAACCTGACACCTCCGCTCACCACCACCGAAGCCGCGCTTGCCTACCGCCGCCGCATCCTGGCGGCGCTGCCGAGCGGGGTGCAGTTCGAGCCGCTGATGACGCTGTATCTGACCGACACCACGCCCGCGGCCGAGGTGGAACGGGCCCGGGCGAGCGGCTGCGTGCTGGGCTGCAAGCTCTATCCGGCCGGCGCCACCACGCATGCGGAGGCGGGCGTCACCGACGTGCGGCGCATCGACGCGGTGCTCTCACGCATGGCCGAGCTCGGCATGGTGCTGCAGGTGCACGGCGAGGTCACCGACCCCGCGGTCGATGTGTTCGAGCGGGAAGCGTCCTTCATCGATACGGTGCTCGCGCCGCTCGCCGAACGCCACCGCCAGTTGCGCATCGTGTTCGAGCACATCACGACCCGCGCCGCGGTGGACTTCGTCCTTTCCGGGCGGAGCGGGATCGCGGCGACCGTCACGCCGCAGCACCTTTTGATGAACCGCAACGCACTGTTCGCCGGCGGCCTGCGCCCGCACCACTACTGCCTGCCGCTGCTCAAGGCGGAAGCTCACCGCGCGGCGCTGCTCGGCGCGGTGGCGGGGGGCAGTCCGCGCCTCTTTCTCGGCACCGACAGCGCGCCGCACGCGCGCCACAGCAAGGAAGCCCCGCGCGCGTGCGCCGGTATCTTCTCCGCACACGCCGGCATCGAGTTGTACGCGGAGGCCTTCGAGTCGGCCGGCGCGCTCGAGCGCCTCGAAGCCTTCGCCTCCTGCCACGGCGCCGACTTCTATGGCTTGCCGCGTAACAGCGCCACCCTCACCCTGGTGAAGGAGCCGTGGGAAGTGCCCGAGCGGTATCCGTTCGGCGCCGACGAGCTCGTGCCGCTGCGCGCCGGGGAGCGCATCGCCTGGCGTCTCGCGCGCCCGAGCGCCGCCCCATGAGCGAGCGACGCGAGGATTCGGCGCCACCGTCTGCGACCGCGGCGCTCATGATGCGGCGCTTCCGCGGCTACCTGCCGGTGGCCATCGACGTGGAGACCGGCGGCTTTCACCCCGCGACCGATGCGCTGCTCGAGATCGCGGCGGTGTTCATCGACATGGACGGCGACGGCGCCCTGAAACGCGGCGCCACCCATGACTTCCACGTGCAGCCCTTCGCAGGCGGACGGCTGGATCCCACCTCGCTCTCGATCACCGGCATCGATCCCTTTCACCCGCTGCGTCCGGCGCTGCCGGAGCGCGATGCCCTGCAGAGAGTCTTCCGCGAGATCCGTCACGCGCTGCGCGCCTACGGCTGCCGCCGCGCGATCCTGGTCGGCCACAACGCCGCCTTCGACCTGAGCTTCCTGAACGCCGCAGTCGCGCGCGCGCAGGTCAAGCGCAATCCGTTTCATCCGTTCTCGTGCTTCGATACCGCGACACTCGCCGGTGCGGCGCTCGGTCAGACGGTGCTCGCCAAAGCGGTGACCGTCGCGGGGCTCGAGTGGGACCCGGGCAGTGCCCACAACGCCCGCTACGACGCGCAGCGCAGCGCCGATCTGTTCTGCCTGGTGTGCAACCGCCTGCGCGACAGCCACCGGGCCGCCGAGGAGCGGGCGCGCGAGCTGGGCTGGTTGAGTGTCGCGGCCGGCCCGGCCGCCGAGGAGTCCGGCGCCGACGAGCCGCCGCTGCAGGCGGAGTTTCCGCCGCAGTAGCCGCGAGGCTCGTCGAGCGCTCTTCAGCTGGCTGACAGCGCCGAGGCCTAACCGAGCGCGCCGGCCTCGGCCAGGAGCTTCTTCAGTTCGCCGCTCTTGTACATCTGCAGCGCGATGTCGCAGCCGCCGATCAGCTCTCCCTTGACGTACAGCTGCGGATAGGTGGGCCAGTTGGAGAAGCGCTTGAGCGCCTCGCGAATCTCCGGCTCCTCGAAAATATTGACGTGCTTGAACTTCCCGCCCACGGCGCGCAGCGCGGCCACCGTCTGCGCGGAGAACCCGCACTGCGGAAAGTCCGGCGTACCCTTCATGAACAGCACCACCGGGCTCGAGCCGAGCTCGGTCCTGATCCGTTCCACGACATCCATCTGCACACTACCTCTTCAGTTTGCGCCGCTCGGCAAGCTCTGCCAGCAGACGCCATTGCTCGGCCCCACTCATGGACGGCCAGCGCCCGATCTCCTCGCCCGTGCGCAGGCACCCGACGCACCAGCCGCGCGCATCAAGAGCGCAGACGTTGATGCACGGCGATGGCGGACGTGCTGCGGGCTCCGCGGCTTCCAATGCGTTGAATTATGGGGGTGCCTCGCCTATTCTTCAAACGCCCCAGGATTCCTCAGTCCAAGCATAAACAATAACTTGGAGATTTTAAGCCCATGAATCCCCTGAACAACCACCGCCAGTCGCTGGTTCTCGGCATCGTTCTCGCGCTGGTGCTGACGCTGCTGATCGGCGGCTTTCACTTCAATTCGCTCGGGTTGGCGCGCTGGTTTCACATCGTCGCGGGCGTGTTCTGGATTGGCCTGCTCTATTATTTCAACGTCGCGCAAACTCCCGCAATGGCCGATGCGGCCGCCGACAAGGGTGGTCCGGGCGGCGCGGGCATCAGCAAGTACGTCGCCCCCCGGGCGTTGTTCTGGTTCCGCTGGGGTGCGGTGGCGACCTGGCTCGGGGGTGCGTGGCTGCTGGGACCGAAGTTCGTCGGCGCCTTTACTCTCGGTGCGGGCCTGGATGATCCGACGCACTATTTCCTGATCATCGGGATCGGCGCGTGGCTCGGCACCATCATGCTGTTCAACGTCTGGGTGCTGATCTGGCCGAACCAGAAGAAGATCCTCGGCATGGTCGCCGCCACCGACGAGCAGAAGGCGCGCGCCCGCAAGGTGGCCGGCATGGCCTCGCGCGTGAACTTCGTGCTGTCGATCCCGATGATCATGTGCATGGCCGGGGCGACTCACGGCCTGCCGTTCCTGGGCGGCTAGGGCCCGAAGGGCCGCTGGTGCCCGAGCTGCCCGCCGATCTCGCTACCCAGGTCGACGCGGCGCTGCGCGAGGACATCGGCAGCGGCGACGTGAGCGCCTCCCTCGTGCCCGCCGGCCAGCGCGTGCGCGGCAGCGTCGTCACCCGCGAGGCGGCGATCCTGTGCGGGAGCGCCTGGGCGGCGGAAACCTTCCGGCGCCTGGACCCGCAGGTGCGCCTCAGCTGGCAGGCCGCCGACGGCGAACGCCTCGGCGCCAACCAGGTGATCTTCGAGATCGAGGGTCCGGCGCGCGCGGTGCTCACCGGCGAGCGCACCGCGCTCAACTTCCTGCAGCTGTTGTCGGGGACCGCGAGCGCCACGCGCCGTCTGGTGGACGCGCTCGCCGGCACCCCCTGCCGCATCCTCGACACCCGCAAGACCCTGCCCGGACTGCGCACGGCTCAGAAGTACGCCGTGCGCTGCGGCGGCGGCGACAATCACCGCATGGGGCTGTACGACCGGGTGCTCATCAAGGAAAACCATATCGCGGCGGCCGGCTCGCTCACGGGTGCGATCGAGGCGGCGCGACGCAGCGCTCCGGAACTCACCGTGGAAGTGGAAGTCGAATCCCCGGCCGAGCTCGAGGAGGCGCTCGGCGCGAAGCCCGACATCATCATGCTGGATGACTTCAGCCTGGCCGGTCTGCAGGCCGCGGTGAAGCTCAACCAGGCGCGCGGCCGGCCGGTGAAACTCGAGGCCTCGGGCAGCGTCTCGCTGGAGACGGTGCGCGCGATCGCCGCGACCGGCGTGGACTATATTTCGGTGGGCGCGCTCACCAAGCACGTGCGCGCGGTCGATCTGTCGATGCGGCTGGAGTTCACAGGTGGCTGAGCCGATGAGGATGAATCCTTGAGCACGCGACTGTCTTCGCTGCGAGCGGCGTCACCAGCGACGCTCATGGCACTGGCTGCGCTGGCACACGCCCAGGCCCTCGCTCCGCCGGAGGTTCCGCAGGTGATCAAAGCCCTGGCCGGCGAGAATGTCGTGTTGCGAGCGCACGCGACCGGCGTACAGATCTACGTCTGCGGGCGGGGCACCGATGGCAAGTCGCAGTGGACCCTCAAGGCCCCCGACGCCGAGCTGCGCGATGACACGGGAGCCCTGATCGGCCATCACTCGGCCGGTCCCGCCTGGCGGCACAACGATGGGAGCGAAGTCACCGGCAAGGCCGTGGCGCAGAGCGAATCAGCGGACGCGGACTCCATCCCGTGGCTGCTGGTGAGCGCCACCGCTCATGCCGGCAGGGGCTTATTCGCCCGTGTCACGAGCATTCAGCGGATCAATACCCTGGGTGGACGGGCGCCGCCCGCCGCGACTTGCGACCCCGCGAGGCAGAAGGGGAAAGAGGCCAGGGTCCCTTACCGCGCCGACTATTACTTCTACGTGCCGGGCGGCACCTGATCAGTTGCGGTCGGTCGCGGGTGGCGATCCAGTCGCTCATCGTCAGAGACGCCACGACGCCGGACATGTCGGCGGTGCAGGCGATCTACGCGCATCACGTGCTTCATGGGCTGGCCACATTCGAAGAGGTGCCGCCGTCGGTCGAGGAACTGCTGCAGCGCAGAGCCTCGGTGCTCGGCTCAGGGCTGCCTTACCTGGTCGCCGAACTCGACGGCAGGCCAGTGGGTTACAGCTACGCGACGAGCTATCGGCCACGCCCCGCGTACCGCTATACGGTCGAGGATTCCGTGTATGTTACCGCCGCGCACTCCGGACAGGGCATCGGCACCGTCCTGCTCGCGGGGCTCATCGCCCGTTGTGAGGCCGGCCCGTGGCGGCAGATGCTGGCCGTGATCGGCAACAGCGGCAATGCCGCATCCATCGCGCTGCACAGTCGCCTCGGTTTCCAACGGGTGGGTACTCTGGCATCCGTCGGGTTCAAGCTCGGTCGCTGGGTGGACTCGGTACTGATGCAGCGATCACTGGGCCCCGGCGACTCGAGTCCGCCGAGCTGACCGCGCAGCGACGTGCGCCGTGGCGCCCTCAGGCGACCGCGGACTTCAACACGCGCTGCGGCTGCGCGACACCGTAGCCCTGTGCGTAGTCGACGCCCAGACTGGTGAGCATCTGGATGATCTCGGCGTTCTCGGCGAACTCGGCGATGGTCTGCTTGCCGGTGAGGTGCCCGATCTCGTTGATCGAGCGCACCATCTCGCGGTCGATCGGATCGCGCAGGATCTCGCGCACGAAGCTGCCGTCGATCTTGAGGTAATCGACCGGGAAGTGCTTGAGGTAGCCGAACGAGGACAGTCCGGTGCCGAAGTCATCGAGCGCGAACTTGCAGCCGAGCTCCTTGAGCGCCTGGATGAAGCGGTTCGCCTGCGAGAAGCTCGCCACCGCCGCGGTCTCGGTGATCTCGAAGCAGATCTTCGAGCCGTCGAGCCCGCTCTTGCGGAACTGGTCGATGACGAACGGCAGGAATTTGTCATCTCCCAGGCTCTGCCCGGAGAGGTTGATGGAGCACTGAAAGAGCTTCTCGCGCTCATCGGCCTCCGACACCAGCCAGCGAAACGCGTTCTCGATCACCCAGCGATCGATCGCCGGGGTGATGCCGTAGCGCTCGGCCGCGGCGATGAAATCGTTGGGCGCGACGATGCGCCCGCCCTCGTCCTTCAGGCGCAGCAGCAGCTCGTAGTGCGCGCCGACCTCGACCCGCTGCAGCGGCTGGATCGCCATGCGGTACAGCTCGAAGCGCCCCTCCTCGAGCGCCGCGTTGATGCGCGCCGCCCACTGCATCTCGCGCCGCCGGCGCATGAGCTCGATGTCGTTCTCCGCGAAGCTGTGCACGCGGTTGCGACCGCCCTCCTTGGCGGCGCCGCAGGCGCTGTCGGCCGCCGACAGGATCGAGGCGACATCCTCGTTGTCGGCGGTGATCGGCACCACACCGATGCTGGCGCCGAGGCGAAACACCCGGTCCTCCCAGGTGAAGCGGAAGTTGCGCACGCCCTCGCGCAGGGTCTCCGCGGTGCGCATCGCCTCGTCCAGCGAGCAGCTCTCCAGCAGGATCCCGAACTCATCCCCGCCCAGGCGCGACAGGGTGTCGCGCCAGCGGACCTTGGACTTCAACAGCGCCCCCACCTGCCCGAGCAGCGCATCGCCGGCGCTGTGACCGCAGGTGTCGTTGACGATCTTGAACTGATCGATGTCGAGATAGCACAGCGCGTAGGAGGCCTCGCGCGCCTTGGCGCTCTTCAGCGCCCGCTCCAGGCGGCTCTCGAACTCGCGCCGGTTCACGAGCCCGGTGAGCAGGTCGTGGCTCGCGTGGTACGAGAGGCGGCGGTTGAGCTCGCGCGACTCGGAGACGTCGTGGAACACCAGCACGCCCCCGGCCACGTGGCCGGAACCGTCACGGATCGGCGCGGCGGTGCTCTCCACGTACAGCTCGTTGCCGTCGCGCCGGATGAGCAGCATCGGGCGCACCGACTTGATGGGCCGCATGCGGCGCACGGAAACGCTCAGCGGGTTCTCGAGCGGCTCGCAGGTCTCCTCGTGGAAGGCGCGGAAGATCTCCTCCACCGGCCGGCCCATCGCATCCTCGAGCCGCCAACCGGTCAGCTCCTCGGCCACCGGGTTGATGTAGTCGATGGTCGAGTGGGCATCGGTGGTGATGACGCCGTCGCCGATCGACTGCAGCGTGATCTGCGCGCTCTCCTTCTCGCGGAACAGCGCCTCCTCGTAGAGCTTGCGCTCCGTGATGTCCAGCTCCACGCCCACCAGGCGCAGCAGCCGTCCGTGTTTGTCGACGCGCGCGGTAGCGCGGCTGATGACCCAGCGCCACTCGCCGTTGCGGTGACGCATGCGATGGGTGCTCTCGAAGATCGAGGTCTTGCCGGCGACGTGGTCGCGGATCGCGGTCTGTACGCGCGACAGATCGTCCGGGTGCACCAGGGCGCGCCAGTCCGGCGCGCCGCGCATGTCGTCGTCGCCGTAACCGAGCATCGCCTTCCACCGGGGCGAGAAATACACCTCGTTGCTCTCGACGTCGAAGTCCCACATGCCGTCGTTGGCCGCGGCCTGAAACAGATTGGTGCGCTCCTCGAGCTTGGCGAGGCGCGCCTCGGTACGGATACGCTCCAGGCCCGTGGCGAGGCTGGTGCCGATGAGCTTCATCAGCAGCTGCAGGTTCACGTCCCACGCGCCGCGCGGCAGGGCGTGCGCGAGCCCGAGGAAACCGGCCGGCTTGCCCTGCACTCGCAGCGCCACGAGCAGCGCCGAGCCGATGTGCAGCTCGGCGAATTTGGCCGCTTCCAGCGCCTGCTCCTTGCGCGGTGCGCTGCTGTCGCGCAGCTCCGATAGGCGCAGATTCTCCAGCCGCCCTTTCAGCCAGGGAAACGCTTCCAGGCCCGAGCCGGTCAGGCCTTCGGGACGGCACTGGGCGAAGGCGCTGCGCGCCAGCTGCACGTCCGCGATGGTCGAGTCCTCGGTATTGAGGGCTGCGAGGAAGGCGCAATCAGACCCGGTGGCGCCGCGCAGCAACTCGAGGTTGCGGCGCACGCACTCGTCCACGCCGTCACGGCGCATGTTCTGGAAGTCCACCGCGATCTTGGTACACACGACGTCCATGCCCAGAACGGGCTTGGGGACCCGGCCGGTCCAGGCGTCGGCCGACAGAATGTCCGAAGCGGTGTAGTCCGCCGGCTTATCCGGCGGCGGAGTCGTCATTTGCCCCTGACCTCCAAACCCAATCGGGCGCAGCGTAACCGTTTGCGCCGCCCCGGACGTGACGCCCCGTCACGGAGTGGAGGATTCCCCAGCGCTATTTTCCAACTGGTTGCAGAGGATTCTCGCACACTGGATCAGGAACACAAGCTAACGCACTGTTCGGTCAGGCTTTGGGCACTTAACAGAATCCCCCAGCCCGCGCGCCAGGGCCGTACCACGCTCGCGGCGCGCACTCAGTCGCGGCACAAGGCGGCGCGCGCCACGCCGTAGAGGCGCTGCAGTTCCTGCTCCATCTGCGATTGCAGTCGTGCGAGCGAGGGCGGGTCAGTGACCCGCGGCACATAACAGGGCGGCCCGATGGCGATCACGATGCGCGAAAAGGGCACCGGGATCACGAACTTGTCCCACTTGATCAGCCAGGCGCGCGAGGCGGCATACGACATCGGCAGAATCGGCCGGCCCGACATCTGCGCCAGCAGCAGCGCGCCGGGCTTGAACCGGAAGCGCGGCCCGCGCGGCCCGTCGGGAGTGATGACCGGCGAGACGTTGTCGCGGACGAGCGCCTGGTAGTAATCGCGCAGCGCCCGCGCGCCGGTGTGGGTCGAGGAGCCGCGGATCACCGCGCCGCCCAGGCGCTGCACCATCATCGCACCGAGCTCCCCATCCACCGACGGACTGATGAGCCAGCCCACCGTGAGTCCGCGCGAGCGCTGCCCGACCAGGAACTTGCCGCAATACAGCTGGTGCTGGTGCCAGTAGCACGGCACCAGGGAGGGCGAGCGCGCCAGCGCCTCGTCCAGGTGAGCCACCCCTTCCACGCGCGTCACGCGGCAGGTGAGCCACCAGGCGCGGATGATGGCCAGTCCCAGCGGCACCGCCAGCCGGTACAGCCAGCGTCGTGCCCGCGTCATCCGCCGTCCCGAGCGCGTCGTGGTGCGGTAGAGCGTGTTGCGCAGTCCGCCGTCGTCGTCCGTCATCGGGCGAACAGCTCACCGCGCAGGTCGGTGTGATATAAGATTAAGGTTTGGCTTTCAACAGCTTGCATGACCGCCGCCGCATCCGCGCAGACCCAACCCCCCGAGGCTGAGCTGCGGTTCGACATCGGCTCCACGGATGACTCCCTGGAGCGCATGATCGAGCTGTTCGCCCGTCTTGGAGACATCTATCGCGTGTTCGTGCCGGCACGCGGATCTTATACCTATGTCATTCACCACCCGGATGACGTCAAGCGGGTGCTGGTTGCCAATCATCGCAACTACACCAAGGGCGTCGGCCTGGATCGCGTCAGGATCCTGCTCGGCAAGGGCATCATGACGAGCGAGGGCGAGCTGTGGAAGCGCCAGCGCTACATGATGCAGCCGCTCTTCCACCGCCGCGTGCTCAGCGGGTTCGCGGGCATCATCGCGGCGGCGAACGACCGCTTCATCGAGCGCTGGCAGGCGCTCGCGCAGCGTGGCGAGCTCGTGAACCTGACTGACGAGATGAGCGAGCTCACGCTCGAGATCGTATTGCGCTCGATCTTCGGTCGCGACCTGGACCGCCTGACCCAGCAGGCCGGCGGCAACCCCTTCGAGGTGCTCACGAAGGAACAGTCGCGCGATCTGCAGTTCGCGTACCGGTTCCGCTCGCTCACCAGGATCGTAGCGCAGCTCATCGCGCAGCGGCGCGCCGGGCAGGAGGAGCACTGCGACTACCTCGCGATGCTCATGAGTGCGTGCGACAAGGAGACCGGCTCCCCCATGGGGGAGCGTGAGCTGATCGACGAGGTCATGACGCTCATCGTCGCCGGTCATGAGACCACCGCCAGCGGGCTCAACTGGACCTGGTACCTGCTTTCCCAACACCCCGCGGTGGAAGCGCGGCTGCATGCGGAGATCGACGCGGCACCGGCCATGCCGGCGCCCGGCCTGGCGCAGATGGAAGCGCTCAACTACACGCACCAGGTCGTGAACGAGGCCCTGCGCCTGTATCCGCCAGGATGGCTGCTGTCGCGCCGTACCATCGAGGCGGACGTGCTCGGCGGTTATCCGGTGCCCCCGGGCACCAACGTGCTCTTGCCGCTGTACCTGCTGCATCGTCACCCGCGCTTCTGGAAGGACCCGGAAGCTTTCTGGCCCGAGCGTTTCGCCCCCGAGCACGAGGCCGAGCGCCCGCGCTTCGCCTACATGCCCTTCGCCGCGGGCCCGCGCCATTGCATCGGCGAGACCTTCGCGCTCTACGAGATGCTCATGCACCTGTACAAGGTCGCGCGCCACTATCGCCTCAGCTACCTGCCCGACCGGCCCGTCGAGCTCGAGGCGCAGATCAACCTGCGCACCCGCTATCCGCTGCGCATGAGGCTGGAACGCCGCTGATGTCCACAGCCACGACGCTCACGGAAGTCATCCAGAGCAACCACGCCGTCGCGCGCAGCATCACCTATCACGCCGGCGAGGACGACGCGCGCGAGGTGTCGTTCGGGGAGCTGTACGAGCGCTCGCTCGGGATCCTGTACCACCTGCAGCGCCTCGGCGCGCGCCGCGGCGACACACTGATCCTGTTCCTGGCCAACAACGAGCAGTTCATCGACGTGTTCTGGGCCGCGATCCTCGGCGGCATCGTGCCCGTGCCGGTGGCGCTGGGCATCAGCGACGAGCACCGCATGAAGCTGCTGCGCATCGCGCGCCGGCTCGGCGAGCCCTACCTGTACACCGAGCGCCGTGCGCTCGAGCGCATCGGCACCTTCGCGGCGCAGGCGGGCGAGAGTTCGGTGTTCGAAGGGCTGCGAACGCGCGCTTTCCTGGTGGACGACCTGGACGACATCTCGCGCGCCGGCAGCGTGCAGCGCGCGCGCCCCGATGACACCGCCTTCATTCAGTTCTCCTCCGGCTCCACCAGCGATCCCAAGGGCGTGGTGCTCACCCACGGCAACATCATCGCCAACTGGCGTGGCGCGACCGAAGCCGCGGGCTTCAACGAGCACGACGTGAGCCTGTCGTGGATGCCGCTCACCCACGACATGGGCCTCATCGGTTTTCATCTGGTCATGTTCGCCAACCGGGTGCACACGCACCTCATGCCCACGGAGCTGTTCATCCGCCGGCCGCTGCTGTGGCTCACCCTCGCATCGAGGGTGCGCGCCACGATCCTGTGCTCGCCGAACTTCGGCTACAAACACTATCTGAAGGTGCTGGGGGAGCGCGCGGTGGCGGGAATGGACCTGTCCGCCGTGCGGTTCATTTTCAACGGCGCGGAGCCGATCTCGGTCGAGTTGTGCGATGAGTTCCTCACCCGGCTCGCGCCTGCGAAGCTCAAGCGCAACGCCATGTACCCGGTGTATGGGCTGGCGGAAGCCTCGCTGGCGGTGAGTTTCCCGCCGGTGGGTGCGCCGCTGCGCACCATCACGCTCAACCGGCACCGCATGAACGTCGGCGACCCGGTCGAGCTGGTGGACGCGGCCGACCGCGCGGCGGTGCGACTGGTCTGCGAAGGACGGGCTATCCCCTATTGCCGCGTGCGCATCGCGGACGACGAGGACCGCGAGCTGCCCGAGGAGCGCATCGGCCACGTGCACATGAGGGGGGACAACGTCACGCGCGGCTACTACCAGGACCCCGCGGCCAACGCAGCCGCGTTCACCGCCGACGGCTGGCTGCGCACCGGTGACCTCGGCCTGATCCACGACGGGGAGCTGTACGTCTCCGGCCGCGCGAAAGAGATCATTTTCGTGAACGGCCAGAACTACTATCCGCACGATCTGGAGGCCATCGCGCAGCGCGCCCCGGGGCTGGAGCTCGGCAAGGTGGTCGCCGCCGGTGTACGGGCGCGCGGCGCAGAGATCGAGGAGCTCGTGGTGTTCGTGCTTCACCGTGGCGGCGTGCCGGAGTTCCTGCCGGTGGCGGCCCAGGTCGCGCGCCTCATCAACGAGCAGACCGGGCTCGAGGTGGCGCAGGTGGTGCCGGTCAAGCGCATCCCCAAGACCACGAGCGGCAAGATCCAGCGCCACCTCCTCGAGGAGAGCTACGCGGACGGGGAGTTCGACGCGGACCTGAGGGAGCTCGCGGCGCTGCGGGCCGCGCAGCGGGGGCCGGAGTCCGGCACGCGCACCCAGATCGAGCAGAAGCTCAAGACCATCTGCGATGCGGCGCTGCAGGGCAAGCGCGTGGACATCCACGACAATCTGTTCGAGATCGGCGCGAGCTCGCTGAAGCTCATCGAGATCCACGAGCAGATCGACCGCGAGTACCCCGGGCAGGTGGATCTGACCGAGCTGTTCGACTTCCCGACCATCGCCGAGCTCGCGCAGCACCTGCAGGGCAAGCTCGCGCAGGCCTGAAGTGAGCTACGGGCACCGTGGCGGCAAAATTCGCAAGTTGGGGCCCTTTTGTGCCTATAATGTCACGATATGGAGCTTAGTGCCCCATCAGCCGCCGCCAGCGCCAGCCCGCGCTGTGAGGGGCGGCTGTCCGACTGCGGAATCCGCCCGACCGCCCAGCGCGTGCGCATCGCCACGCTGCTGCTGTCGGCGCCCCAGCACCTGTCCGCGGAGCAGATCCTGGCGAGCCTGCGCGCAGCGGGAGCGCGCGTGTCCAAGGCCACGGTGTACAACACGCTGAACCTGTTCGCCGCGCATGGCCTGATTCGCCAGCTGTCGGTGGACGGCTCGCGCGCGTGGTTCGACTCCAATGTCGAACCGCACTATCACTTTCACGACCTGCAGAGCGGCGCCCTGATCGATGTTCCCGTTCCGGCCGTGGCGTTCAGCCGCCTGCCTGCGCCACCGCCGGGGACCGAGGTGGCCGGGATCGATCTGGTCATTAGACTGCGCAAAAAAATGTAGAATGCGCGGCTTTCCCCGTGACGTGCGCCGGGATAGCTCAGCTGGTAGAGCAGCGCATTCGTAATGCGCGGGTCGGAGGTTCGAGTCCTCTTCCCGGCACCACTTCCTGGCCGCCGCGCGTCTCGGCCCGTCGCCCGCCGACCTCCCCCTGGCGCGTCCGGCGGAGAATTGCACGGGATGGCGTTTAAACTCGAGCGTGACTGGCCGGCTCAAACGATGGGCGCAATGCGCTCGGCCCGTAACATAAGGAACTCCGCGTGGGTACGAACCCGGAACACGTCCCAGACGCGCTTGCGGCGCACAGCGAGTCCGTGAGGTGGATCGGGCGCGACAGACCCGGGTTTGACCGCATCACCCCCGACAGCCCGGTGCATCCCACATCCCCGCACACGGCCCCGACCGAGGCGCCACAGCCGGGACTGCGCCGCAAATGGCTGCTGCCGGCAGGCGCGGTGCTGCTGGCGCTGGCGATCAGTGCCGTGCTCTGGAGCACCCTGCACTCGAAGCCGAAGCTCGTGCCGCTCGCCGACCAGCGCAACGTGCCGCTCATTTCGGTCATGACGCCGGGACTGAAGGCCGTGACCTCGAGTGTGACCTTCACAGGCGCGATCGTGGCGCGCTACGACATGCCGATCGGCAACGACGGGGAGACCGGCCGGATCGTTGCCGTTTACGTGGAGCCCGGCGATCACGTGCGGCGCGGGCAGCCGCTCGCGAAGCTCGATCAGTCGGTGCTCATTCCGCAGGTCAATCGCCTCGCGGCCGCCCTCGAGCAAACGCAGGCGCAAGCCGCGCTGTCTGCGGCCGAGTATCGGCGCGCGCAGGGTGTGGAATCGGCCGGCGCGCTGTCGGCCGAGGACATAGAAAAGCGCCGCGCCACCGCGGTGACGGATGCGGCGAACGTCAAGGTGGCGGCGGCGCTGCTCGCGGAAGGCGAGGCGCGCCTGAATCGTACTCGCATCGTCGCGCCCATCGCCGGCACGGTCCTCACGCGCCGGGCTGAAGTCGGCCAGATCGCCAATCCGGGCGGCGAGGCGCTGTTTCGGATCGCGAGCGGCGGTGAGATCGAGATGCGCGGCCAGCTCGCGGAGCAGGATCTCGCCCAGGTCAAGGTCGGTGACGCGGCGAGCGTGCACCTGACCGGTCTGCCGCAGGCCTTCGAGGGGCGTGTACGCCTGCTCGGCGCCATCATCGACCCGCAGACCCGACTCGGGGAAATTCGCATCACGCTCAAGCCCGACCCGGCGCTGCGCCCGGGCGCGTTCGCGCGCGGCACGGTGGCGGTGAACAAGGCCCTGCGGCCGGTGGTGCCGCAGACGGCGGTTCTGACCGATACCGGGGGCAGCTACGTGTACCTCGTCAACGCACAGAGCCACGCCGAGCGGCGCGCCGTGCGCGTCGCAGACACCTCCGACCAGGGCGTCGTGATCTCCTCGGGTCTCAGCGGCTCCGAGCGCGTCGTGACCACCGCGGCCGGCTTTCTGCGTGACGGCGAAGAAGTGAAGGCCGTGGCGGCACCCGCCACTCAGCCCTCGCCCTGAAGGGCGGAGCCGCGCGGATGAAGAATATTTCAGCGTGGGCCATCCGCCACCCCCTGCCCCCCATCGTGCTGTTCGTGGTGCTGCTGTTCATGGGCATCGTGTGCTTCGTGCGCCTGCCCGTGACCGCCGACCCCGATATCTCCTTTCCCGGCGTGTTCATCGGCATCGGCCAGCCCGGCGCGGCGCCGCAGGAGCTGGAAACGCAGGTGATGCAGAAGGTCGAAGGCGCGGTCGCCGGCATCGGCAACATCGACAACATCACTTCCTGGGCGGTCGAAGGCCAGGCGAACATCTTCATCCAGTTCGAGATCGGCACCCCGATCGACCGCGCGGTCGCCGACGTGCGCGATGCGGTCGCCAAGGTGCGGGTGCTGCTGCCCCAGGGCATCCAGGAGCCCACGGTCCAGCGCATCAATGCCGACGGCGGCCCGATGGTCCTCTACGCGGTCAGCTCGAGCTCGCTCACGGAGGAGGAGCTGTCCTGGTTCGTCGACAACACCATCACCAAGCGGCTGCTGCAGGTGACCGGCGTCGCGCAGGTGCAGCGCGGCGGCGGGGTCAACCGCGAGATCCGCGTCGAGCTCGACCCGGCGCGCATGCAGGCGCTCGGCATCACCGCCGCCGAGGTCAACGAGCAGCTGCGCTCGCTGAACCTCGATTCCCCCGGCGGCCGCGCGCAGCTCGGCGGCGGCGAGCAGGCGATCCGCGTGCTCGGCGGCGCGCGCACCGCCGCCGCCCTCGGCGCCAGCCAGATCGCCCTGTCCGGCGGGCGCTTCGCGCGCCTCTCGGATCTGGCGGAGGTGCGCGACGGCGTCGGCGAGGTGCGCACGATCGCGCGCCTCAACGGCCGCCCGGCGACCACCTTTGGAGTGATCAAGGCCAAGGGTTACTCGGACGTCAGCGTCGATGACGGCATGCAGGTGGAGCTCGCCAAAGTCCGCAAAGAGAATCCGCAGGTGAAGCTGACGCAGATCTTCACCAGCGTCGACTACACCAAGGCGACCTACCACTCGGCGCTGGGCGCGCTGCTGGAAGGCTCGGTGCTCGCGGTGCTGGTGGTGTTCCTGTTCCTGCGCGACATGCGCGCCACGCTGATCTCGGCGCTCGCCATCCCGCTGTCGGCGATCCCGACGTTTGCGTTCATGCAGTGGATGGGCTTCACGCTGAACTCGATCAGCCTGCTGGCCCTGTCGCTGGTCGCCGGCGTGCTGGTCGACGACGCCATCGTCGAGATCGAGAACATCGTGCGCCACATGCGCATGGGCAAGAGCGGCTTCCAGGCCGCGCTCGAGGCCGCCGACCAGATCGGACTTGCGGTGGTGGCGACCTCGGCGACCATCATTGCGGTGTTCGTGCCGGTGAGTTTCATGGGCGGCCTCACCGGGCAGTACTTCAAGCAGTTCGGCCTCACCGTCGCGGCGGCGGTGTTCTTCTCGCTGCTGGTGGCGCGCCTGATCACACCGGTCGTCGCCGCCTATACCCTGAAGTCCGACAACGTCGCCCGGCACACCGACGGGCCGATCATGGCCTGGTACCAGCGGCTGCTGGGCTGGTGCGCGGTGCATCGCTGGAAGACCGTGCTGGCAGGCCTCGGGTTCATGGTGCTGTCGGCGGCGGGCGTGGCTCTGTGCTCCTTCTCCTTCATACCCGAGTCGGACGTGGGCACCAGCTTCCTGAGCGTCGAGCTGCCCCCGGGCGTGCGCCTCGAGGACACCGCCCGAGTCACCGCGGCCGCCTACCGCATCATCGCCCGCCAGCCGGAAGTGAGGGACATAGTCGAATCGGTCGGCACGAGCGATGAGGGCGTGCGTGCCGCCGAGCTCGACGTCGCGCTGGTGCCGGCGAGCGAGCGGCGCGTGACCCAGCGTCAGTTCGAGGACCGCGTCAGCCAGGAACTGAAGGTGATTCCGGACGCGCAGCTGCACTTCAATCGCAACGGCAACGGCCGCGATGTCAACATCTACATCACCGGCGACGACCCGCAGCTCACCTACAACACGGCCCGCCGGGTGGTCGAGGAGATGAGCAAGCTGTCCTTCGTGCGTGACGCGCGCATCAACAACGACCTGCCGCGTCCGGAGATCCTGGTGCACCCGCACCTGGATCTCGCCTCGCAGCTCGGCGTGACGGTCGAGCGAATCAGCGAGACCATCCGCATCGCGACCCTCGGGGACCTGGATCAGAACAGCGCCAAGTTCTCGCTGTCGGATCGGCAGGTGCCGATCCGCGTCAGCCTGCTGGAGGAGAGCCGCAAGAGCCTGGCGACGCTGGAGAACCTGCCGGTGCCCACCACCGGCGGAGGGACCGTACCCCTGAAGGCGGTCGCCGACATCAGTTTCGGCGAGGGTCCCACGCGGGTGCGCCGCTACAACCAGAGCCGCCGCCTGTTCATCGATGCGGACCTCAAGGGCGCCGAGCTCGGGGACGCGATGAAGGCCATCTACAACCTGCCCACGCTCAAGCACCTGCCGCAGGGCGTGCACCTGGTCGAGATCGGCGATGCCAAGTACATGAACGAGCTGATCGCCAACTTCTCCATCGCCATGGCCACCGGCATCCTGATGGTGTTCGCCGTGCTGGTGCTGCTGTTCGCACGGGTGCTGCAGCCGATCACCATCCTGTCCTCGCTGCCGCTGTCGATCGGTGGGGCGGTATTCGCGCTGCTGATCACCGCACACTCGATCTCCCTCGGGGTGATGATCGGGTTCCTGATGCTCATGGGCATCGTCGCCAAGAACTCGATCCTGCTGGTGGACTTCGCCATCGAGGAGATGCGCGCCGGCAAGGATCGGCTCACGGCGATCCTGGAGTCCGGTCACAAGCGCGCGCGCCCGATCGTCATGACGACCGTCGCCATGATCGCCGGCATGACGCCGGTGGCCGTCGGGCTGGGCGGCGACACGGCCTTTCGCCAGCCGATGGCGATCGCGGTGATCGGCGGTCTCATCACCTCCACGGGACTGACGCTGGTCATCGTGCCGGCG
>Ga0209238_1000208_pt1 | contig 19601 bp, 13 predicted proteins | sample GraSoi013_1_20cm_FD_185823 | JGI IMG/M metagenome (GOLD analysis project Ga0209238, IMG submission 185823) | Grasslands soil microbial communities from the Angelo Coastal Reserve, California, USA - Sample 10_02_2013_1_20cm (SPAdes) (version 2) | ecosystem: Environmental > Terrestrial > Soil >...
GCGCGGACGCGGAGGCCATGCGAGGAGAATCTTGCCAGGAGCACGACGATGCAGAAGACCGGCAGGGCGAGAACCTTGGCAAGCGCGCCTGAGGTTCCCAGGACGAGCGCGGCGCCCAGGGTGACGAAATTGCCGGTGACGTGGGCTGTGAAGAGACCCTTCAGTGCGAGATAAGCCGCAGTGTCCATGAATCCCGCATTGACGCTGAGTATGCGGGGCAGCCCGGGTTGCATGGTTCCCTGCCTTTCGAATCACCGCGCGAGGGGCGAGCGTAAGTATGCCCTCGGGAGCGGCGTACCCGTCAGGCGCCGCGCGGCTCGTGCGCGCCAGCGAATGTCCGAGGTTGGGTGGGCGCGACGTTCCCTTAACGCGCTGGCGTGTGGTGAACGCGCCCGGCCGCCTGGGCCTTCATCGGCGCCTGCAGTCTCGAGTCCTGCGCACGGGCGATGCGCACCAGCTCGGCCACTGCCCGCTCGAAACGCAAAGCCTGCTTGACCGCACTGCGCGCGAGCCGCTTCACGCGCATTCTCATCCGTCTCGGCGCCTTGCGCGCCGGGGCGGCTGGCTGCGGGGCGACGCCTTCGACGAACGGGGCGATGTCGCTCAGGTATAGGTGTCGCTGCTGCGCTTCTTCCAGCCGCAGAAGCGCCTGATAGGCGAGAAATACGTAGGTTTCTTCCTCGCTGAGCCCGCGGGCTTGGGCGACCTCGAGGCATTCACCGATCAGGCTGCCGGGTCGAGCGCCATCTTGTGCGATCGCCCAACGCATGACGTCAACGCTCTCAGCGCCCCGCGGAGCGTCCGGCTTTACAAGCCAGACCGTTGTCACAGCTTCCATTGGGGCGAGCATAGCGACCCAATTGCGCACGCCAAGACCGACAAAGCCCCTTCTCTGGGTCGGCTGACAGCGAAGCAGCTCGTCAGGCATCTCCGACGTCTGCGACCGGCTACAGATAACATATTGCGTTGTGAAGGGGGGCAAGGCCCCCGCAGGCCTGCGACCGGCCGCTTCGATCGCTACGGATGGTTGCGGCGGGGGCCGTGGCCTAGAGTGGAAAGCTCCGTGCGCGCTCCTGGTCCTTGAGGATGTCGCGCGCAGCGAGGAACAGGTGCGCAGTGGCCCACAATCCGGTCGGCACCAGGCACAGCATCGCCAGCCTCAGCGACTCGGCATTGGCGACGTGATTGGGCGCGAACCAGTCGCTCAAGGAGCCGATCAGCGGAGGTGCGATGACCAGATTGCCGAGATTCGCCAGAAACAGCACCATGGCGCAGAACATCGCCCGCATGCGGCACTGCGCCAGATTGTTGAGCAGCCCGAAGCCCGGACCGATATAGAAGTAGATCGCGGGGATGAAGATCCACAACATCGCCTTGGCAAGCGCGAGGTCGCGGGTGTAGTACACCACCCCCGAGGCGAGAGTTGCGAGGCCGATACCGCCGGCGAGCAGCCACACGATGCGGCGCGCATCGGTCATGCCGCTGCGGGCCATCAGGACCCCGGTCACGACGGTCGCGAGACCCCCTCCCCACAGGTGCATGTTCTGCGTCACGACGCTCGCCTCGCCGACGCTCATGTGGTAGGTGCGCTGCAGAAAGGCGGGTGTCCAGAACATGAGTCCCCAGCCCCACAGCGCGCACACCGCACTGCCCATCATCACGTGCACCGCGGAGCGCTGCTGCCACAGGAAGCGCATCGTCTCGAGCACCGATGGCGCCTCGCCGTCGTCGCCGGCATCGAGACATCCGCGCCGCGGCTCGCGCACCGTGAGCCACACCGCGAACCCGGCCAGCACGCCCGGGACCCCGAGCGCGAAGAACACCGCGCGCCAGCCGTAGTGATCGGCGATGGCGCCGGCAACGTTGTAGCCCACCCAGGCGCCGATCGGCGCGCCGAGCGAGAAAACCGTGAGCGCCATGGCGCGCCGCGTGGCGGGAAAGTAGTCGGAGAGCAGCGAGTTCGCACCCGGTGTGCCGCCGGCTTCTCCGACGGTGACTCCGACGCGGGCGAAGAAAAACTCCCACGAGGTCCGCGCGAGCCCGCACACGGCAGTCATCATCGACCACAGCACCAGGCAGACCGCGACGATGTTGCGGCGGTTCTTGCGGTCGATGAGCCAGGACAGCGGGAACCCCAAAACGATGTAGAACAGTCCGAAGGCCGCGCCCGTGAGCCAGGCGACACCCTTGTCGGTGAGGTGCAGCTCGAGCCGGATCGGCTCCAGCACCGTCGACACCACGTAGCGGTCGGCGATGCTGAGGGTGTAGACCAGGCACATCATGATGAGCACGTACCAGCGCTCCATGAGGGAGGCCGACTGCAGCGGCGCGACGCCCAGCACCGCGGCGTCGGATGCCACGGTCGACTGCAGCTCGCTCACGGGGTCGGGCTCTGCATGCTCACCGGCTCAGGTTACGCTACCGCGGCGGAGCTGTCTTCGAGAATGAGATCCGCGGCCTTTTCCGCCGCCATGAGGGTCGGGGCGTTGATGTTGCCTGAGCTGATGTTCGGGAAAATGGCGGCGTCCACCACGCGCAGGCCGCTCACCCCGCGCACCCGCAGCCGCGGATCGACCACCGAGGTGCGCGGATCCGAGCCCATGGCGCAGGTCCCGCAGGCGTGGAACACCGAGCCGGCGCGGCGGCGGAAGTCCGCCAGCACCTCGGCATCGGACTGCACCTGCGCACCCGGCTCGCGCTCGCTCTCGGTCACTTGCGCGAGCGCCGGGGCGGCGGCGAGGCGCCGCACGACCCGCGCGCCGTCGTACACGTCCCGCAGGTCCGCTTCGGTGGCGAGGGAATTCGGGACGATGGCGGGACTCGCGAACGGATCGCTCGAGCGGATATGCACGCTGCCGCGGCTGCTCGGCCGGCAGGTGTTGAAGGACATCAGGAACCCCGGGAACGGATCGGGGTTCAGCAGGCGCCGGTTGGCGCCGATCGTGGTGGTGCTGTAGCTGGCCGGGTTGAAGTAGATGTGCAGATTCGGACGCGTCAGCTCCGCGCGGCTGCGCAGGAAGGCGCCGGCCTGATTGACGCTCATGGCGAGCGGGCCGCGCCGTGCGAGCGCGTAGCTGAGGGCCGCCCTCACCTTGCCGAGAAAGGGCGCCAGCTGATCGTTCAGGGTCGGCACCCGCGAGCGGTAGAAATACGACACCGCGAGGTGGTCCTGCAGGCCGCGCCCGACGGCGCTCGAGTCGGCGATGACCGGAATGTTGAACTGCCGCAGCAGCTGCGCGTCCCCGACGCCCGAGAGCTCGAGCAGTTGCGGCGAGTTGATCGCACCGGCCGCCAGCAGCACCTCCAGGCGCGCGCGCACCTGCTGCCGCTGACCGGCGCGCAGGTACTCCACCCCCACCGCGCGCGAGCCCGAAAACAGCACCCGCGTGGCGTGCGAGCGCAGGCGCACCTCGAGATTGGCGCGCCGCCACACGGGCCGCAGGTACGCAGTGGCGCTGGAGACGCGCACGCCATCCTTGATGGTGACGTGCCACAGGCCCGCGCCTTCGGCCTGCGCGCCGTTGAAGTCGCGGGTGGCTGAGATGCCGACGCTCGTGCACGCCTCGAGGAAGCTCGTACACAAGGGATGCACGCTCCCCGACACGTCGCTCACGTGCACCGGGCCTGCGGCGCCGTGGAATTCGGACAGGCCCCACGCGTGATCCTCGAGCTTCCTGAAGTAGGGCAGCAGCTCGCTGAAGGACCAGCCGGGATTGCCCGCCGCGCGCCAGTCGTCGAAGTCCGCGGGCTGTCCGCGCACGTACACCATGGCGTTGATGGAGCTCGACCCGCCCAGTACCTTGCCGCGCGGCCAGAAGGCGCGGCGGTTATCCAGCCCCGGATCGGGCTCCGCCTGGTACATCCAGTTGAAGCGCGGATCGTTGAAGGTGCGGCCGTAGCCGATCGGCACCCGAATCCACATCGAGCGGTCGTTGCCGCCGGCCTCGAGCAGCAGCACGCGATGCTCACCGCCCGCGCTCAGGCGGTTGGCGAGCACGCACCCGGCGGAGCCGGCGCCTACGATGATGTAGTCATACTCGGTCATGTGTGCTAAAGGATCGCGCGATGAAACTGACTGACATCAGGACTTTCATCGCCGGCAACCCGGCGCCGGGCACCGGCGGGCGCTACTTCGTGTTCGTGAAGCTCACCACCGACGGCAACGTTCACGGGGTGGGCGAAGCGTACTGCCTGCCGTTTCATCCCGAAGTGGTGACGCGCATGCTCAGCGACGTCTTCGAGCGCTACCTCGCGGGCGAGGACCCGCACCACATCGAGAGGTTCTGGCGGCGCGTGTACTCGGCCGGCTACACGCAGCACCCGGACCTCTCGCTCATGGCGGTGCTGAGTGCGCTCGAGATGGCCTGCTGGGACATCATCGGCAAGGAAGCGAACCAGCCCGTCTACAACCTGCTCGGGGGCCGGGTACACGAGCGGCTGCGCAGCTACACCTACATCTACGCGCGTCCCGGGGACCGGAGCGACGTGTACCAGGACCCGGATCTCGCGGCCGAGCGCGCCGTCGAATACCTCGCGCAGGGCTTCACCGCCTTGAAGTTTGATCCCGCCGGACCCTACTCGGCCTTCGACGGCCGGCAGCTGTCGCTCGCGGCGCTCGATCTGTGCGAGCGCTTCATGCGCCAGCTGCGCGCCGCCGTGGGCTCCGACGCCGACCTGCTGTTCGGCACGCACGGGCAGATGACCGCCGCGGGCGCGATTCGCCTCGCGCGGCGCCTCGAGCCCTACGATCCTCTGTGGTTCGAGGAACCGGTGCCGCCGGATGCGCCCGAGGAAATGGCGCGCGTGGCGCGCGCCACCAGCATCCCGATCGCCACCGGCGAGCGCCTCGCCACCAAGTACGATTTCGCGCGGGTGCTCGATGCGGGGGCCGCGGCCATCCTGCAGATGAATCTGGGGCGCGTCGGCGGGATCCTCGAGGCGAAGAAGATCGCCGCGCTCGCCGAGGTGCACCATGTGCAGCTCGCGCCACACCTGTATTGCGGGCCGGTCGTGGGCGCCGCCAATATCCAGCTCGCCACCTGCAGCCCGAACTTCCTCATCCTCGAGGGTATCGAGCGCTGGCAGGGGTTTCATGCCGATGTGCTCGTCAAACCCATCCGCTGGGAGGCGGGGTACGTGATCCCGCCGACGGAGCCCGGGCTCGGCGTCGAGCTCAACGAGGAGCTCATCGCGCGCCACCCCTACCGCGGCAAGGAGCTGCACCTGGACATGGCCGCCAAGCCACTGACGTAGGCGCTCTCTACAGCCGCAATTCGGCGCGCAGGCGCTCTTCGTACCAGACGTGGAACAGCTGCACCATGTATTCGCTGGCGGCGATCGGGCCGGGCTCGTAGGCGGGGCTGGACGCGCCGCGCTGCGTTTCCTCGACGAACGCCGCGTCCTGGGCGTTGGTAGCGTTCCACACGCTGGTGAGCTTCTCCAGATCATAGTCCCGACCTTCCTGCGCGTCGGCGTGCACCAGCCAGGTGCTGCGCACCAGGGTGCGTCCGCGCTCGAGCGGCAGCGTGGCGAAGGTGAGCGCATGGTCGGAGAGGAAATGGAACCAGGCGTTCGGCTGGGTATGAAAGTGCAGCGTCCCCAGGCGCGCCTCGCTCAGCTCACCCAGCAGACGGCGCGAAGCCACGCGCGTGTCCGGGGTCATGGACTCACCCGCTCCGTCGAGCACCAGCCGCTCGGTCCGAAAGGCCGTGGGCCGGCCGTGCAGCTCCTCGATGCGCTGCCACGGCAGGCCCAGGCGCCCCCAGATCGCCTCGGTCTCTCGCCGGGCGCTCTGGTAGCGCGCATAGGCCGCGCGTTCCGGCGCCGACATGCGCTGCTCGTCGATCTCGCCGAAGAAATGGAACAGCGAGCACAGCAGCTCCGGGTGCCCGGCGCAGTGGAAGCACTCGCGGTTGTTCTCGATGGTGAGCTTCCAGTTGCCGTGCTCGATGACGTCGACCTGCTTCGCGACCTTGGCCTGAGCCAGAGCGTGGGGTGCGAGATACGGCGTCATGCGCTGCGCCAGGTCGTCGAAATCCGCCGGCGGCTCATCCGCCAGGCACACGAATATCAGGCCCGCGAGTGTCCTCACGTGCACCGGCTTCAGGCGCCGCTGCGCCGCCGGGGCCTCGCCGGTGGCGCCGCAACCGATGACCCGGCCCTCGAGGTCGTAGGTCCAGCGGTGGTACGGGCACTGCAGGGTCGCGCCGGCAATGCCGCGGTCCTGCTGCAGGATGCGCGAGCCGCGATGCCGGCAGGTGTTATGGAAGGCGCCGATCGAGCCGTCATCGCGGCGCACGATGAAGATCGGCCAGGGCCCGATCTGGAAAGTGCGGTAGTCGCCGCCCTCGGGGATTTCGGCCTCGCAGGCCACGAACAGCCAGTGACGGCCGAAGAGGTATTCGAGCTCGGCTGCATACAGCCGCTCATCGGTGAAGAACGCACCGGGGAGGGCGAAGCCGGGCTTGCAGGAGGCGAGGAGCGAGGCCACGTGTTGCCGCAGGGGCTCGTCCGGGGCCGGGGCACGTCGCGCTGCGCCAATCGCGGAGGGGGATGCGTTCGGGCTCATGAATAGTCCCATCTAAAAGAGGCATCGGGGCCGCAAAGGCCGATATTAGAATGTAGCTCGCCTGAAGGGAGAAACCCATGGCATCCAGGGCTAAAGCGAAATCAACCGCGAGAACCGCTGGCGGCACCCGCGCCGGCAAGGGAAACGGCGCCGGGCGCGACCTGCTGGCACGCCTGAAGCGAGGGGCGGTGATCTGCGCCGAAGGGTACGTGTTCGAGCTCGAGCGCCGCGGCTACCTGCAGGCGGGCGCCTTCGTGCCCGAGGTGCTGTTCGATCACCCCGAGGTGGTGCAGCAGCTGCACCTGGACTTCGTGCACGCCGGCTCGGACGTGACCCAGGCGCTCACCTACTACGTGCATCGCGAGAAGCTGCGCGTCATCGGGCGCGAGAAGGATCTGCTGCCGATGAACCGGGCGGCGCTCAAGATCGCCAAGTCGGTGGCGCGCAAGACCGGAACGCTGTTCGCCGGGGACCTGTGCAACACCAACATCTACGATCCGGCCGACAAGCGCGCGATCAAGGAGGTGGAGCGGATCTTTGACGAGCAGGTGGGCTGGGCCGTCGAGGCGGGCGTCGACTACTTCGTCGCCGAGACCCTGGGGTGGGCGGGTGAGGCGCTCATGGCGCTGGAGGCGATCCGCAAGCACTCGAAGGTGCCGGCGGTCGTGACCTTCGCCATGCACCGCGAGGAGCTGACGCGGGACGGCCTCACTCCGGCGGAAGCTTGCCGGCGCCTGGAAGGGGCGGGGGCGGATGTGGTCGGGCTCAACTGCCACCGCGGCCCCGCGACCATGTTGCCGCTGCTCAAGGAGATCCGCCAGGCGGTGAAGTGTCACGTGGCGGCGCTGCCGGTGCCGTATCGCACCACCCGCGAGCAACCATCGTTCATGTCCCTCACGGATCCCTGCTGCGGCGATCGGCGTGCGTTCCCGGTTGGGCTCGATCCGTTCGTGTGCACGCGGCAGGAGATCTCCGACTTCGGACGCGAGGCGTTCGCGCTCGGCATCCGCTATCTGGGCGTGTGCTGTGGCGCGGGTCCGCACCACATCCGCGCGCTCGCCGAGGGCCTCGGCAGGCACCCGCCGGCCAGCCGCTACAGCGTCGACATGTCCAGGCACGCGTTCTTCGGCACCGACAAGAAGATTCGCAAGATCCAGACCGACTACCAGGACAAGGCCTGAAGCCGGCGTGAAGTACTCGGCCCTGGCGCTGCTGCGCGGGGCGCTCTCGGCGCACCGCAACTGGGTTCCGGCCTGGCGCTCGCCCGAGCCGAAGCCCGCCTACGACGTCGTGATCGTCGGTGGCGGAGGCCACGGGCTGGCCGCCGCGTACTATCTGGCGAAGAACCACGGCGTGCGCAACGTCGCGCTCCTCGAGCGCGGCTGGATCGGCGGCGGCAACACCGGCCGCAACACCACCATCGTGCGCTCCAACTACCTGTTCCCCGAGAGCGCGCGGCTGTACGACTTCGCGCTCAAGTGCTACGAGGGTCTGTCGCGCGAGCTGAATTTCAACATCATGCTGAGCCAGCGCGGAATCGTGCTGCTCGCGCACAGCCGCCACGACCTGGACTCGATGGCGCGCTGGGGCAATGCCATGCGCATGAACGGCATCGACGCGCAGATCCTCACGCGCGACGAGGTGGCCGCGCGCGCGCCGCTCCTCGACATGTCCCCCGACGCGCGCTTCCCGGTGCTGGGCGGCTTCACGCAGCGCCGAGCCGGCACGGCGCGGCACGACGCGGTCGCCTGGGGCTACGCGCGCGCCGCCGATGCCCTGGGCGTGGACATCATCCAGAACTGCGAGGTCACGGGCTTCCTCGGCGGGGCCGGCGGAGGGGTCGTCGGCGTCGAGACCAGCCGCGGGCGCATACGGGCCGAGCGCATCGGCATCGCCGCCGCCGGCCACAGCTCGGTGCTCGCGAAGCTCGCCGGCTTTCGCCTGCCGGTCGTGAGCTACGCCCTGCAGGCGATGGTGACCGAGCCCCTGAAGCCCGCGCTCGACACGGTGGTCAGTTCTCCGGGCACCGGCGCCTACGTCAGCCAGTCGGACAAGGGCGAGATGGTGATCGGGGCGAGCCTGGACCTGTTTCCCTCGTACGCCCAGCGCGGCAGCTTTGCGGTGCTGCAGGGCGTCATCGCCGCGACGCTGGCGCTGTTTCCCTCCTTCAGCCGCCTGCGGCTGCTGCGGCACTGGGCCGGGATCGTCGATGTGGTGCACGACTCCAGCCCCATCATCGGGCCCACTCCGGTCCCGGGGCTGTACATCAACTGCGGCTGGGGAACCGGGGGATTCAAGGCGATCCCCGCCGGCGGCTGGACACTCGCGCACGTGCTGGCGACCGGACGCAATCACGAGCTCGCCGAGCCCTTCCAGCTCGAGCGCTTCATCACCGGGCGCCTGATCGACGAGGCCGCCGCCGCGGGGATCGCGCACTGATGCTCGCGGGAGCCTCGCCGCCATGATGCAGCTCAAATGCCCGTGGTGCGGATCGCGCGACGAGAGCGAGTTCGTCTGCGGCGGCACCACTCACCTCATCCGGCCCGCCCTCACCGCCAACGATGCGACCTGGGGCGAATACCTCTTCTTTCGTGACAATCCCAAGGGGGTGCATCTGGAGCGCTGGCGGCACGCGTACGGCTGCGGGCAGTGGTTCAATGTCGCGCGCCACACCGTCACACACGAGGTGTTGTCGGTCTACGCCATGACCGACCCGCCGCCGGCTCATTCCTGAAGGGGCGGCGCGCCATGGCAAGCCGACGCCTGCCGCAGCCTGCGGGTACCTGGATCGATCGCTCGCGTCCCGTGTCCTTCACGTTCAACGGGCGGCGGCTGTCGGGCTTCAGGGGCGATACCCTGGCCTCGGCACTGCTCGCGAACGGCGTACGCCTGGTGGGACGCAGCTTCAAGCTCCACCGCCCGCGCGGCGTCTGGTCCTGCGGCGTCGAGGAGCCGAGCGCGCTGGTGGATATCGGTCAGGGGGCACGCCGCACGCCGAATGTGCGCACGACCCTCCTGCCGCTCGCCGAGGGACTCGCCGCCGAGAGCGTGAACTGCTGGCCGAGCGTCGGGTTCGACGTCGGCGCGCTCGCGGGGGCGTGTGCGGCGCTGCTGCCGGCCGGGTTCTACTACAAGACCTTCAAGTGGCCGAGCTGGCGCTGGTTCGAGCCGGCGATCCGGCGCATGGCGGGCCTGGGGAGGGCCCCCACCGCGCCCGACGCCGATCACTACGAGGAAGTCGCGGCGGACACCGACGTGCTCGTCATCGGCGCGGGTGTGGCGGGACTTGCCGCCGCCGCGGCGGCGGCGCGCGCCGGTGCGCGCACCCTGCTGCTCGCAGGCGGTGCGCAGATGGGGGGCGCGCTCTCCTGGGGCCCCGATCCGGAAGTGGCCGCGCTCGCGGCGAGCGTGCGGGAACTCGGCGTTCGGATTCAGCTGCGCACGAGCGCGTTCGGCGTCTACGACCACAACCTGGTGTGCGCCGTCGAGAGCGTCAGTGCCGAGGGCGCCGCCCCTCTGCCCGGGTGTGTGTTGCGCGAGCGGCTGTGGAAGATCCGCGCCCGCGCGGTGATCGCCGCCACCGGCGCCCTGGAGCGCCCGCTGCTGTTCCCGGACAACGACCGTCCCGGGGTGATGCTCGCGTCCGCGGCGCACAAGTACGCCCAGGCCTTCGGGGTCGCGTGTGGGCAGCGCGCGGTGATCGCCGCGAACTGCGACGGCGCCTACCGGGTGGCCGCATCGCTCGCTGGCGCGGGCGTTGAGATCCTCGCCGTGGTCGATCGCCGCGAAGGAGCCGCGCCGATCGCGGGCGCCGCGGGCCTGCGCGTCCTGACGGGCGCGGCGCTCACCGCGGTGCACGGCGCGCGCTCGGTGCGTGGCTGCACGGTCTCGCCGCTCGCGGGCGGGCGCGGCGAGCGCGTGCACTGCGATCTCATTCTGAACGCGGGGGGCTACGCGCCGGCCGTGCACCTGCACTCCCAGGCGGGCGGCAAGCTGCGCTGGGTTGCCGAGAGCGCGATGTTCGTGCCGGACGGCGCGGCGCCGGGCCTTACGAGCGTGGGTGCGTGCGCCGGTGTGCTGGCGCGCGCTCCGGCGGTGAGCCACGCCGCCGAGGTCGGCGAGGCGCTGGCGCGCGGTGGCGTGCCCCCTCAGGCGCCGGTCGGCGGGGCAGGCAGGTCGGATGCCATCACCCGCGCGCCGGACGTGCGGGGCAAGCAGTTCGTCGATCTGCAGAACGACGTGCTGGCCGAGGACGTGGCGCTCGCGGCCCGCGAGAACTACCGCTCGGTGGAGCACCTGAAGCGCTACACCACCACCGGCATGGGAACCGACCAGGGCAAGACGAGCAACATCAACGCACTCATCCTCATGGGCGAATACACCAGCCAGGCGCCCGCGCAGGTGGGGACGACGCGCTTTCGGCCGCCGTTTGCGCCGGTGACGCTCGGCGCGATCGTCGGGCGGCGCGTGGGCTCGCTGTACCGGCCCTTGAAGCGCCTGCCGGCCCACGCCTGGCACGCGGCGCAGGGCGCGCTGTTCGAGACCTTCGGCGACTGGTGCCGCCCGGCCGCCTACCCGCGCACCGGCGAGACGCTCGACGCCGCCGCGCAGCGCGAAGCGGCAACGGTCAGAAAGTGCGCCGGGCTCTTCGATGGCTCCCCCCTGGGCAAGCTCGAGGTGTACGGGCCGGACGCGGCGCGCTTTCTGGATCTCATGTACGTCGGCACGCTGTCGACGCTCAGGGTCGGCCAGGCACGCTACGGGGTGTTGCTGAACGAGAACGGCACCCTGGTGGATGACGGAATCGTGGCGCGCCTGTCCGAGCAGCGCTTCTGGGTCAATACCAGCACCGCCGGCTTCGATCGCACCGCGGCCGCGTTCGAGGAATGGCTGCAGTGCGAGTATGTCGACTTCAAGGTGCTCGTCACACCGGTGACTTCGCGCTGGGCCAACGTCACGGTCGCGGGCCCCCGCGCCTGGGAGTGGCTCGCGAAGCTCGGGTTCGAGGCCGCGCTCGCCCCGGCGGCGATGCCGCACATGAGCCTGCGCGACAGCGTGTGGGACGGCCACCCGCTGCGCGTCCTGCGCGCGAGCTTCAGCGGCGAGCTCGGCTACGAAGTGAACCTGCCGGCCGATCATGCGGGCGCGCTGCTCACACGCCTGTGGGCGCATGCCGGGGATCTCGGCGCGACCCTCTACGGCATCGAGGCGCTGCAGGTGATGCGGGTCGAGAAGGGCTACATTCATATCGGCACCGACACCGACGGCACCACGCTCCCCGGCGATGTGGGCCTCGCGCGCGGTATCGAGCGCAAGGCGGCGCCCTTCGTCGGGCGCCGCTCGCTCCTGCGGCCGGCCTCCCGCGATCCGACGCGCCTGCAGCTCGTGGGCCTGATGCCCCTCGATGGGCGCACGCCCCTGCCGGTGGGCGCGCAGATTGCCCCTCACCCGCCGCCCGCGCTCACCGAAGGACACGTCACCTCGAGCTACCTGAGCCCCGAGCTCGGAGTCCCGGTGGCGCTCGCCATGCTCAAACGCGGCTCGCAGCGCACGGGCGAGGAGCTGCGCGTGCATCATCTGGGAACGAGTATCGCCGCGCGGGTCGTGAAGCTGCCCTTCGTCGATCCGGCGGGGGAGCGGGTTCGTGGGTGAAGCGACCGCACAGATCGAGCCGCTCCAGGGCGCCGGACTCACGGTGCACCGGGATGAGACGCTGCAGGTCGCGACGCTGCGCTACCTCGAGGCCGGCGGAGCGTTCGCGCGAGCGGTGCACGAGGCGACCGGCGTAGCGCTGCCGCAAGTTCTGCGCGCCACCTCCGCACGCGGTGGGGAGCTCATCCTGGCCTGGCGCAGCCCCACGGAAACGCTGCTGCTCGCGGGCGAGCCGGCGCTGTCGGAGCTCGAAGCCCGGCTGGCGCAGGCCGCAGACGGGTGCCTCGTGAACCTCAGCGGGGGCCTCAAGGTGTTGCGGGTCACGGGTGAGGGGATCGCGGATCTGCTGTGCCGCCTGGGCGGCACCGGATCGATCCCGCAGCCCGGGGAGGCGCGGCGCACCCGCATGGCCGACGTGCCGGTTGTGGCCGTATCGCTCACGGCGGGCGAGACGCTGCTGGTGGTGGATCGTGCCTACACCGAGCACCTCATGGGCTGGATCCGCGAGACGCTGCTGGATTTTGCAGGGGCCTGAACGGCGTGTGCAGGGCGCGGGCGAGAGCCTGCCGCCAGCCCGCAATGAGGGTCGCGCGGCGTGCCGCGGTCATCTTCGGAACGAACACGGCCGCGGTGGAGTACGTGCGCGCGAGCGCAGCGAGATCGCTCCACACTCCGGTGGCGAGTCCCGCGAGAAACGCGGCGCCGAGGGCGGTGGTCTCGAGCTCCTTCGGCCGCTCGACGCGTGCTTCGAGCACATCGGCGAGGAACTGGCAGAGCCAGTCGTTCGCCGCCATGCCGCCGTCGACGCGAATGGCTTCCGCGCGGTGGGCCCCATCGCGCCGCATGGCCTCCGTGAGATCGAGCGTCTGAAACGCCACGGACTCGAGCGCCGCACGCGCGAGATGATCGCCCGAGGCATCCAGCGTCAGGCCACAGATCAGCCCGCGGGCGTTGGGCTCCCAGTGCGGCGCCCCGAGCCCCACGAACGCCGGCACCAGGTACACCCCGTGATCGTCCGGCACGCGCGCCGCGGCGGCGGCGGTTTCGGCCGCGTCGCGGATGACCTTGAGCCCGTCGCGCAGCCATTTGATCGCGGCACCCGCTACGAAAATGGATCCTTCCATGGCGTAGGTGATGCGTCCGCCGATGCGGTACGCCGGCGTCGTGAGCATGCGGTTCCCGGAGGGGACCGCCGCCTCGCCGGTGTTGAGCAGCAGGAAGCAGCCTGTGCCGTACGTGGACTTCGCCATGCCGGGAGCGAAGCAGGCCTGCCCGATGAGGGCCGCCTGCTGGTCACCGGCGATGCCCGCCACCGGCAGTGCGCGCCCGAAGAGCGCCGCCTCGGTCGCGCCATAGACCTCGCTGCTGTCGCGAACCTGCGGCAGCAGTGCGCGCGGCACGCGCAGGAGGGTTAGGAGCTCCTCGTCCCAGCACTGGGCGTGAATGTCGAACAGCAGCGTTCGCGAGGCGTTGGTGACGTCGGTGGCGTGCACCCGCCCGCCCGTGAGGCGCCACAGCAGAAAGCTGTCGATGGTGCCGAACGCCAGCTCACCGCGCTCGGCACGCTCGCGCGCCCCCGCCACGTGATCGAGCAGCCAGGCGACCTTGGTGGCGGAGAAGTACGGGTCGAGCAGCAGGCCGGTTTTCTGACGAACCAGGGGCTCGGCGCCCGCGGCCTTGAGCGCGGCGCAGGCATCGGCCGTGCGCCGGTCCTGCCAGACGATGGCTCGATGGATCGGCTTACCGCTGGCGCGCTCCCAGATAACGGCCGTCTCGCGCTGGTTGGCGATGCCGAGCGCCGCGATGCCCGCCACGCCGCCAGCCGTGCGCTCGATGACCTCGCGAGCGACCGCAAGCGTGTCGCGCCAGATGTCCTGCGCATCGTGCTCGACCCATCCGGAAGCGGGGTAGTGCTGCGCGAGCTCGCGCCGCGCGATGGCGACCGCGCGTGCCTGAGCATCAAATACGATCGCCCGCGTCGAGGTGGTCCCCTGATCGATCGCCAGCACGTACGAGGGACGGCTCATGGACTTCAAGCCTAAGGCGAGAGGGCGTAGCAGCACGAGTCCAGGATTGATGCTTCGCGGCAACAACATTGACCGGGCAGCGGGCTGCGGCGGCAGCGGCTGCCGGTCCGATTCCTTATTTCAGATGGGACCATTGACTTTCTAGACTTTCAGCGCTGCTGCAAGTGTGAAAAACTATGAATTCGGGCGCAATTTCCACTCCCATGGCGGCTTTGAAGCTGCGGCGGAGAGTGGGTGCGTCCTCTCCGGATGACGCCTTTATTCAAGCGCCATCGGGGCGAGTGGTATAGAAGGTCGACTGGGCGCCGTCCGGACCGGGCGGCACGCGTGCGGTGGGAAAACCACAATCAACCCTTGAAGGGATGCGCGATGAAGCCTAATCCGAAGATCTCTGCAGCGGTGGCCGCAATCCTGAGTGCCCCGGCCAGTGCGGTCGTGTTTGCCGCGGCAGAAACGGCAACCGCGACCGGCACGGGCACCGAGCTGCAGGAAGTGGTCGTCACCGCGGAGCGCCGAGCCGAGAGCATCCAGGACGTGCCGATCACCATTCAGGCGCTCACCTCCGAGACGCTCACGCAGCTCAACGTCAGGACCTTCGATGACTTCGTGAAGTATCTGCCGAACGTGACGGCGGGCAGCATAGGCCCCGGCCAGAGCAACATATTCATCCGTGGCCTGGCCACCAGCATCGGCGGTCTTCAGGGTGTAGGCGCGACCGGCAGCTTCCCGAACGTCGCGACCTACCTCGACGATCAATCGGGCCAGGTCCCCGGCCGTAACCTCGATATCTACGCCGCCGATCTCGAGCGCATCGAGGTCCTCGAGGGCCCACAGGGCACACTGTTCGGGGCGGGCGCCCAGGCTGGCGTGGTTCGCTACATCACCAACAAGCCGAAGCTGGATCGGGTCGAGGCGAATGTCAGCGGCTCCTATGCGGTCACGGCGCACGGCGATCCGAGCACCACGGTCGAGGGCGTGCTGAATGTCCCGGTGATCCCCGATAAATTCGCCGTTCGCCTCGTGGCCTACAACGACAGCCGCGGCGGCTACATCAACAACATCCCGGGCACCTTCACCCGGGCCGCGACCGACGGGGTCGCGTATTACTTCAACAACACGGTGCCGCCGAACAGCGGTCCGATCGACAACCACTCTCAGATCGCGCGCGCCATCAACCCGCTCACGTACAAGGGCGTGCGCGGCGAGTTCCTCTACCAGTTCAACGACGACTGGAATCTGCTGCTGACGCAGTCCTATCAGAACATGGACGCGGAGGGCGTGTTCTGGCAGGAAGCCTACGACGGCGTGCACACCGTGCTGCCGGATCTGTCCGTGCAGATGTACAACCCCTCCTATGACAAGGACAAGTTCACCAATACCGCCTGGACGCTCAACGGCCGGCTCGGCTTCCTGCAGGCCGTCTACACGGGAGCCTATCTCGATCGCAACATCACGCAGCAGCAGGACTACACCAACTACTCGCGCGGCCAGTTCGCGGGCTATTACCAGTGTAACTATCCGGGTTACCCTTTCGCCGGCGGACAACCCACGCCTAACAGTCCGGGGTTCTGCTACTCACCGAGTGCCTTCTGGACCGACAACCAGAAAGACACGCATCTGAGCCACGAAATACGCCTGAGCACGCCGAACGATTGGCGCATCCGGGGTCTGATCGGCGGGTTCTACGAGCGATACGACATCTACGAGCAGACCGACTGGCACTACGGCACGAGCCCGAATTTCTATCCGGTCGGTCCCCCGACGCTCGATCCGGCCAACGGCACCGCCTTGCTGCCCACTGTCAGCAACCCCAACGTGCGCCCCCCGGGCGACATGTTCTTCGACGACATCAAGCGTGGCTATACCCAGTGGGCGGGGTTCGTCTCCGTGGACTTTGACCTCGTCCCGAAGACTCTGACGCTCACCGGAGGCGTCCGCTACTACAGTATGGACACGTTCGAGAAGGGCGCGTACGCGGGCAGCTTCGGCTGCGAAATCCATGGTATCTACGACAGCGGGACCGCCACGCAGCCCTTTGTCCCGCCCAATCCGTGCGTGAGCACGCCCGCCACCTTTAAGATCGGCGGCGAATATGACTCTACGCTGAGCAATGTGGGCAATCTGGACGCGGATCGTCTCCAAAAGACGTTCAGCGGCGCCAAGAGCCGTGCGAATCTCACCTGGCATATCAGGCCGGATGTTCTGGCGTACTACACCTGGTCCCAGGGCTTTCGTCCCGGCGGCTTCAATCGCGGTGCGGGCATTGTCCCGTTGTCATCTCCGCTGTCCGGAATCTTCTCGACACCGCTCTACTATGCCCCCGACACGCTGACCAACAATGAACTGGGCTGGAAGACCGAGTGGCTGAATCGTCACCTCCAGGTCAACGGGGCGGTCTTCCAGGAGAACTGGAAGGGTACGCAGATCGAGATCTTCGACCCGGCCGTGACCGGGAATCTGACTTTCACTACCAACGGTCCCGACTACCGGGTGCGCGGTGTCGAGGTGCAATTCATTGCACTGCCCATGCAGGGGCTGCAAATTTCCGGAGCCCTCGCCTTAAACAGCAGCGAGGAAACCACCACCGTGAACTTCCACACCAACACCGGCCAGCCCATCATTGTCACACCAAACCCGTTTGGCGAGCTAGGCACACCCCTCGCGCAGTCGCCGCCCATCTCGGGTAATGTGCGCGTGCGCTACTCGTTCCCGGTTGCGGACTATCAGGCTTTCGTGCAAGTCGGCGCCGTGCACCAAGCGCACTCGTACGCCTCGACCGACAAGGTCTCGCTGGAACTGGTCACTCACGACCCCGTGCCGGTGGCCTGCACGCAGGCGAGCCCCGGCTGCACTACGGCCTACGACGACCCTGCCTTCACGATCTACGATGCAGCGGTCGGCATCGGCAAAGGCAACTGGGAGACCCAGCTCTTCGTGCAGAACCTCAACGACACACGCGCGGTCACCTGGTCCAATTACCGCGAGTTCGCGAAGTCGGAGACGATAACTCCTCCGCGCACCATGGGGCTTCGCATGACGTACAGGTTCTCGGAGAAATAGCCCTGGAGCTCTCCGACACGTAGCTTGTGGCACACCGCGCCGCCGGTTGCCCTGACGGGCGGCGACCGCCGCCCGTTCGTGCAATGATCGGCTGATGGCAGCCACCGAGCCCATCAGCACCGGCTCCCGCATCGAGGCGGAGGTGCGGGGGATCCGCGCGCTCGTCGAGAAACGCGAGTTCGCGCGCGCCCTGGCCGATGCCAGCCGCCTGCTCGGGAAGGTGCCCGAGAACCGGGACGTGCTCTATCTCGTCGCCGTGAGCCAGCGTTACCTCGGCCGCATCACCGAGGCGCTCGCGACGCTCGAGCGCTTTGAGAAGATCCACCCGGATTTCGGCCGTCTCTTTCAAGAGCGCGGGCATTGCTATCGCACCGCGGAGGAGGGCGGCCGGGCCATCGAGGCCTACCGTCGCGCGGTCGGGCTCAATCCCTCGCTCCTCGCCTCCTGGAAGGCACTCGCCGCGCTCTGCCGGGCGGCCGGACAGATACGTGAAGCGGCCGCCGCGGCCGAGCAGGCGATGCAGCTCGAGCGACTGCCCGCACCCGTGCTCTCGGCTTCCGGGATGCTCGCCGAGGGCGATATCTACGGCGCCGAGCGGATCCTGCGTCAGTTCCTCCGCGAGCACCCCGATCACGTCGAGGCGATGCGGCTCCTGGCCCAGATTGGTGTGCAGCTCGAGGTGCTCGATGATGCGGAATTTCTGCTCGAGAGCGCGCTCCTCTTCGACCCGAGCTGCCATATCGCCCGCTACGACTACGCCGTCGTGCTCGGCAAGCGCCACAAGCACCTGGCCTCGCTCGAGCAGGCGCGCAAACTCCTCGCGATCGATCCCGGCAATCGCGCCTTTCGTACCGTGTATGCGACGGCGTGCATCGGACTCGGCGATCACGAGGAGGCGTTGCGCGTTTATCGGGAGCTGCTCACTGAAACGCCGCACAATCCGGAGCTGCACCTGTCGGTTGCGCACGCGCTGAAGACTCAGGGACGGCAGGCGCAGGCGATCGAGGAGTACCGGGCCGCGGCTGCGGCGAGAGCGGACTTCGGCGATGCCTACTGGAGCCTCGCCAACCTCAAGACCTACCGTTTCACCGACGCAGAGCTCGAGCGCATGCGCGGACTCGAGGCCGCCGCCACCACCGGGCTCGTGGATCGGTACCACCTGTGCTTCGCGCTCGGCAAGGCGCTCGAGGACCGGGGCGAATACGAGGAATCGTTCCGGTACTACGAGCGCGGCAACGCGTTCAAGAAGTCCGAGAGCCGCTTCGACGTCGGCGCCATGGAGCGCAACCTGCAACTGCACGCGCGCCTCTGCACGCGCGAATTCCTGGCGGCGCGCTCGGGCGGCGGGTGCGACCGGGCGGATCCGATCTTCATCGTGGGACTGCCGCGCGCCGGCTCGACGCTGCTCGAGCAGATACTCGCCTCACACTCGCAGGTCGAGGGCACGATGGAGCTTGCGGACATTCCGCGCATGGTCCAGCAACTCGCCGGCCGCGAGAACCGGGACACCCCCTCGCGCTACCCCGCGCTGCTCGCGGACCTGACGCCCGCGGAACGGCTGCGCCTGGGAGAGAAGTACATCGCCGACACGCGGGTGTACCGCGCCGGCAAGCCGTATTTCATCGACAAGATGCCGAACAACTTCCGCCACATCGGCCTCATCCACCTGATCCTGCCGAAGGCGCGGATCATCGACGCACGCCGCGAGCCGCTCGCCTGCTGCTTCAGCAACTTTAAACAGCTGTTTGCGTCGGGGCAGGAGTTCACTTACAGCCTCGAGGACCTCGGGCGCTACTATCGTGCCTACCTCGAGATCATGGCCCACTGGGACGCGGTCCTGCCGGGCAGGATCCTGCGCGTACAGCACGAGGAGCTGGTCGAAGACCTCGAGCATCACGTTCGACGGATTCTGGACTTCGTCGGGCTCGACTTCGAGCTGGCGTGCCTCGAGTTCTACAAGACCGAGCGCAGTATCCGCACGGCAAGTTCCGAGCAGGTACGGCAGCCCATTTACCGCGAGGGGCTCGACCAGTGGCGTAACTTCGCGCCCTGGCTCGGACCCCTGCGGGCTGCCCTTGGCGAGCTTGCCGGCAGCCGAGGTGCGTGAGAACGAGCCCCTGAGCGCGCGCGAGGACCGCCGAATCGTGTGTTGGGTACACACGACAGCCGCGTGCACCAGCGCGGGGCACTTGTACCGCGAAACCGGCGAATGCAAGCGGATGACGCTTTTATTCAAGCGCGTTCGCGGCGTGTAGTATAGAAGTGATGTGGGGGGCCCGCCTGGGCAGGCGGGA
>Ga0209238_1000209_pt1 | contig 19572 bp, 16 predicted proteins | sample GraSoi013_1_20cm_FD_185823 | JGI IMG/M metagenome (GOLD analysis project Ga0209238, IMG submission 185823) | Grasslands soil microbial communities from the Angelo Coastal Reserve, California, USA - Sample 10_02_2013_1_20cm (SPAdes) (version 2) | ecosystem: Environmental > Terrestrial > Soil >...
AGGGGGAACAGCTCTTACCCTATACCGTGCCAAAGCTTCCACCATAGACGTCGACTTCACTGGTCCGGCCAAGGACGTCGAGTTGTTTCAGAAGGCCGTGAATGCAACCCAGCCAGGGTTCAAGGTCCATGTTTGGCCAGACGGTCAGGTATTCAGCCAGTTTCTCCCTGATGACTATTTGAGGAAATCAAAGCGGATCCGTTCCTTGAAAAACATCGACCTGAGAGCTCTGGCTCCTGCCGACATCGTCGTCACCAAGACAGGACGTCTCGACCTGAGGGACATTGATGACATCGAAGCCTTGCATCAGAAAATTCAAGCTAACCAGGAATTCAATAGTAAGACGTGGGAAACAGGTCGAGTATGTGGGGAACCAAGATGTCTTTGACTACAATCTTGAATCTGTGACTGCGAGGTTCTTCGGCAAGGGCGCGTACAAAAGAAACGGAAGAAGTCGCCTAGAATCGACACCTGCTTTGTCTAGTGCCGTATCGCATTTCTCGAATGGTAACTGATCTGGTAACCGTAAATGGTAACAGAAAACCCGTTATCCTTAAGTCCGCATGACGTTCTGTGTTTACAGTCGACCTAGGCGTAGTCCACGAATCCGAGTCAGGAGTCGATAGAATCCGTCATTGCGGTACAACGAACCTTCAGATTCATCTGTCAAGCGTCTACGCCTCAGTACGGCACAGACTCTAGTACTCCGCGCCGAAGCGGCAGAAACGATCGCCCTTCAACAATATGATCTTGCTCTCCAATCAGAAACCTCGGCGATCTTCAAACAACGAGTCAACTCGGCTCTGTCGAGCGAAAAGCGGGCGAAGGCATTTTTCGAAAAAGCCGGGCCCAGATCAAGACCGAGATTATTGCGCGCCCAAGCAGTGGAGGCGTTTCTGAGCTCTTGGTTGTCCAGGGGCCGGAACGATAGAAAACGAGCCCTAGAACACACCTGGAACCTTGCGAAGAAGGCGCTCCAATCTTTCCATGCGGCCGAGGAATTCCGAGAATACGCTGATACCTACAACCTTCTCTCTTTCGCTGTGGCATCGAGTATTGAGTTTGAAGGCAATCAACGACTTCGCAGAAAAAAGCTCGGAGAAGCGGCGGAGCATGGACGCAGAGCTGTGGCTATCTGGCGGTCGATTGGCGACAAAACAGAGCTTACGAAGGCCCTGATCAGAGCCTCAATTTTCCTGGATGGACTTGCTGATGAGACATCTTCCAAGATCCTTCGTGTAGACAATCGTCGAGAGTCCCGCCGCATGTGGAAAGAGGGCATGAAGGTGTCCCGGAATGTAGCTCTTCATGAAATCACACATCCTCTGGCCGGATATCAGTCACTTGATCCGAAAGAAAACCTGAAGGTCTGCGAAGAAGCTCTGGAAATCGTAAGGCCCACAAAAGACAACTTCGCAATTGGTCGACTCAACGAATTCCTCGCCAAGCACAATTTCTATGCCGCGGAATCGAGTGGAGGCGGAGACCCTGTAGCGGCCACACGAATACACGTGAAAGCTTTACACTACGCCGAGGCTTCTGCCGACTTCTACGACATAATCAACTACACTAGTCCGATAGCGGGAGTCCTCTGGATTCACTCGCCATACTGCCAGCACTTTAGCGCTTTAGCACGCTACGAATCCGACCCGGACAGGTGCGCGCTTCTGGAAGAGAAGAGCCTCAGGTGCATACCCGAGCTACTCAGATCGGCCAGAGAGAAAGGGAGCCCCCGAGTACGCTTCTATGCACTATACACAAGCTACAACGTTGAATCAGCAGCGGCGGCGAAAGAAAAGACCCGGAAACGGCAGAGACGTCTCTTTCAAAGGGCACTTTCCCATAGAATGGAGACGGATCTACTAGTAAGTCGTGTCTTCGCAAGGATAAGCTGGAATCGGGCAGTTGCAATCAGAGGGCTCGCTGATCTTCAGTCAAGACTTGCAAATGTAGAAAATGACAGGAAAAAGAAAAACCGGCTGTTAAGCCAGGCCATTCGAAATCAGCTACTGGCTATCAGGGTAGCAATTGCATATGTTCGTCAGCTTGAAGCTTCGGGCGATCATTTCAACACGGAAGGCATCGCTCGACTCTTTGTAGGATACGGAGACCTTCTCTCAAGAATAGAACCAGTTGGAGACAATAATGTACGAAAGGCGGCGAGAGCATATTCAACTGGAGCTGAATGGAACGAAAAGATCCCTCGATATGACCGGTCAGCCGCTTGCTACTGGAAGTCCGCCCAAGCCTACGACCAAATTCAAGCACATACAATTGCAGCGGAATACTTTACGAGAGCCTCACAAGCATATGCTCAATTCGGCCGCCGAGTTCCTTCACTAAGGCATCTCGCCCGAGACTATTCGAGCTATCTCAAAGCCTGGACAAAGATCGAACTAGCAAGATCCTTTCATGCGAAGCAGCAATTCGAGCGGGCTGCAAAATCATACAGACAAGCTGCAGAACTACACAAGTCGACAAAGCGATGGAACCTTCTCGATCAATACTACCAAGCCTGGTCCAAGCTTGAATTCGCCGAAGCACTCAGCAGGAAGGGGCGGTTTAGAGCTGCGGTCAAAGCGTTTGGCGATGCAGGCGGGAAGTTAGCAGAATCAAAGATTCTAATCAAGAATCAACTTTCACCAAACAGCAGACCAGAAGAAAGGGCGATTTTGGAGAAACTAGCGAACTCCTCCATAGACTCCTACTGCAAGGCTCGCGCAAATCTGGAAGAAGCAATGTTCGCAGAAAGCCAAGAGGATTATCATAGAAGCTTCGAGAAGTTCGGTCTCGCGTCTGAAGTATTCCAAGAAACCTCCACCTTATCCGAATCTGCCCAAGAAAATAGAGAGGCAAGCTTCCTTTCTAGCTTATGCAAAGCCTGGCAGCTCGCTAGCAAGGCCGAACTGGAGAACTCGACCAAGCCTCTGCAAATGGCAGTCTCTGTATTCGAAAGGGCCATCAGGCTCAGCCCAAACGAAAAATCGCTCAAGCTCGCGTCCGGCCACAAGGCGTTTTCAGAAGGCCTCATTACATCACGAATATTTGCAAAAACACTCGACCCATCGCTTCACGAAGAAGCAGCTAAACACTTGCAACTCTCGCGCAAATTCTACCTTGAGGCCGGTTTCAACACCGCAGCGCATCATGCAACAGCCCGCAGATTACTTCTGGACGCCTCTTCGTTATTGGGTAATGCGAGAAACGCCAAAGATCCTAACGTGAAAATCGAACTCTACGATCTCGCAAACGCAAAGCTACTCGAATCATCAATGGAGTTCAAGAGAGCAAAACAGAACATTAGGAGAGCCCAGGTAAAACAAATTCTGCAAGAGACCACGAGCGAAACCAAGGCCCCACTTCGCATAACTGACACTCTAACCGCACTGACTTACTCGTCTACTAACGCAGCCGTCTATACATACGCACAGGGAAACGAGAAATCATTTGGATTGGAGAGATTCGAACAGGCCGACATTGAGGTGAAAACCGCCAATGTTGGTAGGCTGATGGGTTCCAAAAGAGATGTGGAACTCGAGCTAGAGATTTCTAATATTGGAAAGCAATCGATCAAGCTTTTGCGCCTTGACGATGTGTTTCCCGAAGGGAGCGAAGCGGTCGAAATCCCAGATTCATGGAAGGCGCAAGGTCAGTCGGTCATCAATGGCTCGCGAGTTATTGCACCAGCTGAAACAGAGAAGCTGAAATTTGTCCTCCGTCAGAAAGAAGAAGGCTTGCTGATTATCCGACCGACACTGGTTTTTTCTGATGAGGGGGGAGCGGCGTCGGAGCGACCCGTCGCTTCAGTGATCGTACCCACTTCGACGATATTCGACTTCCTAGTCTCATCCTTCGTTAAGGACAATGCGACCCGACTGCGACCCGACATGTGCGGTTGGAAGTCCAAGATGGAGATTGTAAAAGACCTGAAAATTCCCAGAAGCCATGTCTACGGCGAACGAAGATACGGACGAGCTTTCGGAAAACAGCTCGACTCTCTGGTCAGAGCCTCTCTGGTCGAATACCGGATATTTCCCAAGGAGAGAGGCAGAGGAGGAAACATAACTAGAGTCAGGATCCAACTTGAGAACGAGAATGTCAGAGAATACATTCAAGAATTGACGTCTGAGAAAGTGCCTGTCGAGAAGCCAATCTTAGCGAGCTAGGCCAGCAATTCGAGCTAGCCCAGACAATGCCTCCATGTGCCCAACTAGAGGAAGCGTTGACGAGTTACCGACAGCGACGCATCTCTGATGTCGTGAGCGGAGGAGGCGCCTGTGACGCTTTCATTTGTCGAGAGACGGGAAGGTGAAACGGGCGTTTCAAGGCTGTCGAGCTCTGTCTTCGGTCCCTCTGATGCGGCCTGTGCGATACCTCCATGGTGAATTGGTGCCAACTGATTGCATGGTGTCCCGCGCTGGCAGACGTTTACTTCGACGATTGTAGACTCGACGAGCGAGCCGATCGTGCCTGTTACATTGACAGTGTAGCCTCCCACCATAGTGCCGACGACTCTCAACCGGGAGCTATTGTGGGAGCCGAAGGCAGTTACCATGACAGTGTTCGGTGTCAGAGTGGCTGTGAGACCAGTCGATGGGGTGATAATTGTCGACATTGTAATGCTTCCAGCCAATCCATCGAAAGGCCAGATCTCAATCGCGGTATTGCTAGATCCCCCAACGAAAAAGCTCAGAAAAGAATAGTCAGGGAACATCGAGAAATCTCCAACATCCACCGTGATCAAGAACGAGTGCGAGAGCGCCCCGCTAGTAATCGAGACGTTCACCGAGAATATGCCCCGTGTAGAGGAGCTTACCGTGAGGGTGGAAACAGTCGAACCTCCAGAGGTCAGAGTCGCACTTGTAGGGCTAAGCGTCGCACTGACAGTGCTTGAAGTAATTGTCGAGAGACTAACTGTTCCCGCAAAACCGTTTGCGCTGGTCAAAGGGATGGCCATAGAGGAAGATCCTCTGACTAATACCAGCAGTGGAGTGTTGCTTGCCGAAACAGTGAAGTTGGGTATGAAGTCTGTCGCAAGATAGTCTATCGCAGCCGTGGCTAAGTCGGTTATGTCGACTAGGCCGTCAGCGTTCAGATCGGCTCTTGGATTGTAACAGGTTTGTCCAAGGCTGCAACCGTTCGAGGCGGAGATTATGTTGAGATCTGCCCTGTTTACAATTCCATCGCCGTTGATGTCCGGGGTTCGGTACACCGAGACAGTATCGCTGGCTGTGCTTCCTGACAGAGTAACCTTGTTGACTGAAGCGAGCGGATAAGGTGTAACGCCGACGTTGAGCAGGAATACCGATCCAACGGGATACTTCGTTATGGTGTAAGTCTTGGAGAAGAGCAGTGTCCCCGTTGTTGCATTTGTGGCGGTTACAGAGACCGTTCCGGAGACGGTTATCGAGCTGGATGGGGAGTCAACGGACAGGGTGCCAGCTGTAACAACCTTCACTCCTGTGAAAGTGGCCGTGTTGTTGATGTTCACTGAAATTGGCGTTACGACCGTCGTTAGTTGAACCGTTGCGGATTCGGAGGCGTTCGTTCCAGCTACTGTAATTGTGTAGACCCCGGCGGCTGTGCCGGATGGCACCGAGACGGTCAGGATGGACGAATTCGAGCCTCCGACGGGGAGAATGACTCGTGGTGAGCTGAAGCTAGCTGTTGGCCCAGTAGGAGAAACGGTCACCGACAGTTGTACATTTCCGCCGAAACCGTTGGCGCTAGATATCGCTAGCTTGGATGTGCCTGAGGATGCCGCTGGGACCGCAAATGATCCTGGATTTGTGGACATAGTGAAACCGACGACGAGGAGGGTCAAGGTCGCTGCGTGTCTTAGCGAGCCTTTTGTTCCTATGACTGTGATTGTAAAGAAGCCGGGGGCGTTGGAATTAATGGACAGTGTAGATGTTGCTGTTCCTCCAGCTAATAGTGTGACACTGGCTGGCGTGAGAGAGATCGACGGACCCGCGGGCACGGACACTCCCGAGAGAGTTATCGTTCCAGCTAGACTGTTCAAGCTGGTTAAGGTGAGAGTTGAAGTGGCGGTTGACCCTGCTTGGATAGAGATGCTTGCGGGATTTGCTGTTAGTGTAAAGTCGGGTCCGACGGTCAGAGGGATCTGGAGCTGCTTTGAGACTCCGGTCCCGGTCGCGGTTACTGTGATCGTGTGTGGTCCGACTGGTGTTGTGGATGGGACTGTTATCCTGAGAGTTGAATTAGCGTTGGCACCGTTTGACAGTGTTACGCTGGACGGGTTAAAGGAAGCCGTTGGGCCATTTGCAGATGAGATCGTGGCGGAGAGAGAGACGATCCCCGAGAAGCCCGCGCTTCTCACGCTGATAGTCGAAGTGGCCGAGGAGTTTGTGGCAATGTCCAGATAGGCTGGGTTCGCGGAGAGCACCAGCTTGGGTGTCATGGTGATGCTGCCGATGACAGTGGACCAGGCCGAATTGGCGTTGTATTCCCCGCCAACCCATACAAGCGTTGGATCCGATGGATCCGGTGCGGCTCCGAAATAGTCGCCATATCTACCGCTTGAGTCGATGGCGCTTCCTACCTGCAGAGTGATCGGCTGGGCGACTGCATTAGCAGGATCCGTGGACAGTTGGCCGGCGACGGCCAAGCTTGGATAGATTGTTGAGGATGAGTATCCGTAGATTACTTCCATGTTTCCATTTCCGTCCATGCTGACGGCAGGGTAATAGTAGTATTGTCCTGGTGCGCCGAGGTCGAAGTCCTGAGCAACATACTGGCCGGCAGTGTTAATTTCGGTAAACCTCGCGCAGGATCTGGAGGTTGTGTCTCCAGATGGGACGCAACTGTCGGTCAGACTGTACCAGAGATTATCTTGGAACCAGACTGCTCTCAATACTCGATGGTCACCAGTGTTAATCGTGTAACTCGGGTTAGGCTCAGCGCCTGCTGGTGGATTGAAAACAGAGGATACTGTGAGTGAGACTTTGTTGACAGTGACAGGTAAGGGCGGTGTGCCGGTTATGGCGAAGAGCTGAACGAGATTTGAACTGGAAAGGACTTGCCCAGCTCCTGTGGTGACCATATACTGTGTTGTTGTCGGGCTGAGCGACTGCGCTGGGTGGACTGATTCGAGGCTGCCATCTGGCCCGAAGGAGTCTAGGTCGATAGCAGAGGATCCTGCGACCATCTCGTTCTTGTTCAAGACCCAGTACTGGGCTCCGATGAATGGACCTACAAATCCATCAAAGTCGTTAACGCTCACGACGAACTTGTCGTCGCTGACGCCTATGACGGGCTGGTCTGGGAGGACCTCTCCAATGCGGACGCTGTAGACTTTCCAGGTGCCAGTAGGGTCGCTGGAGCCTGATACTGCTATTGTCACATTGTTATACGAAAAATCTTGGGATCCTACTAACACTATTCTAAGGTCAATAATGGAGGCAAACCAGCGCTGGCTCTGAGCGTCGTAGAGGACTTGTGGGTCCGACATCCTGTGAGATTGAGTAAGTGGACCAGCGAGGAAAAATGAGGCCAGCGGGAAATTTTCAATCAGGGTTCTCTGTTTGGTGAAGATTTCGCCTGCAAGATTGACCATCTCGACTATGTGGCTGGGTCCGGCCGCGTCTACTACGTCGGGAGGCACGTAGCCTCCCCCCTGGGTCTCGTTGAGACCTTGGAAACTCGTAATGGTTCCTACGGTCGAGGAGCTAAAGCTGGCAGGGACCATGGGTCCTGTCCGGGGCTCCGATCCCGAAAGAATCCTGTTCACAGCCGACTGCTGATTAATCTCCGACTGCTTCACCAAGGAAGATAATGCTCTCACGTCAACACTACCCATAAGAGACGCGCTCCCAGGAATAGGACTCTCATGGTATGGGGCTGGAAGGGTCGATTGGGCCGCAACTGACCGGGAAGCTCTAACGCCCTGGCTTAAGCCTGGGTGAGTAAGCAATGCGCTTGAGAGGGTTAGGGTGACCATGAGGACAAGTAGCCACATGTTTCTGCTTGTCAAATTGACTCCTTCGAAAGTCCAAGAGCCTCTGAAAATTATGATAGTTTTTTTCAGAGTTTTCGCTAGTCCTTCACAAAGGACATCATCTAACGAGTTTGAAGAATTAAATGGGGATTGCCTCTAAGCGCGCGGGGAGATCATGGGCCAACTCATCGTTAGTGAAATGGTATCCCTGGACGGCGTCATGCAGGCGCCCGGCGGACCGGAAGACACGGAGGGCGGCTTCAAGCACGGCGGCTGGCAGGCGCCTTTACTCGACGCGGAGTCGTTGAGCCTCATCACCAGGGACATTGGGCGAATGGACGCCCTGCTCCTGGGTCGCAAGACCTACGACATCTTCGCCGCGTACTGGCCCAAAGCCACCAGCGACAACGAGATCGCGGACAAACTCAACAACGCACCCAAGTATGTGGCCTCCCGCAGCCGCCGCAGACTCGAATGGAACAATTCCACTCTCATCCAAGGAGACCTGTCCAAGGAGGTGGCTCGCATCAAGCAGAAGCACGGCGAAGTCCACGTGATCGGAAGCGGCAACCTTGTCCAGAGGCTTCTGCGGCTCGACCTGGTTGACCGGTTCAACCTATGGGTCTACCCGCTACTTCTCGGCACCGGCAAGAGACTCTTCGGTGAAGGAACCCTGCCCGCGGGATTGCGCCTTACTAGCTCTCAGGCGTTCCCCAAAGGCTCGATTCACTTAGCGTACGAGCGCGCCGGGAAGCCCACGTCCGATCCCTCGACCTAATCCCTACGTTCTTCGGTCAGAGTCGGGGCAGGCTCCAGTGTAGCATACCGGTTTCCGGGTCTTCCCAGTAGCCCATACCAGTTAAGACTGGTAGACTGATCCTAGCCTGCCCTTTCGTAAGGATCACGCTGTCGCTGGCTCTATGCCCTCTCAGCTCGAACAGCACAAGACCCGCAGGCTTCCGAGTTTCCCAGTGCTTGAACAGGGGCTTCACGCCAAGTTCCTGCCAGGCCGCTTCGGGGAGCTTCGAGATGAAGGAGTGCGTATCGATGATTGCCTCTTGTCGCGTGCCGATCTTCGGATGGTCCCACTCGCAGACTCTGACAGTTACATGGTCGCCGTTTCTCAAGCCCTAATTTTCTCCCATGTCTTCGAGTCACCGACTCTTTTTCGTCTTCTGGTTGTCCTGTCTACGTATCCAGTCGGGAATGATTAGAGCTCGGATCAGCTCTTGGACTGATACACCCTTCTCCTTCGCAAGACGGCTCAGTTCAATGTACACTTGCGAGTCGAGAGATTGCATAAACTTGGATTTGACCGTAAGCATTCAGCCGCGGGAGGTTGGCATTCGAGGCTATATGTGGACCTGACTGTTCGGGACCTGCTTTGGAAAGCACCTTGAAGATTGGCCATCCTTTCTGTCATGTTGGGCTCTGGCGAGAGGTGTGCGGACCATCCCACGCGTTTCTTGGCATTCTCATTCTCCGGGAGTTTGAGCCCGTCGATCTTCTGGAATAATGAGAACAAAGTCATTCTCCCGAGAGACTCGGCGGCAACGGTATCGAGTCTTAGGAACAGCTTCCTCATCGAGGGACCAAACTGATACACGAACAACAACAGAGCGGGCGGTACAAAGATAGAGCCGAACAGGATAGAAGCGTACTGTCCGATATTGACGGTGAGGCTAGCGGCAACTGCGATAAACAGTATCAGGGGAAGCATGGCTCGTAGCATTGGTTGTGCAACGTACAAGGTTTGACGAGGCTTGTGCTGAAGGTAATGCCAGCTTAGGTATGTCTTCCAATCTTCCAGCTCTAGTCTCCCTCGAAGACCAGCGGAACCCAAGAGTATTGATGGTTTCCTATAGCTTTGCCACTTGAATCGAAGCCAATCCCAACGTTGTGTGTCCGACCAAGCAAGCGTCGCGACGTTACGCAGCCGCTTGGCCACTCTTCTATGGGCGAGAATTTCTCGAGTTATCTCAAGGATACGTTCTTCTTCTAAACCATGGCCAATCTCCAAGGATTTAGCACGTTTCACCTTCTCGCGCCTAGGATAGGCGAAGAGTGAGGCGAAAGCCCGATACCCACTTACGAGGAACAGAAGCCAACCCAAACCCTCTGGAACTGCACCCAGCAGACAACTTGATGAGCAGTCTGCGGGATTTCCGCGGAAGCCGATGAGTGCCAGATAGATGCCTGAACTCCAGACTATGCCGAAGCCTACGAGCGCGGCTACCGTGTAAAATCTGAGACCTAGACTAGCCAACGTCTAACGTTGAGCAACGATCTCTCGGTTCTCAAGATGAATATTCCGAGACATACTCCACGTGAAGATCGGCACAAGAACCAGGTAAAATTGATCCGGTTCAAGATTGCCTTTGAGAATCTTCAGACTATAGTACGTCACTCTGGGGTAGACGTGTCTATGTTTTCATATTATGAACCGGAGCTGTTCGCGTATGCTAAAGTGGTCGCTGAGCCCAGCCGATGCTTTCAGTGCTGTCCTCATGAGAGTTTTGTTCCTTCCGGTTTTTCGAATAATCCGTTTTCCCAGCCAGTAATTGAAACGATTCTCTGTTGTGGTCAGTCGAGCGGTCCTATCTGATTGTCGTTGGACGAACGTGGTCTGCTTCCGTCTCGCATTCTCGTAAGCCTTCATCCTGTTTGCGCTGAAATCGCTGGACTGGAAACATCGCTCAATTGTATTTGCGAGAACCGATGCATCTTGCAACGTCATGTTGGCACCCTGAGCCCAGGACGGGTCAACAGCATGAACAGCGTCGCCAAGAAGCGCGGCACGATCTGTCACCCAATGACGAACGCCAACACGTTTAGGTGCAACATACACTATGTCGTCCCATGATGTTAGACTATCAAGCGGGCCAGAAATTTCGGGCATGATATTTGTGAGGTCAGTCTTGAAACGGTCTAATCCTCTGGCCTTCAAGTCGTTGATCCTTCCAGTTGGAAGATAGTAGAAAATGTAGGTTCCTTCGGGTACGGGAAAGAACCCAACCATCTTTCCGCGACCAAAATATTGCCTCGCTTTTTCTTGAAGCACATCTAACGGGCCGGCCAGCATGAAAAGGAAGTGATCTGGACATTCTCTGATCTTCGTTGGCAAACGCAATCCATTTCTGACCCTTGAGTTTTCCCCGTCCGCACCAACGATGATACTCGCAGAGAATTCAAGAGACGATGCGTTGCATTGAGCCCTCAATTTTACGCTATCGTGATGCACCACGACTTCTTTGAAGGATGTCGATTCCTGGATTTCTCCGCCTCTACGGGAAAACTCGTTTCGGAGAACTCGCTCCAGCTCGCTCGGCACAAGGGTTAGAAGATAATTGTAGGGATGATCCAAAATTGAATAGTCAAGCTCTGCTAGCAGAGTTCCGTCGATTTCGTAACATGCTACGTGACTCGTCTTACCACCAGTTGGGGTGACTCTGTCAAGAAGATCTAGTTTCTGTAAGGCCTCTAGTCCATTGGCTTGAAGCGAGAGTCCTCTCTTAGACGGGACAATTCCTGGTCTTGCCTCAATAATTAGGACATGATGCTTCTCCGCGAGAGCGCATCCAAGGGCCAGGCCCCCAACTCCGCCGCCTACTATCGCAATATCATAGGACCCTGTGATTGTCATCGCCTTGCTGCACCCCCGTGTCTCCTTTTATCGTCCTAGCAGTTGGTAGGGCGCTGCTATTTTACAGCCGAATTTCTTGCTCACTTTGTGAAATAACGCAGCCGATTCGCCATTATCCCTATCCATTGAAACGGTGCAGCGAGAAAGAATCGTTGCAACAATCCCACATAATGAAATGAGGTTAGGACAGCAACAGAAAATGCAATGAAGAGCCCGATACTCGCCACTCCGGTCACAAGGGAATATGAACGATAAGGTGTCCAATGTTGATCCTGGTTCAGACCGATTCCAATTAAGATTGGGAAGAGGGCCATCGCGCCAAAGAAGACTACCGCGATTCCTGTGTGAATTAGCTGGGAAGAAGACCCCATAAGAGGACATCCGGGGTCGCAGGGAAATATTCCGGTCGCTACTTCTCCTACGCCAGCAATTGCAAGCAAGATCAAACCGACTTGCGACCATTTTCCAGCATCGATATTTTTCAGAAGACCGAAGCAGAATATCAATATCAGCAAGCCAGTTACAACAAAATTAGCATTCATGACGAGAGAATTCGGACCGGTGCCTAGCTCACTACCCTTCTGCGTCAACTGGTCATAACCGGGTCTTAGAATACTTGCGAGTGTCCACAGACAAATCATGACAACTGGTGCAGCCATTCCACAGGTGGCTGGAATTGCTAGTTCTTTCCTCAAGGCAGTGATGCAAATCACTTGCCGTCAAAGAACGTGAGCGCAGGCATTGTACGCAACGGAGCCGTTGCGTCCCGCGAAGATCCGTTACCCATACTAATGGGCAATGCTCTCCAACAAATGTAGATTAGTAGAATATCGAACGGAAAGCCGGAAAGCGCAAGAATTGTTGTCCTTAGTGTTGGAGCGGACGGGGGCAGGAACCCTAACACGTCAGGAATAGTTGTGCCAATCCCAATGATAACGAAGATAATGGCTAGCAAATATCCGCCTAGTCTTCGGTAGTAGATGAGCGTGAACCCGCTTATTCCGATAGCCATGGCGTAGGAGTACCATACGGGTCCCAGGAAAAGAGTCGAAAACCCACTCAGAGAATATTTTCTGTCCTCTCCAATACCTGGAATCAACACGATCGCTTGAACAAAAATCACCAATAGAACTACCAGAGCGTAACGCCGATACTTATCAGGATTAAGCGAGGGAATGATCGTCTGACCAGGCATCTTTGGTTTCAATCTTCTCAGCCACCGAACCCATCTTGTGGCCTGCACGTTGTTTTTCGATGCGAAAAGACCAGACTAGACACGAAGAGTAAGACACCAAACAGGAAGAATACTGTCCCTATCGAAGCCTGAGCAAGACCGATTGGAGCCGAACTCAAATCAAAACCGATCGAAGGGGAACATAAGATACAAGCGTTTCCTGTAAGAATCAACACAGGAGAAATCAGCCACAAGCCAAAACCGCCTGCTACAGGCGCAAAAGACAGAAAGAGGATTGCCACCTTGAAACGATCGGGAATTTTTCCGAGCATGATGCAGCCATTGAACGGACCTCTCATATGAAACCGTGGAACGAAAACGTCGTAGCTGCTCCCTATGAGATCCATTCTAGTAGTTTTCTACCGTGACGCCTTCTATTCCGGAATAGTGTCTGATGTTCCGGGTTAGGACCTTTTCCGAATTCACCCTAGCTATTCCAGCGATCATGGCATCCTCAGGGTCAATTGACTGACCTGTCCTAATCTTCTCGCCATGGATCAAACCTCCCGCGCTTGCGGATGGAGAATCCAGGACTAACTGTGGCAGAGAGGAGAGGATCGTGCTGATTTTTGATTTTTCCTCTTCAGCCTTCCTGCTCAACGCTATCCCGGCGAACAGTTCGAAGATGGTTGGCGAGCTTACCGAGATGGTTACACCGCTCTCCTCGAGCTCGTCTGCCTTCTTGACAGCCTTCTGGTCCCTGATCAGGAGGTCGATGATGAAGGTCGTGTCAGCAATCAAGAGCCCCGTATCCTTCGCTCCGTCTCGGCGGCTCTCTTCCTGCTCCTAGCTCGGATGCCCTGAATATTAGAGCGGAGTTCGGCTCCTTCCTTAGGCGTGAGAAGGCCGACAAGGTCTAGCACCGACTTCTTACCCGCGAGCCTGTTTATCACGTCAGTGAAGCTCTCCTTCGGCCTCTTCATTGCCGCCAGCTTCGAGTAAGCCTCGTCCGAGATGGATATGTTCCTCGTGCCCATTGCCTACACACATATGTGTGTGTACAGACGCCTACTTACGCCTTCTGGAAACATGTTTGACACTGGCCAACAAACCGGAAGTGTTGTCATATATCCGCGGGACAGATAGGTCAGAGTTTTGCGACGTCTGCTTGGAATGTGAACTTGTAGTGGTTGATGACTGGATTAGAGAGACGATGAAGGGAATGCAAATCTGACTCGTAAGGGCCTTACGCTTCCCACCGAACGGTCCACAAATGACAGGTTGTGGATGCGCACTGACAACCCGGGAGGGCCTTCTGCAAAACCTGATTTATACCTGAACGACGATAATATCTAATCGAGCCATTGGAGCTACGCAGAATTTCCAACAGATGGCTGATCATCGCCAGCCTCATCATACTAATCGCCCCGACGACCATTCTCGCACTGCTCAACTATTCGAACCAGCAGCCACTCTGGAGCTTCACGACCTACGGGTCGGCTAATTCGGTGGCCCTTTCTTCGGATGGCTCAAACGTGGCTCTAGGAATAGCGACTCAATGCTGCGGTCCCAGTCGCTCTGGCCAGGTTCTACTTCTCGACAAGACAGGTAGAACCCTGTGGAGTTTTGGCACGAATGGTGCGATAAACTCGGTTGACATATCGCCTGACGGGTCCCACATCGCCGCGGTAGGATATCTACCAGGAACATCAATCAACGATTACACGTTTAACGGTGCAATATACTATTTCGACCATAGCGGGAACCAACTTTGGACTCGCCCTGTCCAAGCGCACGGGGCCCCAGGTGGTTTGGAAGTTTGGTCTCTCTCGGTCAGAATCTCCCCTGACGGATCTCGGGTCTTTGTCAACCAAGGCGTAGAGCTCTCAGTATTCAGTTCTCAAGGTCAGTCGTTATGGAACTATACGACAGATACTCCTATTCGCTCGACCGCGAACATCTTTTCTGGTGCGCTCGTCTCACCTGACTTTTCTTTCGCCGCGATGTTAGACAACAGCGTCCACGCGTTCAACCAACAAGGAGTCTCCACCTGGAATTCGACTGGACCTCAGGCTTGGATCACCGGGGCAGCCATCTCCCCGGACAGTAGATACCTTGCGGTGGCGGACGAGAACGAGGGTCCCCCGAACAATGGAACTCTCTTTCTCTTCAACAAAACAGGAGCTCTCATTTGGACCCGACCTCTCAAGGGCACCACTACTACAATCTCGTTTTCTTCCGATGATAGCACGATAATCTACCAAGGCGAGGGAACGACTTCTCTCGACCTCCAGAATCGAGTGTTGTGGAACTACACGAATGGCGAGGCAATCAGCTTAGCCGTCACATCGGACGGATCATATGCCGTGACCGGCATGCACTATTCAGGACAAGAATCAATCCGGATCTTTAACAGTCAGGGTGCGCTAGCATGGGGCGGAGGAGGAGGTGGCTGGGTTCACCAGATCGCAATTTCTTCTGATAATTCCTATACGGCTGTAGCTTACGGACCCTATAGCTCGCCCTCGACCGATAGCGCGACCGTACTCTTCTATGATGGACCTAAGAACCTCATCTCTCAGAGGGGATCAACGTACTCCTTCCTCTACTTCGACCATGACACGAACACTCTTCCCACTATCCTAATTCTCCCAGCCGCATTCGCCGTGATTCCCCTAGTGTTCCTGTTTGCAAGATCGAAAAGGAGAATGAGATCTGAGACTCAGAAGCCTGCTAGCGTTGACAAACCATCAGAGTCCATGAAATGACAAACGTGTAGATCTCCAAACGCCCAGTGTCATAGAAGGGAGAAATGGTGAATGGAATCCGAATCTAGGGCAGACTTGGCCGGGACCCAGTTGTGAAGGCGATCGTTTGCACAAAGTATGGACCCCCCAAAGTTCTGGAACTTAGGGATGTAGAGAAGCCTACTCCAAAGGACAACGAGGTTCTAGTGAGGGTCCACGCCGCGTCTGTAGCGATGGGGGACTGCGAGCTGCGCGGTCTCAAACTTCCTTTCGAATGGAAGCTTCTTCTCAGAATTGGCTTCGGCATCAGAGCGCCAAGAAGGAAGATTCTCGGCCAGGAGTTAGCGGGAGAAATAGAATCGACAGGCAGAGATGTAACGCGGTTCAAGAAGGGCGACCAGGTTTTCGCTCTCACAGGCCTGCATCTCGGGGCATACGCCGAGTACGACTGTCTCAAAGAGAGCGCGATACTAGCTATCAAGCCAGCGAACATGTCCTACGAAGAGGCAGCACTTGTCCCTGCGGGCGGACTTCACGCAATCAATTTTCTCAGAAGAGCGAACATCCAGCCCGGACAAGAGGTACTGATACGAGGCGCGGGCGGAAGCATAGGGACTGTCGCTGTACAGCTCGCTAAATCTTACGGTGGGATAGTGACTGGCGTTGATCGGACCAGCAAACTGGACATGATTCGTTCTATCGGGGCGGACCACGTCGTTGATTATGCGAAAGAGGATTTCACCAAGAATGGAAAGACCTACGACGTGGTCTTTGACGCGGTAGGTCGCTCTTCCTTCTCAGGACTTATGAGATCAGTGAAGGGCGACGGTCTTCTTCTATTGGGCAACCCTGGCTTGTCGCAGCTGTTCCGAGGGATACGTCGGTCGAAAAAGGGCAGAAAAGTGGTGCGTTGGACAGGATCGTATCCGGTTCAAGATCTAGTCACTCTTAGGGAGCTGATTGAGGCGGGAAAACTAAGGTCTGTTATTGATCGGCGATATCCGTTAGAGCAGACTGCCGAAGCTCACAGGTATGTCGACACAGGAGAAAAGCGGGGGAACGTTGTCATCAGCGTTCACTAAAGGCGAATACGCATCTAGGTGACGCGGCTCGTAATGGAACCAAAGGATCAGACTGGCATATTTGGACGCAGAGATACTAGGAGGATATGGCCTTGAACTAGGCTTTGAATGTAGAAGTCGATCCGCAACTCTGAAGCCAGTGCCACAACTGTTCTTTAACGAAAGTTCTTGGCTCGACCTTTATCGCATTCCAAGAATTATTCCTAGGAAACAGACATCCTAATACGTGGGGGAGTCGAGTTATCACATGCGAATCAATCGTCGAGGGGACGACCGCTATTGAGGCTGGAACTCATCAAGAATGGTTTCCAGACCTGCGAGTGTGTAAGGGCAAATCTTTCCCGGGACGACCCTCAAGTCTCTTGGATTAGCCTCTTCCTAAAAGAGATGAACAACCACACTGGTGTCGTTGCGTCGGAATATGACATTACACGCGGGCTATTTGACGCGTTCACGAAATCTTTCGTACCCGAGGAGAGTAGGGTCTATGCAGTGCTAACCTACCCTCTTCGGGCGGAGTACAAATCTATCGTTGAGGAACTCCGAAAGTCAAGCCTAGAATTTCTCACTGAGAAGGAGGCGGCAAGCAAGCGTGGACTGATCCCAAGATTACAGTATTGGAGACTTGGCTCTCGCACCCTCTATGTCAGAGATGCCAAGCGGAGGGATCTCTCTCGCTGGTACGAAGAATCCGAGTCTTGGACGATGACATGCTTCAAGTTCCTAGTATCACCAGTCGCGTTGCCTAACTGGATAGATGATCTAGCGCGAGTCAACATAGGAACGATTGACAAGGACCTTCTCCGAAGAGAAGGACGTGTCATCTACAACTGCTTCGAGCACGGAATGGAACTAGTGGGTCTCGACGAGTCAACGGCCTCCCTCCAAGTAGCTGCCGAAGAGCTTTCGCGGAAGTTCAACGTATCACTTCGCGTAGTCGAGAGGAGAGAATGAGGTTCGATAGTGCGGTGGTCACTCGGGGTGTAAACTCAGGATTCAAGACTACCGATTTATTAGTAGAAACCCGCAGGTTCGGGTCATACCCTGTGATCTGAGAGCGACCTGAATGACATGGGTCAATGGAAGGGCTCGGATTCTTGAAGGCGACGAACTCAGAACGAGCCGCGGGGACTGTTTAGGACGCAGGATGGTGCTGTTGGGAATTTTCTCGGCAAGCTCGTCTACCGCCTGGTTAGAGGGCAACCGTTGACAACAATTGTTGCGGTCAAACTCCAAAACAGACAATGATGCCTTGTGTTTTCTCTTAAGCCATATCGTTTTGGAATATGTGTCACGAGTAAGTGTCGGGTGACGTTATCGCGACCCGTTTCGCTTTTAGCCATAGAAGACTCTCTTCTCTATTGCCAATGCAAACTTCAGTCGAAGAGTCGAACAACGCGGAGACTGGCCGGATCGTTTCGGGTCCTGAGACTGGTGTAACGCCGCTTCTCGCAAGGGCTACCCCAGCATCCAGTGACTGATGGTCCCCTCAAAGGGAATTGTTTTGTAGGATCTACTGGGTGAGTTTTCTTCGCTTCTCGAGATCATCCTAGTTGGATTATCTCATCTTGCGGCTTTGAGAGTTCCTGGTACCCGTTAGATGTCACAAGAACATCCTGCTCCAGGTTGCAAGTGCCGAACTTACTCGTCACGGAGGGTTCGATGGTGAAGACCATATCCTTCTGCACCTCCTTCTCTCCCTGCTTACCATACCTGTTAGGCCATCTGGGACCCAGCAGAGGACCGATCTCATGAGTGCTCCTTCCGAGCACGTGGCCCAGCGCGTGTTTGTATTCTGGATAGCGTCTCTTGACGATTAGGCTTCTCCCCGCCTGGTCAACCTTGTAACCCGGGACCCCGGGCCTCAACGCGGCGAGAGCAGCATCATTCGCAGCACGAGCAATCTTGAACATCTGCTCCACTCCCTTTGGCACTCGTCCAGAGCCGACAAAATAGTTTCTCTGAATGTCGCTACAGTAACCGTCATACTTGACGCCAAAGTCCAGCTTGACAAAGTCGCCGTCCTTGATCCTGGTACCATAGTAGCCCACGTGGGCCATTGGAGAGTTGCCGACAACCACTGAGGGACAACGATCATACGCCCATGCAGAATCCAGTTTTCTCTCTGTCAGAAGCTTGTGCGCGAAGTCGTGGACATCCTTGTCCTTCTTGCCCGGCTTGATCGCGGCCTCAACAGAATCGTAGATTTTTTCGCTCTCGGCAATCGACTTCTTCACAAGTTCGACCTCGGCTGGAATCAACCTCGCCCGTAGAGCAATCGCGAGGTCCTCTCCGGAGACCAACCGCTTCGAGTAATCCTTCAACGCAGCTTTCAGATATCTTTCCATGCCTGATGTGAGTCCGTCGGCTGCACCCTCATCATAGCTCGTGTTCACGGCGATCTTCTGTGGCTTCCTCTTTCTAACAAACTCCCTCAGCTTAGGTGCAGCACCCTCGCTGCCGTAGCCAATTATTTCATCGTAGAATTTCTGCTGCCTAACCGTCTCTTCCTCCAGACTCCCAACAATTGCAGTCTTCGTCCCGGTCCGTTCGATGATGGCGGCTGAACGCCAGGTCAGGTCGCTGAATCGGAGATCCTGCACCAGCGGGTCCTCGTTGCCTTCCCGTGTGAACGTAATCCACATGTCAATCCCTTGCGCCTCCATGGTGTCCCTGACGAGCTTCAGCTTCTTCCTCAGGAACTCCATCCTGAGGGGAGATCCAGTAAGTTTCACGCGTTGCATCCTGGAATGAACAAACTTATCGTTTTGCCTTCAGCAACCAGCCACACCATTCGCCCCATCTGGTTAGTTCAACTCTACGCTATTCGCAAGTGGGAGCGTACACGGACTATTCCAAGTCCTCAGAATTAGGAATTGACCTAGGAACGCCAGAAATCCTTTTTTCTCTGATTTCCAATCCTAATGGTGCTTGATAATGAAGCTTCGACCATTCACAGTCGCCCTTAC
>Ga0209238_1000210_pt1 | contig 19557 bp, 15 predicted proteins | sample GraSoi013_1_20cm_FD_185823 | JGI IMG/M metagenome (GOLD analysis project Ga0209238, IMG submission 185823) | Grasslands soil microbial communities from the Angelo Coastal Reserve, California, USA - Sample 10_02_2013_1_20cm (SPAdes) (version 2) | ecosystem: Environmental > Terrestrial > Soil >...
GCCATCTGGGCAAGCAACTGTTGGAGCGCTATCGCCTGAGCGCGAACTCGGACCCACAGGCGTACGGCATCGGTCTGAAGGAACTCTGGGAGATCGAACCGGAAAGACACCAGGCGGGGCTCGTCATTCACTCCGCCGGGTGGCCCCTGAGCGCAGACAGCTACGGCGGGTCCTTCCTCTATCACATGCAGGACAACCTCGTGTCGGTGGGTTTTGTCGTCGGACTCGCGTACGCCAACCCCTATCTCGATCCGTACGAGGAATTCCAGCGCTACAAGACTCATCCGGACATCCGCACGTTTCTCGAAGGCGGCAAGCGCATCGCATACGGCGCGCGCGCCATCGCCGCCGGCGGCTTGATGTCGTTGCCCGGACTCACGTTTCCAGGCGGGTGCCTCGTCGGCGACGAAGCGGGATTCCTCAATGCCTCGCGAATAAAAGGCAGCCACGCGGCGATCAAGTCGGGCATGCTCGCGGCGGAGGCCGCGTTCGCCGCCCTGCGGGCGGGACGATCCGCAGACGAGCTCGACGCTTACAGCGCCGCATTCCAGGAATCGTGGTTATTCGACGAGCTGTACCGCGCCCGCAACTTCAAGCAGTGGATGTCCAAGGGGCTTTACTCGGGCACGCTGATGGTGGGCGTGGAGCAAACGCTGCTCGGCGGAAAATTCCCCTGGACGCTGCATCACCGCCACGCCGATCACGAATATCTCAGGCGCGCATCGGAATGCACGCCGATCGAGTATTCGAAGCCCGATGGAAAGCTCACATTCGATCGCCTCTCCTCGGTATTCATCTCCAATACGAACCACGAGGAGAACCAGCCCTGCCACCTGGTTCTCAAGGACGCCTCCGTTGCCGTCGCCTTGAACCTCGCGAGATACGCGGGACCGGAAAGCCGCTACTGTCCGGCGGGCGTGTACGAATTCGTGAAAAACGGCGACGGCACCGACCGCCTCCAGATCAACGCGCAGAACTGCGTTCACTGCAAGACCTGTGACATCAAGGACCCGTCCCAGAATATCGTCTGGGTCGCCCCACAGGGTGGGGGGGGACCGAACTACCCAAACATGTAGGCAAATCCGGTAACTCATAGAAGAAAAAGAAGTAGTTGCGATTAACGAACGTTCGTACTAGGGTATGCGGATGCGAAAAGGCGAGCAGACGCGCACGTTGATCCTCAACGAGGCGGTGGCCCTGGCAAGTCAGCTCGGGTTGGAGGGGTTGAGCATAGGCTCCCTCGCGGAACGGCTGGACATGTCCAAGAGCGGGCTCTTCGCTCATTTCGGCTCCAAGGAGGACTTGCAGCTGCTCACGCTCAAGCGGGCGCAGACGCTGTTCTTCGACGAGGTTTTGTCGCCCGCATTGAAACACGCCCGCGGCCTGCCGCGTCTTAGAGCCCTTTTCTCGAACTGGCTCGGGTGGGTGAAACGCAACGACGACCTCCCCGGCGGCTGTCTCATGCTCGCCGCCTCCGTCGAATATGACGATCGGCCCGGTGCAGTGCGCGACTTGCTCGTCGCCGGGCAACGCGAGCTGCGCGGGGCCGTCGCCAAGGCGATCCGCCTTGCCATCGACGAAGGGCACCTGGAACCGCACACCGATCCCTGGCAGCTCACCTTCGAGCTGTTCGGGATCGTCCTCGCCACGCATCACGACTTCAGGCTGCTCGGCGATGCGCGCGCGCTCGAGCGCGCAGGCGAGGCCTTGGAACGGCTGCTCGAAGCGCATCGCGCGGCGGCGCCACGCGCCTGAAGGCCGCCATGCGCTCCAGGAACACCACGGCGCCGGCGTTCTCCGCGGCCTACCCCGCGCACTTGGTCGCGTCCTGGCCCCTGGGCGTCGCGCACTCGATCACGGTTCGCCCGATCCGCCCCGAGGACATCGACCTCGAGACGGAATTCGCGCGCAAGCTTTCGAAAGAAACGCGCTACAACCGCTTCCTCGGCGGCGGCGTCCGCCTCACACCGGAGATGCTGGAAAAATTCACACGCATCGATTTCAGCCGCGATATGGCGCTGATCGCGACAGCGACGATCGAGGGAGCCGAAACCGCGATCGGCGTGGCGCGCTACGCGCGCCTCGCGGACGGCGTCACCTGCGAATTCGCGATCACCGTCGCCGATGCCTGGCAGGGCCGCGGCATCGGCGGGAAGCTCCTCGTCATGCTCGTCGATTCCGCCCGAGGGCACGGCATGCGGTGGATCGTCGGTGACGTGCTCGCCACCAACACGCCCATGTTGCGACTCGCCCGTTCGCAGGGGTTTCGCATCGATTGGCATCCCGAGGGCGCAGAGTTGCGCCGCGTGGTGCTCGAACTTGTCGTCGACTAGGTGCTTGCGCCGCGCATTCCAATTTCCGCGGAAAGCTGACACAATTGAATCGAGCGGAGGTCAGTTGCCATGAAAACACACCGGACCGAGTTGTGGGCCGCACTTTTCGCCTTTGCCTTTTTTCCCGCTGCAGCACAAGCGCAGAACGTCTTGCGTCTGTACGGCGGGCTCGCGCCGACCAGCTATAAGATTTCGTTTGACCGGAACGCCCCCGTCGGATATAGCAATCAGACTGCGAAGTCCAGTTACACGGCGGCCAATGTCGGTCTGACCTGGATATCGCCCAAGGGAATCTATGTCGACTTCGCGACTTCGCAGAGCCTCAGCGCCACGCACGACTTGTGGAATTCGGTAACCAGCCAGAAGCAGGATTTTTCGCACGATTCCTACACCCTGACGGGGGGCTACAGCCACGCTTTTGCCCGAGGGGTGAGTGTCTCGGGTTTTGGCGGCTACACAGTGAGCGACACCGTACTGCACGCACCCCGTCCACCCCAAACTTTCTCCAAGGACACATTCGACAGCCAAGGGATTTTCATCGGAGCGGGCGCTGGGGTTCCCGCGCTGCGCGGACAGTTCAGCGGGAGCATCGCCATTGCTGGGATGAAGGGCAAGTGGAAGAACGACAACGGCTTCAACAATACCGCCGACACCACCTTCGGTTTCAGCCTCGGGGGAGCCTATACCTACCCGATCACCCCGGCGCTGGGAGTAACCGCCGATTTGAGATACCAGCAATACAAGTACAACTTCGGGGTCGTCACCACGGCCGCGTACACGGTCACCGAAAAAGCCGCCAGTCTCGGGGTCAGGCTCGGCTACCGGTTCTGATTCGCCGCTAGAACGTCGGCGGGACGATGATCGTCGACTTCTTCTTTTCCCCTTCTTTTTGCTTCTTGGCGGCCTCCTCCAACCGGGCGCTCTCCAATTCAAGCATGCGCTGGCGCGCCGGTTCCGCATAGTGACCGTTCGGGTAGCGGTTGAGGTATTTCTGAACGTCGGCGGCCTTGCGGCTCGATTTGACCGAGTTCCAGAGTGATGTCTCCGCAGCGAGCTTTGCCTTGCTCTCGGCGTCGCGTTGCGCCTGCACCTTGGCTTCGCGCTGTGCCTTCTCTTCGCTTTCGCGCTTCGCCTGCGCTTCGGCCTCACGCTTTGCTCGCAGGTCGGCTTCACGTTTCATTTGCGCTTCCCGCTTCGCTTTCAGTTCGGCCGCACCTTGCTCCTTCGCGTCCTTTGACCGTTTCGCTTGCGCTACGGCCTCGCGTTTCGCCTGCGCTTCGGCGTCGCGCTTCGCCTCGGCATCGCGCTTCGCTTGTGCCTCGGCGTTTGCGGCTTCGGCGGCATCGCGCCTGGCCTTTGCCTCCGCTTCGGCCTTCTGGGCAGTCGATTGCTGGTTCGGTTTGATTACTACGAAATAAGTGGCGGCACCGGCGGCGACGAGCACCCCAAGTGCCGCCAGCACGAGCATCGAACGCCTTTTCTCGGCCCGCGCGGGTTCCGGCGACGGCGCCTCCGCAAGCTTGATGGTCTTCTCGACCGCCGCCCGCGCACTCTGCTCGGCTTCGGCGCGCGGAACGCTCCTCTGGAGCCGCGTCCTGTCGGCTCCCGCCATGGTGCGGGTGCCGCTGTCGTCCGCGGGGGAACCGCTCCGCAGTTTGGCGGCCTTGCGCGCCGCGAGCGACGCATACACGCCCTGCGGAAACTGCCGCACGTAGAGCTCGAAGTCGTTCGCGTCGTCGCTGTCCTTGATCGAACGCCAGAACTCGAGCTCCATTTCCCCGGATCTCAGCGCCTCGGGAGCGTGGGTGGGCTGCTGCACGCGGGGCTCGCGCGGCACGACGAGCGTCGGTTCCTCCTCCGGTATCGCCGGTTTCCCCTCCGCGGCGCGCTTGAGCGCCTGTGAGAATTCGCGCGCAGTGGCAAAGCGCTGGTCGGGATCCTTCGCGAGCGCCTTCGCGACCACCCGGTCGAACTCCGGCGACAGCGCCATATTGATCGACGACGGCATCGGGGGATCTTCCTGGATGATCTTCTTCGCGACGGTCCAGGCGCCCTCCCCCGTAAAAGGCTTCTGGCCGGTCAGGAACTGGTACAGGATTACACCCGCGGAGAAGATGTCGGTGCGCCGGTCGATGCGCTGCCCCTGGATTTGCTCGGGCGACATGTAGGCGGGCGTTCCGACTACCGTGCCCGCCTGCGTGCGCTCCGCGTGGGTGCGGTCGGAATCGGTGACGCGCGCCACGCCGAAATCGGTGAGCTTGGCCCGGCCCTGGCTGTCGAGCATGACGTTGGCGGGCTTGATGTCGCGGTGGACGACCCCGGCTTCGTGCGCGAACTCGAGCGCATCGAGCAGCTCGCACATGATGCGCACGCATTCCTTCCGGTCGAACTGCCGGCCCGTGCTCAGGGTGGACTTCAGCTCATCGCCGCGGATGAACTCCATGACGAGGTAGGCGATATCGCCTTCCTCGCCGAAGTCGTAGACCTGGACGATGTTCGGGTGATTGAGCCGGGCCACTGCGTGCGCCTCGCGCACGAATCGCATCGAGAAATCCTTGGCGGTCTCCTCGTCGAGCTGGCTGATCAGAATGGTTTTGATCGCCACTTTGCGGTGGAGCTTCGGATCGAGCGCCTCGTAGACGATGCCCATCGCCCCCTTGCCGAGGACACGCTCGAGTTGATAGCGGCCGAGGGTTTGCGGTCCGGCAGCCATGCTTTAGAGCAAGCCGATTCGTCTGTACGTGCGCGTCGGACGAGCGCTCAGAACTGATCCTCCGACAGCGCCATCACCCCCGCCGCTCCGTGCACGATCGTGTTCCGCAGCCCGGGCGCCTGTGTGAGGACGTGATCGGCGTAGAAGCGCGCGGTCTTGATTTTCGCCTCGTAGAAGGACTTGTCGCCCTTTCCCTCGGAGAGCCGCTGCCGTGCGACGAGCGCGGCGCGCGCCATCTGCCAGCCGCCGCACACGATGCCCATGAGCTTCAGGAAGGGGACGGCACCGGCATGCGCCGCCTTAATGTCGTTGCCGTAGGCGATGACCATCCAGGAGACGCATTCCTCGGCCGCGGTCAGCGCCGCTGAAAAAGCCTCGCGGGTCGCCGCCATGTCCTCCCCGGCCGCCTTGCCGAGCTCCGCTTCCACCGCGCGCATCACCCGGATCACCTCCTTCGCGGTCGCACCGCCCTCGCGCGCGACCTTGCGGCCGATGAGGTCGTTCGCCTGGATGCCGGTCGTGCCCTCGTAGATCGTCGTGATCCTCGCGTCGCGCAGGTGCTGCGCCGCGCCGGTCTCCTCGATGAAGCCCATGCCTCCGTGCACCTGGATACCGGTCGACGCCACGTCGATGCCGGTCTCGGTGAACCAGCCCTTCACGATCGGGATCATGAGGTCGACGAAAGCCTGGTTGCGCGCGCGCTCTTCCTTGTCAGGGTGCTTCAGCGACTTGTCCACCGCCGCCGCGACGACGTAGCCCAGCGCGCGCATCGCCTCGGTCTGGGACTTCATGCTCATCAGCATGCGGCGCACGTCGGGGTGGTGGATGATGGTCACCGCCTTGCCGCCGCCCGCGACGTCGCGGCTCTGGACGCGCTCTTTCGCATAGGCGAGCGCCTGCTGGTAGGCGCGCTCGGAGATCGCAAGGCCTTCCATGCCCACCGCGAATCGCGCGAGATTCATCATGATGAACATGTATTCCAGGCCGCGATTCTCCTCGCCGACCAGGTAGCCGACCGCGTTTTCGTATACGAGGACGGCAGTCGGGCTCGCGTGGATGCCGAGCTTGTGCTCGATCGAGGCGCACTGCACCCCGTTCCTCTGCCCCGGCGAGCCGTCGGCGTTCACCAGGAACTTCGGCACGAGGAACAGCGAGATGCCGCGCACGCCCTCGGGCGCGCCCTCCACGCGCGCGAGCACGAGATGGATGATGTTCTCCGCCAGATCGTGCTCGCCGTAGGTGATGAAGATCTTCTGTCCCGAGACGCGGTAATGATCACCCTCGCGGACCGCCTTGGTGCGAACGAGCGCCAGATCGGAGCCCGCCTGCGGCTCGGTGAGATTCATGGTGCCGGTCCAGCTGCCCTCGATCATTTTCGGGAGGTATCGCTTTTTCTGCTCCTCGGTGCCGCGCAGGATCAATGCCTCGACTGCGCCCGCGGTGAGCATCGTGACGAGCGAGAAAGAGAGGTTCGCCGATTTCCACATCTCGACGACGGGCGTCGAGACGATCTTGGGCAGCCCCTGTCCGCCGTGCTCGGCGGGCGCCTGCAGCGCGTTCCACCCGCCTTCCACGAACTGCCGATACGCCTCCTTGAAGCCCGCGGGCGTGGTGACCCTGCCCTTGTCCCACTTCGAGCCCTCCTTGTCGGCGGGCTTGTTGAGCGGCGAGAGCACGCCGCTTGCGAACTTCGCGCTTTCCTCGAGGATCTGGTCGACGAGTTCGGCGTTGATCTCCTCCAAGCCGGGCAGCTTCGCGACCTCGGCCAGGCCGGCCAATTCCTGCAGCACGAAGTGCATGTCGCGAAGCGGTGCCTTGTATTCGCTCATAGGTGCCTCTGTAAAAACCGTTTATCCCAGCTCTTTCACCAATTCCGGAACGATTTGGAACAGGTCTCCCACGATCCCGTAGTCCGCCACCTGGAATATAGGCGCTTCCTCGTCCTTGTTGATGGCGACGATGACGCGGCTGTCCTTCATGCCCGCTAGGTGCTGGATCGCGCCGGAGATGCCCACGGCGATGTAGAGCTCCGGCGCAACGATCTTGCCGGTCTGCCCGACCTGCCAGTCGTTCGGCACGAACCCCGCGTCCACTGCGGCACGCGAAGCTCCCATCGCCGCGCCCAGCTTGTCGGCGAGCGGTTCCAGGATCTTGAAGTTGTCCCCCGAGCCCATGCCGCGCCCGCCCGACACCACTACGCGCGCGGAAGTCAGCTCGGGGCGCTCGGACTTGGTGAGCGCGCGGCCGACGAGCGACGACAGGCCAGCATCCGCGCCAGCCTGGAGAGCTTCCACTGCGTCCGAGCCGCCGCTTGCGGAAACCGCGTCGAAACCCGTCGTGCGCACGGTGATGATCTTGATCCTGTCCTTCGATTGCACGGTTGCGAGGGCGTTGCCGGCATAGATCGGACGAACGAAAGTGTCGGCGCTCACGACCGCGACGATGTCGGAGATCTGCGCGAGATCGAGCAGCGCCGCGATGCGCGGCGCGAGATTCTTTCCGAAGGAATTCGCCGGCAAGAGAACGTGCGTATACCCGCCGGCGAGGCCTCCCACCAGCGGCGCCATGTTTTCCGCAAGCTGGTCCTGGTAATGCGGCGCATCGACCGAGAGGACCTTTTTGACGCCCGCGACCGCGGCGGCCGCTTCGGCCGCCGCGCCGCAGTTCGAGCCGGCGACGAGGATGATGACATCGCCGCCGACGCTTTTTGCTATCTGGGCCGCGGCGGCGACGGTATTGAGCGTCGCCGACTTGACCGATTGGTTGTCGTGCTCCGCGACGACGAGCACGCTCATGCAATCACCTTGGCTTCGTTGCGAAGCTTCGCGACCAGGGTCCTCGCGTCGGGCACCTTGGCTCCTGCCTTGCGCTTGGAAGGCTCCTCCACCTTCAGGGTCCTGAGCCGCGGCGCGATGTCGACGCCGAGCGCGTCGGGTTTCAGCACTTCGAGGGGCTTCTTCTTCGCCTTCATGATGTTGGGCAGCGTGACGTAGCGCGGCTCGTTCAGGCGCAGGTCGGTGGTCACCACGGCCGGCATCTTGATCGAGATCGTTTCCAGGCCTCCGTCCACCTCGCGCGTCACCTCGGCCCTGCCGTCCGAGATTTTCACTTTCGAAGCGAAGGTCGCCTGTGGCCAGCCGAGCAGCGCCGCGAGCATCTGGCCTGTCTGGTTGCAGTCGTCGTCGATCGCCTGCTTGCCGAGGATGACGATCGCCGGATTTTCCTTTTGCACGATCGCGCGCAGGAGCTTGGCGACCGCGAGCGGCTGCAGCTCCACCCCGGTCTCGACGAGGATCGCGCGGTCGGCGCCGAGCGCGAGGGCCGTGCGCAGGGTCTCCTGGCTGGCCTGCAAACCGCAAGATACCGCGACGATCTCGGACGCGGTCCCGGCTTCCTTCAGGCGTATCGCTTCCTCGACCGCGATTTCGTCGAAGGGATTCATCGACATCTTGACGTTGGACGTCTCGACGCCCGAGCCGTCGCCCTTGACGCGCACCTTGACGTTGAAATCGACGACGCGCTTGACCGCGACCAGGATTTTCATTCACCGCCTCTCGTGGAAATACAGGCGGATTATAAGCCATGGCGCGCAGCGCCCCAGCTCCCGGCGCTCACCGATATAATCGGCCGGTTCGCGATCGCTCCCGCCATGCCGCGCCCGCTCTCCCACATACGCGTTCTGGATCTCTCGCGTGTTCTCGCCGGCCCATGGGCATCGCAGAATCTCGCCGATCTCGGGGCGGAAGTGCTCAAGATCGAGCGCCCCGGGGTGGGCGACGACACGCGCAGCTGGGGCCCCCCTTTCCTCAAGGACAAGGACGGCGGAGAGACGCGCGAGTCGGCGTACTTCCTCTCGGTGAACCGCGGCAAGAAGTCGGTGACGCTCGACATCGCGAAGCCCGAGGGCCAGCGCATCGCGCTCGCGCTCGCGGCGAAGTGCGACGTGCTGCTCGAGAACTACAAGGTCGGCGGTCTCGCGAAATACGGCCTCGCCTACGACGATCTGAAGAAAATCAATCCGCGCATCGTCTACTGCTCGATCACCGGGTTCGGCCAGTCCGGCCCGAGCGCGCACCGCCCCGGCTACGACTTCATCTTCCAGGGCATGGGTGGCCTCATGAGCATCACCGGCGAGCGCGACGGCGAGCCAGGAGGCGGTCCGCAGAAAGTCGGCATCGCCGTCACCGACGTCCTCGCCGGGATGTACGCGAGCCTCGCCGTCACGGCGGCGATCGCGCACCGCGAGCGCACCGGCGTCGGGCAGTACATCGACCTCGCCTTGTTCGACGCCGTCGTCGCCTTCGGCGCAAACCAGATCCTGAACTACTTCACTTCGGGAAAGATCCCGGGACGCTACGGCAACGCGCACGCGAACGTCGTGCCCTACGAAGTGTTCGCCACCGCCGACGGCCACCTCATCCTCGCGGTCGGCAACGACAGCCAATTCGCGAGCTTCTGCAGGGTCGCGGGCCGGCCGGAGCTTGCCGGCGATCCGCGTTACGCCACCATGCCCGGGCGCATCACGAATCGCGCGACCCTCATCCCTCTGCTGCGAGAAATACTCCGCGAGCGACCGGGCGCGCGATGGCTCACCGAGCTCGAGGCCGCAAACGTTCCGTGCGGTCCGATCAACGATTACCGGCAGGTATTCGAAGATCCGCAGGTGCAGCACCGCAGACTGAAAATCGAAATTCCGCACCAGGCGGGCGTGCCCTCTCCGACGGTCGCGAGCCCGATGCGATTCTCGGAAACGCCCGTCGAGTACGAGCTGCCTCCACCGGTCCTCGGGCAGCATACGCGCGAAGTGCTCGGCGATTTGCTGGGGATGCGCCGCGAAGAGCTCGATCAGCTCGCGGCGCAAAAAATCATCTAGTCCTGTTTCAGGTTTATCCACAAAATCTGTGCATAGCCTGTGTATACCTTGCAGGGTTTCCGCCCGCGTTCTGCGAGAAACGGAGTGTTCGGACGGATTGCTCAAATCTTGTGCGCGATTCCCCAGACTGTCGCCTAGAAGCGACAAAGCGAGGGCGGGTCTTGGCTTATTAGCTGGCTTCCCCGGAGTTTAGGAATACGTCGCCTTCGTTACACGTATACCAAGGCGGCCTGTGTCCGCAGCTCTGGGATCGGGCCTGATCACCTAAGGAGGCAACCCATGCAGATTCCCACGAGATCGCTAAGCGTTCTGACAGTGGTGCTGGTCGCGGCGTGCGGCATGTCCGGCGATCAAACTGACATGCCGGCTTCGAGCGGCAGCGGCGTTTTCCAGGGCGCCGTAATGGGCAGCGGGTCGCAGAGCATGCTCGTCGAGGTGCCGAGCAGCAGCGCCGCCACTACCACCGACACAACCGGCGGTTTTGTCCTGGCCAACGTGCCAAAAGGTGCGACCCTCCTGCATTTCAGCGGCGGGGGCCGGAACGCAACCTTGGCTACGGCGCCGGTGGTCCCGGGAGAGTTCCGACACCTGACGCTCAGTCTTTCGGGCACCAGCGTCACCGAGGAAAACGAGCAAACCGAGACCGAATTCGAAGGCACCGTCGACGCTATCGACGGCAAGGTGCTCACCGTCGCGGGCCGCAAGGTGGCCGTGACCGACGCCACAACGATCAGGAAGGAGGAGGATGCTGCTCCGACCTTCGCCGACCTCACGCTAGGCACGCCGGTCGAGGTCGAGGGCACCCTGAACGCCGATGGCACCGTCACCGCCAACGAAATCCGCATCGAGGACAGGAACGATGCCGACCGCACCGCCTTCGTCGGCACGCTCACGCAGATAACCGGGAGCACGCTGAGCGTAGGCGGTCTGACGGTCAACGTCAGCTCTGCCACCGTGATCGTGAAAGGCGACACCACTCTCGCGCTGGCCGACCTCATGGTCGGCGATCAACTGCTGGTCCGCGGCACCGTCCAGTCCGACAAAAGCATCAACGCCACGCGCATCCGCGTGCTGCAGCGCGAGGACGAGCCCGAGGAGGAGATGCACGTGTCCGGCAAGGTCACGGCGGTGGACGCCAACACCCTCACCATCGGCGATACCAAGATCATCACCGACGCCAGGACCGAGTTCGAAGGGAGCGGCTTCCAGAGTCTCGCCGATCTCAAGGTAGGGGACTTCGCCTTCGCCGAAGTCATCAAACAGGCCGACGGTTCGCTGCTCGCCAAAGAGGTGAAGAAGTTCACGCCACCGCCTCCAAGCTGACGACATCCACGCGGACTGCGTGGGCCAGCGAGCGGGGGAAAGCTTGATTCCTACAGAGGCTTCCCGATCAGCCTCCCCAGCTCGCCGATCACGCCGCGGCGGAAGGTGAGCACGCAGATCACGAAGATCACGCCCTGCACGACCGTCACCCAGGAGCCGATCTGTGCCAGGTAGTTCTCCATCGAGATGATGATCAGGGCGCCCACCACCGGACCGAACACGGTCCCGAGCCCGCCGAGCAGCACCATCAACACCACCTCGCCCGACATGGTCCAGTGCACGTCGGTGAGCGATGCGAGCTCGAACACCAGCACCTTGGTCGCTCCGGCGAGTCCCGCGAGCGTCGCCGAGAGCACGTAGGCGAGCAGCTTGTAGCGGTTGACGTCGTAGCCGAGCGAGAGCGCCCTCGCCTCGTTTTCGCGGATCGCCTTCAGCACCTGCCCGAACGGCGAGTGCACCGCTCGGTGGATGAGAAGGAATCCGCCGACGAACACCGCGAACACCAGGGCATACATCGCCCACACGTTGTTGAGGTCGAGCAGGCCGAAGAGCTTCCCACGCGGCACGGCCTGGATGCCGTCCTCGCCGCCCGTAAACGGCGCCTGCAAGTAGAAGAAATACACCATCTGCGCGAGCGCGAGCGTGATCATCGCGAAGTAGATGCCCTGGCGGCGGATCGCGAGCAGCCCAGTGACGAAGCCGAGCAGCGCGGAGCACGCCGTGCCGAATAGGATCGCGAACTCGGGCGGGAAGCCCCATGCTTTTGCAGCGTGCGCCGAAGCGTAGCCTGCAGTTCCGAGGAACATCGCGTGGCCGAAGGACAAGAGGCCCCCGTAGCCGATCAGGAGGTTGAAGGCGCAGGCGAAGAGCGCGAAGCACATCACCTTCATGAGGAACACCGGATACGCGACGAGCGGCGCGAGCGCAAAGAACGCGATCATCACCGCGGCGGCGATGCGCTGATGCGCAAACCCGCCGGCGCGCGGTGCAAGTTCGTGCACGGCCGACATGATCCTAGAACACCCTCAGCGCTGCGTGCCGAAGAGACCCGCCGGCTTGATCATCAGCACGATCGCCATGATGATGAAGATCACCGTGTTCGACGCCTCGGGATAGAACACCTTGGTCAGGCCCTCGATCAGCCCGAGCGCAAAGCCGGTCACGATCGATCCCATGATCGAGCCCATGCCTCCGATCACCACCACCGCAAAGACGACGATGATGAGATCCGCCCCCATGAGCGGATTGACCTGGTAGATCGGCGCCGCCATCACGCCCGCGAACGCGGCAAGGGCGACGCCGAAACCGTAGGTGAGCGTGATCATTCTCGGGACGTTGATGCCGAAAGCCTGCACCAGCTGCGGGTTCTCGGTCGCCGCGCGTAGGTACGCGCCCAGCCGGGTCTTCTCGATCATGAACCAGGTCGCGAGGCACACGACGATCGAGGCGAGGATGACCCATGCCCGGTAGTTCGGCAGGAACATGAAACCGAGGTTGTGCCCGCCCGCGAGCTCCTGCGGCAGGGCATAGGGAATTCCCGAGGTGCCGTATTCGTTGCGGAACAGCCCCTGGATGATGAGCGCGAGGCCGAACGTGAGCAAGAGGCCGTACAGGTGGTCGAGCTTGTAGAGCCTCGCGAGCATCAGCCGCTCGATGACCATGCCGATGATTCCGACCGCGAGCGGAGCGATCACTAGCGCCCACCAGTAACCGATCCCGAGCTTCGTGAACAGGAAATAGGCGCAGAACGCGCCCATCATGTACTGGGCGCCGTGGGTGAAGTTGATGATGTTGAGCAGCCCGAAAATCACCGCGAGCCCGAGCGAGAGCAGCGCGTAGAACGAGCCGTTGATCAGCCCGATCAGCAACTGCCCGAACAGCGCCTGGGTCGGGATCCCGAAGATTTCCATGAGCGGCGCTTCAGCGTCCGCTCTGCCCTATTTCACGAGCGGGCAGCCGCCTTCGCTCAGCGGCCGGAAAGCCTGATCGGCAGGGATGGTCGCGCGGATCTTGTAGTAGTCGTAGGGTCCTTTGGACTCCGAGGGTTTCTTCACTTCGACCAGGTAGGCCGGATGAAGCGCGCGGCCGTCGATGCGCACCGTGCCTTTGCCGAACAGCGGATCGTCGGTCGGGAGCTCCTTCATCTTGGCGATCACCTTGGTGCCGTCGTCCCCCTTCAGCGCCGTCACCGCCTTGAGGTAGTGCGTGATCGCCGAGTACACGCCGGCCTGGACCATGGTCGGATACTTGCCGCTGTTGGCGGCGGCAAAGCGCCTGGCGAACGCCCGGGTCTGATCGTTCAAGTCCCAGTAGAAAGTCTCGGTGAAGATCAGCCCTTGTGCCTTGTCCAGTCCAAGGCCGTGGATGTCAGAGAGGAACACCAGCAGGCCGGCGAGATTCTGACCGCCTTTGACGATACCGAATTCGGCCGCTTGCTTGATCGCGTTGGTGGTGTCGCCGCCGGCGTTGGCGAGACCGATGATCTTCGCCTTGGAAGCCTGCGCCTGGAGGAGGAACGACGAGAAGTCCTGCGCGTTCAGGGGGTGCCGCACCTTCCCGAGCACCTTGCCGCCGTTCTTCAGCACCACCGCTTCGGTATCGCGCTCAAGCGCAAGTCCGAAGGCGTAGTCCGCGGTGATGAAGTACCAACTGTCGCCGCCCGTCTTCACGATCGCGTTGCCCGTGCCGTTGGCGAGCATCCAGGTGTCGTAGGTCCAGTGGATGGTGTTGGGCGAGCACGCTTTGCCCGTCAGATCCGAGGACGCCGCGCCTGAAACGAGGAAGGCCTTGCCTTTCTCGCGCGTGATCTGGTTGATCGCGAGCGCCACCGACGAAGTCGGCACGTCGACGATGACGTCCACCTTGTCGACGTCGTACCACTGGCGCGCGATGCTCGAACCGACGTCGGGCTTGTTCAGGTGATCGGCGGAAAGCAGCTCCACCTTTATGCCCTTCGTCGGAAAATCGGCGATCGCCATGCGCGCAGCTACCACCGATCCACCTCCCCCGATGTCCGAGTAAAGACTCGACATATCGGACAGCACGCCGATCTTGACCACGCCGTCGGAAATCTGCGCCTGGGCGAGCGACGCGGCCACGGCAAGCGGCGCCGCCGCGAATATGCTGCGATTGGAGAACATGGGAGCTCCTCTTCTCTTTGGGGTGATTGGATTCGGGCTACACGCCCAGGTATTCGTGAACCTTCTCCAGATTGGACTCTAGCTCGCTGTTCGGGATCATGTCCACAACTCGTCCGCTCTCCATGACGTAGTGGCGATCGGCGACTCGCGAGGCGAACCGGAAATTCTGCTCGACCAGGAGGATGGTAAACCCTTCCGCCTTGAGCCGCGAGATCGTGCGGCCTATCTGCTGAACGATCACCGGAGCGAGGCCTTCGGTCGGCTCGTCGAGAAGCAGCAGCCGCGCCCCGGTGCGCAGAATGCGGCCGATCGCGAGCATCTGCTGCTCGCCTCCCGAGAGCTTCGTCCCCTGGCTCGCGAGGCGCTCCTTAAGGTTCGGGAACAGGTCGAAAACCTGAGCTAGGGACAGCCCGCCCGCGCGCACCACCGGCGGAAGCAGGAGGTTTTCGCGGACGTCGAGGCTCGCAAAGATGCCGCGCTCCTCGGGGCAGAACGCGACTCCGAGGCGGGCGATGCGATCGGAGGGCAGCGCCACGAGCTGCGTGCCGTCGAAGCGGATCGAGCCCTCCCGGCGGGCGACCATGCCCATGATGGCCTTGAGAGTCGTGGTCTTGCCGACGCCGTTGCGGCCGAGAAGCGTCACCACCTCCCCGCGGCGCACCTCGAACTGCGCGCCGTGCAGGATGTGGGATTCCCCGTACCATGCGTTCAGGTCGGCGACGGAAAGCAGCGCGGTCTCAGGCATGCTCGGAGCCCAGGTAGGCCTTGATCACCTCCGGATGAGCGGACACCGACCGGTAGTCGCCCTCGGCGATGATCTCGCCGCGCGAGAGCACCGTGATCTGATCCGAGAGGTTTTCCACGACGCCGAGGTTGTGCTCGACCATGAGCACCGTTCGATTGGCTGCCACGCGCCGGATAAGCGCCGCGATGCGCTCGACGTCCGCGTGCGCCATGCCGGCAGTGGGCTCGTCGAGGAGCATCATTTCCGGATCGAGCGCGAGCGTGGTCGCGATCTCGAGTGCGCGCTTGCGCCCGTAGGGCAGCTCCACCGCGATCGACTCTTCGAATGCCGACAGGCCAACGGCGTCCAGCAGCTCGCGCGCGCGCGAATTCAGGTGGCGCAAACTCCGGTCCGTTCGCCAGAAATCGAACGAGCGGCCGCGCTTGCGCTGAAGCGCGATGCGCACGTTCTCTAGGACCGTGAGATGCGGAAACACCGCCGAAATCTGAAAAGACCGGACCAGCCCCAGCCTCGCGATCGCGGCGGGGCTGGAGCCCGTGATCTGGCGCCCGTTGTAGAAGATCTGGCCGCGCGTCGGGGAAAGAAAGTGCGTGAGCAGGTTGAAGCAGGTGGTCTTGCCCGCGCCGTTGGGGCCGATGAGCGCGTGGATGCGTCCGCGCCTGACCTTGAGGCTGACGTCGCCGACGGCGACGAAGCCCTTGAACTCCTTCCTCAGGCCGCGCGTTTCGAGAATGATGTCTTCCGCCATGAGTGCGGCGAGAATAGCACGCGCGCGGCGCGACGAAAGCGCCTCACGTCGCGGCGCCGGCCCCGGCCAGCAAGCCGAGATCGCCTCCGGCCGCCGCGGTATTCACTGTAAAGACGCGTTCGGTCGCGAATCGCACGAGGTAATTCGGGCCGCCGGCCTTGGGCCCGGTGCCGGACAGCCCCTCGCCGCCGAACGGCTGCACGCCCACCACCGCGCCGATCATGTTGCGGTTGACATAGAGATTGCCGACCGCAGAGCGCTCGCGAATGCGCTCGGCGCGCGAGTCCATACGGGTGTGCACACCCATCGTGAGTCCGTATCCGGTGGCGTTGATGTCGTCGACTATCCGGTCGAGGTCTTCGAGCGGGAACCGTGCGATGTGAAGGATGGGGCCGAAGCGCTCCCCGGGAACCTCGCGTATCGAACCGATTTCGAACGCCACCGGAGCGACATAGGTACCGGCAGGCGGGACTGGGCCGGACTCCGCGATCAGCTTGGCGCGCGAGCGCAGATCGGAAACGTATTCCGCCAATTCCTTGCGCGCCTGCGCGTCGATCACCGGTCCGATGTCGGTCGCCGGATCGGCGGGATCGCCGACACGCAACATGGCCATCGCACCGCGCAGCATGTCGAGCACCGCGGGCGCGATTTCCTCCTGCAGGTACAGGACGCGAAGCGAGCTGCAGCGCTGGCCGGCCGAGCGAAACGCGCTCGCCATCACCGCGTCGACGACCTGCTCGGGAAGCGCGCTCGAATCCACGATCATGGCGTTCAGGCCGCCGGTTTCGGCGATCAGCGGCACGATGGGGCCCTCGCGTTCCGCGAGAACGCGCTGGATTGCGCGAGCGGTGGCGGTCGAACCGGTGAAGGCGACGCCCGCGATCCTCGGATCGGCGACGAGAGCCCGCCCGATCGCGCCGTCGCCAGGCAGAAGATGAAAGGCGCCGGGCGGGATCCCGGCCTTCAGGATCAGCTCGGCGACGCGGTACGCGGTGAGCGCCGTCTGCTGCGCCGGCTTCGCAACCACCGTATCGCCGGCGACCAGCGCGGCCGCCACCTGCCCCGTGAAAATCGCGACCGGAAAGTTCCAAGGGCTGATGCAGGCGAACACACCGCGGCCGTGCAGCGTCAGCACGTTGCTCTCGCCGACCGGACCTCGCAGCGCAATCGGCCCGCCGAGCTGCTCGCGCGCCTGTTGCGCGTAGTAGCGGCAGAAATCCACTGCCTCGCGCACGTCCGCCATGGCGTCGGGCAAGGTCTTCCCCGCCTCCCATACGCACAGGGCCATCAGGCCGGCCATGTCGGCTTCCAGCAGATCGGCCAGCCGATCGAGGGCCGCCGCGCGCTCGGGCACGCTCACCGCGGACCACGCGATCCGCGCCGCGTGCGCGCAGTCGACTGCGGACCGCACCGTGTCCGGTGTCGCTTCGCTCACCTCGCCGATGGCAACGTCGGGCCGGGCAGGCGACGCAACCGCACGCACGGGACCGGGCCTGCGCTCGCCGTTCACGAGAGATTCCGCGGTCCATGTGCGCCGCGCTTCGTTCACCGATTTCGTCCATGCGGCGAGCACGGCGGAATCCCCGAGGTCGTAGCCCTTTGCGATGCGTCGTTGCGGCATGTGCAGCTCCGTTGGTAAGGGAATCTCGCGCGGGCGCGGGCCCGCGTCGAGAAATTCGAAACTGGTGCGCAGCAAATCGTCGGATCGTTTCGCGCGCGCCGCTTGGCGCACATAGGAAGTGCTCGCCGAGTTTTCGAGCAGCCGGCGCACGAGGTACGCAAGCAGCTCGCGCTTCTCGCCGACCGGTGCATACGTGCGCACCGGCAGGTGCGGGTGCGTAGCTGCGAGCGCGCGGTACAGCGCTCCTCCCATTCCGTGGAGGCGCTGCCACTCGAACCGCAAAGGCGACGCGGAGGCGCCGCCGGGCCGATCGGCAAGCGCGAGCACGCATGCGAGCGTCACCGGGTTGTGCGTGGCGAACTGGGGACGGACGCCGTCCGGTCCGACCGAGAGACGCCGGGCGCAGGCGAGATACGACAGGTCGGTGAGCCGCTTGTCGGTGAATACCGGATAGCGCGCAAGGCCGAGCTCTTGCGCCCGCTTGACCTCGGCGTCCCAATAGGCGCCCTTCACCAGCCGCACGGCGATCGGCATGCCGCCGCGCTTACGGCGGCGATCCGCGATCTCCAGCAATGCGTCCACCGTCTCCGGCGCCCGCGGCTGATAGGCCTGCACCGCAAGGCCCAGCCCTCCCCAGCGGTCGAGCGCCGGATCCGAGGCCAGTGCCTCGAACAGATCGAGCTGGAGGGACAGGCTTTCCGTTCCCTCGGCGTCGATCGTGAGCCCGATACCGGCCGCGGCGGCGCGACCGGAGATTTGCTTCAGGCGATCGAGCAGCTCGCCGCGATCCCGCGCGTAGCTCGCTGCGTCGTAACGGGGGTGAATGGAGGAGAGCTTCACGGAAACTTCGAGGCGTTCGCGCCAGACCGCTTCGCGCGCGCTCACCGCCCGCTCCATGGCGCGGATTGCGTCCATATATCGCCGAAAATTGCGATCGGCGTCCGCGGCGGTACGCGCACCTTCCCCCAGCATGTCGAAGGAGAAGCGCCTTGCCGGCCGGCCGCGCGCGTCGCGCTCGGCGCGCCGCAGCGCCGCGGCGATGGTCTCCGCGTAGACGAATTGCCGCCCGATCGCATGCATCGCGACGCTCGCGAACGGCAGGGCAGCCGCGGCCTTCCAGCCGCGCAATGCGGGCACACGGTCGGCAAGCATTGCGATCCGGGAAGGCCGGTCGGGGATTCGCGGCAAGGCTTCGGCGAGCCGGAAAAGGGAGTCGCCCGCCGGAGATCCCGGTGGAAATATCGCGAAGGCGCGCTGCACTTCGAACAGGGGCCCGCGCGAATCCAGCGTCGCTTCCACCAGCTCGCGCGCAAGCGCTTCGGCCTGTGCTCTCCACGACGCGGTTTCGCCCAGCGCGGCACGGAGGGCGCGGCTGTCGGCCGCCGCCGCGTCGAGTGCGGCGTCGCGGGGCTGCGCCGTCGGCATGTCTTCCCTGCCGGCGCGCTACCTCTAGCGCCCGCGCCAGTCGGGCCTGCGTTTCTGGATGAAGGCGTCAATCCCTTCGCCGGCATCTTCCAGCATCATGTTGCAGGCCATGCCCTCGGTCGCAAGCGAATAGGCGTCCGCCAGTCCTTTCTCCACCTGCTCGTAGAAGAATCGCTTGCCCAGGCTCACCACGGCGCTGCTGTGCGCGACGATCTTGCGGGCGAGCCTGTCCACCTCGGCATCGAGCTCGGCAAGCGGCGCGACCCGGTTCACCAGGCCCCAGGCGAGCGCGGTCTTCGCGTCGATCAGGTCGCCCGTGAAGAGCATCTCGAGTGCGCGCTTGCGCCCGAGGTTGCGCGCGACACCCACGCCCGGAGTGGTGCAGAAAATCCCGCTCTTGATCCCCGGCAGAGCGAACTGCGCGACCTCGCTCGCTACGGCCAGATCGCACATCGACACGAGCTGGCAGCCGGCGGCGACCGCGACGCCCTGAACGCGCGCGACCACCGGCTGAGGCAGGCGCACGAGCGACAGCATCATCTCGCTGCACTGCTCGAAAAGAGCCTTCTGCCAGGCCTTGTCGGGGTGCGAGCGCATTTCGCGCAGGTCGTGACCGGCGCAGAAGTGCTGACCCGC
>Ga0209238_1000211_pt1 | contig 19550 bp, 18 predicted proteins | sample GraSoi013_1_20cm_FD_185823 | JGI IMG/M metagenome (GOLD analysis project Ga0209238, IMG submission 185823) | Grasslands soil microbial communities from the Angelo Coastal Reserve, California, USA - Sample 10_02_2013_1_20cm (SPAdes) (version 2) | ecosystem: Environmental > Terrestrial > Soil >...
AAAGCCCGGAATGAGCGCCTGGCGCTGCGGCTCGATCACCACGTCCTCGAGGGAAGCGCGGATCATGTCCAGATCGTCGGTGTAGCAGCCGGAGATGAACCCGGCGAGGTTGGCCGTCTGCCACACGAAGTCCGACATCTGCACGCTGCCCCTGAGGATGGCGCGCGCCTGGCTGGTGGCCAGGAACATGTGCGGATGGACGATCACGGCGCGGATCGCGGAGGGCACCGGAATCTGCTTCACGCGCGGATGATCGATGCCGACCGTGAGCACCAACCCGCCGTACAGCGCCGCGGCGATGTTGTCCACGTGACGCGCGCCACTCGCCACCGCTTCGCCTGCCATGGCGAACTGCAGCAGCTCGAGCAGGCTGCACGCTTGCGGCAACAGCGCATTCGCCGCCACCACGGCAGCGACCGCCGAGGCCGCGGAGCCCCCCAGTCCCGAGCCGAGCGGAATGCCCTTGTCGATCTCCAGCGTGAAGCCAAACCCCGGGCGCCGCGCCTGCTGCATCGCCAGCAGCGCGCGCCCGGCGGTGTTGTCGCGCGGCTCCTGCGGCAGCTCCCCGGCTACGCCGCGCACCGCGCTGATGGTCACACCCGGCTCGGCACGTCGCGTCACCGTCACGCGATCCCCGAGCGCCTCGACCGCGAATCCCAGGATGTCGAAGCCGATGGCGACGTTGCCCACCGAGGCCGGTGCGAACGCCGTCGCGCGCTCGAGCGGCGCCGGACTCACAGCCGCGCCCCCAGATAGGCGGCCAGTCGCAGCAGATCGGCGAACACCCCGCCGGCGGTGACCTCCGGTCCCGCCCCGGGTCCCTGCACGATGAGCGGGTTGTCACAGTAGCGGCGCGTCGCGAAGCGCACCACGTTGTCGGTGAGCGCGATGTTGGCAAAGGCGTGGCGCGCATCGAGCTCCTTGAGGCCCACGGTCGCCTCGCCCGAGGCACTCAGAGTACCGGTGTAACGCAGCACCTTGCCGCGCGCGCGCGCCGCCGCCAGGCGCTCGGCAATGGCGGCGTCGTAACGGGGCAGCTGCGCCATGAACTCCTCGATCGAGCCTCCCGCGAGCTCCGCGGGTACCAGGCTCTCCACCTGCACGTCCTGCAGCTCCAGCGTCAGGCCCATCTCGCGCCCCAGGATGATGAGCTTGCGCGCCACGTCCTGACCCGACAGGTCATCGCGCGGATCCGGCTCGGTGAAGCCGCGCCGGCGCGCGTCCTGCACGATCTCGGAGAAGGCCACCCGGCCGTCGTAGACGTTGAACAGATACGCGAGCGTGCCCGAGAAGATGCCCTCGATGCTGGTGATCTCATCACCGGTCTCGCGCAGGTCCCTGAGCGTATGCACCACCGGCAGCCCCGCGCCGACGGTGGCCTCGTAGAGGTAGTGCGACGCGCCCGCGCGCCGCGCCTCCTGCAGGCGATGGTAGTAGGCGAGATCCGCGCTGTTGGCCTTCTTGTTCGGCGTCACGATGTGAATACCGGCCGCGAGCCACTCGGCGTAGCGGCCGGCGATCGCCGCGCTCGCCGTGCAGTCGATCAGCACCGTGTGCGGCAGGTAATCGACGCGCACGTGCTCGACGAAGCGCGTCAGCTCGCCGGCCGTGCCGTTGTCCCGGTAGCGCGCGCGCCACTCGCCCAGCGCCAACCCCGGGTCCGCGAGCAGCATGCGCTGCGAGCCGAGCACGCCGCGCACGCGCAGATCGAGCTGGCACTGCCGGCGCAGCCGCTCGCTCTGGGAGGCGAGCTGATCGAGCAGCACGCGGCCCACGGTTCCCGGACCGATCACGCCGATCGAAAGGGTGTGCGGCGACAGATAAAGACCCGCATGCACCGCGCGCAGCGCGCGCGTGGCGCTGCGTCCCTCGACCACCACGGAGATGTTGCGCTCGGAGGCGCCCTGGGCGATGGCGCGCACGTTGACGCCGGAGGTGCCCAGCGCGGTGAACACCTTGGCGGCTATCCCCGGTGTGCCGGCCATGCCGTCGCCGACCACCGCGAGAATCGCCAGATCCGGATCGACGTCGACGCTCTGGATCTGACCTTCCTGCAGCTCGCGCTCGAAGGCGCGCAGCACCGCGGTGACGGCGCGCTCCGCCTGCTCCTCGGGGATCGCACAGCAGATGGAGTGCTCGGAGCTGCCTTGCGAGATGAGGATGACCGAAATGCCCGCCTCGCGCAGCGCGCCGAACAGGCGGTGGGCGGTGCCGGGTACGCCGATCATCCCGGTGCCTTCCAGATTGACGAGCGCGACGCGCTCGATGCTGGTGATGCCCTTGACGGGCAGCGCCGAGGAGGGCCGGGCACAGATGAGGGTCCCCACCCCCGCGGGCGCAAAGGTGTTGCGGATCCAGATCGGGATGCCGTCCTTGACCGCCGGCGCCATGGTCTGCGGGTGCAGCACCTTGGCGCCGAAGTACGCCAGCTCCATCGCCTCGCTGTAGGAGAGCGAGTCGATGACCGTGGCGTCGGGTACGCGGCGGGGGTCGGCGGACAGCACTCCATCGACATCCGTCCAGATGTGGATCTCGGACGCGCCCAGCAGCGCGCCGAAGATGGAGGCCGAGAAATCGCTGCCGTTGCGTCCCAGGGTCGTCGGCACGCCGCGCTGATTGCAGGCGATGAACCCGGTGATGATCAGGGTGCCGGTGAACTCGGCCGGCACCAGCGCCTGGAGGTTGGCGCGTGATTCGGCCCACTGGATGCCCGGACCCAACGGTCCCCATTGCGCCACCACCACGCGCCGCGCGTCGAGCCACTGCACGGCGCCGGGGCGGCGCGCGCGCTCCTCGAAAAAACGCTGGAACAGCAGCGTCGACCACATCTCGCCGTAGCCTGCGACGACATCCCTGACGTTGTGGGCGGCCGCGCGGGTCAGCTTGACCGAATTCAGGACTCCCAGAAGATCGTGACAGTCGCGCTTGAGAGCCGCGAGGTACAACTGGGCGGCGGCCGGCGTCAGCAGCTCCTCGGCAATCCCCGCGTGCCGCGTACGCAGCTGCGCCACTTCGCCGTGGTAGGCCTCATCCTGACGCTCGGCGAGCGCCACCAGGCGCAGCAGCGCATCGGTCACGCCGCGGCACGCGGACAGCACCACGCCCAGGCGGGCGGCCGGGGCCGAGTCGAGAATGGCCGCGACCTTGCGGAAGCAGTCGGCGTCGGCGACGCTCGACCCCCCGAACTTGTGCACGACCCAGGGAGTGGGGTTGAGCATACGCGCGTGCGACTCTACTTACGCGCCCGCGCCTGCGCAATGACAGCTGGCATAATCGGGCGCACGTGGAAGCATTCCTGGGTCCGCTGCTGCCTCTTTTCGAGCGCGAGCGCGCCGCCGGCCGTGCGCTGGCGCTGGGCCTGCTGGTGCACACCGCGGGCTCGACCTACCGCAAGCCCGGCGCGCTCATGCTGATCGCGGCGGACGGAGAGTACGCCGGACTCCTCTCGGGAGGCTGCCTCGAGGGTGATCTGCGCGAATATGCCCGCACGGTCATCCTGAGCGGTGAGCCGCGCGCGGTGCACTACGACCTGCGCACGCCCGATGAGCTGCTGTGGGGCCTGGGGCTGGGGTGTGAAGGCGCCATGCACATACTGCTGCTGCGCGCCGGTCCCGAGAACGACTGGCAGCCCCTCGCCCATCTTGCCGGCGCGCTCGGCGCGCACGCCGCCACCGCGATCGGCGTCGTGACCGAGTCCGCGCGGGCGGATCTGCCGGTCGGAACCCTGGCGCTGCCGAGTGTTGCAGCGCGCCCCTGCGCAGCGCCGGCGCTCGAGACACCCGCCGTGCACGCCGCGCTGGCGCGCTGCGCCACTGACGGGCAGGTCGGTTGGGTCGAAGGACACGGCCCGTCCTGGAGGCTGTTCGTGGTGCCGTTGGCGTTGCCGCCGCGGATCCTGTTGCTCGGCGCCGGCCCGGACGCGGCGCCGCTGGTGGATTTTGCGGCCCGCCTCAGCTGGAAAGTCACGCTCGTCGACCATCGCCCGGCGTACGCCGTCGCCGCGCACTTCCCGTCTGCCGAGCGGGTCGTCCTCGCCCGTCCCGACGCCCTGGCCCAGGCGCTCGAGCTCGCACACTTCCGCGCGGCCGTGGTCATGAGTCATCACCTGGCTTCCGACCTCGCCTACCTGAGCGCCCTCGCGCAGACGACCATTCCGTACGTGGGATTGCTGGGCCCGGCCGTGCGTCGCGAGAAGCTGCTCTCGGACCTGGGTGCCGCCGCGCACCGGCTGCGCCCGCGCCTGCATGCGCCCGTCGGCCTGGCTCTGGGCGGGCGCACGCCCGAGTCGATCGCGCTCGCGATCGTCGCCGAGTTGCACGCGTTCGTGCACGGGTGTGCCACCACCGCCGGCACGGCGGTGGCCGTGAAATGAGTCGACGTTCTCTGGAGCTGGATGATTTGTTTTTTAAAGTCATTACTTTATGAGATATACTTCGCGTCATATCTCATAGCTTTGCCTTGCGTGGCCCATGAACGAAGTTCAGCTGCTGCGGACCCAACTCACCACGGAGCGCCAGCACGCCAGCACCGTGGCCAACGCCTGCGCCACGGCATTCGCGCGTCGTAACGCAGTCGCCCTGAGCAGCGGCTCGGCGCTGGAGGAATTCCAGCAGGCCTGCGTGGACTATCTGGTGCGCGTGCTGGCGTGGTTCGAAGAGCGCGACCAGCGCCTCGCCGACCTCTCGCATGCACACCCGAGCGCGGCGGATGCGGGCCGGCGCACGCTCGAGGAGGCGTTGGCGAGTCCGGGCCGCAGCCGCGAGGCGCTCGAGAAGCTGGCGGCGGCCCTGGCGTGCGCCGCCGCTTCGCCGGACAGCCGCGCGCAGGACAGCTGGCGCGAGTTTGCGCAGTTCTTCAACAGCGTGTGGAGCGCGCGCCGCGATGCCATCGACGCCTGGCTCGCGGCGAACCCCAGAACCACCGACTGGCGCCTCATCGCGGGTATCGATGCCGACTCGATCCTCGAGGAGCGCAATCGCTACGCGCGCGTGCGCGCGGCCCTGCCCGCGGGCGCCTCGCTCGCCTTCCCGCGGCCGCGCGGCTCGTAAGCTTTGTTGGCATCCGAGGGCGGCGGGCGCGTGGGGGATGGGTTGTACGCGGTGGTGCTGGCGGCCGGCGCCTCCACCCGCTTCGGGTCAGCCAAGCAACTGGTGCGGATCGCGGGACGGCCTCTGCTGCACACGGCGGTGACCCGGGCCGCCGAGGTCACCGGAAACGCTCTCATCGTGGTGCTCGGTGCGGGCGCGGCCGAGCTGGCCCCGCTGTTGAAGCACTCCCCCGGATCGATCGTCGTGAATCACGAGTGGCGTGAAGGCCTCGCCAGCTCGATCCGCGCCGGCGTCGCGCGGCTGCCGGCGAGCTGCACCGGGGTCATGCTGCTGCTCGCGGATCAGCCGGCGGTCAGCGCGGATGATCTGAAGCGCCTCGCCGGCACCTGGCGCAAGCAACCCCAGTACATTGCGGCCGCGCTGTACGCGGGAACCAGCGGCGTGCCGGCGATCTTTCCGCGCAGCGCGTTCCGCGATCTCGCCGAGCTGCGCGGCGACGTCGGCGCGCGCGTGCTGCTGCGGCGCAGCGCCGACCGGGTAGTGCGCGTGCCCATGCCGGGTGCCGCGCTCGACATCGATACCCCGGAGGACCTGCTGGCGCTGGAGGCGCCGAAGTGAGCGCCTGCGGCGCTGGCCGGCGCTCTCAGGTACGACCACGAACCTTGGGGCGTTGCACCGCCGCCAGGATGCGCTGCGCCTGCAGCAGATGGGGACGATCGATCATCTCGCCGTCGAGGCTCGCCACACCGACCCCCGGCGCGGCAGCGAACGCCGCCACCACGCGTCGCGCGTGCTCGCGCTCCGCCGCGGTGGGCGCAAACGCGGCATTGATGGCGCCGATCTGATCCGGGTGGATCGCGAGCTTGCCGCTGAAGCCGTCGCGGCGGGCGCTTTCGAGCTCACGCTGCAACCCCGCCGCGTCGCGCAAGTCGGTGTGCACCCCATCGATGGCCTGAACGCCAAGCGCCGCGGCGGTGAGCAGGCAGGTGGTGCGCGCCAGTTGAAAGGTGAAAGTGAGGGCGCCGCGGCCGTCGCGCTTGGCCGAAGCGCCCAGCGCCGCACTCAGGTCCTCCGCGCCCCAGGTCAGCCCCAGCAGCCGTGCCGCCACGGCGCGCGCGGCGTGCAGGACCGCCGGATACTGCGGCAGCGCCAGCAGTCCCTGCGGCGTCTCGGTGGCAACGACCAGCAGGCGCGTCGCGCCGCCGGCCACGCCCCGCCGCGTCTCGAGCGCCGTGACGTAAGCCGCCGCCTCGACAATCTCGCCGGGCGCGGAGATCTTGGGCAGCACGATGCCCGCGGGCAGCCGCTCGGCGCATACGCCCTCGAGGTCCTCGCGCAGCAGCCCGCTCGCGGGTGAGTTGACCCGCACCCACAGCTGCGGCCCGCAGCCGGCGGCCTGCGAGCGCAACAGCTCAGCCACCCGGGCGCGCGCGTCGGGCAGGTTCGCCGGGTCCACCGAATCCTCGAGATCGAGGATCAGTGCGTCCGCATCGCTGGCGAGCGCCTTTTGCTGCTTGCGCGCACTGTCACCCGGAACGAACAGCAGCGAACGCAGCGGCGCCATCTGGCGCTGCGCGCTCACGCCGCCGGCCTCTTCATCATCAGCGCCGTGCGGCGGCAGGAAGCGACCTCCTCGTCGCGCTGGTTCCAGCCGCGATGCTCGAACACGACGATTCCGGAGTCCTGGCGCGACTGGCTCTCGCGCTTGGAGACCACCGTGGTGGCGACGTGCAGCGTGTCGCCGATCAGCACCGGGCGCGGGAAGCGCACCTCTTCCCAGCCGAGATTCCCCAGGGTGGTCCCGTAGGTCGTGTCGTAGACCGACAGCCCCACCAGCAGGCCGAGCGTGAACACGCTGTTCACGATGCGCTCCCCGAAGAGCGTGCCCTTGCAGTACTCCGCGTCCAGGTGCAGGGGGGCCGGGTTCATGGTGAGGGCGCTGAACAGCAGGTTATCGGTCTCGGTCACGGTGCGCCGCACCAGGTGCTCGAAGCGCTGCCCTACGGCGAATTGCTCGAAATAAAGTCCCGCCACGTCCGCCTCCCGAGAGTCCGGCGCTAGTGTTGCATAGCCTCATAACCCCAGAAAGAGGTTCACCCAACCACACGGTATTTAGAGGCCTGGAACTGCGCGCCTATAGTCGAGTGGCATGTACCGGTACGACGAGCTGGACCAGGCGTTTGTCGATCAACGCGTCGCGGAATTCCGCGATCAGACGCGGCGCCACCTCGCGGGGCAGCTGTCCGAGGACGAGTTCCGTCCGCTGCGCCTGCGCAACGGGCTGTACATCCAGCGGCACGCCCCGATGCTGCGCATTGCCATCCCGTACGGGCTGCTCGCCGCGCGTCAGTTGGCCAAGCTCGCCGACATCGCGCGCCGCTACGACCGCGGGTTTGGTCACTTCACGACGCGGCAGAACCTGCAGCTGAACTGGCCGAAGCTCGCCGACGTGCCGGACATCCTCGCCGAGCTCGCCGGCGTGCAGATGCACGCCATCCAGACCAGCGGCAATTGCGTGCGCAACGTCACCGCCGATCACCTGGCGGGCATCGCGCGCGATGAGATCGACGATCCGCGGCCCTACTGCGAGATCATCCGCCAGTGGGCGACCCTGCACCCGGAATTCACCTACCTGCCGCGCAAGTTCAAGATCGCCGTCACGGGTTCGCCCGAGGACCGCGCCGCCTCCGAGGTGCACGACATCGGGCTGCAGCTGGCGCGCGATGCACGGGGCGACATCGGCTTCACGGTGCTGGTGGGCGGGGGCCTGGGGCGCTCGCCGATGATCGGGCAGGTGATCCGCGAGTTCCTGCCGCTCCCGGACCTGCTGTCCTATCTGGAGGCGATCCTGCGCGTGTACAACCGCCACGGCCGGCGCGACAACCTCAACAAGGCGCGCATCAAGGTGCTGGTGAAGAGCTTGGGCGTCGAGCGCTTCCGCGAGCAGGTGGAAGAGGAATGGCGGCTCGGCCGCGCGCACGCGGCGCGCCTGCCGGCGAGCGAAGTCGAGCGGGTGCGCAGCTTCTTCAGGCCGCAAGCCTACGAGACACTCGAGGACTTCGACGCCAGCGCCGGCCGCGAGCCGGCCTTCCAGGCCTGGTATCGCTACAACACCCGCGCCCACCGCGTGAGCGGCTATCGCGCGGTGTTCGTCTCGCTCAAGGCGCACGGACAGAACCCGGGGGACATGAGCTGCGAGCAGATGGAGGCGGTCGCGGCGCTGGCCGAGCGCGTGAGCTTCGGCCTCATCCGCACCACCCACAATCAGAACCTGCTGCTCGCGGACGTGCGCCAGAGCGAGCTGTACGAGGTGTGGCGGGAGCTGCAACGTCACCAGCTGGCCATGCCGAACATCGGCACCCTCACCGACATGATCGCCTGCCCGGGGCTTGATTTCTGCTCCCTCGCCAATGCCGGCACGCTCGCGGTGGCGAAGCAGATCCAGGAGCGCTTCGACGATCTCGACTACCTGTACGACCTGGGGGATATCGAGATCAAGATGTCCGGCTGCATGAACGCCTGCGGGCATCACCACGTCGGCCACATCGGCATCCTCGGCGTCGACAAGCACGGCGAGGAGTGGTACCAGATCAGCCTCGGCGGCTCGGCGAACGGCTTCACCGCGCTCGGCGAGGTCATCGGTCCCTCGGTACCGAAGAGCGAAGTCGCGCCGACCATCGAGCGAATCGTCGAGCTGTATCGCACGCTGCGCGCCGAGGGCGAGCGCTTCATCGACACGGTCCGCCGCGTGGGCCTTGCGCCCTTCAGGGAGAGCGCCTATGCGACGCATTCTGCGGCGGCGTGAGATCGTCGCGGACGACTGGATTCAGCTCGGCGAGGAGGCCGCCGAGGGCGCGGCGCTGATCGTGCCGCTCGCGGAGCTGCGCAAGGACCCGGGGCGCTGGTGGCAGTGGTCGGGACGGCTCGGCGTGCGCATCACTCCCGTCGATCGCGTGGAGGAGCTCGCCCAGGAGCTGCCGCGGCTGGACCTGGTGGCGGTGGAGTTTCCCAGCCCCAGCGAGGGCCGCGGCTACTCGCAGGGGCGCCTGCTGCGCGAGCGCTTGGGGTTCAGGGGCGAGCTGCGCGCCGTGGGCGCCGGCGTGCGCCAGGACCAGGTGTTCCTGCTCGCGCGCTGCGGGTTTGACGCCCTGGAGCTCGCCGCAGGTGAGGATGCGCAGGCCGCCCGCCGCGCGCTCGAGCGCTACGACGTCGCCTATCAGCCCGGTTCCGCCGAGGTCGGCCTGCGGGCGCAGCGCTTTTCGGCCCAGTAGGCGAGCCGCTCAGCAAATCACGCGCAAGGACTTCACCCGTGAGAAGTCCCGATCGTGGGTGACGAGCGCCGCGGCATTGATAGCGAGAGCGCTGGCGGCCTGGACGGCATCGGCCAACTTGAGGCGCAGCGAGGAGCGCAGCCGCGCCGCGCTCTCGGCAATATCCACGTCGAGGTCGACCGGCTGCCAGGACTCGAGGATGGCACGGTAACGACGCGCGAGGGCTTCGTCCCCGGATCGCAGCGGACCCGTCAGCACCTCGGCGATGGTCAGAGTCGTCACCGCAAAGCGCAGGTGACCGGCCGCATGGGCTTCGAACAACGGGCCAAAGCGCGGCCCGAAGGCGGCATGACCCTCCAGGAAGTAGATGATCGGGGCCGAATCCACCAGCAGCAGCGCCCGCTCCGCCAGATCGGTGATGCCTAACGGCTCCATTCATCACGCAGTTCGCGCACCGACCGCGTGCTGTCCTCTCCCCACAGTCCCCGACCAGACCCCGCGACGGACAACAGCGGCTGCTGCCGGCCGGTCGCAGCGTATTCATCCAGGGGAACCAGCGCGGCCACCGGCCGTCCGTGCCTGGTGATGATCGTGGAGCGCCCCTTCTCGGCGGCTTCGAGCAGGTCCGGGAGCCGATTGCGAGCCTCTTCAGCTCCCTTGCGGGGGATTTTGCTCATCACGAACCTCCGTGAGTGCAAACTGTACAGAGCCGTACAGAACTAGTCAACGCCGTCCCGCGGGCCCTTCCCCAGGCGCCGGCCGGGGCCTCAGCGCTGCGGCAGCGCAATGTCGGCGAACAGCGGGGCCACCTCCTCGGCGGAGGTGGCGCGGTGGGCCCGCTCGATGAGGCGCCGGTCCAGGTGCGGCGCGAGCAGCTGCGCGAACTCGTACATGTACTTGCGCAGCAGCGCGCCACGGCGGAAGCCGATCCAGGTGGTATGCGCCGCAAACAGGTGAGAGGCGTCCACGGCGATGAGATCCGGATCGCGCTCATCGACCGCCATGTGCGCGACGATGCCCACACCGAGCCCGAGGCGCACGTAGGTCTGGATCACGTCCGCGTCGCGCGCGGTAATGGCGATGTTCGGCGTCAGCGCCGCCCTGGCAAACGCCTGATGGAGCGAGGAGGGCCCGGTGAAGCTGAACGTGTAGGTTATGAGCGGGTAGCCCGCCAGCGCCTTGAAGCTCAGGCGTGCGCCGTTGGCCAGCGGATGGTTGCGGGGAACGATGACCGTGCGATACCAGCGGTAACAGGGCAGCAGCGTCAGGTCGGAAAACAGCGCTTCCGAGCCGGTCGCGATGGCGCAATCGATACGGTCGCTCGCCACCATCTCCGCGATCTGCTCGGAGGTGCCCTGATGCAGGTTGAGGCGCACCTGCGGGTAGCGTGCGCGGAATTCCCGGATCACGTCCGGCAGCACATAGCGCGCCTGCGTATGGGTGGTGCCGATCGACAGGCTCCCCTTGCCCTCATCGCGCAGCTCGGTCGACAGGTGCCGGATGCTCTGGGCTTCCTGCAGGATCTTGAGCGCCCGCTCGATCACCTGCTGCCCCGCGGGCGTGATACGGGTGAGATTGCGCCCCTCGCGCACGAAGATCTGGAACCCCAGCTCGTCCTCGAGGAGCTTGATCTGCTTGCTCACGCCCGGCTGCGAGGTGTGCAGCTTCTGCGCCGCCGCCGTGATGTTGAGCCCGTTCTGGGCGACGGCGGCGAGATAACGCAACTGGTGCATCTTCATTGCCCGCCAAGCCTAACCCAACCGGCACCGTCCTGTTACCGGTCCATAACCGCCGCGCAGCCCCTCAGAAGCAATCATTCGTTCTGTGCGGCACGGGGCCATCGTTATAGTCCCAGGCACCATGGGAAACCTGGCGGCGCTCGAGCTGGAACACAAGGCGGCGGCCGTGCGCACGCTGCTCACCGACGCCCTGGAACAGCACGGGCGGCTGGTGTACTCGAACAGCCTGGGGGCCGAGGCCATGGTGCTCACCGACATCATCTGGTCCTACCTGCCGCAGATCGAGGTCTTCAGCATCGATACCGGGCGCCTGTACGAGGAGACCTACGAGCTCCTCGAGAGATTGCAGCGCCGCTACCGGCGCACCGTCCGGGTCGTCTACCCGGACGCCGAGGCGCTCGAGCGGCTGGTGGCGCAGCAGGGTGTGAACGGCTTCTATCACAGCCTCGAGGCGCGCCTCGAATGCTGCCGCATTCGTAAAGTGGAGCCCTTCAAACGCGCGATCGCCGGCTACAGCGGCTGGATCACGGGTGTGCGCCGCGAGCACTCGCCGGGACGCGCCCGCGGCCAGGCGCTGGAGTGGGACGCGGAGCATGGCCTGTACAAGGTGAGCCCGTTGCTCGATTGGACCGAGGCCGAGGTGTGGCAGTACATCCGCGCGCGGCGCCTGCCGTACAATCGGCTCCACGATCGCCAGTTTCCGAGCATCGGGTGCTCCCCATGCACCCGCGCGATTCAGCCCGGCGAGAGCCGCCGTGCCGGCCGCTGGTGGTGGGAGCAACCGGAGTCGCGCGAATGCGGTCTGCATCCGAGAGTGCCTCCTGCGGCCATACCCGCCTGAGCCCGGCGGCTGCCGGCATGGAGTATCTGCCGGTGTTCCTGCGCCTCGGCGCCCGCCCCGTCGTGGTGGTGGGCGGTGGTCAGGTTGCGCTGCGCAAGGTGGCGTGGCTGAGAAGGGCCGGCGCCCACGTGACGGTCGTCGCACCGCGCCTGCATGCGCAGCTCGGCGAGCAGGCCGCACGCGGCGAGCTCGAGCATATCGCCGCCGCATTCTCCCCGGCTCACCTCGCCGGCGCCGTCGCAGTGGTGGCCGCGAGCGGCGAGCGCACGACGAACGCGCAGGTCTCGAGGGCCGCGCGTGAGCGAGGCGTGCCGGTCAACGTCGTCGACGACGCCGAGCTGTCGACTTTCATCTTTCCGGCGATCGTCGATCGCTCCCCGATCGTCGTCGCGGTGGGCTCCGCCGGCCACGCGCCCGTGCTGGCGCGGCGCGTGCGCGAGCAGATCGAGGCGCTGCTTCCCGAGCGTCTCGGCGCGCTGGCGCGCTTCATGGGCGCGCGCCGCAAGGCCGTGCGGCGTGCCCTCGGCGCCTTCGCCCGCCGCGGGTTCTGGGAGCGCATCGCGGCAGGCCCCGTCGCTACGCTCGTGCTGCGGGGCGAGGGGGAGCGGGCGGAGCGGGCGCTCGCGCGGGAGCTGCTCACCTCGCGGCTCACCGTCGGCGAGGTCTACCTGATCGGAGCCGGCCCCGGCGATCCCGATCTGCTCACGCTGCGGGCGTTGCAGCTGCTGCAGCGAGCGGATGTGATTGTCTACGACCGCCTGGTGAGCGAGGCCGTCTTGGAGCGCGCGCGACGCGATGCGGAACGCGTCTTCGTCGGCAAGGCGTACGGCGCGCACGGCCAACAGGCGCACATCCACGCGTTGCTGGTGCGCCTCGCCGGCGAGGGCAAGCGCGTCGCACGCCTCAAGGGCGGCGACCCGTTCGTGTTCGGGCGCGGGGGCGAGGAGATCGAGGCGCTGGCCGCGCACGGCATCCCCTACACGGTGGTCCCGGGAATCACGGCCGCGCTCGGCGCCGCCGCGGCCGCCGAGCTGCCCCTCACCCACCGCCGCCTCGCGAGCAGTGTCACCTTCGTGAACGGACACGCGGGCGATGGCGCCCTGCCGGACTGGCGCTTCTTCGCGAACCCCGAGCACACGGTGGTCGTCTACATGGGAGTGGCGCAGCTGGCGAATATCGTGGCGAGACTCCGGGCCGCAGGGGCCGCGCCCGAGCACCCCGCCGCCATCATCGAGCGGGCGACGTTGCCGGGGCAGCGGATCCTGCGCGGCACGCTCGGCAACATCGCAGCGCTCGCGCAGGCGAGCGAGGTCGAGCCGCCGGCGATTCTGATCCTGGGCGACGTGGCGGCCTTCGCCGCCGCCGAGCCTGGCACCGCCAGCGTCCCCCCGGAGGCAGCGGCCGGGGTGCCCGCGTGAGCGTCGCGGGCGGTTTCGCCGGCGGCTGCGTGAGCGGCTTCCTGGGCGCGGTCGGCAATACGCCCCTCATCCGTCTCAAGCGTGTGAGTGAGGAGACCGGCTGCGACATCCTCGGCAAGGCCGAGTTCATGAATCCGGGCGGCTCGGTCAAGGACCGGGCGGCGAGCGCGATCGTGCTGGAGGCCGAGCGCCGCGCAGAGCTCCCGCCGGGAGGCACGGTCGTCGAGGGCACCGCCGGCAACACCGGCATCGGGCTGGCACACGTGTGCAACGCGCGCGGCTACCGCTGCGTCATCGTCATGCCCGACAACCAGTCCCCGGAGAAGTACGCGCTGCTCAGGATGCTGGGCGCCGAGGTTCACCAGGTGCCCACGGTTCCCTACAGCAATCCCAACCAGTATCAGAAGGTCGCGCAGCGCCTCGCGGCATCGCTGCCGCAAGCCATCTGGTCCAACCAGTTCGACAACACCGCCAACCGCGACACCCACGCGCGCACCACGGGCCCCGAGATCTGGGCTCAGACGGGCGGCCGGATCGATGCGTTCGTCGCCTCCACCGGCACCGGTGGCACCTTTGCCGGCGTCGCGCAGTATCTGAAGTCGCGCCGGCGCGCGGTGCGCTGCGTGCTGGCCGATCCCCCGGGGAGCAGCCTCTATGAATACGTGCGCAGCGGGACGCTCAGGGCAACCGGCGGCGGCTCGATCACCGAAGGAATCGGCATCAGCCGCCTCACCCGCAACCTCGAGGGCGCACCGATCGATGAGGCCGTGCACATCGAGGACGGCGAGACGGTGCGGCACGTTTACCGGTTGCTGCACGAGGAAGGGCTGTTTCTCGGCAGCACCAGCGGCATCAACGTCGCCGCAGCGGTACGCGTGGCGCGCTCGCTCGGGCCGGGACACACCATCGTGACGGTGCTCTGTGACGGCGGAGCAAAGTATCAGTCGCGGCTCTTCAATCGCGAATGGCTCGAGCAGAAGGGTCTGGCCGCGTACGCGCCGACCCCGCCCGCCCGCGCCCCCATCACGCTCGCAGCGGCGCTGGTCGCATGACCATGGCGCCCGAGGTTCCCTGGCTGGTCGCGGTGGGTTTCATCGCCCAGCTGATCGATGGCTGTGTGGGCATGGGCTACGGCATCTCCGCGAGCTCGATCCTCGCTACGCTCGGCGTGCCCCCGGCGATCACCAGCGCCACCGTGCACGCCGCCGAGACGGTCACCGCAGGCGTCTCCAGCGCCTCCCACGCCTGGTTCCGCAACATCGACCGCAGCATCTTCTTCTCGCTCCTGGTTCCGGGAGTCATCGGCGGCGTGCTGGGAGCGACGCTGCTCGCGCACGTGCCGGCACACACCGTGCGCCCGTTCGTGTGGGCGTACCTGCTCGCCACCTCGCTCGTGGTGCTCGGCCGCGTGATCCTGCAGCGCAGCCCGCTGCGGGTGGGCGCGCAGGGGCCGGCCCTCGGAGCCGTCGCCGGGTTCCTGGACGCCATCGGCGGCGGCGGCTGGGGCACGATCGTCACCTCGACCATGATCGCGCGCGGCGTGACCCCCCGCTACGCCATCGGCACCGCCAACGCCGTGATCTTCTTCGTGGCGCTCGCGACCAGCCTCACTCTGTGGCTGCAGCTGGGAGGGATGCGCTACGACATGGTGCTCGCGCTGCTGATCGGCGGCGCCGCGGCGGCGCCGATCGCCGCCTGGGTCACGAGCCGTGTGCCGCAGCGCGCGGCCACGGCGGCGGTCGGACTCATCGTGTTCGTGCTCGGCGCCACGGGACTGTTCACCACGCTCACCTGAGACCGCCCTGCCAAGGACACTGCCCGCCTTCCCGATGAACGGATCTTCCGGCTCCGCCGAGCTCGATGCCTTGCGCCTGAGTCTCGAGGTGGCTGCGCGCAGCGTCGGCTTCAGTCTGCCGCTGGCGGTGCTGGTCGCCTGGATCCTGACACGCGCGCGCTTCCCGGGCCGGATAGTGTTCGATGCGTTCGTGCATCTGCCGCTGGTGCTGCCGCCGGTGGCCGTGGGCTACGTGCTGCTGATGCTCTTCGGGGCGCGCGCTCCGATCGGCGGCTGGCTGCGCAGCCACTTCGGCATCGAGCTGGCGTTCACCACCGCCGGAGCCGCGCTCGCCACCGCGGTCATGACCTTTCCGCTGATGGTGCGCGCGATACGCCTGTCGCTGGAGAATGTCGACCGCGGGCTGGAAGAGGCGGCGCGCACGCTGGGTGCAGCTGCCGTGGACCGCTTTGTCTCGATCACCCTGCCGCTGATGCTGCCCGGGATTCTCGCCGGGGCCGTGACGGCCTTCGCCGCCGGCCTGGGCGAGTTCGGCGCCGTCATCACCTTCGCCTCCAACATTCCCGGCGCGACCCGCACGCTTCCGCTCGCCCTCTACACCGCGATGCAGTCACCCGGCGGAGATGCTCTGGCGCTGCGGCTCGCGACGCTGTCGTTGGCGCTCGGCCTGCTGGGGCTCCTGGCCTGCGAGCTGCTGGTACGGCGCGTGCGCCGCCTGCTCGGCCGCTGACATGCTGCAGGTGTCGGTGCTCAGGAGGCGCCCGGGGTTCTGCCTGGAGGCGAGCTTCGCCGCACCCACCCCCGGCATCATCGCGCTGTTCGGGCGCTCGGGCAGCGGCAAGACCACGCTCGTCAACATCATCTCCGGGCTCCTGGCACCCGACGCCGGCGCGGTGCGCCTGGATGACGAGGTTCTCACCGACAGCCGCGCCGGCATCGCCGTGGCGGTGGAGCGCCGGCGCATCGGGTACGTATTCCAGGACGCGCGGCTGTTTCCGCACCTCTCGGTCGGCGGCAACCTGCGCTACGGCGAGAGGCGCTCGCGCGCCGCACCACGGCTCATCGGCTTCGATGAAGTCGTGTCGCTCCTGGGACTGGCGCCGCTGCTCGCGCGCCGGCCTCGTGAGCTCTCGGGAGGCGAGCGCCAGCGCGTGGCTCTCGGGCGCGCCCTGCTCGCGCAGCCGCGCCTGCTGCTGCTCGATGAGCCGCTCGCCTCGATCGACGTCGCGCGCCGCGAGGAGGTCCTGCCCTATCTCGAGGCGCTGCGTGACCAGCTCGCGATCCCGATGGTTTACGTGAGTCATCAGTTCGACGAGGTGCTGCGCCTCGCTACCCACGTCGTGCTGCTGGAGGCAGGCAGGGTGCTGGCGCAGGGAGCGGTGAACGAGGTGAGTCTGCGGCCCGAGCTGCAGAGCGTGGTGGGACCGGATCTGGTCGGCGCAGTACTCGAGGGGGTCGTCGTGCGCCTGGACCCCGACAGTGGCAGCGCCGAGCTCACCGTCGGCACGGGCACGCTGCAGGTCAGTCTGCGCGATGTCCCGCTGGGCTCACGTGTGCGCCTGCAACTGCTGGCGCGCGATGTCATTCTCGCCACTCAGCCGGTGCAGGGCCTCTCGGTGCGCAACGCGCTGGCGAGCACCGTGACGGCGATCTCGAACGATGACTACGGGGCGGTGCTGGTCAGGCTCGACGTCGGCGGGGAGACCGTGCTCGCCCGCATCACGCAAGACGCCCTGCGGGCGCTCAAGCTGCGCCCGGGCGATGCGGTGTGGACGCTGGTGAAGGCGGTGTCGACGCGCGGGCATGCGTTTCGGCTGGCTGCGCGGCCCTAGGCGCCGGCGGCGTACAATCGCAGGCCCGCGTCACTCAAGTCTCATGCCAGCACCTCATCCACCACTGAGCCCGTACTACCGGACCGAAGGCGAGCGCAGCGCGTGGGTGCGCGGCATTTTCGATCGCACCGCCGCCGACTACGATCGCCTCGAGCGCATTGTCGGACTGGGGACCGGCTCCTGGTACCGCGGCCGGGCCCTCAGGGATGCGGGCCTGAAGCCGGGGATGCGGGTGCTCGACGTCGGGACCGGCACCGGGCTTCTCGCCTGCGCCGCCGCGGGGATTGTCGGTGATCCCGCGCACGTCACCGGAGTGGATCCGAGTCCCGGCATGCTCGAGCACGCCAGGGTGCCGGCAGGCCTGCGGCTTCTGAGCGGCAGCGCCGAAGCGATTCCCGCCCCGGACTGCAGCGCCGACTTCCTCAGCATGGGCTACGCGCTGCGCCACGTCGGCGATCTGTCCGCAGCGTTCGCCGAATTCTATCGGGTCATACGACCAGGCGGGCGCCTGTGCGTGCTCGAGTTCACCCAGCCGGCGGGGACGGTGCCGCGCGCCATCGTGAAGGTCTGGCTGAACGGGCTCGTGCCCGTGGTCGCGGCACTCGTCGGCCGTCGCGACGCGCGCCTGCTCATGCGCTACTGCTGGGACACCGTCGCGGCCTGTGTGCCACCCGCGACGATCCTGCGAGCCCTCGGCGAGGCCGGCTTCGTGGACGTCGAGCGGCACGTCGAGCTCGCGGTATTCTCAGAGTACCGCGCGCGCAAACCCACTACGCATCGGGCACCGGCTTCTCGCTGACCATCGTCAGCACGTCGTAGCTTGCGACCACCTCGCCGCTCTGGTTGGTGATCGCCGTGTCCCAGCGCACCTCGCCGTAGCCGGCCCCAAGGCGCAGGGATTTCTCCTTGCAGGTGAGGCGCACCTTGATGCGGTCCCCGGGCTTCACCGGCTTGGTGAAGCGCAGGCCGTCGATGCCGTAATTCGCGAGCACCGGGCCGTAGGGCGGATCGACGAACAACCCGGCGGCCGCCGACACCAGGAAGTAGCCGTGCGCGACGCGAGTGCCGAAGAGCGGATTGCGGGCGGCCGCGGCCTCGTCCATGTGCGCGTAGAACCGATCGCCCGAGAGGTTCGCGAAGCGCTCGATGTCCTCGAGCGTGACCTCGCGCTCGGCGGAGTTGAAGGTATCGCCGATCGCAAGCTGCCCGAAGGGTTTGCGGAACGGATGGGTGCCGGGCTGCAGCTCGCGCGCGCCCCCCACCCACCGCCCGGTGACCGCCGTGACGACATCGGGCGTGCCCTGCACGGCGGTACGCTGCATGTAGTGCATCACGCCGCGGATGCCGCCCATCTCCTCGCCGCCGCCGGCGCGCCCCGGACCCCCGTGCACCAGGTGCGGCAGTGGCGAGCCGTGGCCGGTGGACTCCTTGGCGCAGTGCCGGTTCACGACCACGACGCGGCCGTGATACGGCGCCAGTCCCAGCACCAGCTGCGCCGCGATGGTCTCGTCGGCGCTGAAGATCGAGCCGGCGAGACTGCCGCCTCCGCGCCGCGCGAGCGCGATGGCCTCTTCGAGCGTGTGATAGGGGACGAGCGTGCACACCGGACCGAAGGCCTCGACGCAGTGGATCGCGCGGGCACTGCCCGCATCGCGGCAATACAACAGTGTGGGGGACACGAAGGCGCCGCGCTCGGCATCGGCGCCCACGGGCTGCGCCCTGCCGCTGTCGCCGTACACGACCTGCGCCTCACGCGTGAGCTTGCCGAGCTGCTCGAGCACCTCGCGTCGCTGGCTCAAGGAGGCCACCGGGCCCATGCGCACGTTCGGGAGGCGCGGATCGCCGACCACGATCTCACCGAGCGCGCTGCGCAGCGCCTCGAGGACCTCCGTGACGCGGCCGGCGGGCACGATCGCCTTTCTGATGGCGGTGCACTTCTGGCCGGCTTTCACCGTCATCTCACGCACCACCTCGCGCACGAACAGCTCCAGCTCCGGCGTGCCGGCGCCGGCGTCCGGACCCAGCACCGAGGAGTTGAGCGAATCGGTCTCCGAGGTGAAACGCACCGAGTTGGCGCTCACCACCGGATGCTGGCGAAGCTTGAGCGCCGTGGCCGCAGAGCCGGTGAACGACACCACGTCCTGGCAGGTCAGATGCTCGAACAGGTCCCCGACGCCCCCGCAGATGAGCTGCACGGCGCCTTCCGGCAGGATCGCAGACTCCACCATCCGCCTGAACACGCGCTCGGTGAGGTAACAGGTCTGCGAGGCGGGCTTCACGATCGCCGGCACGCCGGCGAGCAGTGCCGGCGCCAGCTTCTCCAGCATGCCCCACACCGGGAAGTTGAACGCGTTGATGTGCACCGCGGCGCCCTCGAGCGGCACGCACACGTGCTGCCCCACGAACGTCCCGGTCTTCGACAGCGCTTCCACGCCGCCATCGACGTACACGCGGCTGTCGGGCAGCTCGCGCATGCCCTTGCTCGCGTACACGAACAGCGTGCCGATGCCCCCGTCGATGTCGATCCAGGAGTCGCCCCTGGTCGCCCCGGTGGCGTAGGAGAGCGTGTAGAACTCCTCCTTGTGCTCGGTGAGAAACCTGGCCAG
>Ga0209238_1000212_pt1 | contig 19541 bp, 18 predicted proteins | sample GraSoi013_1_20cm_FD_185823 | JGI IMG/M metagenome (GOLD analysis project Ga0209238, IMG submission 185823) | Grasslands soil microbial communities from the Angelo Coastal Reserve, California, USA - Sample 10_02_2013_1_20cm (SPAdes) (version 2) | ecosystem: Environmental > Terrestrial > Soil >...
GGGCGCTTCCGCGTCAAGATCGACGGCCGCGCGGCGGGGGAAGGCAACGTCGGCGACCCGCTGACGATCGCCTTCGGATGACGCCGCGTCACGACGTTGAAATCCGGCACCGCCCCGAGTAGGCTGAGCCGCATGGCGTCGGTCACCTTGCGGGGCCTCACGAAGACGTTCGACGGCGGGGCCAGCCTCGCGTTGCAGGAGCTGTCGCTGGAGGTGCGGGACGGCGAGTTCCTCGTGCTGCTCGGGCCGTCGGGCTGCGGCAAGACGACCGCCCTGCGGTGCATCGCCGGGCTCGAGGAGCCGACGCTGGGAGAAGTCCTGATCGGCGAGCGCGAGGTGACGCATCTGCCGCCCGCCGACCGCGATGTCGCCATGGTGTTCCAGAACTACGCGTTGTATCCGCACCTCACCGCGCGAGGCAATATCGCGTTCGGGTTGGAGGTGCGCGGCGTGGCCGAGCCCGAGATCGCGCGCCGGGTGCAGGAGGTCGCGCAGCGGCTCGGCCTGACCGAGCTGCTCGACCGGCGCCCGGCGCAGCTCTCTGGTGGCCAGCGCCAGCGCGTGGCGCTGGGGCGCGCCATCGTGCGCGCGCCTCGCGCATTCCTGTTGGATGAGCCGCTCTCCAACCTCGACGCCAAGCTGCGCAGCGAGCTGCGCGCCGAGCTGCTCGCCCTGCACCGCGCGCTCGGCGCGACCATGGTGTACGTCACCCACGATCAAGCCGAGGCGATGACCATGGGCCAGCGGATCGCGGTGCTGCACGAAGGTCGGCTCCGCCAGCTCGGCACCCCGGCCGAGGTGTACCAGCGCCCGGCCGACGTCTTCGTGGCCCGCTTCATCGGGAGCCCGGGGATGAACGTGCTCGCGGGCCGCGGCACAGGCATGCGGGAAGGGGGCGGTGTCGTGGACTGCGGCAGCCTGTCGGTGCCGGTAGCGCTCGAGCATTACGAGGGGGAGATCCACCTCGGCGTCCGGCCCGAGCACGTGAGCCTGTGCGGAGAGGACCAGGGGATGGGCAACGCCGAGGTGGTGGTGGTGGAGCCGTTGGGGGCGGAGACGCTGGTCCACCTGGCCGCAGGCGGGCAGCCGCTGATCGCGCGGCTCCCGGGACTCGTCGAGCTGCGGACCGGGGATCACGTCGGCCTCAAGCTCGATCGGCGGCGCCTGCACCTGTTCGACGTGGCAGGCGAGCGGCTCGCGTGAGACGCGCGGTCGCCGCGTGTCTCGCGGTCTGGGCCTGTGGGGCGGTGGCGGAGGGCGATCGTGTCACGCTCGTGCTGGCGAACCGGGCCGACTACGTCGAGGCGAAGCTGGAGGACCGCGTGCTCGCGCCGTACGTCGCCGTCAATCGCGGCGTTCGGGTCGTGCAGCAGAGCACCGCCACGCATCAGGCTGAGTATCGCGAGCGCCTGCTCACGTCGATGGCTGCGGGCTCTCCCCCCGATGTGTTCCTGCTCGACGACAATGACGTCCCCGCGCTGGTGAACCGCGGCGTCGTGTTGGACCTCGCGCCCTACCTCGCGCGCGCCGGGGTGGATATCGGGTGCCTCGACCAGACTGTGTTGTCGGTCTTCAGCCGCGGTAACGCGGTGTACGCCCTGCCCAGGGGATACACACCGCTGGTCGTCGTCTACAACAAGGATCTGTTCGACCGGGCCGGGATTCCGTATCCCAGAGACGACTGGACGTGGGACGACTTCCTGCGGGCCGCCAAGCGACTGACGCGTGACACGGACGGCGACGGGAGGATCGACCAGTGGGGGGCCTATTTCGACCGTCGCCCCTCCATTTGGATTCCCTGGGTGTGGGCAGGCGGCGGCGATGTGCTCTGTGTCGACGGGCGACGCGCCGGTGGGTGTCTCGACGCGCCCGTCACGATCGAGGCAATCCGTTGGTATACCGGCTGGATGACGAGGCAGGGCATCGCCCCCCGTACCCACAACCTGGTCAAGTCGGTCGGCGAGGACTTTCGTCTCTTTACTAGCGGCCGCGTGGCTATGCTGACCACGGGCCATTCCTGGGTGCCCCGGTTGCGTCCGTACGCCGCCAGCGGCCGGTTGCGCGTCGGCTTCGTGGGCATCCCGCACCGCGCGGGTGTTCGTCCCGTGACGGTGATCTACGCCTCGGGCTACGCCGTGCCGGCGATCGCCGCGCGACGCAAGCTCTCGATCGAGCTCGCCGCGGATCTCACGGACTCACTCGCGGACGGAGCGCGGGGCGAGGCCGGGCTCGAGCTTCCGGCCCTGACCACCGCCGCACAGGCGCTCGTGGCCCGCGACACGCTTGGGTGGGAAGCGGCGTTCGTGCGGGCCGCAGCCGTGGGGCGGATGCCGTGGGGCGCGCGGATCGAGCGCTGGCGGGAGGTCGAAGCTGTCCTTCCCGATCTCCTGGACCGCATCACGCTGGCGGGCGCCGCTCCGGCGGCGGCGGCGCACGAGCTGGCGCGCCAGCTCGATCGTGTACTCGGGGCGATTCGGTGAGCGCGCCGGCGGGGGGACGGTGGCGCAGCGGCGCCGGCATCGCGGTGGTGGCGAGCAGCGTGCTCGTGCTCGTCACCGTGCGCTGGGCGAGCGGCCGGGCCGAGCGCGGGCTCGCGCGACGGGTCGCCGCGGCGACGGCGGGTTACCTCGCGCTCGTCGCGCGCCCGGCGCGGGGGAGTGCCGACTATGACCTGTCCCGGCTGCTCATCGAAGCGCGGGCGCTCGACGGCCTTCCGGGGTTCGCGGCGCCGCTCGAGGTGTTTCACGGCACTGCTCCGCTGGTGCACGCTACGGCGCGACCGCTCTCGCCCGCCCTGTTCGACCGGCTGCGCCGCCACGCGGCGGCGCAGTCGACAGGCAGCGCCGCCTTGGCGCCGCTGTTCGACCGCGACGGGTGGGACGTGGTCGGCGCGGTGGCGGCCTGGCCGGCGCGCACGGCGTGGCTCTCGTGGCGCAGTACGCTCGCGATGCTGCCCAGCCTGGTGGCCGGCGCGCTTGCGGCCGCCGCTGTGGGCGGTGCGGCCGGGCGGTCGCGGCGGGCCGTCACGTGGTTCGCGGGGGCGGCGACGGTCTTCGGGCTCGCGGCGTACGGCGACATCCGAGCGGCCGCGCGGGACGCGACCGACCGCTGGCTCGGGGACGCCCGCTTGCTGATGCAGGAGGCCGTGGTGCGGGTGCCCGAGCTGCGCTGGTCGCTTTCCGCCCTCGCCCCGATTGCTCGTGGCACCGAGCTGATGCCGGGGGACAGCGAGGCCAGTGCTCCCTGGCGGCAAATCGTTGCCGGGACGCCGCGGGCAGCAGTCGCAGTGCGCCTCGCCCCAGGCCGGTGGGCCGAGCTGCGCGCCGCGCCGGAAGAGGGGGAGGGCTGGATGGCAGGCTGGCTGGCGGTGACCGTCGGGTTGGCCCTGCTCGGGCCACTCGCCGTCGCGTTCGCCGCGTGGGGCGAACACGCGGCGGCTCGCCCCCGGCAGCTGCGCGAGACGGTGGCGGCGTGGGGCTTTCTCGCCCCCTCAGCGCTCCATCTCGGCGTCTTCTCCTTCGCGCCGATCCTCTTCGTCCTGTACCTGTCGGTGCATCGCTGGACCCTCGTCGACCCGGCGCGGCCGTTCGTCGGGCTCGCAAACTTCGAGGGGGTGGTTCACGATCCGCTGGTGTGGGTCTCGCTGCGCCACACGGTGGTGTATGCGCTGTCCGTGCCCGTGTCGATGATCCTGTCGCTGGGCGCGGCCCTGGTGTTGAACCGGCAGTCGTGGGCCGTACGGTTGGCGCGGACGGTGTTCTTGCTGCCCTACGTCTCGTCCGTGGTGGCCATCGCGCTCGTCTGGGAGTGGATGTATCACCCCGACTTCGGCCTGATCAACTACCTCTGGTCGTCGCTGGGGCTGAGACCGGTGGATTGGCTGGGCAGCCCTCGCACGGCGCTCGTTGCCGTGATGATCGTGTCGGTGTGGGTACAGCTCGGCTACCAGATGACCGTGTTCCTGGCTGGGCTGCAGGGCGTCCCGCAGGCGTATCTCGACGCCGCCCGGGTCGACGGGGCCAGCGCGTGGCAGCGCTTCCGCCGGATCACCCTACCGCTGCTCCGGCCTGTGACGCTGTTCGTGCTCGTGACGGGGCTCATCGGCTCGTTCCAGGTATTCACCTACATGTACGTGCTCACCGACGGCGGCCCGCTGCACGCGACGGACGTGCTGGTGTATCGCATCTACCAGACGGCGTGGCAGTTCCTGCAGTTCGGCTACGCGAGCGCGTTGTCGCTGCTGCTGTTCGTGGTGCTGTTCGGCGTGACCCGAGCGCAGTTCATGCTGCTGGGAAAGCGGCAAGACTATGCGTAGCGCGGCACGCCGGATCATCTCGGTCGTGCTGGTCGCGCTGGTGGCGGCCGCCACGCTCGCGCCTTTCCTTTATATGATCGCGACGGCGCTGATGGACGAGTTCGACGTACTGCGCTATCCGCCGCAACTCCTGCCGGCACGGCCTCACCCGGAGAATTTCGCCATCGCCCTGACGGCCCTGCCGTTCGGGCGGTTTTTTCTGAACACCGCCATCTTCGCCGGGGGCGTCGTCGTGGGACAGGTCGCGACGAGCGCCATGGCCGCGTACGCCTTCGCCCGTCTGCGGTTTCCGGGGCGCGACCGTGTCTTCATGATCTATCTGTCGGTCCTCATGGTGCCGGTGGTGGTGCTCCTCGTCCCGCGTTTCTTGATCATCAATGCCCTCGGCTGGGTGGACACGTATGCGGGGCTGATCTCCACCGAGCTCGTCTCCGTGTGGGGGATCTTTCTGCTGCGGCAGTTCTTCCTCACCATCCCCCGCGACCTGGAGGATGCCGCGCGGCTCGACGGGGCCGGCGAATGGGCCGTGTTCTGGCGCGTGGTGCTGCCGCTCTCGAAGCCTGCGCTCGCCACGCTCGCCGTGTTGGCGTTCATGGATCAATGGAAGAGCCTGCTCTGGCCGCTCGTCGCGACGCGCTCGGCCGAAATGAGCGTGGTCGAAGTCGGGCTCGCGAGCCTTCACGGGCTGTACTACGCGAACTGGACGTACCAGATGGCGGCCGCAGTAACCGCAGTGGTCCCGCTGGTCGTTTTGTACTTCGTGGCGCAGAAGTATTTCATTCGAGAGATTGAGCTGACGGGACTGAAGTGAATAGGAGGGGCAACGGCTAGACGCGCGTCTAGTCTTTGACTCTCCTCGGTCCTGTGACGGACCTGAAACTCAGTTCCCAACGAATGTCACGCCCGTCTCCACCGGCTGCCCATTCCAGGACCGCATGCCCGCTCTGGAGACTCTTCACGGTACATGGAACGTCGGCCTTGCACGAGCCCGGCCTGATCCCCTTCGGGACCGACACGGTCACCGCGTACGCCCGGCTGTCCAGGTTCACCGACCGGGCCCTGAGCGTGCGCGCCCCGGCGTCCCATGTCTCGTCCGCGATGTCCACCGCGCCCTGCACGATGTGCCGTGTCGTGCCGATCACCTGCGGATGCGCGGCTGCGGCGCGCACGGCCACCGTGAGCGTGCTGTGCGGCTCGAGCGCCGCCGCGAGCACGTCCTTCGGGAGGGTGAGGGGCGCATCGCGCCACACGTCGTAGGCGTCGAACTTCGCGCCGCCGATCCCGAGCGTGCCGAGCGGCACGGTGAGCTGGCGCGGCTCATCTTCCCAATTGATGAGTGCGACGGTCCACCAGCGCGGCGCTCCCGCGACGACCCAATGGGCGGGCGGTGCATCGCGGCGCATGCTCCAGATCCCTCCGGGTCCGGCCCCGTCGTAGACACGGACCGCGAGCACGTTCTCGCCGCCCCAGTTGAGCGCGTCGACCGGGACGCGATAGTGACGGTATGCCTGCCACTCGCTGCGGTAATTCGGTGGGAAAGAGCCGGTCTGCCCGAGCTTCACCCCGTTCAGGAACGTCTCGTCGACGTCGTCGACCTTACCCAGCTCCAGGTAGGCCGTCCGCCCGGCGGGGAGGGGCGGGAGGGAGAAGCGCGTCCGGTACCATGCGTAGCCGTCGTAGTCCGGGTGGCCGGCGTCTTCCCACGGCTTCGGCACCGCGACGGTTTCCCACGTGTCCTCGTCGAACTCACGAGTCGCGTAGCGGGGATCATCCCCCGTGCGGAGCCGCCACGGCCCGGCGATGGGGTACACGTCGTCCGCCGCGACGATCGCGGGCGCCACCTCGCGCTGAACTGCGGCGGTGCCCCGCGCGCGACCCGCGACCGGGGCCGCCGGGATCGCGCGTTGCAGCAGCGACAGCCGGTCGGGCGGAAGCTTCGGGAGGTTGTCCGAGAGGACGGTCACGCCCCCGGAAAGGGCCACGATCGCGGTCCACACCTGCGCTTCGGCCCCGGATAGGGGTGGCCGCACCACGAGACAATCGGGATCGTTCAACCAGACGGCCCGGTGATAGAAGCCGCGCAGCGCTGCGGCGCGGGCCGGTGCCTGGATGCCGCCCCAACTCGCGTCGACATCCGTGCCGATGCGCATGCCGTTTACGTAGCCGACGGCGTGCTGCAGCGGGGCGCCGCACCCCAGCAGAAACGCCTCGGTGCCCATGCCGTCGCGGATCGCGCCGAGGCCCTTGCGATAGGCCTCGGCGTGCGTCAACCCGCCATAGTGAGCGTCCCCGGCGGTGGCCCACAACAGGAAATCGATCTTCAGGTAATCGTACCCCCACGTCTGAACGGCGCGGCGCGCCAGATCGAACAGCCACTGCTGCACCTGGGGGTGGGCGCCGTCCAACGAATACACCTTGCCGCCCCAGTCGTCCCGCGTGTCCCACACGATCGGGGCGTCGGCGCGTCGCAGCAGCCAGTCGGGATGCGCGCCCGGGACGCCGGAGCGCTCGGTCACCGCGAACGGAGCGACCCACAGCCCCGCCTTGAATCCCTTGGCGTGAATCTGGTCCGTGAGCCAACGGTGCCCGTGAGGGAACTTCGCGTTGGTGTCCCAGTCTCCGGTCGCTTTCTGATAGCCGTCGTCGAGCTGGATATAGCGGAAGAACCGACGGTCGAAGTTCGCAGCGCAGAACTCGAGGTTGGCGACCACGTCCGGCTCGCTCACCTTGCCGAACAGCTCGTACCAGCTGCACCATCCGGCGGGGGCCGTTTCGGACGCGAGCCGCTCGCGGTCCACCGGCGAGGACGGCACGAACAGCGCCGTCAGCGCGTCGAGACCGTCACCGGACGGCTGATAGCAGATCCGCATGCGGGACGTATCGCCTTCGGGACGGAGCGGTCGGGTGGGGAGCCATGCGCTCCCGGCCTCCAATCCTTCCCGCGAGAGCTGAACGGTCGCTTCGCCCGGCTCGCCGGCATCGAAGGCGAGCGCTAACGCGCGGGTGCCGCGCGTCAAGCCGAGCGCGCCGTGGCTCACCAACGCATCTTCGGTCGTGGGCACCGCCGGGACGACCCGGCAGGCGGTCCAGGAGTGATAGCCGTTGACGAGCGCGACGAGCGGTGCGCCGCCGGCGAGCACGGCGGCTTCCGGCGCCTGGAAGAACCGGATGCCGTGCACCGTGGGGAGGTAGCGGTCGGGGTAGATGGTGACCGAGACCGACGCCTGGGACGCCCCGCCTTCCGCCTCGCTGGCGGAGAGGAACTCGGCTTCGAGGAACACGCCGGCCGCGCGCCCCCGCACCACGACGGACTCGCCGCCCGGCGGTCGCCGGCTTCCGACCGTGCTATCTTCCAGGTCGGCGAGCGTGATCCACTGGTCGCCCACCCGCGCAGCGACGACTGCGGCCTGGATCAAGGGAACGGGTGGTCCGTCGCCATAGTACCACAGCGACCAGCGCCGTTGCTCGTCGAGGTCGAACTTCAAGCGCCCGACGCCTGCCAATCGGGCGATCCGGCGCCGCGGCGGGCGGATCAGTCCGCCTGAAACCGAACCGGTGAGGAGGACGAACGTGCGCCTGTCCATGATCACAATGTCGGGGGCCCTGTTGGCTTTGTCCACGCCGCTCGGCGGCCAGTCGCGCGGCGCGTGGACCGCCGGTCTCGCCGCGACGGTGGGCGGGGGGTGGCAGATCGAAGGGGCCGACGTGGGTTATGCGCGCGCGGTGCACGCGGGCCCGCTGCACGTTGCGTCGCTCAGCGCCCGGCTCGGTTCTTTCATCGACGAGGGGGCGATTCTCGGCGGCGCACGCGGTTTTGTCTTCGGGCTCACGCTCGGCGGACACACCGGGATGCTGTCGCTCGCCACGCTGGGGACCGAGACGAGCAAGAGCGAGGTCGGCGCCGACCTCACCGTCGAAGGCACGGGCTATCTCGGGGCGCATACGCCGCTGCCGCAGGGATCGCCGTGGGGCGCGGTCACCGTGCTCCCGGGACTGAAGTTCGGCGACCCCGACGGCGTGCAGGTCGGGTTGCTGCTCGGGCCGACGTTTTTCTTCGGCCAGGTGAATGAGGTGCGGGCGTTTTTGGGCATCCGCTTCGAGGCGCCGCTGGCGCGCCGGGAGTCGCATCCCTAGGTTAGCCGCCGATGGTCGCGCCGCAGCTCGACACCGAGCACCCGGGCATCCGGGTCATCGCCGAAGTCGCGTCGGTCCTGCAGGCGGGGTCGGCGTCGGGGGTCGCCCTGCGCGGCGTCGTCGGGGCATTGCGCCGGGGCCTGAACCTGCGTCGCTGCCGCTTATGGCTGCGCACCCCCGACGGCACGCGGTACGCGCCCGTCACCACACCGGGCGACGAGGCGGAGTTGCCAGGGTACTCGCCACCGGTCGCCGATTGGGTACGCCAGGGCGTGCAGCGCGAGGGCACGGCCGGGGGCTCGGTGCTGCGGCTGCCGCTCATCCACGAGGACGAGCCGCTCGGCGCGCTCGAAGTCGTCATCCCCACCGGTCGCTATGAAGGCGTAGCGCACGACGTCGTGGTCGTGGTGGCGCGCATCCTTGCGCCGATGATCGCTGCGACCGAGCTGTCGCAGGACCTCGCGTCCGAGGTGGCGCTCCGCACGCACGAAATGGAGGCGCAGCGGAGCTTCGCGGCTCAGATCATCGACTCGCTCCCCGTCGGGTTGTACGTGATCGACCGCGGCTATCGCATCCGCGCCTGGAACCGCAAGCGCGAGACCGGCACGCAAGGCGTCTCGCGCGAGGATGCCGTGGGGCGCGAGGTCTTTGAGGTGCTCGACCGGCAGCCGCGCGATCTGCTGAAGCGCGAATTCGACCGCGTGTTCGACACCGGCGAGATCCAGCAGGTGGAGATGGAGTCGGCGGCGAGCGGCGAGACGCGTCACTACCGCATCACCAAGATCCCGATGCGGCAGGATGGTCAGCACATCTCCCACGTGATCACCATCGGCGAAGACATCACCGAGTGGCGCCAGGCCCAACAGCGCCTGTCCGAGACCGAGAAGCTGGCGGCCGTGGGGCAGCTCGCGGCCGGCGTCATGCACGAGATTAACAACCCGCTCGCCACGATTCTCGCTTGCTGCGAAGCGCTGGCGTTGCGCAGTGAGGAGCTCGCGCCGGCGGAGCGCCAGGCGCACCAGGAGTACCTCAAGATCGTCGATGCGGAGGTGCAGCGCTGCCGCCGCATCGTCGACAGCCTGCTCGACTTCTCGCGGCCGCGGTCGGGGGACAAGCGGCAGGTCGACGTGAACGCGGTCGTGGAGCAGACGCTGTTCCTGCTCAAGCATCACACGCGCTTCAAGCGGCTGACCGTGGCGCGGGAGCTCGCGCCGGGGCTGCCGGCGGTGCTCGCGGATCAGGAGAAGCTCATTCAAAGCTTCATGGCGCTGATGCTGAACGCCATGGACGCGATGGATTCGCGGGGCACGCTTACCGTGCGGAGCCGCATCAACCCGGAGCGCCGGGACGAGGTGCTGCTCGAGTTCGTCGACACCGGCATCGGCATCAAACAGGAGGACCTGCCGAAGATCTTCGAGCCCTTCTTCACTACCAAACCTCAGGGACGCGGCACCGGTCTGGGCCTGTCGATCTGCTACGGCATCATCGCGGAGCACCGGGGACGGATCGAGGTCGAATCGCAGGTCGGCGTGGGCTCAAATTTCAAGGTGTACCTCCCGGTCGAATGAAGATCCTCGTCATCGAAGACGACAAGACGGTCGGGCAGTACGTGAAGCGGGGGCTGGCCGAGGCGGGCTCGCACGTCGAGCTCGTCGGGGACGGCGGCGACGCGCTGCGGCTCACGGCCAGCGGGCACTACGATCTGCTGGTGCTGGACCTCCGGCTGCCGACGACGTCGGGGCTCGACGTGCTGCGCACCCTGCGCGACCGGGGGAACGGCGTACCGGTGCTGGTGTTGACCGCCCAGGACGCGGTCGACTTCAAGGTGCAGGCCCTCCGGATGGGCGCGGACGACTACGTCACGAAGCCGTTTTCGCTCGAGGAGCTGGTCGCGCGGGTCGAGGCGTTGGGGCGGCGACCCAAGGCCATCGCGCCGCCGGTGCTCAGAGTCGCGGACCTGAGCCTCGACACGGGGAGCCGGGAGGTGCGGCGCGGCGGCAAGCTGATCGACTTGACGCCCAAGGAATACGCCGTGCTCGAGTACCTCATGCGGCATGCGGGCCGCGTCATGCCGCGGACCCTGATCACGGAGTACGCCTGGGACTACCACTTCGACCCCGGGACCAACATCGTGGACGTCGTGATCACCCGGCTGCGCAAGAAGATCGATCACGCCGGGGAGCCGAAGCTGATTCACACCGTGCGTGGCGTGGGCTACGTCGTGAAGGCGTGAGATGCAGACGATCCGCGGTCGTCTCACGGTGTGGTATTCGGCCGCGCTGGTGCTCACGCTCACCGCGTTCGCGATCGTGCTGTACGTGGCGCGCCGCCGGGCCTCGTACGACGATCTGGACCAGCGTATCCGCTCCGAGGCGGACCTGACCGCCGCGATTCTGGGAGAGAGCTACCGGGCGCGCGGCGTGCTCGTCACCTACGATTCGACGCGCAAGCCGGCGCTCGTGGCGGACATCAAGGCCGTACTGGAGGCGGTCCCCGACTACTTGCTGATCACCGCCCAGGACGGCGAGATCCTGTATTCGTCGTCCAACGCGTCGCTCACGTACCAGCAGGTCGTCCAGCTGCGCAAGCTGATGACACCGCCCCTCTCGGGGCGTCCCGCCGGCACGGTGCGGCTCGAGCCCGACGGACCCGAGCTCCGCTATGTGGCGCACATCGTGAGCGGCGCCGGGCCGCGCTTCGGCTCGCTGCTCGTCGCCGCCGACGTGCGCACCGCGGAGCTGGCGGTCGCGCAGCTGCTCTCGACACTGCTCCTGATCGTGCCGATCGGGCTGATCGCCGCCATCCTCGTCGGCTCCTGGATCGCGCGCGGCGCGCTCGAGCCGGTGGACCGGATCATCAGTGAAGTCCGGGAGATCACCGACGGTCGCAGCCTGCACCGCCGACTCGCCGAGCCGATGGTCAAGGACGAGCTCGGGCGCCTCGCCGAGACGCTCAACCAGATGATGACCCGACTCGAACGGAGCTTCGCGGCCCTGCGACGCTTCACGGCGGACGCGAGCCACGAGCTGAAGACGCCGCTTACCGTGTTGCGGGGCGGCGTGGAACGCGCCATCACGACCCCGGGGCTCCCCCAGGACACCCTCGCCACGCTCGAAGAGACGCTCCAGGAGATCAAACGCATGACGGAACTCGTGGACGCGTTGCTCACCCTCGCCCGGGCGGACGAGGGCATCGCGCCGCTGCACCGCGAGCCCGTGGACCTGCGGGAGATCGTCGAAGAAGCGCGGGAGACGGGCGAACTGCTCGCCGAGCAGGCGGGAGTGCAAATGGAGCTCGCGACGCCACCCGAGCCGGTGATCGTGCCCGTAGACGCGAGCCGGATCCGCCAGCTGATCTTGAACCTCGTCACCAACGCGGTGAAGTACACGCCGTCGGGCGGCAGCGTCCGGATGCAGCTGGGGCAGTCGGACGGACGCGTCACCCTGACCGTCGCCGATACCGGCATCGGCATCGCGGCGGGCGACTTGCCTCACATCTTCGATCGTTTCTGGCGGGCGGATTCGGCGCGCACGCGTACCGGCGAGCGTCCGGGAGCGGGGCTCGGCCTCGCCATCTGCAAGTGGATCGCCGAAGCGCACGGCGGCACGATTGAGGTCCAGAGCCGGCCGGGACGGGGAACCACGTTCACCGTGACCCTGCCGAAGGAAGCCGCGGGATAATCCGGCCATCATCACCTTGTCACGATCTCCTTAAGCCCGCGCAAGCCTGACGCGATACCGTCATGGAGACCTCTTCTGGAGGAGACTCCATGTTCGAGAAGCTCAACGCAGGGCGCCGTGGCGGCGCGCGCCAGGTGCTCTCGAGCGGCGCGGTGGTGCTCGCGGCGCACGTGGTGATCGGCGCCGTCGCCGTGTGGGCGACGCTGCGACCCCAGGTAGCGACCGGTGCTGAGTCGCCGCCCGTCTTGCTGCCCTGGCCAGCGGAGCCGGCTCATGACCGGTCGCCGGCGGTACCGAATGGGGTCACCGATCCGCTGCCGCCTGTTTTGGACCTCGCCACCGACAGTCCAATCGGCCTCCCACCGATCGATCGCGGCGGGACGTTCGATCCCACGCAGTGGCTACATCCCGGTGTGGTGGTCGGCAGCGCATCCGGTGAGGAAGCGGGACCGCTGAGCAGCGAGGTAGTCGACGAGCGCCCGATGCTTCTTGCGGGGCCCACACCTCGCTACCCGGAGGCGCTGCGACGAGCGGGCGTCGCAGGCCGCGTGGTCCTGGAGGTCGTCGTCGACACCCTCGGCCGCGTGGAGCCGCGCTCCGTCTCGATCGTCGCCAGTCCTGATCCCGGGTTCGCCGTCTCGGCGCGTGATTACGTGCTCCGCGCGCTGTTTCGGCCCGCGCGCGTGCATGGCCGGCCGGTGCGAGTCCTGGTGCGCTTGCCGATTGATTTCGCGCTCACGACGGTCCAGTAGGCATACGTTTTGCACCTTCGTTGCCGACCCGATGAGGGAGGTCCCATGCGGCGTCTTCAGCTGTCGCGAGCCGTCTGGGTAGTGACGCCGCTCTGCTTCGGTCCGGCGGTTGTGCACGCGCAGGCCGATAGCGGCGCGCCGGCGTCCGCCGAGCTGATCACGCAGGCCCGTGCCCAATTGCGCGCGAGACAACTCGACAGCGCCGCGGTGCTGCTCCGGCGCGTGACCGACGCCCCCGCCCGCTCGCCAGCCGCGCGCGTCCAAGCCTGGGTGCTGCTCGGCATCGTGAACTTCTATTCGGCGAGCGACTCGGCTGCCTCGGAGGCGTTCCGCGAGGCCTTCTCCCTCGACCCCGGCTTGGATGTGGCCGGCCTGGACGGATTCGACCCGGAGATCGCCCGCCTGGCCGGCGAGGCGCGAGCCGCGGTGAGTGTCGGCGATTCGACGGCGGTGCGGACGGTGGCGGTCCGCCCGGCAGTCGCGCCGTGCAGCTGCGCTTCGACTTTGAAGCGGAGGGCACTGGGCTGATTCGGTACACCTATCGGGTGCTCGCGCGGTGAGCCAGGAGCCCGGACGGTCAGGAGCCCGGGCGGGTGCGGAAGCGGGACCACACCTGCTCAAGACGCGCTGCGAGGCGCTCCGGACCGACGCCAACGTCTCACGCGGCTGTCATCGTTTTGTAATGCGCGCTCCACTAGCGGGCCAAGACGAAAGTGCAGTATTACATACGTACCGGGCACCGGAGGATAGTCGTGTTCGACGTCTTGATTGAGTCCAAGCGCAAGAAGACGGGAAAAAAGGCCTTCAGCGTCGGCTTCGTTTCGCTGACGGTCCATACGGCCGTGATCGCGGGCGCGGTGTACGCGACACTCAACGCCGGCCAGACCGACCACTCGGTCAAGGTGGACACCGCGATGGTGTTCCTCGACCAGCAGCAGCAGCAAAAGCCGCCGGAGCAGCAGCCGGTGCAGCTCGATGTGCCGCTCAAGGGGTTTCAGACGGTCGTCGCCCCCGACGTCATCCCGACCAACATCCCGCCGGTGAACCTGCAGGAGAAATTCGATCCCAAGGACTACTCCGGTACGGGCGTGGAAGGCGGCATCGGGACCGGGATCGTGCCGACGGGCAATGAAGTGTTCATGGAAGCGATCGTCGAGGAGAAGCCGTCCGTCCTCTCCGGTCCGCAACCGCAGTACCCCGAGCTGCTGCGACAGGCGGGGATACAGGGGCGGGTCATGGTCCAGGCGATCATCGACACGACCGGCCGGGCCGAGCCGCCGTCGCTCAAGGTCATTGCGAGCCCCAACCCCGGCTTCGATCAGCCGGCCAAGACGTACGTGCTCAAAGCGCTGTTCCGTCCGGCCCGGGTGCACGGGCGGGCGGTGCGCGTGCTGATCAATATCCCGATCGACTTCAAGATCACTGGCCGTTAGGCCCGCACCCGCTCAAGGCCCGAAGGAGCCTCTAGGACATGAGCCTCTCGCTCTACGATCTGTTTGTGTCGATGGGCCCGTTCGCGAAGTTCATCGTCGTCGTGTTGTTCCTGATGTCGTTGATCTCGTGGACCAGCTCGTTCCAGAAACTGTGGCAGCTGTGGCGTTCCCAGAAGGAGACACAGAAGTTCGCGCCCGAGTTCTCGCGCTTCCTCCAGGAGGAGCAGCTCGACGGCGCGATCAAGCTGGCCGAGAAGCAGAAGCGTAGTCACGTGGCCCGGGTGGTGGGCGAGGCGCTCTCGGAAGTGAAGCCGCTGCTGCGCGACCGCGCCACGATCACCGCGGCCGACATCAACTCGGTGGAGCGCGCCGTGGAGCGCGAGATGCTGATCGTCGCGGCCGAGCTGAAGCGCGGTCTGGGCATTCTCGCGACGACCGGTTCGACTGCCCCGTTCGTGGGACTGCTCGGCACCGTGATGGGGATCGTGAACGCCTTCACGGGCATGGCGGCGTCGGGCGGCGGCGGCTCACTCGCCTCGGTGTCGTCCGGTATCGCGGAAGCGCTCATCACGACGGCGTTCGGCCTCATCGTTGCCATTCCCGCCGTGTGGCTGTACAACTACTTCAGCACCAAGATCGACTTCCTGTCGGTGGAGATGACATACACGTCCAAGGAGCTGATCGACTACCTGATCAAGAGCGTCGGCTCGGAGTTCGGCCGCTCGATCTTCACCAAGGAATTCCAGACGCAGAAGGCGTCCCAGTCCAGTGGCCCTATCAGTCACTAGCGCCAGCGCCAAGTCGGCGGTCAAGGCCGACATCAACGTCACGCCGCTGATCGACGTGATGCTGGTGCTCCTGATCATCTTCATGATCGTGACCCCCATCATCGCCGCGGGCTTCCAGGCCACGATCCCGCGTTCGGAGAACCCGGAGCTCCGGCCCGAAGGCCCCGACGAGGTGCGGCTCGGCATCGACCGCGATGGCAAGTTCTTCCTCGACCTGGGCGAGGGGCCGAGGCAGATAAAGGACGAAGACCTACCGGCCCGGTTGGAGAACATCTACGCCAACCGCACCAAGGACAAAATCCTGTTTTTCAAAGCCGATCAAAACATCGAATTCGGCCGCGTGCAGCAGGCGATCGAGATCGCACGCCAGGCTGGCGCGCGCGTGGTGGCCGCGATCACCGAGCAGAAGCAGTCGCTCACCAAGAAGAAGGAAGGGGGCTGACCCATGGCGATGGGGTCCACGGGCGGTGGCGACGGACTGAGCTCGGACATCAACGTCACGCCGCTGATCGATGTGCTGCTGGTGCTGCTGATCATCTTCATGATCACGCAGCCGATGTCGCGCAAGGCGTTCGACGTCCAGGTGCCGCCCAAGCAGCAGCAGAAGGCGAAGGAGAAGCCGTCCAGCCAGATCGTACTCGAGCTCAAAGCGGACGGGTCGTACGCGATCAACGGGCAGCCCTACGCGCTGACCCAGCTCGACCAGGCGTTCCACCAGGTGTTCGACCCGCGCCCCGCGAAGCTGCTGTTCGTCAAGGCGGCACCCAATCGGAAGTACGGTGAGGTGATGCAGGCGATGGATATTGCGCACGGCGCGGGCGTGCAGGTGATCGGCTTTACGCCGACGGAGCAGGGCAAGCAGTAGCCGGGATGGCGCCCGGGGTATGCGGTAGGGGCGCAGCATGCTGCGCCCCTACGCGTTTGTGTGCGCCCCTCCTCGCCTGTCGGGGTATCTATCCTTCGTGACTGCACCCCCGACCCCGACCGAGCGCCCGGCGCTCCCCGGACTGCGTCTCCCCCTCGGTCGGAGGCGGCTGGGGACGGGGGCCGTCGTCTCCGTAGTGGCGCACGGCCTCATCATCGTCCTTCTCATCGTGCGCGGCCGCGAGCTGCTGCAGCGCCTCCCGGGCGCGCTGGGGCGCGGAGGGGGAGGGGAGGAGAGGGCGGGACGGCCTCAGATCAACTTCTTCACCCTGCCCGCTGCCGGGCCGACGGCCGTGGACGTACCCGCCGTGCCGGCGGGGGGCGGGGCGGGGGGCGGGACCGGGGCCGCCCCCGGGCCTGGAACGGGAGGCGAAGGCGGTTACATTTTCGTCGCCTCGCCGCGGACGGCGATTCTGCCGCCGCTGGCCAGGGTGCCCGGCTCCGTTGCGGGTCGCACCTACGTCGTGAAGTTTTGGGTTGCGGCCGACGGGCGCGTCACTCGGGTCGAGATCGATCCCCCGATGGCGGACGCGGCCTACAGCCGGGAGTTCCAGCAGCGCATGATGGCGTACCAGTTCTACCCGGCCCGCACGCGGGACGGGCGGAACGTGGCGAGCATCGTACCGGTCCCCCTGCGTATCGGTCACTAGCCCGCTCCATGGGCGGGCTCCAAGGAGCCACAACTCACTATGCTGATTGCTCTCGTCCTGGGGCTTTCCATCCTCGCCCTGGCCGTTGCCTGGGGTCTACGCGGCTACGTGCTGCGCCAAGACAATGGCACCCCCGACATGCGGAAGATCTCCGATGCGATCCAGGAGGGCGCCGAAGCGTTCCTGCGGCGCCAATACCGGACGATCGGCCTTCTGAGCATCGCGCTCGGCGTGCTCATCTACCTGTTGTACGCGTTCTTCCGCAAACCCCACCCCGACGAGCCCGCGGCGGTGACGCTCGCGCTCACGACGACGCTGTCCTTCCTGTTCGGCGCGTTCTGTTCCGGCGTGGCCGGTTTGGTGGGCATGTACGTCGCCGTGCGCTCGAACATCCGGACCGCCAGCGCGGCGCGCTCGAGCCTGAACAAGGCCCTGCAGATCGCGTTGCGGGGCGGCGCCGTGAGCGGGCTGTTCGTGGTGGCGATGAGCCTGTTCGGCGTGGGCCTGCTGTACAGCGTGCTCGACGCCCTGCACTTCGAGCCGACCAAGATCCCGCTCATGATCGTGGGCTACGGCTTCGGGGCGTCGTTCGTGGCGCTGTTCGCCCAGCTGGGCGGCGGCATCTACACCAAGGCCGCCGACGTCGGCGCCGATCTGGTGGGGAAGGTGGAGGCGGGGATCCCCGAAGACGACCCCCGCAACCCCGCGGTGATCGCGGACCTGGTGGGCGACAACGTGGGCGACTGCGCGGGGCGGGGTGCCGACCTGTTCGAGTCCACGGCGGCGGAGAACATCGGCGCGATGATCCTCGGCTCGGGGCTCGCGCTGGCGAACCCCGGCGTGTTTAGCCCGGAGCAGGTGGTGGGTCTCATGCTGTTTCCGCTGGTGGCGCGCGCGGACTCGTCGCGTCGATCATCGGTGTCCTGGTGGTGAAAGCCCGCGAAGACGAGGACCCGATGCACGCGCTCAATCGCGGCTATATGTGGACCGCCGTGCTCGCCGCCTTGGGGTTCGCGGGGGGGACGTACTGGCTGCTCAATCCGGCGGGACACCCCGCCGCGTGGTGGCACTTCGCCCTGTGCGGCGTGATCGGGATCGCCACCTCCATCGCCTTCGTCTATATCACCCAGTATTACACCGAATACCGCTACCGCCCCGTGAAGTCCATCGCCGCCGCCTCCGTGACGGGCCCGGCGACCAACATCATCGCGGGGTTCGCCGTGGCGCTCGAGTGCACGGCGCTGCCGACGTTCACGATCTCGGCCGCGATCATCGCCTCCTACAAGCTCGGTGCCTCGAGCGGGCTGGCCCATTCGGGGCTGTTCGGCACCGCGGTGGCCACGATGGGGATGCTCGGCACCGCCGCCTACATCTTGGCGATGGACACCTTCGGGCCCATCACGGACAACGCGGGCGGCATCATCGAGATGTCGCATCAACCCGAGAACATCCGGAGGCGCACCGATCGGCTCGATGCCGTCGGCAACACGACCAAAGCGCTCACCAAGGGCTACGCCATCGGCTCCGCGGCGCTCGCGGCGTTCCTGCTGTTCTCGGCGTACCTGGACGAGGTCGCCGCCCTCGGCTCTCCGCTCAAAGCCGTCGACATCTCGAAGCCTGAGGTGTTCGTGGGTGGTTTGCTCGGCGCGATGCTGGTGTTCTGGTTCTCGGCGCTCGCCATCAGCGCCGTGACCAAAGCGGCCGTGAGCGTGATCAAGGAAGTGCGCCGCCAATTCCAGGCCGACCCCGGGATCCTGAAGGGCACGTCCCGTCCCGACTATGGCCGGGCCGTGGACATCGTCACCGTGGGCGCCCTGAAGGCGATGGTCGCGCCCGGGCTGCTCGCCGTCGGCATGCCGATCGCCGTCGGCCTCGTCTTCAAGGTGCTGTTCCACGTCGGGGCCGAGACCGTGGCCGCGTTCCTGATGGTCGGGACGATCGGCGGCATTCTGATGGCGACCCTGCTCAACAACGGCGGCGGCGCCTGGGACAACGCCAAGAAGTTCATCGAGACCGGCGAGTACGGCGGCAAAGGCAGCCCGCCCCACAAGGCGGCCGTGGTAGGCGACACGGTCGGCGATCCCTTCAAAGACACCGCGGGGCCGTCGCTGCACGTGCTCATCAAACTGCTGAGTACGGTGACGCTCGTGCTGGCGCCCTTGTTTGTCTAGGCAGCTCTTCGCCCGCAAGCCGATTGCGGAGCTGTTGGTCGAAGGCGAGAGCCCGTACGCGCTGAAGCGCGCGTTGGGCGCCGGCGATCTCGTCATGCTGGGGATCGGCGCGGTGATCGGCGCCGGGATCTTCGGGGCGATCGGGACGGCGGCGGCGGGGCAGTACGACGCCGCCGGCCATCTGGTGCGCAGCGGCGCCGGGCCGGCGCTCGTGCTGTCCTTCCTGTTCCTGGGCGTGGCGTGCGCGCTGGCCGGGCTGTGCTACGCGGAGTTGGCGGCCATGATCCCCCAGGCGGGCAGCGCCTACGCCTACTCGTACGCGACGCTCGGCGAGATTGTCGCGTGGATCATCGGATGGGACCTGATCCTCGAGTACGCGGTCGGCAACGTGGCCGTCGCCATCTCCTGGGGTGATTACTTCACCTCGCTGCTCCGCAGCTTCGACCTCCATTTGCCCGTCTGGCTGACAACGGGGTACCGCACGGCACTCCTCTCCCCCGATCCGGCACTGCACGGCCTGCTCCAGAGCGCGCCCCACGTGGCCGGGATCCCGCTGCTCGTGAACGTCCCCGCGTTCGTGATCGTCGCGTTGATCACCTGGCTCCTCATGCTGGGGGTGCGCGAGAGCGCCACGGCGAACAACATCATGGTGACGATCAAGCTGCTGGTGCTGGGGCTGTTCGTCGTGGCGGGG